>Ga0116204_1002377_pt1 | contig 10161 bp, 11 predicted proteins | sample LakKivwa52mmetaG_FD_94481 | JGI IMG/M metagenome (GOLD analysis project Ga0116204, IMG submission 94481) | Anoxic lake water microbial communities from Lake Kivu, Rwanda to study Microbial Dark Matter (Phase II) - Lake Kivu water 52m metaG | ecosystem: Environmental > Aquatic > Freshwater > Lake... | reverse complement strand
GTACCAGAATCGCATTCTTGCCAACCGCCAACACTTGCCCTTCCGTATTGTTGCTGATCACTTCTCCCGTCACGCCGATCACCCGCGCATCGTTGTCTGTGGAAGTCGTGGTAAATGCGTTATCGTTGTCGTTGTCGGCAATGACCACCGTGCCGATTCCAACTTCTGCCCCGCTCTTATTCGTCAATGCCCCGCCGCCGCCGCCGCTCGAAGGCGCTGCCCACTCCATCTTCTTCGAGTCTGTCGGCTTGCTCGTCAAGACCAGTCCCGCCGCGCCTGGCTCATCTAAAACCGTAGGCGTGCTTGCGCTTAATGCCACGATCAACTGCCCCGCCGCAGTGAATATACTTTCGTTGATACCTGGTGGGATGTTGAAATCTGCCACCTCGTACACCATCACCACCTGTTCAGCGAGTTCGATAACGCCCGTCTGTTCTTCCAAAATAATAATCATTGCGCCTCCGTCCTAGAATAGAACGAACGTTCCCACAAAGGGGATCGTCTTGCCCCCGCTGCTGTCCACGATCTGCACTTCATACTCTGCGCTGGCAAAGTCGTACCCGTCCAGCGTCGCCGCCGTGATGTCGTAATTGAACTGTCCGCTGGCGGGGCTGTTCGTCGCCGTGATCGTCGCGTAGGTTTCCCCGTTCTGACCGTTCTTGATCGTCATCGTCGAGGAATAATCCGTGGTATTCACCACCGTTACCCCGTCGTTCTCTTTCAGTTTCACCGTCCAATGGAAATCCGCCCCCCGTTTCTGGCGGATGTCTCGCGTAATGGGCAATGCCGATTTGATGGTTGTCATATTTCTCCTATCTTCCTATCTTCCTTCGTCCTGAGCGTTAGTCGAAGGACGGGAGGGGGGTCACACATTCAACTTGTTCTTCAAAAACACATACACGCTTTCCTTCGTCGGCGTCTCGTCTGTAAACCATGCGATCAAATTCCACTTCTTCCGCCTGCACACCTGATCCATCTCGTCGCGGTCTTCGTGTATCCCTGTGTGCCAGTACCTTCCCATCGGGTCCAGCGCCGTGTATCTGCCTGGCGTGTAGATCAGGAAGTCGATCACCTTCCCGCCCGCGAACCTCCGCCCGCCGTACACTGGTACTTGATAATCCCATCTCCAGCCCGTAATCTTCTCGATCCGCTCCAGCGCCAGGCTGCACCAGTACTCCTCTTTCGATCCAGCCTTGATCCCGCGTATGTACCAGGGCGGGCTATCCGCCGCATCCTTCAACTTCTGTGCCCGAATACTCCGAAACTTCTCCCGCGGCAACCTCCGCGCCTTTGAAAGTGTGAAGACCTTTTTCATCCTTCCGACCATCCGACCAGCGACTATCCGACTATCAGACTATCAGACTAACTTACGCTTCCTGCATCGTCCCGCTCACCACATACACATTCGATCTGTGTGGGTTGTTCCCCGTCCCCTTGAACTGTACCTGCTTTCGGGTTCCGATGTTGAGGAATACCATCTTGTTATCGCACAGGCTGGCAACGCTCCGCATGAGTAGCATCGAGTCGTTGCTGCTGTCTGCCCAATCCTCCAATAATTGCAATTGTTGTTCCGCCGTCCTGCCCGTCTCGCGTTCCCGCAGGTGGGCAGTCGGCGCGTCATCCTCCACGCGGAAGCTGAACGGACCGTAGAAGTTTTTGATATCCGTCCTCAGCACCGCCCCGATGATGATGGCGATAAACACCGCCGTCTTTGTCGAGTCTGTGCTGTATCCCCTCAACCTGAACTGCACCCGCTTGCCGCTCACTCCGTACTCTTTGGTGAAGTCCACCTCCTGAGTCGGGCTGCTGGTAAACGCATTGTCGATCTGCGTCCAGTCCTCGTCCTCGTTCAGGCGGTAATCCAACTCGAACCAGCACACGGGTTCCCCCGTCGTCTCGTTCACTTCGAGGTTCTCCGTTTGCAGTTTCACCTTCTTGATTAGTTTCTGCGTGTCGAACATCCCCGCGTGCATTCGAGAAAGCGTCACGCTGAACTCTGGCGCAAAGGGATAGATGGCATCTTCGAGATCGTTGGTTGTGTCCGAGGGGAAGGGCAGCCAGATCAGGTCGTTCCCCTGGTAAATCCACAGGCGGTCAAGCCCTGCGCCTGGCGTCACCTGGAATGTCATTGCCGTGATCCGTTGTCCCTTCGGCGCTCTGTACCGTTCGTGCCACCCGCCGCTGTCCATGATGCTGCTGTACCCGCTGGCTCCCGCATCGATGGCAATAAAGAACTTCCCAGGGTATCCCTGCATTGCCACAATGGGACCTCTCCGCTCGGTCGGCATCCCTTCCCCCAGGTTGGGACCGATGTCATCCACCTGCATTGAGTAGTACCGCTCCAATCCTTGCAGCATCGGGAAGTACAGGTACACGTTATTGACCATCGGGTTTACGCCATTGTTCGCGCTGCGTACCGCCTTCATCTCTGGCAGTCCTACGGGGTAGGGGTTGCCCGTGTTGGGGATGATAAACGGAATGTCGGTCTTGAAAGCCCACACCGCCTCATTCCCTGCCGCGTCGGGATATACGATCAGGCTGGTAATCCGCCTGTACTTGCTGTCCACTGTCGCCGCCGTCCCCCAGGTCAGGGCGGTTCCCCAGGCGGGGATCGTCGCGTTCGTGCTGGTCGTCACGCTCACATTACCGCTGGCGTCGCTGTTGTTGGAAATCACGATCTTCTGTGCCTGCGGTTTGTAAACCATGAACACGGCTTTCGTCGCCGCCGTCTCGTCCGCATATTCCAGCGTCCATGTCCCTGCGTTGTTGTACTCCCGCATCCGCCGCACCGTTACCGCATCGCCCATGCAAAAGTAGATCACGCCCGTGGTCGAAATCATCACGCTTGTTACAGGCGCGGTCAGCCCGTGTCCTGTAATCTCCGTCAGGTTCGTGCCGAGGATCACGTACTCTGTCGTCGTGTCGTGGGTGATGGTCAATGCAGAGTCAAGTGTCAGGCTGCTGGCGTCGTTGGCTGTGATAGTTCTCCATGGGGTCGGCTCCAACTTTCCCAACCCGTCGGTAATCATCACCACGCTGCCAACCCATTCATTCGTCACCCATGATTTTGTTGCGTCGATGAGTTTGGTCAACTGCCCCGTGTTGGCATCCGCCGCGCCCCTGTCCCCAGCCTTGTACAGTTTCGGCGCTCCGCTTGCCCCTGAAATGGCGAAGTACTGCCCCTCCTTGTACTCGTAGGGGATGCAGGTCTGCGTCGTGTTCGCTTCGGTAATGCGGTAGTACAGGTCGAACGCTGCCGCCGTCGGGGTATTGTCGAAGGTCGTGCTGGTGTACGTGCTTCCCGCGCTGGCATTCGTGGCGATCTTCCAATGTCTGTCCGCGTTATCGGTCGCCGCCGCATACACCACCAGCCAGTAATCTGCCCCGCTCGTCAGGGAATGGCTCACCGTCTCGTTCAGCCATTCGCTCAACACGTCATTCATCCGCGTATAAGGCACGCTCACGCTGGTAAGTTCGCTCCCCACATCCCCGCTGTTATCCGAGTAGATGGCAATCGTCAGGTTCCCAGGCTGTCCCTTGCGCCGTACCCACACCCACAAAAGCCCTGCCGTATAACTCGCGCTGGCGGTAAAGCGTCGGTAGATGTGCCGCTGGCTCTCCGTCATCTGAATCCACTTTACCGATGTCGGCGCGTTCTGGTCGGCGCTCCGCAGCCCCGTGGTGTACTGCTCCAGCGGTCCCGCATAAGCCTTGTTGCTCCGCCCGCTCCTGCAACGGAAGGCATCATAATATTTGGTACTGTCGCGCTCGTAGTCCAGCCCGCCCCGCCCGCCGCTTAAGTCGTCCTGCACAATGGGCGAGTAGGGATAATCGAAATCCGCATAGGATGAACTGCCGCTCGTCTGCTTGTTCGCCGTCGTATCTACGGGGCTTTTCTGGTACACCTCATCGTACAAACCCGCTGGCGTCCCGTCTGGCTTGCAGATCGTCAACCCCATCCGCCGCCCGTAACGGTCAGACAGCGCAATGTGGTGGCTTGGGAACTGCTCCTCTGTTGATACTCGGACTGCCATTAGATATACACTCCCGAAGTTTTCAGCACAATATCAGGACCATCCCGCCGCGCCGTCCGCCCCTTCAACGCTGCCATCACACGGTTCATGCGCTCCTCAATTTTGTGCTCCGCGCTCGAACTGTAAACCCCAAGCGCCCACCAAAGCAGGTTCTCCGCCGTCTTGTATGTCAACCAGTCCTGGTCTATCTCCGTGTTGATCGTGGTCGAGTAGGAGGTTATCGCATCGTGTGGCTTGCGGTATATGATGTTGATCGTGTCCCCGTCCACTGGCGCATAATACGGGTCGAAACGCAATTGCCCGTTGAACTCTTTCCAGTGGTTTGATGCCAGTCGGGTATAAGCGTCCCGTGTAAAGGTCACGCCTTTCAGGTTGTAAACGCCTGCGGGTAGGTCGAAGTCGATGGTCTCTCCGTCGCCCAGCAGGGTACTGTCAATCCCTGTAACGTGCGTCATATCCAAAGCCTGCTGCATGGCGCTCATCACCTGCGCCCACGGATACACCCCTCGCATCACGGCATATCGCGGACCTGCCACGCCCGCCGTTGTGTTTGCGCTGGTCGGCGCTGCGGTCAATCCTGTGCAGGTCCCGTTGTCTATGCTGATATTCAGGGTGGTATCGTTTGCCACTGCAATCTTCGGCGTCAGGGTAATGGTCGCCCCGCTGCCCCCAACCGTAAAATAATTGGTGATGTCAGAATCCGCGTTCATTGCCGCGCGGATTTTCCCGCCCACTGCTGAGGCGTCATCGAGATTGAGTACCGCCACGCTCAGGGTCTTGGGACTGTTGTTCATCCCCGCCGCTGTCACGATCACCGTGGCGTTCCCGTCGCCCGTCACGGTTCCCACCACCGTAGCCGTCTCTACCTGGTGGACACACAACACACTGCCCAGCGTGTCGAAGGATAGGCGGTTGCCCACATGCCCCTTGATCATTACCGCTTTCCCCGCGTGTGTCCCGCTCAAAATAAAGAGCGTGCCGATGTCCCAATGCGCGTTCGGCTGAACGAGGTTTACCGTGTCTGTCAGGCTGGTGGATGTGCCAGTGGTCGCCGTCCCATCCATTACATCCGTTACGATCCGCGCCGCCCGCAATCCGATCTCTGCCGCTGTTGTCATGCGACTCTCCTCTCGTCGTACCAGGTAATGACTTCGCTCCGCACACAAACACGCGCCACAATAAGTTTCTCCATTGCCTCCGCTGGCGTCCCCGCCTCAACATCAGCCGCGTGTACGTTCCATTCGATGTCATAATACAAGACCTTGAACATTAGCAATAACCCGCCCCCGTTTCCGAGGGCGGGCAAATTTCTTTCATCGGGTTACACGTCGTCGTACTGTCCAGCAGGGACAATGCCCGCCTGCACCACGCCCGCGTTGAAGTCTGCGCCGCTGTCGGCGTCGGTCACATCCAGCGCAAGCCCCACGTATTTGTACGGCGACTTGGGCAGGGAGTAAAAATACTGCGTGCGTCCGCCATCCACGCCCGCCTTCGTGATGGTTTCGCAAACAATCTGCCGCTCTCCCGCGCCAGAACCATCCGCCGAAAGATGAATGGTCGGAACAATGGTATCGCTGGCTTCTGCCATCGCAGGGACGACGAGGCGGATCACCTCATTTCCAGTGGTCGGCGCGCCAAGATTCAGATACACAGTCGCCATGTCAGCGGTCAGGTTTCCTGTACTGCGAAACATCAATTGATTATCGAACATATCAGCCTCCTTACGCCGATTGAATGTTGTACAACTGCGCAATACTGCGCGGGTTGGTGATGAACAAACCAACCGGCCAGTCGAACTCGACGTACTTCAATACGCCCTGTTGCCAGCGGAAGGTCTGCATACTGGTTTTTTCCCAGCCCGTCAGGTATTCGGGACCAAAGCGCACGGCAAACACAGAAGTCTTCGTGCTGCTTGCGTCTGCTTCCTCGCCGCCCGCGTCTTCTTCGTCGGTGATGATCTTGGTCGCCTGGTCTGCTTTCAAACCCATGTCCACCAAAAACGGACCCGATTCGCCCCAGCGCAAAATCTCGCGCCCAAACGAATCTTCGCTAGATTTCAAAAGGCTCAGGTTATCCAGCACGCGCCGCAGGCACAGCAGTGAGGTGTCGTTCATCAGCAGCATGTCTGCGGTATGGTCTGGCAGGGTGTAGATCAGGCGGCGTACCTTCTGCACAAAAGCGGCGTCGTCGGTTCCGTCGCTGTCGTCCGAAATATCCACCGCGCCCGCGTCGAGACGTTGACTGGTTGGCAGGTCGTTGACCAGGCGGTAGCGCAGTCCTACCAATCCCTTGGCTTTCGCGGCGGGCGTATTGTTGATCAGGTCGTCTTTCAAGGTGAAGGTCTGCGCTTTGGTGTGCAGGCGCACCTGGAACGATTCGGGGTCTTCAATCAAATCATCGTCCCCGCCGTCCAGCAGGTAGTCGAGTTGAATGCGCCCGCCGTACATGAACACGGTTTCTTCCAGCGGTTCGGAATGCCCCGTTGAGTGGGTATAAGTCTCGTTCAGGCTGCGGTTGCCAGGGGTCGGCAGGTCAAGAATACGATGACCTTTTGCCTTCAACTTCCCAACAGTCTTGATCGGCAGTTTCTCCATGAACATGCCGCCGTCGTGGATCACCGTGTCCACAATCCCGCTGGTAAGCGTGTCGCCTTTGGCGTCGAGTAACTGGCTATATTCAGCCAGGGTAATAAAATCTGCCATGATGGTATTCTCCTTTTACGGTCTGCCTCCTGGGACGGTATTCCAAGAGCCTTTCAGCCCTTTGGAAATCTTCTCAGCAGGCGTCAATTTTTTGGTAGTGGTTGTGGTTCCAGCGCCCCCGCTTGGCACTCTTGCCGCCGCGCTGGTCGCTTGGGTCTTTACACGCTCCGCTTTTCGCATGGCTGCCTTCTCCGATACCCGCGCCAGTTTCCCGTAACTCCCCTTTGGGTCATCCAAAACTTTTTGAATGTCATCCCACTCAGGGTCATTCGCGGTCACTGTCATTCCAGCATCGGCAAAAGACTCGTGCATTACTTGGTCGGCATAGTCGATTTGCGCCTGCATTTCAGGGGTGATCGCGCTGGCTGGCGCTTTCTCCAGCCCGCCGTCCAGGTCTTCTTCCACCTGTGCGCGTAGGGCGTTTACCTGCTGCTGGCTCAGTTGCCCGCCGCCCGTTTCGAGACGGGTCTTGATCGCGTTCAACTTCTCGTCCACTGCCTTCATCCTGTCCTTGCTCGATTGTTTTTCGCGGCGAAGTAACTCCGCCCCAAACCGTTCAAGCTCTTCCTGCGTGACAAACTTGGGTGACTGACTCTCCGCCGGGGTTGTCTCTGCAACCTGCTCCGTCGAAGTCTGTGATAGAGGAGCCACCTCTACCGCAGTCGTCTCGGTCACTTGCTGTCCTGTCGGGTCCATGCGTAAGCCTCCTGTGTAATTAACAAAAAAATCGGGACGCATCTCTCGGTAGAGTTGCGTCCCGTTTCAAACGTCTGTCGGACTTTTTCCCTCCCCTAAAGGGGTATGCAATTATTATACATCTTATTTCACTTCATGCGAAGACACCAGGTACATCCGCACATCGGGCACGGGAATCTTCCTCGCTTTGAGGATGGCAGACAGCGCCCTTGTGTATCGTTCGTAACCTTTACGCAACTGGCGTTCCACGTCCACTTCGAGGGTCAACTGCGTGATCCGCTCGTCCTGCTCTGTGATTGTTTTCTGTAACCGCGCCTGCTCCGCCTTCAGCAGTTCCACCACCGCCTGCAATTCCTTGAACGAATTGGACTTGGCGGAGGTCGCCGCCGTGAATATCGCCACAACGAATGAGCCGATGGAAACCAGCGCAACCAGCAGGGCAACCACGTTATCGCTTTCCATACCTGCGCCTCCATCGCCACACGCCCCAGAACACGAGTTCCACCGCAAACAGAAGAATGAAACTCCAGCGGATGACCAGCATTGATTTGTTGCCAACCAGTACAATATCCAGTATCGCCATCACATACACCGTCCCCACAAGCCTCCTAGTCCTCACCACTTGACACACTGCCTCCTTCTGATATACTCTCACTTGCCCCTTGATTGGCTGCCCCCCTCAGCCTGTCAGGGGCATTTTTATTTTGTAGGGGCGCGGTCTTCGCGCCCTCGAAGGGTGGGAGGTAAATACTTTCCTCTGGCATCAGTACGATCTCACCGTTTACATACACCACGATCAGTCCCATCACACACCTCCTGCTTTTATTGCGCTCCGCCATATTGGAACGCTGGTACAAGCTGGCTGTTGAGCCACGACTTCATATCTCCGTAAGGCTGCCCCTCCATGATCCACTGCTGCTCCAGCGCCTTCCATGCCCCGTTCGGAAGTTTGCGCCCTGTCATGGCATAGTCGGCAACGTAATCCACCAGGAAAGGATTCCAGCCCGAAGTATCCACCTGCTTGAATACCTGCCCCTTGAAGATCGGCACAAGTTCGGGGTGCGCCTCCTGCCATGAATCTTTCCACTGCCAGTACTGTTTCAGTTGGGGGTTCGCGCTTAAGTACTTGGCTCGGTCGCTCTTGGGCAATGCGTAGTATCCCTGCTCCTGCTCGTAATAGTTCGGGAACTTCTGCCGCCTGTCGCTGAAATACTTATCCGTCAACTTCGTAACCTCTGGACCATACAAATCCAGCTTCGGCGCTTCGCCCTGAGCGTAGTCGAAGGGTTGCTGTCTCGCTGATCCGCTGACCTGCTGACTCGCCGCTGGCGTCCGCTTCCCAAACAACCGCGCCCACTCCGTCAACTGCTCCACGCTCAAAGACTCATAACTGCGCGTCTCTTTATTCAGGAACGAATCATTGAACTCCGCGCCCATCTGTGCCCGCGCCGCCTTCTGGTTCGTCTCTCCAAGCTGCATGTACCCATCCCAAATCTGACCGACAAGGAAGGAACGCATCCGCTCCTCTGGCTCCTTGCCCTTCGCAAGATAAGCCTGATACTCTGGATGCTCGTCAAAGAACTCGGCAATGGCTTTGGAATCGCCTGCGTCCCGTTTCTTCCATGCTTCGTTCCACTCGTCTTTCAATCCCCTGAACTCCAATTCTCCTTCGGGTAACAGTCCCGCCCCAAACAGACTCGCGGGTAGGGTCGCCGCCGCCCGTCCGATTCCCTGCGCGAAGTTATCCGCCGTCAACCCCGATAAAAGCGCGGACATGGTTGGCACGCGCATTGCCATCTCCATCTTCACCCGCTCCCGTGCCGTGTCGAAGTTCTCGCCCTGCCGCTCGATCATGGCAAGCTGCGCGTCCTCTGGGCTGAGTATTCCTTCCGCCGTCATGTTCGCCAGTTGACGGTCGATGTAGTAATCCCCATACTCCCCGAACTCAGGGACGCCCAACTTCTTCTTCAGCATTTCTTCGGGCTTGCCGATCATCCCCACCACGTTCCCGATTCCCTCCGCCCATGTGCCTTGTGTCACCGTGTCTATGGCGCGGGTGGTATTCAACAGCGGCGTGCTGGTGATGCTCTTGCCCTGCCCCGTTGCCAGTTTGTACGGGGTGGTCAGCGCCCAATTCAAACCGAACATCGTATTCATAAAATCCAGCGGGCTTGCAATCTCCGACTCTCGCCGCATCGATGCCTCAGCCATTGCCCGTTCCCAGGTCGTCCCCTCCCTGCTCATGGCTTTCTGTATCTCGCTTTCACTGGTGGTTCCTTCGCTTGCCCACTCCTGCAAGATACGCATGGCTTCCTGTTCCTGCTGTGTCGCGTCCTGCTGCATCCGCTCGTACGGTCTCAGGAAACTTTCAGGCGTGAATAGACTCTGCATCGGGTCAATGTACAGCGCGTCGCCCATCCAGTCGGGCATCCACGGAGCCTCGATCTTGATCTTGCCCCGCATTCTTTCGGGGATGTCCCGCTCATAGCGTTCCTGCTGGCGTTTCAAGCGGGCGTAATTCGCATACCACGCGGGTTTATCCAGCGCACGCGCCGCCCAGCCCATCATCGAGCGGGTCATAAAGAACTGGTAAGGGCAGGCAATTTCCAGGTAGCGGTCAATGCCGTACCGCTTCCCATAGTTGAGCAGGGCTTCATCGCGCTTGGTCTCTCCCCACTTCATCGCCGCCCGCTTGGTGGTCGCCATCTCCGTCTGCACCTGCCGTATAT
>Ga0116204_1002376_pt1 | contig 10162 bp, 8 predicted proteins | sample LakKivwa52mmetaG_FD_94481 | JGI IMG/M metagenome (GOLD analysis project Ga0116204, IMG submission 94481) | Anoxic lake water microbial communities from Lake Kivu, Rwanda to study Microbial Dark Matter (Phase II) - Lake Kivu water 52m metaG | ecosystem: Environmental > Aquatic > Freshwater > Lake ... | reverse complement strand
GTCGCCATGGCGACCTACGCGGGTATCTCGCTGCTGTTCCTTGCGGCAGGACCCGTGATCGGCGGCGTACTGGTCGAGCATGCATCATGGCCCTGGTGCTTCCTGATCAATGTGCCAGTCGTGATTGCGTCGCTTGCGACGACCATCGGACTTCAGTTGGTGTCGACGGCGCGTTCGCGACGCCCACTCGATGGACCATCGGCGCTGATGCTTCCCATCAGCATGTTGCTGTTGACATGGGCGCTGCAGCAGGACACAAGCGGATCGACGGATGCGGTGTTGCGTTGGGTCACTGCGGCGATCGGTGCTGGGCTTGCAATGCTGTTCGTCCGCCGCCAACTGTTGATCGCAACGCCACTGATCGACCTGCGTCTCTTTCGCGACCAATCCCTTCGAGCGAACGCCCTGCTGCTGATGGGGCTGCAGGTGGTGACCGTTGGTCAGGGGATTTTCGGATCGATCTACATGCAGGAGTTCCTCGGCTTCACGCCCGTGCAGGCGGGGATCGGATCGCTACCGCTGCTGCTGCCGGTCATTCTTCTTGTGCATGTCGCTGGGCGCATGTACGACAAGAATGGACCTCGTACGCCGATTGTCAGCGGGCTTCTGTTGGTGCTGCTTGGCGCAGGTGTCGAGACTTGGGGCATCGCCGCTGAGAGCTACCCCGTGCTCGGAACGGGCATGGCAATGCTCGGCGCAGGATGCGGTCTTGCCATGAGTCCAACCAATGTGGACGCGCTCTCACGCGCACCAACGGAGCGGCGGGGTGAAGTAGCGGGACTCGTGCAGCAGATGCGGCAACTTGGGAGCACATTTGGAATCACCGTGATGGTTCTCGTGATGCATCTGTTTGCCTTTGGTGATGTGATCGGCACCACGGGACTGACACTACGCGGGATCGCGTCTGGCTTTGGACTTCACATTGCCATCGCTGCCGCATGCCTTCTGCTTGCACTCCGTTGCGTGCGCGAGAAGGCGCCGCTCATGCATCCCGAATCCGCAGGTCACGCCTCGACACCGACGACCTGATCCGCATCGATCTGCACGGCGACTTCACGCCCCTGCAGGGAAGGTCCGTGCGGATTGGTTTCGAGCACCTTCAGTTTGGTGCCCGCGATCTCGATGACATGCTGTGCGTGCGAGCCGAGGTAGGTCGACTCCGTGCATCTGCCGCGAACCCCTGCGCCGCCCTGCGACGCGTTCGTCACCCGAATCGACTCTGGCCGTATCGAGAGCAGGACCTCCGATCCATCTCGCGCCGATGCTGGCACGCTCGCCCGCCACGAGCCCAGCGCCGATTCGACATCCGCACACCCATCGGCGCCGACAGCACTTCGCAGATGCGCCGCGATGAAATTCGTTTCGCCGATGAACTCAGCGACGAAACGCGTGCGCGGTTTCTGATAGATCGCACGCGGCGCGCCAAGCTGCTCGATTCGTCCGCGGAACATCACGGCGACTTGGTCGGCGAGCGATAGTGCCTCGTGCTGATCGTGCGTCACATACACCATCGTGATCCGCAGTTCGGCCGAAATGCGGCGGATCTCCGTGCGCATCTCGAGCCTCAACTTTGCATCGAGATTCGAAAGCGGTTCGTCGAGAAGCAGCAAATCGGGACGAAACGCCAGCGCCCGCGCAAGCGCCACGCGTTGCTGCTGTCCGCCGGAAAGCTGATTGGGAACGCGCTCCGCATACTCACCCATGCGAACAAGATCGAGTGCCTCGCCGATGCGCTGCTTGCGTTCATCAGATGCAATGCCGCGCACCTCAAGACCGAAGCCGACATTCTGCGCAACTGTCATGTGCGGCCAGAGCGCGTAGTTCTGAAACACCATTCCTGTGTTGCGTCGCTCGGGCGGAAGGTCCGTCACATCACGATCGCCGAATCGAATGCGCCCCGCCGTGGGCTGCACGAAACCCGCGATCATTCGCAGGATCGTGGTCTTCCCGCAGCCTGATGCACCGAGCAGAAAGAAGAGCGAACCCGAGGGGATATCAAGCGACACCTCTTCAACTGCGACTGCGCGGTCATACGCCTTTCGGATTCCCTTCAGATGAACGCTCGTCACGGACGCAGGATATCGGCGTCTATCTCACGTTGCGGGCGTACCATCGCGCGCGTGGGCAACCCGATCGAACATCTGAAGGGGTTGCAGGAGCGGCGAAGTGCACGCGGTACCGTGATCCCCAAGTCCACCATTGGCGCGGAAGTCAAGCAGCTTCGGGCATCGATCGAACGCACCGCGCGCCGCATGGGTACGGCGGGCGACATCTGGGAACGCATCGTGCCCGATTCAATCCGCGCGGATACGCGGCTGTCAGGAATCACAGGTGGTGTGCTGCATGTCGTGACGGGATCGGCCTCGACCAGCTACGCACTTGACCGACTGCTCCGCGAAGGCGCTGAAGATGCGATACGCACTGCGAGCGAGGGACGCATCACACGCGTCCGTATGCGCATCGGACGCGTGGATATCGAAGGTCGCTGACGAGGTTGGAAGGAACACAGCCTTCCGATCAGGGCCTGCCGATTGCGGCGGGCACAGGTTGCACGCGCCCTTCGCGGTCGATGCATGCGAGGGTTGTTTCACCAACCACCAGTTCCTCGCTGCCACGAAGCAGCCGATAGGTGTGTTCCACCTTGACATGCCCGACATCGCGGAGTGTCGTCTCGAGCGTCAGCAGTTCGTCGTACCGAGCAGGCTTTCGATAGCGAACTTCGAGCCGCGTGACTGCAAGGAGCAGCCCATCCGCTTCCATCTGGGCGTACGAACCGCCGCGGGCCCGAAGCAATTCCGTTCGGCCCATCTCAAACCAAACGGGATAGACGGTGTGGTGAACGACACCCATGGGATCGCACTCGCAGTAACGCACCCTGATCTCGATCGCATGTGAACTCGCCATGTCGGCGTTGTATCAGATGTGGGAGCGTTCACTTACCGATGCAAAAGCGGGCGAAGAGTTCGCCCAGCACATCATCGGGCGTTCGGTGCCCTGCAACGATGCCAAGTTCATCGAGTGCGCTTCGGAGTTCGGTCGCGACAAGTTCCGCGGGCTCCGCAGATCGACTGCCCCGTGCGATGCTGTCGTCCGCAAGCTGCGCCGCTGCGCTCAGGTGAGACTGCGCAGCTGCAATCGCGTTTCGATGCCGCTTGAGCAGCATCGGCGCATCGTTGCTGATGCGCGTACGCAACAGTGCAGCCGAAAGCGCCGTCCGCAGCGCATCGATTCCCTCGCCCGTGCGTGCACTTGTTCTGATCCCGCGGGTGGGACGCATGAAGCCGCCACGACCATCAGCTTCATCGGCCTTCGTCCACACGAGCAGTGCGTCTTCCTCCACCGCGGACTCCGTACTCGTCGCGGCGACCGCTAGCGGCATACAGCGAATCGCAATCGCGGCGCGGTCGAGCGTCTCGCGCCGAATAAGCTGCATTTGCGCCGCGAGCGCGTGCTGCGGATCCTCGATTCCAGGAAGATCGCACAGCAAAATCTCGCCACCTGGCAGTTGCAGTGGTTCGATGATCGCATCGCGTGTCGAACCTGGGGTCTCGGACTCGACCGCGCGCGACCGTCCGAGCAGCGCGTTGAACAGACTGGACTTGCCCGCATTTGGTGCGCCATGCAGTGCGACCAGCGGCAGCGCGCGCAGCGACTCTTCGGGGATCGACTGCCGCACGACGCCATCAAGCGACGCGCACACTGCGCGCGTACGGGTCGACAGTTCACTCGCTTCGATAGCGATGACATCCTCCTGATCGCTGAAGTCGATGCCCGCCTCGACCAGCGCAAGCAGTGCCGTCACGCGTTCTGCAGCACTTGCAGCGGCCGCCTGCACCGGCGAGTGCTTCAGTGAACGCGCGGCGTTCCACTGCGACTGGGACTCCGCCGCGATCGAAAGTGCGATCCGCTCTGCGTCCGCAAGGGGCAGCCGACCGGCTGCATAGGCGCGGCTGCTGAACGCCCCTGGTCCTGCGCGTCGTGCACTTGGCGTACCAGCACGACCATCGCAGAGCGCATCCATGATCGCCATGAGAAGATGCGCGTTCCCCGGCAACAACAGTTCAACCGTGTCCGATCCTGTGAACGATGCCGGCCCGGGCATGACGAGTGCGACGGCTGGACACTCGACGGATTCACCGCCCACGACCGCGTTGAGGCGCACAAACTGAATCGAACGCGATCTTCGAAGGACCTCTCTCGTGAGGCGCGCCCCGACAACACGCAGCGCATCATCACCAGTGATGCGAATCAGCCCTCGCACCGAGGGTCCTGCCGCCGTCGAGACGGCGACGATCACATCGCAGCGCTCCGCCGCAGCGAGCGTGTACCCCGCGTTCATCCCCTGTCCTTGAACGTCTTGCTGCGCTGCTGCTTTTCCTGCGCGCGCTCCATCGCCTTCTGATAAATGCGCCCCAGCACATCCTGCGCCTTCGACGTCTTCACGGGGCGCGGATTGCGTTCTTCCTCTTCAACTTGCCGACGCACCATCTTGCTCTCCCAGATGCCGATCAGTGTGGACGTCATGATGTACAGCGTGAGCCCGGACGGCGCGACATACAGCATGAGCGGAAACATGACGACCGTCATCACGCGCATCATCTTCTGTTGCTGTGCTTGCTCTGGAGACAACTGCGCCGTGGGCGGCGCCATGTACTTCTGCTGCACATAGAACACGACACCCATCAGCAATGGGATGATGTTGATGCTCGAGAGCGTGAACAAGAAGAGGTTCACGGAGAAGGGCAGCGGGATGAAGCGGTCCTGCGCACTCAAATCGCCAAGAAACTGCCAACCACCAAAGACTTGGAACACACCAAAGAACGCCGGCTGCTGTCGTAACTCGAACGCGAGATAGAGCACTGCGTAGAGCGCCATCCAGATCGGCATCTGGAGGAATGTGGGCAGGAATCCGCCAAGACATCCGACAGGGTTGATGTTCTTCTCGCGGTAGAGACGGAACTGTTCCTGCTGCATGCGCTTCGGATCGTCGCCGTAGCGCGCCTTCAGAGCATCGAGCTCGGGCTTCAATGCAGCCATTCCCTTGCTGATGCGCTGCATCTGCACCTGCGACTTTTTCGAGATCGGATGCAGCAGCAGTCGTACCACCATCACGAGCACGATGATCGCGATGCCCCAGTCGAACACCAGATAAGCGTGCAGTGTGCCGAGGAACTCCACCAGAATGTTGGCGAGCCAAGCAAAGGTGCACCATGCGCAGCAACCGCCGAGCGAGTAGGCAATGAGTCCCACCATCTCCAGAAGCGAGTAGGGAACGGTCGCACTCAGCAGGCTGCGGTCGAGCGGACCTGCGAACACGCCCACCGAGAAGTCTGCCGTGGCGCCAGGCTGCACGTCCGTCATCGGCGACTGCACGATCGCAAACAACGATGGCGCACCTGTCGGATCACTCGCTGCGGGCGAACCGAGCTGCGCGCGAACCACCTCCACGAGCCGTGCAATCGACTTGCCACCAGTCGCACTCTCTTCGCCTGTGGGAAGGGCGTGCAGCGCAAGAGCAAAGTAGCGATTTGTCGCGCCGAACCAACTGAGGTTGTGCTCCTCGGCACGCTGCTGCTCATTGGGCCATACATCGAATCGCCCCGCCTCCACCGACTTCACCACATCCGCCCGCTCAAGCATCGCATCGTTCGACAGCACGGACACCTGCGCTGGGTCGCGCCGCGTGCTCAGGAGATAGCCGAACTTCAGGCGCCGAATATCCATCATCTCGCCTGAAGATCGTGCCAGATCACTCGGCGCATAGTGAATGATCTGCACTTGCCTGGGAATACCCGACAGATTCTCGACTCCCTGCTCCAGACGAACATCGAAACCGCCGCCTGCGTCTGCGATGATGGAATACGCCCGCCGCACGCGCAGCACTGCTTGACCCTGCGCATCATCGATGATCGCAACGAACTCGCCTGGCTGCGACTGCATCCACGCTTTGCTGAACAGATCGATACGAACGCCATCCACAATGATGGAGTGCATCGCCAACAGCGGCACGCTGAAGCCTGCCAACTTTCCTTCAGACTGCAGCTGGTAGCGCGACTCGATTGGCGGTAGCGGCGGTATCTCGCCAATCGATCCGCCCGCCACTGCAGCGACATGCCGCTCCGCAGCAATGCGGTCTTGTGCATTCAGCCAGAATTCGCTGAAGACGATGCGGTCGATACCGGCGCTTGTGGGTGCGAAGTCGACGCGAAACCGATGCTGCGCAGGATCGAGTGACCCAATGCTGTCAGGTCGGATCGGCGCTGAGAGCGGCGGCCGTACCGAGTACTTGGCAGTACCGCTCGGTGCGCCAGTCTCCGCGGGCGTTGCCGCTGGCACTGCTGCTGCAGCGCTTGGCGCAGCAGCGGGTGCCGCTCGCGCTGGTTCCTGCTTTGGCGAGGCTGCATCCGTTTCCGACTTGCGTTCCGCCGCAGGATCGTTCTTTGTCTCGGGCTTCGTGTCGGACTTGGTCTCGGTCTGCGATGCGGCAACCGCGATGTCCTGTGACTTCGGCGCAGGCTGCTTCCGACCAGGGCCCAAGATGGTGATCGCCGCGACACTGGACGCGAGCAACACGATCGCCATCGTGAGGAGGATGCGCTTCATCTTTGGTTCCATCGTTCGTTGCTCTCGCGCGAATGTTTAGCGGCCCTGCAAGAGACGTTCGCCAAGCCAGTCGTTCAACTCATCGATGGACTTGATCTTGTCGACAGTGCGCTGAATGTCATAGTCGAGCCTGAAGAACTGCACGGACTGCGGTTCGTGGTTCTCGCCCGTCTCAAGGATGGCATAGGACGCGCGCGGATCAAGATCACGCGGCTGCCCGACTGAGCCAGGGTTGACGATGACCGTTTCGCCTGCGGCGAACCGATGAATACCCTCTGCCATTTCCGCGGCAGGCAGGAAATCCGGGTCGTCAGTGAAGACGCCAGGCACATGGGTGTGCCCCACGAGACAAACGCTTGCCGGCTTGATGCGCTTGAAGATGTCCTGCACCTTGCGCGCACTGTTCTGTGCATCCTCTGGGAAGATGTATTCGTTGATCGGTCGCCTCGGCGAGCCGTGCACACAGAGGAACGGCCCGAATACCACGCGAACGCGCAACTGACCAAGGAAATCCCAGCGCCGCGTCGCCTCCGCCACTTCATCGGCACCCATGCCGTTCTCGCTCCGCGATGGTTCGAGTTGACGCCGCGTCCAGTACGCCGCGGACTCCGCAGATGCGTTGAAGTTCGTCGGCTCATAGAGCACACCGAAATCGTGATTCCCCATCAGACTCCACTCGCAGCGCTTGGCGACGAGGTCCACGCATTCCTTCGGATCAGGGCCGTAGCCAACAATGTCGCCCAGGCACAGAATGCGATCCACGCCACGGCGGTCGATATCCGCAAGCACCACTTCAAGTGCCGGGAGGTTCGCATGAACATCGCTGATGAGGGCCGTGCGCATCGTTCGCCAAGACGCAGGAGGCGAAAGGGAATCCTAGCAAACTGTTCGCCGTATGACGGCTAAACTTCCCACCCCTATGGCTGATGCACGGCACTTCGATCTCATCGTGATTGGTGGCGGACCTGGTGGCTATGTCGGCGCGATCCGCGCCGCGCAGATGGGCATGCGCGTGTGCTGCGTGGAGCGAGACAAGCTCGGCGGCGTCTGCCTCAACTGGGGCTGTATCCCCACGAAGGCTCTGCTGCACAACGCGGAGCTGTACATGCACGCAATTCGACATGGCGACGCATGGGGCATCGAGATCAAGCCAGATCATGTGAAGGTGAACTGGGAGAAAGTGATTGGGCGCAGCCGCAGCATCACAGGTCAACTGAACTCGGGCATTGCGTTCCTGTTCAAGAAGAACAAGATCGAACATATCGCTGGTCATGCGAAGATCGTTTCGGGGAAGACCGCGGGCAGTCCATGCAAGATTGAGGTTCGCAAGTCGACGGGGACGTACTACAAGGGAACTGGGGAGGGTGACGCGCAGGCACTGACTGCTGATCGTGTGCTGATTGCCACGGGTGCTGCACCGCGGCAACTGCCGATCGCACCCTGCGACGGCAAGGTGATCATCTCGAGTTCCGAGGCCATGACGTTGCCTGTACGCCCTGCGTCCATGCTGGTCGTCGGTTCGGGCGCGATCGGTGTGGAGTTCGCTTACTTCTATAACGCATTCGGCACGCAAGTGACGGTTGTTGAGATGCAGGATCGCATCCTTCCGGCGGAGGATGATGACATTTCCGCCGCGGCGCTGAAGACATTCTCATCGCAGGGGATCGCGTTCAAGACAGGTACCAGCATCAAGTCGATCGACAAGACCGCCAAAGGTGCAAAGGTGACGCTGTTCGACATGAAGGACGAGAAGAAGACGGAAGTGATCGAGGTCGATGTGGTACTCGTGGCCATCGGTGTCGGCGCCCGCATCGATGGGCTGTGTGATCCATCGCTTGGGCTTCGGCTTGTCGAGAGCGGTCCAGCGAAGGGGCACATATGGACCGACTACCGCGACAAGACTGAACCGACCTATCAGACGAGCGTGCCTGGCGTGTATGCGATCGGCGATGTGATCGGTCCGCCGTGGCTTGCACATGTCGCGAGCGAGGAGGCTGTCGCAGCCGTCGAGCGCATGAAGGGACACCACACGCTCGGAGTGGACTACGCGTCGATCCCGGGCTGCACCTACTGCACACCACAGGTCGCGTCGATCGGCATGACCGAACGCGAGGTGAAGGCGAAGGGCATCAAGCACAAGATCGGCAAGTACCCGCTGAAGGCGCACGGCAAAGCGATTGCCGTGGGAGCGACCGATGGTCTTGTGAAGATCATCACGAGCGAACCTTATGGCGAGATTCTCGGTGCCCACATCTTCGGTGAAGATGCGAGCGAACTGATCGGCGAGATGGGCTTGGCCAAGCGGCTTGAGGCGACGGCGGAGGACATCATTTCCACCGTTCACGCACATCCCACGATGCACGAGTCGCTCCACGAGGCCGCTCTTGCCACGGAAGGTCGCGTTATCCACGGCTGATGGCTGACCTCGCCCGCTGACCTCGCCAAGAGTGACTTCGCCTCTCGACACCCCGCCGCTTCACGCGATTGCCGAGAACGAACGACCCTCGCCACACCAAACTCGGATGCGCGAGGGTCGTCGGGGCCGGCATGCGGCATGGTGAGTGAACGCCGCCGGCTGAATGAAGTGACTTGTCTGTAGCGCTGCGTCAGCGGTTGCGTTCGCGTGGCTTTGTCTTCTCCTTCTGCTTCTGGCACCACTCGACATATGTGCGTCGGACGATTCGCTCCTGCACGGTGTGCATCCAGTATTCGCCATAGCGAATCTCCATGAAGGCGCAGAATGCAGGTGGATACGGGGTGCTGCGTGTTCCGTGCAGCGGTGGAACGGCGAGCGCCTGACTGCCAGATGATGCGGGCATCCAGAGCGCACATACCACTGCAGCGCCGACCACGGCCAGTTGACGCGCGCGCGAACTTGAGAGACTGCGAGTATTGGGGGGATTCTTCATGAGTGTCTCCTGTGTACTTCTCAGGCGGACTCAAGCGCTCGCGCGCTCTCCAAGATTCGCCAACCGGTTTCGCGGAATCCTGGGAACCGCCCCATCGTGCCCGCGACGATTCGAATGTCCTCATCGTCGAGCAGCCACTGATCCGCCGATCCAATCGCATCAAACTGGCGCTGTCTACGCAGATGCTCGAATGTGAACGCGCGCTCGCGCATCGACCAGTTCTCGAGTCGCTCCGCGATCTCCGATGCCTTGTTCGAAAAGACCGCCATCGCCCTGTGCAGCTCAGGCCCGCTCGAACCACGCAGCGCGACATTGCAGCCGAACACCGCCCACCAACCGTAACTCTCGAGCCAATCGCCTGGCGGATACGCGTCCACATCAACGACCTGCTCAAGTCCCTGCATAAGCGCATCGATCGCCGCATGCGTTTCCATAGTGCCGAGTGCCGCCGCGCACTCCATGACCGCACCGCGACATGTGTTGGCGACGCCCGCATACGACGGATCATCGAACTCACTCGCGAGGTCGTCATACAGCGATTGCGCGCGGATGAGATCGCAGTGCGCCGCCTTCGCATGATGGTTTGCACCCTGTGGATCACTCTCCATCATGCGGCGTCTTGAGTGCCCGCGAACATAGTGCCCGAACGC
>Ga0116204_1002372_pt1 | contig 10169 bp, 7 predicted proteins | sample LakKivwa52mmetaG_FD_94481 | JGI IMG/M metagenome (GOLD analysis project Ga0116204, IMG submission 94481) | Anoxic lake water microbial communities from Lake Kivu, Rwanda to study Microbial Dark Matter (Phase II) - Lake Kivu water 52m metaG | ecosystem: Environmental > Aquatic > Freshwater > Lake ... | reverse complement strand
TTGCCTTAACGCACTCATAGCTATATCTCCTTTTTAAATTTGATTTCAAAAGAAAATATAGCGCGAATTTCTTTATTCAGTTTGGTAATTTATGGGAGTCTGCGCGAAGCGCTTAGTTCAACAGCAACAGCAGTTTTGCCGACAACATTTGTCCATGCCGACGCCGCGCCCCCGGAAGCCCCTCCGGGCACGACGCTGCTTCCGGGGGAATCCATCACCCAAGTCCGCATGGTAGCGGAGACGGTTACGCTGACGATTTCCAAGCATCCGTCCAATTCGCAGAGAGCGATTGCGAAGACCGAAGCCGTGTTTACCATGCGCAATCTCGGCACGGAAGCGGAGACAATGGCGGTACGTTTTCCACTTTCGTTCTTCAACGGCAACTCGGATGGCTACGGCGGTTTTCCTGAAATTGCGTCCATCACAGTCAAAGTGGACGGCAAATCTGTGCCAACCCGCCGCGAAGTTCAGCCGTTCACATCCAGTGAATACTCCTTCCCCGAGCGCGAAGAAATTCCTTGGGCGGTTTTCGATGTGACCTTTCCGCCCAATCAGGATGTGATTCTCGAAGTCGTTTATAACGTGGATGGCTTTGGCTACTATCCCTACGAAGCGTTCAAATATATTCTTGAAACAGGCGCAGGATGGAATGGCACGATTGGCAGCGCGGAGATCATTGTCCGTTTGCCGTATGAGGTCAGCGAGCAAAATCTCGACTTGACCGGTCAGGCTGGGCACGGAGAATTAACTCCGGGCGGAGTCCGAAGCGGGAACGAAATCCGCTGGTCGTTCACTGACCTTGAGCCGACCTATCTCGATAACATCCAGATGGTCGTCGTCGCTCCATCGTTGTGGGAAAAGGTCTTGCAAGAAAAATCAAACGTCGAAAAAAATCCGAACGATGGCGAAGCGTGGGGCAGGCTGGCGAAGGCGTACAAGGAAGTGACGATGATGCCGAAGGGCTACTTGCGTGAAGACCCTGCGGGCGTGGAGTTAGTCGCATTGAGCAAGGCAGCATACGAGAAATGTCTTTCGCTGTTGCCCAACGACCCGCTCTGGCAGTACGGCTATGCCGACCTGCTTTGGGCGCCTTATCAATACGGAATTTATTTTGCGGGCAAAACCGACACCGAAAACATTTTGGAAAAAACTTTGACCGCGCTGCAAACCACACTCACGCTCGACCCGAATAACCAACTCGCAAAAGACCTGCTGCTGGAGATCAGTTATCAAGTTCCGCAAGCGGTGCAAGCGGATGGGGAGAATTTCATCCTGTTGGGATTGACTGCGACGCCCGTCCCTCCCACTCCTTGGGTTGTAGAGCCAACCTCAACCTTTGCGCCCACTGTCGTGTATCCGTCACCGACATATTCAATGGGTTTAAATACCCCCGAGCCTGTTTCTACACCTTCTCCATTGTGTGGAAGCGCCTTCCTGATCCCTGCGTTGTTGGGAGTGGCTTTGTTCGTAAAACGTAGAAAATAAACTTGCTGTTCGCACGTTAAAAAGTTAGCAGGTTGGAACATTCCAACCTGCTAACGTGTAAACCTTCTAACCTTGAAACGATTTTTTAATCCCCGCCACCTTCAAGCCATCTTCCAAAATCGCCTGCACTTTGTCCGCATGACGTGTCTCTGTGTACACCCGCAGGATCGGCTCCGTGCCAGAGAAGCGGATTAACATCCAGCCGCCATCTTCGAGCTTATACTGGAAACCGTCCACGGTGACGAGTTCGGTCACTTTCAAGCCGCCAAGAGTCTTGGGTTCGTTGTCGCGGATGATCTGCTTGCGTGATTCGTGGTCGCCGCTGAAGGGACTATCCACGCGGTCGTAGAAGTATTCGCCGCCCACTTTGGCGAACAGGTCTTTGAGCAGTTCGGTTGGTTTCTTGCCCGTCTTGACCATGAAATCGAGCATATACAAACCTGCCAAAATCCCATCACGTTCAGGTACATTGCCGCGGAAGGCATAACCGCCAGATTCTTCACCGCCGATGAGAGCATTTGTTTCGGTCATTTTTGGCGCGACGAATTTGAATCCCACACCCGTCTCATGGACAGGTACGCCGTACAATTCACCGAGTTTGTTCAACATACCCGTCGTCGAAAGCGTCTTGACAATGTCACCGCGTTCGCCACGCACTTCGAGCAGGTAGTAGGCGAGCAGCGCATACACGCGCAATTGATTGATGAACTCGCCGTTCTCGTCGCCGATGCCGCAGCGGTCTGCGTCGCCGTCCAAAATTAAAAGGACATCGGCTTTTTTATCGACTGTCGCTTTCAAGCCCACGTCAATATTCGGGCGGATGGGTTCCGGGCGTTTCATTTCAGGGAAAGACGGATTGCGTTCGTTGTGAATCTCGATGACCTTCGTCTTTCCACCCGCGAGCAAACGCGTGAACCAGTTTGCGCCGTTGCCCCACATTGAGTCGACAACGATGGTCAAGCCAGCGTCTTTGATAGGTTGCAAGTCGATCAGTCCATCACGGGTCAAATGCTCGATGTAGGGAGTGTTCGCGTCAAATTTGACGATCTCGCCCGCCGCTTCGGCTTCCTTGTAATCCTTGCGCTTCACATCCTTCACATCGTCAGGGATGTCCGCTTCGATCTGGTTCAACCCTTCGGGGTCGATCGCGCCGCCCGTCTCATTGCGGACCTTGAAGCCGTTATCCGTGGGTGGATTGTGGCTGGCGGTGATGTTTATCGCGCCCGCGGCTTTCTTGTCCACCACGGCATAGGCGATCACGGGAGTGGGAGTTGCGCTGTCAGTGAGATACACCTTCAATCCATTGCCTGCCAACACTTCCGCAACTGCCGACGCGAAATTCTCCGAGTGGAAGCGCTTGTCGTAGCCGACCACGATCCACTGTCCCTGCTTGCCTTGCGAGAGCATGTACGAGGCAAATCCCTGCGCACAGCGGCGCAGATTGTCAAACGTGTAATCCTCCGCGATGACTCCGCGCCAGCCGTCTGTACCAAATTTGATTTTGAATGCCATTGAATCTTCTCCTGAAAAATGATGACTTGTAAAATTATACCTGCCAGGGGCACAAATATCATCGAAAAAAAGAACCCCGAGAAAAAATCTCGGAGTTCTAAATTTTAGGGAGTTGCAGACGGCGTGACTTCCAATGTCGGTTCAGGCGTGGCAGTAGGCGGGACTGGTGTTGGTGTGGGCGGCACATTGCCAGACATCAAGATCTGCCATGCAATTTCCAAATCTCCCGAAGCGACGACGGGGAAATCGGGCAGGTTGCTCAGTGCCAGGTCCAGCCGGGAGATTGCCTGAGCGAATACGGCATCGTTCTTTTCCGCTTGTAATTCTGCCAGCAGGTCACGCGCGGTTTGCACATCCGTTTTTGCCAGCCCAAAATTGCTCTGCGCGAGATATAAACGCGCGCGTGCCAAAACATCCAGCACGCGGGTAAACATCACTTCATGTTTCAGTTCGAGCAAAACCGCATCGTTGCCATTTTGCAATTGCGTTTCCAGTGCGGCTTGCATCCCCTCCAACTTTTGGATGGAAAGAGTGTGCGCCTCCACTGAAGTTTCGAGCGCATCCACGCGGGTCTTCATTTCGCTCAATTGCGTTTGCAGCGAAGCGATCTCCGTTTTCATATCGTTTATCTCGGCCGTGTTCTGCTCCACAGGCGCAATAAATGTCCGCTGGATGTATGGCAGCCCATAATACAACGCCGCGCCCACGCTTACGATCAATGCAGCGACGAGGATCAATTTCAGCAAGGCTCTCAAAAAATTGACAAATGCCCGCCCCAGACGAGTGAGGAAAGATTCTTTCTCTTCGACATTTTCCTGCGCAGGCGGAGTCTTCTCTACAAGAGCGGGCAACGCCTCTTCTTCAAACGGAATCATGGTCTTGCTTTCTGAATCATTTCCTTCCGCCGCAGATTGCAAACGTGCCAGCAGGGTTTTCCCCATCCCTTTCACCTTGAGGCAATCTTCCACAGTTTTAAATGGACGGGCGGCGATGATGTTTTCTGCAATAGAGTTGGTAATGCCAGAGACCCTGGTCAGGGCATCGGCATCGGCGGTGTTGAGAAAGTTGAGGAAGTGGCTCATGGTATCTCCTATGTGTCATTGTACAACAAAAGGCAGCAGACAAGAATCCGTTCGAGAAAATAGAAGCAGGTTCAGGCTTGAGGTTGAGGCGCGGAATTTGAATCCGCTTTTGGTAGTTTGAATTTCATCCATACGACAGAAATAGAAATGAGATTTGCGGCGAGTGCGATCCAGAATGGAGTTTGGGGTGAGACGCGTGCCCAGAGCTGTGCGCCGATCCATGGCATGGGCAGGGAGAGCAAGCCGAGCGAGGTGCCGAAGAAGCCGAATGCCAGCCCGCGTTTTTCTTCAGGGACGACTTTCGAGATCAGCGATTCGTAGGCGGGGATGAGGCTGCCGTAACCGAGACCAAAGAAGCACATGGCAAGGATGAACCCTGTGAAGCTGCTGGAGTTGAGCAGCGTAAAGAGACCCAGACCGTTTAGCGCGAAACCGATGACCATTGCAACACGTTCGCTGAGTTTGTCCACCATGGCTCCTGCCAGCGGTGCGGCGATGATGGCGGTGACACCAACTGCCGCGTTGACGATGCCGATCTCGCTCAGGTTGAGTTTGCCAATATCTGAAAGGTAGATGGGGAAGAGTTGCCCGATGAGGCTGTAAGAGGTGTCGCCGACTGCGTCTGTGACCCAGATCCAGGTGAGGATGCCGCCGCCGACGAGCAGGGTGAAGATGGCGGTGAGTTGTCCCTTGAAGCCGTCGAAGGTGGGCTTGACTGCATCTCGGACGGGTTTGAAGCGTTCGTTGGTTGCCATCCACACCCGCAGGATGGTGGCGGTGAGGTAAAAGCCGAATGCGACGCGCATCATGAATGCGAAGCCAAGTTCGTATGCTAGAAAACCTGCGAGGGCGGGTCCAATGACCATGACGGTTTGATAAATGCCTGTGGTTACGCCGAATACACGTCCACGCGATTCTTCTGAAGATTGCTCAGAGATGTATGCGCCGAAACTCGGTCCGACCACGGAATTGGATATGTATTCAATGCTCAAGCCGATCAGCACCCATTGCCAGTTGGGGGCGAATGCAAAGATGAGATAGCCAAAGACGGCGATGGAACTTCCGATCGCCATGATGCGCAGCCGTCCGATGGTGTCTGAAAGCCAGCCGCCAAAAATTTGCAGCACCATTGGCACAAGGGAGGCGAGGGTGAAAACCATGCCGACTTGTATGACGCTTGCACCAAGGTCGAGCATGTAGAGTGACAACATGCTGTACGCCATTTGTCCCGCGATGTTGGCGAAGATCATACCTGCCAGAAACCAGCGCAGGTTGACATTGAGAAGGGGTTTATTGTCCATGTTATTTGATGAGGTTGTTGAATGCCCATGAAAGCTGCTTGAGTAATTCGGGGTTGAAGACCCTGAATGCTTCCATGTGACCCGAGATGGGTAGGATAAAACTGATGGCGATGGAATAGGCGACGAGTGAAACGCCTGCAATTGCGGTGCCGACCATATACAGGCGATTGTCTTTTAGTTGGGAGAGTCCCTGCCAGAAGCCAGTTACTGCCAGAATGGACAGAGCAGGGATCAGGTCCAGCAGGTAGCGCATGGTGGTGAAGAAGAAAATCTGCAAGGTCAGGAATGTCATAAAGGAGACGCCTGTCAGGGTGAATAATATCCAGCGGAAAGTTTTGTCTTTTTTGCCCCAAGCCCAAACTGCAAACAACAAGAAAGGACTGGCTGTGAGTATGCCTGTAATGCCTTCGCCAAGTAAAAGGTAAAAGCGCGGATATTCTTTTTCAAGCCAATCGGGGCCAGACCAACGTGTTGGAAAATAGTATGGAAAGATTTCCCGTTTTTCCAGCGCGTTGAAAAGTGATTTGTATAAATTTGGGGGGATGTATGCAGGGGAGAAGGTTTCGTCAAGTGACTCGTACAGGTTGTAGCTAGTGATCTGATGGCGTAAGCCAAATTCCGTCACTGAGCCAAAGCGGGAAAAATTGTAGCCACCGTACGCAATTGCGCCGATCACAAGCGGAAGTGCAAACGCGAGGGTGAGCGAAATGAACTGTTCTCGGCGTGTTTTTATCACCCAGAAGAGCATGAGAAGTGAAATGAATGCCACTGCTGGGACCAGTGTTGTGCGCGAACCTACCGCCAGCGCCAAAAACGCACCAGATAATGCCAGCCTTGAACGGGATGGGGTTGCAATGGCATTGAAGAACCAATACAGGCCGCCAAGCAAGAAGAACTGTCCGCTGATGATGGCGGCTTCATAGATGCGGGCTTCGATCAAAATATATAGAGTGGGGTTGACCAGACCCATGAACAGAATCCCGACCAGAACTGCCCAGCGCGGAATATTGCTAAAGTATTTTTTCCATACGTCTAAAACAAGCAAAACCGCGAATATAAATGTTCCCACAGTAAATAAAAAGGTAATTACCTTGTCGCCGACCTCTTGCGGAGTAAATAGCTTGAAAACCGCGAGTGCCAAAGCGGGGGCGGGTCCCCAATAAAGATAGTATTTTCCATTGTAGAGTGTGGCGTCCCAAAGCAGAGGGATGCCTTCACGGGTGCGCGGTTCGTACGGATTTTCGAGGGCAACCAGGGCGGGGTCAGGCGCTACATCTACATGTGTTTGCCCATTGCGGAAGGCTGTCGCCAGCAGGTCGTAGTAGCTTGTCTCGTTGGGGAAGGTTGTCCATAAACCGATGGATACGTACCAGACGTAAACAAGGATGACAACTGTGCCAAGACTTATCACTGCAAGATTCATCTGGCCTGTCGTGGTATGAAATAAATGACCGAGAAAATTATTTTCGCGATAAATAAGCGCAATCGTAAGAATAAAAAACCCAAGGAAAAATGCAAGCCAGCGTCTCACCCCCCATACGGGGTTATTATCCAGCCCGAATTGGTTGGCAAAGAGAGTGGTGGCAAGCAAACCTATACCAATGCCCCCAAGCGCGATTCGTATCCATTGTTTTGACATTCGCAAATTTTATCATTCGATTTGATTTGTTTGCTATAATCCATTTCATGATTTATTTCGATTATGCCGCCACAACCCCTGTTGACCAACGTGTTTTAGACGCGATGATGCCGTATTTCCGCGAAAACTTCGGGAATCCATCGTCCATTCATCGGCTGGGGCAACAAGCCGAAGCAGCGGTGGAGCAGGCGCGGGAGAAGGTTGCGGCGGTGTTGGGCTGCCGTGCGGATGAAATTATTTTCACGTCAGGCGGTTCCGAAGCGGATAATCTTGCCCTGCGCGGCGCTGCAATCATACGGCGTAACGCCTCAGGCGGGACCTGGATCCTGACCGCCAAGACCGAGCATCCTGCCGTGAGTAAGACGGCTTTGCAACTCGAAAAAGAATACGGCTTCCAACTCGAATGGCTGGATGTGGACGAATTCGGCGGCGTGACCGTTGACGCGCTGGCCAAAGCAGTTTGCAACGACACTCTGTTGGCGTCTGTGATGTATGCCAATAACGAAATTGGCACGATCAACCCGATTGCGAATTTGGCAGAAGTCGCCAAGGCGAATAACATCCTTTTGCATACCGATGCCGTTCAAGCCGCCGCGTACCTTGATGTGAATTTTTCAACCCTCGGCGTGGACCTGATGTCATTGGGCGGACATAAATTTTATGGACCAAAAGGTGTGGGCGCCTTGTACATCCGTAAGGGGACGAAACTTCTTCCGCACCTGACAGGTGGCGGGCAGGAGTTCAGTCTGCGGGCTGGGACGCATAATGTGCCGTACATTGTCGGCTTTTCGGAGGCGTTATCTCTTGCAGCAGAGGAACGTGAAGCGCGCACCGCGCATGTCAAACCGATGCGTGACCATATTATTGGAAACGTACTAGAAACGATTTCCGATTCTCGATTAACAGGCCACCCCGAACAGCGTTTGCCCAATCATGCTTCATTCGTCTTCAAAGATGTAGACGGGAATTTATTGCTCCAACTTCTTGATGCCGCAGGTTTTGCCTGCTCATCTGGCTCCGCCTGTAAAACAGGCAACCCCGAACCCAGCGACGTGATCACTGCACTGGGCTATTCCCGCGAATGGGCGTTAGGCTCCCTGCGAATTACACTCGGCAAAGATACCACTGCGGAACAGGTTGATTCCTTCTTGAAAACCCTGCCGTCCCTTGTTGAAAAAGCAAGAACTCTCAATCGCTAACTAAGCGACTATTTGACCATTCACTAACCCTTGAAAACAAAGATTATTACCCTCGAATCTCACGATGACCTAATCTCCGTCCGCGATAAATTATCGTGGGCGAAGACGCCGCGCATTTTGCTGGTGTGGCCCAAGTATGAGAAGGTCACCCTGCGATTGCTGGATTTGAAAGTCTTGCAACGGCACGCAGATTCACTTGGGGCGCAATTGGGATTGGTCACACGCCGTGCCAATGTGCGGCGAGATGCTGAATCGCTGGGGATTCCCGTTTTCAAATCGACAGTATCGGCTCAAAAGGACCTGTGGCCTGCCTCTGCACCCCGAACACAACGCACGCCTCCGCCGCCGCGCCGTGACTTGCGGGCAATGCGCGATGAGGTCTATGAAAAAGAGCCAGCGTGGCGCACGTCGCTTTTGGGGAGGGTGGTCACTTTTACAGCGGGGGTAACTGCCATTTTGGTGCTGGCAGGCTTGTTTGTCCCGCGTGCGGCGGTGATTGTACATCCTGAAACGCGGATGGAGTCCATCGTAATCCCTGTCAGCGCAAGTCCGTCTTTTGAGGCGGTTTCGATCACAGGGAATGTCACTGCCCGAACGATTTCGGTCACGGTGGATGTGGAACAATCGAAAGCGGTCAGCGGGGTGGTTTCGCTGCCAAAGACGAAGGCGCGGGGTGTGGCGCAGTTCATGAACCTGACCGCGGATGAAGTGACCATCCCTGCGGGGACAATCGTATCTGCCGCACCGTCCATCCGTTTTGTGACGTTGAACGATGCCCGCTTGCCCGCGGGTGTGGATGAGATCGTAGAAGTCCGCATTGAGGCGTTGGCGGGAGGGAGTGATGGAAACGTGGGAGTTGGCGCGGTGCAGTTTGTCGAAGGCTCGCTTGGGCTTTCGATGACGGTCAGCAACCCTGAGCCGCTCGCAGGCGGTATCGACGTAAAAGGGATCGGCGCCAACGAAGCAGACCGTGAGAGATTACGCGAGTCCGTCTTACAGGAAGTGCAACACACCGCCGAAGAACAGATCCGCAGCCAGATCGGAACCAATGACTTGTTGCTGACCGAAACTCTTGAGATCACCGAAGTCTTGATGGAGGAATTTTCTCCGCCTGTTGGGGAAGCGGGCAGCTCTCTCAATTTACGGATGCAAATAGTAGTATCTGCGCTTTATATTTTTTCAACAGATTTGGAGCAGCTCGCTTCCTCCACCATGAACGCCGCCATCCCACAGGGATTTGTCCCACAGGGCGAGCTAACTTTTGAACTGCTTTCCATGCCTGTGACAGATACATCTGGCACTACCTATTTTGATCTTAACGTGACCCAAACCATACGCCGCAATATAGACATTCTCGAAATTCTCTCGTCCATTCGCGGAAAAAAACTTGAACAAGCACAGTCTGAGTTGCAAAGCCGATTTATTCTGCGTGAAGAACCGCAGATCACCATCACCCCTTCATGGTGGAACTATCTTCCGCTAATTCCCTTCAATATTTCAGTGGAGGTAAATTAGACGATAGACCATTGGCCGCGGATGATGGATGAAAGTTTTCATGGTCCGTGGTCCGCCGTCGCTAAGCAGCCATGAGAATCCTTGCAGTTGACCACGGCGAAAAACGCATCGGCCTCGCGCTCAGCGACCCGACTGCTACCATCGCCAGCCCTTTGAAAGTCATCCAGCACGTCTCGCGCATCATCGATGCCGCGCAAGTTGCCGACATTGCCGCACACAACGAAGTCGGCTTGATCGTTGTTGGACAATCGTATGATGACGATGGGGAGCCAAATCCCGCAGGACGCCGCGCGGGACGCTTCGCCGATGAACTCCGCAACCAGACGAACATCCCCATCCAAATGTGGGACGAATCGCACAGCACCCAGATCGCCCGCGCCGCCCGCATCGAACTCGGCGTCTCGCGCAAAAAACGCGCAGGTCATCAGGATGAATT
>Ga0116204_1002371_pt1 | contig 10174 bp, 19 predicted proteins | sample LakKivwa52mmetaG_FD_94481 | JGI IMG/M metagenome (GOLD analysis project Ga0116204, IMG submission 94481) | Anoxic lake water microbial communities from Lake Kivu, Rwanda to study Microbial Dark Matter (Phase II) - Lake Kivu water 52m metaG | ecosystem: Environmental > Aquatic > Freshwater > Lake... | reverse complement strand
TTGAAAACGATCGTTTGGCGGTTAAGGGATCCTGGGACGCAACCGAGATAGACCCAAAATACCCCAGGGTTGAGGTAGAGGTAAAATCGTTATGAACGGCAGAGATTACTCCGACGGCGAACTGTCAGCGGCGTGTGAAAGCTACTGGAACGACTTCGAAGAGAGGGAGAGGGAACGCTTGGCAGAGTATGAGGAGGAGGACGGCAAGGAGACAACAACATGAAGCGCCTGTTTCTTAAAGTCGGCTCGTGGCCGGTGTCGAGGTCGTGGTCGTGGTCGGGGTCGTGGTCGGGGTCGAAGTCGAGGTCGGTGTCGAAGTCTGGGTCGGGGTTGGGGTCGAGGTCGTGGTCGTGGTCGTGGCCGTGGCCGAGGTCGAGGTCGTGGTCGAGGTCGGGGTCGAAGTTGAGGTCGGTGTCTAAATAAAAGGAGGAAAACAAAATGGTTAGAACATTAGAGATCAGCGAAGAAACATATGAAAAAATTAAGGAGCAGTTATTGGAGGAAGAAAAATTAGAGGTATCGGATTACAAGGATTTGGTTGGCAAGAGTTGGTTTTTAAGGACAGTTACCTACCACTTGGTTGGTAAGGTCGAGAAAATTGTGGGAAAGTTTCTGGTATTAAAAGACGCTTCTTGGGTGGCAGATAGCGGTAGATTTATGAACGCAATAAAAGAAGGCAAGCTAAACGAGGTAGAACCAGTAGGGCAGGCGTTTGTAAACCTTGACGCTGTTACCGACTTTTTCCCTTGGAAACATTCTTTGCCAAGGGATCAGAAATAATCAAGACATGAAAGAGTCAAAAGCGTTCCCTGATGATGAAGATGTTGTTCCAAAGGCAAAAGAGTTGGTCGTGTATGCAACTACTGAAAACGGAGATGGGTATGTGAGCGAGGTTGGCAGGTATGACAGCCCCGAAGACGTCCAGATAAGAATTGGACTTTTTGCCCCAGAGGTTGTTATAAGTTTTTATTGGAGTGAAAAGGAGGTTAAAGAATGCCTGACATAACAAAGTGTCTTAACGCAACCTGTCCGATCAAAGATAAATGCTATCGATGGATGTCTGATGAGGACGAACGGCAGAGCTACGCTGATTGGAAGTGGGAGAAATTGTTTGATGATGCCGACAACGCCGGAGTTAGGTGTGATGGCTTTTGGCGTATTGGTAAAGGAGGTTAAAGAATGAAAGAGATAAGATTTAGGGTGTGGGATAAAAGAGAAAAGAAAATGGAATATTTAACAAAAGACACTTATTGGGTAATTTCTTTAACGGGTGAGCTTGTGTGGCTCGATGAAACAATCGGCGAATTTATTAAAGTTCCGCATGGAGTGGTCATGCAATACACCGGACTAAAAGACAAGAACGGCAAAGAGATTTATAGTGGGGATATTGTTAATTGTTTTGATGATTACACCAATTTGTTTGTTGGCGTGGGGACCGTTAGTTTTGGTAAATTTGAGAGTTCACATGAGGGTGGGCAATCAAGAAGGCATTATCATCAAGGGTATTACATAGAGAAAAATGGAGAACAAATTTGGAATAAAGTCGCAGAAGATTTAGACTGGGGTAAAGTTGAGGTCATCGGCAACATCTATGAAACGCCGGAACTTCTTCAGGAGGTTAAAGAATGAGCAATAAGAAGGCAGTTAGCACGGCAGAGATAAAGAAGTTTATTAAACAACTGGAAACGCTCAGACTAAACTCCGAGAGGTTCAAGGACTATCAGGAGAAAAGATTTTACGACGGAGCAATCTTTGCCTGTTTGCAGTTGCTGGAATTTGGGGTTAAAAAGGAGGTTAAAGAATGAGAAAAATAAGAGTTGACGATACTGTAACTTGGTTACACACTTGCCCTGATTGGTGGAGAGAAGAGACATTTGAGGCAACAGGAACAGTAATAAAGCTATTTATGTCCACAGTTGGGGGAAAGGAAAAAGCGTTAGTTGCAAAGATTGAAGTTCCTTATGATGAATACTGGAAAAAAATAGACAGAAGAACAACTGTAATATCTGTTAATAAATTAAAGCTGGTTCCCGACGGGGATTAAAGGAAAAAGAGAGGGGGGGCTTGAGGTTGTAGAAAAGCTATGTAAATTGCTTGGCTATAAATGGGGGTTCTAAATGGCAGAAAAAGGCGATAACAGGACTCATACTCTTAATGACGATCGTTGCGATTGCGGCCGGAAACGACCGCGCAAAAGCAAAAGCATTTTCTGCTCCGTTTGTTATAATAAAATTATTAAACAAAACAAAAAACTACTAGGAGAGTTTTACAAGCCATATGAGAATTAGCCGGTTAAAAAGAATTTATCCTGCTATCGAACCAAAGTTAAGAGCCGTTGCCTTTGCCTTGCTATCCAAAAACTGCTTAAAATCTTTGGAGATCAAAGACTTAATTGGAGAAGGGCTATTAGCCATTAAGAATTGTTCTACAACCAAGAAAAACCCTAAAACGCTATCTTATCTAATTCAACGCGCAAAATATCAAATGTTAAAAATAGTTAAATTCGAGCAATACCGCGCCGATCAAGAACTTCCCATTGATGATCTCTTAAACTAACCTTCCTAACGCTTTTTTCTCGGCTTTGTATTAGTAGAGGGGCATGACAAGCCGCCACATTATTCTTAATTGCCTTTAGTGCATTTGGGCTTTTAATCAACCCCTCTATTAAATTTATGAACTTTTTAGAAAACGCCAGACAAGGACTAAAAGAACTAAAAGACGCTTGGGAGTCCAATCGCAAAGAAAAAACCCCAGAAGAAAAAACCGAACTTATTCGCCAACTCCGTGCCGAAGCACTTCGCCGAACTCAAAAACTTGAGGCTCTTATTGCTAAAATGCGCAAAGAAGGCATTTCGGAAAACATTATCGCTGAAACAGCAGCTAAATACTCTGGCAATGAATATTAAAAGACCTGAAACGCCTAGACAAAAGAAGTTTTTTAAGAACCTTTCCGAGGGCATGACTAAACGCCAAGCGGCAATCAAGGCTGGTTATAACAAAAATTCGGCTCATGTTTCTGCTAGCGAGAACTTAAAGAGTTATCAGGACTACTGGTCCAAGTTGCTTGATCAGGCCGGTTGTTCCGATAAAGTTATCTGCCAAACTATCGCCGAAGGACTTAAATCCACTAAAGTTATTGGTTATCTTCACAGCGTTAATAAGGATCAGGACGGCCAAATGCACAAGGTCAAGCCAGACGAGGTTGTGGCCAACGAGTTTGTGGAAGTGCCGGACTATCCTACCAGGGCTAAGTTTGTTGATATTGCTCTCAAGCTGAAAAACGCTTATCCGGCTAACAAGCATGAAGTGGCCGGTAAAGACGGTGGTCCGCTTGAGGTCAATATTGTCTATACAGACGGCGATTGAGGTAAGGATCCCGACCAGGGCAAAGCCGATCATGGCTGATAGTTCCAGGGATATTTCCCTAGTGGCTCACCGGCGTTGGTTAAAAACCAGGGTCGGTATATTAAAAACGATCTTTGGCAATAAGCAACTGAAAGGGGCGTTAAAGGATCCGGGGAGTAATTTCTTCGTGGTTCTTCCAACCTACAAACAGGCGAAGATGGTTGCCTGGGATATTCTCAAGGACTACGCCAGGCCGTTTAGCGTTAAAGCAAACGAATCAGAACTGGTAGTCATCTTTCCTAATAACTCTAAGATTTCTCTAAAGGGGAGCGATAAGCCAGACAGTTTGCGTGGTGGAGCATTAGACGGTTGTGTATTTGACGAATGGGCGTTTCACGAGAACCCAGAGGTAGCAACGAGGATTCTAGGGCCAGCATTAGCGGATCGTAGGGGTTGGAAGCTAAAAACAACCACGTTAAATGGCGAGAATCATGCCTGGGAGGATCATTTAGCCGCTGAAAGCAAGTATTTGTTCCGGGCTAGTGAAACCGGGGTTATTGCTCCTGATGAATTGGAGAGGTTGAAAAAAGAGTTGCCAGAAGAAGAATATCTGCAAGAGATGGAGTGTATACCGCTTAGATACGCAGGGCAGATATACAAAGAGTTTGAGGAAGCGCGTAATGAGGTCAAGGTTCCGTTTGATATTCCAGCGTCCTGGACTCACATAATCGGGCTGGATTGGGGGTTATCTCACAATACAGCAATAGTTTTCGGGGCTATCGATTATGACGGCAATCTTTATATTTACGATGAGGTTATTGATAACGATAAGCCGGTTGAGTATTATGCGCAGATTATCAGAGATAAGATGGCCGGGATCAATTACGAGTGTTTTATCTCGCCTGATACATTGGCTCAAGATCATTTTAGGCATGGGGTTCGTTATTCTGTATACCAGGAGTTCCAGGATAACGGAATCAATGTCAGGATCGCTAACAATAGCGTGATTGCCGGGATCAACAAGTGCAAACAGTTGTTTATTGCAGGTAAATTGAGGGTGTTTAGCCGGTGTATAGAGCTTAGACAAGGGCTAAAACGCTACAAGTGGAAGCAGGGAGAGGGAAAAGAGGCTCCGGCGAAGGTCAAGGACGATGAAGTTGACGCTTTGAGGTATTTGGTGGCTACTTACTTTGAAGTGCCAAAAGAGGTTAAGAGGGTTGAGATCCCGGAAATGTCGTTAGAGCATTTCAGAAACATTGAGAAAGAACGGCAACGGAAGCAATCGACGGTTGGAGGTTATGCCATTGTTGAAAGAAATTGAAATTGATAAAGACCTAGAAACACAGCATAAGGATTGGATTGATCTAGCAACCGCTAAGCATAAGCCGTTGCTCAAACGAACCAAAAAACATATGGATCGTTTGCGCCAGCGTTTTCCTCGTTTAACAGATGATGACAACCAAAGCATTTATAACTTCTATATAGCCAACTTGAAGCGGTTAGCACCGGCGTTATTCCCTAAAGAGATCACGATTAAAGTAATCCCGGAAAACGACCAGGATCAGTTACCGATTGGCGAGGGAAATGTTTTTGATAACCGCATGGCGGCAACGATCATAGAAAACAAACTAACCTCGATATTTAAGAAAGAAGCGGTCAAGTATGCTCTCCAGGCCGGGATTGTTGATCTTATTGTTGCCAACCTGGGCTGTATTGTTGTCGGTCAAGAAACCGAGTTAGAAAAAGAGAACGTAGTGCCAGAGGGTATGCAGAATTTACTCCAGGAGAAAGCGGATAATGGCGATTTGATACCTGGCGAAATGCCGGAAGCTGAAACGGCTATTAAAGGGGTTAAGAAGTCCGAGTTGGTTATTAAACGAGAAAGCTATCGTAACATCATGGTTGATCCTGATAGCGTTGATTGGTTTTTTACAGACGCGCGTTACTTTATCCGAGTAGTAAGATTGCCATATACAGAAGCTAAAAAGAAATATGGAGAGATAGTGCCAAAGGATTCATATGATTCTGACGAGGACTTTGTGGAGATCGATAGCAACGACCCTGGTGCAACCAGCTTAAAAGACAAAGAAGCGGCCAAGAAAACGGCACTTTATGAGGTTTATGACTTTACTGATGGCATTAAACGATATACCTATCTGGGTAAATGCGCAAAGCTGTTAGACGTTACTGATCTATCACACCAACCCTTGCACCTTTGCAAGCTAAATTATCTCCCTGATGTTACTTATCCTCCAAACGATATGTATTACTACGATTCTCTGGTTGATGAGAATAACTTTTATTCTACGGTGAAGATGAACCAGGTCAATCGTGGTGCGGCCAGAAAAATTATTGCCGAAGAAAAGTCATTAGATACTGATAACCAAGATAAGATGATGAGTCCTAAAGACCTGGAATTGGTTATGATTAAAACAAACGGTCGTTCTATCAGGGACGTAGCGGAGGTCTGGGAGAGTGGACGGACTACGCCAGAAATTGACAACCAAAAAGCGACATTAGCGCAGAGTATTCAAGAGATTTCAGGGGTTAATTCGTTACGACTTGGCCAGGTGGTTAATGCGCCGGCAACTAACGCCACAATCGCTAACAATAGTTTTGAAAGCCAGAACGATCGGTTACTGGAAACCATTAAGGATTGGTTGACCCATGTTTGCGAGGCAACGGTTGAGGTTTTGAAAAAACTGGCGATGGAGAGCGAATCGTTTACCCTTGAGAATAACAATGGCGTAAAAGAGGTTATCACCTGGAGTAATGAAGATATTGCTAATGCAAAGGTAAGCATAACAGTTGATTTTTCAGCGTCGTTGCCTGATGACGTAAAGATGAAACGGATATTTGATTGGACGGCTTGGGCAAGTCAGCCAGCGATTGCTTCAGGACTTGCGGCAGAGGGAAAAAAGATCAGAATGTTTGAGTTAATCAAGCTAACCGGGTCCTATTTCTTGCCTAACGTAAACTTTGATCGGATAGTGGTTGACGATGAAGGGCTAATCAACCCAGAGCAAGAAACGCTAATGATGATTGCTGGTCAGCAGGTCAATCCGTTACCTAACGAGGACTTTAAGAAGCATTTACAGCACCACCAGCAGAGTTTACAGCACCCATCGATTGCAGGTAACCCGATGTTTATTCAGATGATCCAGGCGCATATGGCGGCTACGCAAGACCTAATGAACCAGCAACAAGAGTTAAGCCAACCTATGCCGGAAGTAGGGGGAGAAGCTGGTGGAGCAGTTCCTGGAGATATGAGTGGAGCAGTAATGGGAGGAGCACGTGGGTAAAAGAGAAAACACCACGGTTGCTTTACGACCCTGGGAGTATGCGATTTATTCAGCGTATGATCAAGTGATCTATGCGGTAAATAAGTCGTTTTTCTGGTTTATGGGTTGGATTGTTAAGGTTAGAGAATGGATAGATAGCCATTTTGAGTTCTATATGGCAGAAGATGGTTGTATTAGGCGGCGCAGATCAACTGGTAGCGGAGGTATTTACCGTAGGATCGAGGGAAAGCTGGTAAAGGTGGCTCATAGCGTGGAGGTTGAAGGGATAGACGATTTTAGCATTATTCCCTGGCAGGAGTGTAATAACGGATCATATGACGAAGAATTAGGGGATTATGTTCAATCAAAAGACCATTATCGGCAACTTATGAAGGAAAAAGGGCTAAGACCGTTAGAATCGACAAATTATTGCGGTAGTGCGAAGTATAGACAAGAGCAAGCGGTAAAAGAAACTATGGCAAAGAATAGAAAGCAATCTGAAAGAAACTTTATTGAAGCGGTAAGGCGAACAGAAGCGCAGTATGGTCGGTTTTTAGATTAGCGCATAGATCTTTGATAATTAGTGGTTTAGGTTAAATGGTTTGAGCGTTTTCCTTAAAAACGCCGCCTGGCCAAGTGTAAACAGCCAGGCAAACGTGCCAAGAGCGTAAGCCACAGCACAAAAGGGGGAAAGTAACATGGTTGATGAGTTTGAAAGCGGAGAAGTAGTAGAAGGGCAAGGGTTAGAATCAATGGCTCCACCGGCCGGGTCGGAAGATCCGGGAACCGAACCAGAGCCAAAGTCAACCACACCTGAAAAAACGAATGATCCGCTTGACGATGTTAGGGCAGAGTTAGTAAAGCGGTATGGGGAGAAGTCGGACCAGGATTATGTTCAAGAGGTTTGGAAAAGTTACCGGAATATGGAAAAAGAGTATAGCAAGTATTCCGAACTAAACAAACTTGTTGAATCATTTGGAGGTCCGGAAGTGCTAAAAGAGGCGTTAAACGCGCCACCTCCAGCGGCTACAAATGGGGAAACTCAAACGGAGAGCAATTTGCCACCTGATTTGAAGGCCCTTGTTGATAGCGGTTATCTTGATCCAAACGACCCTAAAGACGCTTTGACTATGGCCCTAGCGCAAAAACTTAACCAGATTGAAGATCAATCAAGGCAACAGTATCAAGAGAAATCAAAAACCTTGTTTGAGCAAGGTCTGGAGAAAGTTAAAGAGCAATACAAGTTTGCTGATATTGATTCCATTAAATTGCTTGGATATTCTGGCCGCTTTAGGGGAATGACCGACGCACAACTTTGGCAAGAAGTAGATAGATTAGCCAAAGCACAGCATGAGAAAGTTGAAGGGCTAGTTAATGCTGAAAAAGACGGCGTGTTAAAAAACCTTAAAGGGCTTGAAAAGGAATCGGTTCTTACTGGTAAATCAACCCCGGCTAAGGCCGCAGGGAAAAAGCCAGCTAATGAAGTATTCAGCGAACTTTGGGACAAGTATTATCCAGGTTCATAAAAATAGGAGGAGAAAAAAATGACCGCTACAAGCGAAACCAGATCATGGGACGCATTAGTTACGTCCACTTTGTCTGCGGATAACGGCAAACTTTATGACAATATTGTTAAAGGGTTGCCGACGCTGACTTATTTTAGGGAAGCAGGTCGGATTGAAAAGATTGATGGTGGAGATCGTATTAAGAAATCGTTGATGTATGCTAAGAACGATACCGTTAAAGCCAAAACTGATTATGGTGTGTTGGATACTACTCCGCAGGAAGGGATCACCTCGGCGTTTTACGATTGGCGAGAGATCGCTGGAACCCTGGTTATTTCTAGGGCAGAAAGACGGAAAAACAGCGGTAAGCACCAGGTGTTCAATCTTCTTATGGCGAAAGAGGAGCAACTGGCTTTGTCTTTCAAAGAGGAAGTTATTAGGCAGATTTTGGGTGCTGGTGGCACTAACTCCGATGGGGCTAGTGAAATTGACGGACTCCGGGCGGCTATTGCTGATACGCCGACTTCCGGGACTTATGGTGGGATTACTCGTAACACCACTACCGGGGCTTGGTGGCAGAACCAGTATAAGGGTAGCATGGGATCGTTTGTTACCAACGGCTTGACCTATCTGCGTGAAGTATACCGGGAATGTTCGCAGGGTAATGTTGGTGGTTCACCTGACATGATTCTTTGCGATCCGGTGCTTTATGACAGCTTTGAGGCCGAACACGTTCTGCATTTACAGTTTGCGGCTACTGGAAAGACCAATGAGAAGATGTTTAATCTTGGCATTGATAACTTTAAGTATAAACGCGCTACTGTAATGTATGAGGAACAAATGTTAGCTGGAGGTCGCATTTATCTAATCAACACCGACTTCTTGTCGTTGTGTGTTGATAAAGACAGCGATTTCAAAATGCTTCCTGCTGTTACTCCGTCGAATCAAACTGCAACCGTTGCTCCGCTGATCCTGATGGCAAACCTGGCGGCTAATAACTGCCGTAAATTAGGGGTTATCACGGGCGGCACGGCATAAGGAGAAGTAACATGAAAAAAGTTGCTACTTTCTTATTTGTTTGTTTGCTAATGAGTTCGGTTGCCCTTGGGCTTACCGCGACTATTAGTGGCAAAACTATGATGGGGCCAAACTACATGGTTTGGGGAACGGTTACTGGTATTACTACCGAAGCCGTTGGATTTAGCACCGGCTTAACTGCTATTCGTGCGTTTGGGATTAACAATACCACTACACCAGAAGCTATTAAAGCGTCAGTTAGTGGTGGCACGATGTCAGTTGATGTTGAAACGACTACTTCCAGCGGTTCCTGGTGGGCGATCGGAAGGTAATAAAAGGAGGTTAAGAAATGGGATTAAATAATGCGGTTATTCCTGATTCAGAAGCGGCCCAGGCAGGAGTTGAATGGACAGGATCTGACGGTAAAACTTACGTCAACCTATACGTTGCTTCTTCTTGCACAGCCAAAACTCCGTATGCGTGGTATACGGTGGATTCTAGCAATCGGCCTTTGCAAAGTGCTATGCCTGCGGCTAATGCAATTTGTAAGGTAGTTGTTGCTATGGAAACTAAAGCGGCGGCTGGATATGCGACTTTCCAGGTTAAAGGTGTTTGTGAGGATATGATTACTCCAAGCATTACTGGAGTTTCGCAACAGACCCTGAAAATTGCTTCTGCGGCGGTAGCGGCTGGTGGGGCGGCGACTCTTACCCCGGACGATTTTGCGATCGTTCAGACTGGGGCGACGGCGTCGACTTTTGATGTTTACCTGTTAGGCAGAGAAATTACTCCGTCCTAGTTGGTAGTTGTAGGGCGTGGGGGAGAACTCATTCCCTCCCTCACGCCTACGACAAAGGAGGAAAAGATGGCAAGACAAAAGATGTATGTGATCCTTCATGGCGTTATGCGTCCGAAATGGATTGATCTAAAGGATATTTATGACAAACCAGAAGAAATGGCCAGCGAGCCAGTTGCAGAGGCGGTTATTGCTGAACCTGTGGTGGAAATTGAACCAGAAGTTAAAGC
>Ga0116204_1002370_pt1 | contig 10175 bp, 4 predicted proteins | sample LakKivwa52mmetaG_FD_94481 | JGI IMG/M metagenome (GOLD analysis project Ga0116204, IMG submission 94481) | Anoxic lake water microbial communities from Lake Kivu, Rwanda to study Microbial Dark Matter (Phase II) - Lake Kivu water 52m metaG | ecosystem: Environmental > Aquatic > Freshwater > Lake ... | reverse complement strand
TGGGAGGTCTGTTGATGGGGTCTGTAGAATAGAAATCCCGATAGGCATAAGTGTGCCAACGATATAATGGGTTTGGTGAGAATGTAAAGGGATTGCCATCATGCCAACCGGGCATAAAACCTGCATCATCCATATCAAAAATCCAGGGCGTGACCACAGGATTAGAGGGACAATAGGATTCTACATTTTCAATACGAAAAGAGATCGGCACCTCTTGACTGAGAAGTTTATTCCCCGCCAGCGCCATGATCAGAAAGACCATGAAAACAAGCCACTGCTTGATGCGTGCACTAAATATCTTTTTCATGATTCACCTCGCTATATCTTTATTTGCAGTACTCAATAATCACAAATCGAGCCACAATAGGAGCTATTCGGTGCAGTCTCTTATCTTTATGGTTTACAATGTGTTAGGAGGATGGATGGTTCAACTGCGGATCAGCTTGAAGTGTTGTGTGTACGATATCGCACAGTTGATACGATCGAAACTGTGCTCTTTCGCACACAGAGCGGGAAGAAGCTGTTGCGGAAGATTGGGTAGGCTTTAGAGCTGGTACTTTTTAATCAAACGGATGAGCGCATGGCGAGAGATGCCCAGAAGTTTGGCAGCTTGGCTTTGGTTGTAGTTTGTCCTTTCGAGGGCGGAGATCACTTGGCGTTTTTGGTTTTCTTTGAGTCCGCTGGAGTTTGAGAGGGGAGTGGATTCTGGCTGAGCACTGCCGATGAGGGGAAAGTCTTCAGCCTTGAGGACTCTGTCTTTGTTGATGATTAAAGCTCTTTCCACGAGGTTTTTTAGTTCGCGGACGTTTCCTGGGAAATGGTAAGATTCCAGATGAGAGACCAGCGAGGGATCAAGTAGTGGCGGGCGAAGTCCAAAACGGGCACAAAAGTATTTTAGATAATGGTTTAAGAGTGGTTTGATGTCTTCCTTGCGTTCTCTCAGTGCGGGTATGTGGATATGATAGGAGGAGAGGCGATAAAAGAGATCGCTGCGAAAATCTCCCTTTTCCTGCAAGTAGTTCAAGTCCTTGTTTGAGGCACAGATAAAGCGGATATCGACACGTACTTCACTATCGGTACCCAGCTTGAGAAACTTTCTCTCTTCTAGAACCCGCAGTAGTTTGGACTGGATCAGTGGTGGCATTTCGGAGATTTCATCCAAGAATAGGGTTCCGCCATTACAGCTTTCCAAATAGCCTTTTTTGTCTGCAACGGCACCGGTGAAGGTGCCTTTTTTATATCCAAAGAATTCGCTCTCGATGAGGTTTTCAGGAATAGCGGCACAATTTACGGGGCAAAACTTTTTGCTCTTGCGAATGCTGGCATAATGGATAATGCGGGCAATGATCTCTTTTCCGGTACCGCTTTCCCCACTGATCAATACAGAAGTATCGGTAAAGGATGCTACCCGCATCGCTTCATCCAAGACTGCTTTGATCTGTGTACTTTCGCCGATGAAGGCTTTTTCCGTATCCTCTGCCAGTTCCTTGGAGATCAGAGAACACTCGTCTTTGAGGTCTTTGACCCTCTGTTGTAAATGAACAAACTTGGAGGTTCGCTCTATGGCGATATTGAGTTCGCTCTGTCTAAAGGGCTTTTTTAGATAGTCGGTAGCACCACTGCGCAAGGCTTGAATTACCGTATCCATATCGCCATGACCGGAAATGAGGATTACTTCCAATTCGGGAAAGCGCTTTTTGACAATCTTGAGAAATTCCAAGCCATCCATCTCTGGGAGCTTGAGGTCCAAAATCAAAATGTCGTATGTAGAGCTATCCAAAAGAGATAGGGCTACCGATGGCAGGTGGGCACTTTCAGCAAGAATCCCTTTACGGGTGAGGAAATCGCATAGTTCGATGCAAATCCGTTGTTCATCATCCAAGATCAATACTTTTAGTTTCATGGGCACAATTCCTTTTCTTCACTATAGACAGGCAGCAAGATTTTTGCGTCGGTTCCGCCATCGGTATTGGGGGCGAGACTCAGGCTTCCATTCATCCCTTTGATGATACCCATGGAGATGCTCAGCCCCAGCCCCGTACCGCGTTCCAAGCTTTTGGTGGTAAAGAAGATATCAAATACTTTGGGATAGATATCGGGAGCTATGCCACAGCCCCGGTCCCGGATCAGGATGCCGATCATGGTATGTTCTTGTTTCACCAGAACCTCAATGTTGTAAGGCTCATCATCATCACTTTTGTCTCTATCCAAAACTGCATCACGGGCGTTGGTGAGCAGGTTGAGGATCACTTGCTCAAACTTGAACATGTTTCCGGCTACCAAGAGGGGATGTTCCAAACGGTGAAAAAGTAGCTTAATTCCATGCTTAGCAAAGCGTTCCCGGATCATTCGGATAGCATTTTCGATGGCTTCACAGACCTCGAAGCAACTGGACTCATCATCACTTTGGCGGGAAAACCCGCGGATGTGTTCTATAACGGATTGCATCCGTGAGATGTCATCAAAGAGAAAGGCTATCTTTTGCTCCAAGTATTTGGCATCGATGCTTTTATCAGATATGGCAAGCAGGATGTTTTCTAGGGTAAAAGAGAGAGTTTGCATGGGTTGATTGAGTTCATGGGCTATTCCCGCAGCCAGTTCACCCAAAATAGCCAAGCGGGATTGCCTCAAGGCTCGCTGTTCTTGTTCGTGCCGAATGCTCACTTCTTGCTCCACTCGCTTTTCAAGGTCGTTGTTGAGCCGGTTTAGGCTCTGGCGGCTTTCGTTGAGCTTTTGATTGAGGCGCACTATGCTATAGTATCTCCAAATCAAAACTAGTGCCACACTCAAGGTAAGAATGATGATCAAGATCAAGGCTCTGCGAAGCTGTGAACTCTTCTTTAAGTTTTTACGGTTCAATTCATTACTCTTGTGGAGGCGGCGAATGTCATTTTCTTTTTCGCGCACCTCATACTTTACTTCCAGTTCGCTCATTTGCTTGCTCTTGGCTTCGCTGGCAAGGCTATCGCTCAAAGCATGATACAGCTTGAAAAAGCCTAGAGCTTTGCTTGGGTTTTGCGTAGCTTCATAATATGCAGAGCGGAGCTTGTAGTAGTACCTATTTAGCTCTGAGATATGATTTTTGGCAATCATGGGTTCTGCCAAATCGAGATAGTATCCAGCTTGTTTATACTGCTTTAGTTTTAGCGAGATATCTGCCAGGTTGTTTAGCGAAGTGATCAAACTCTGGGAGTCTGCACTGCCTTTTTTTAGCTCATAAGACCTTTGATAGTATGACTTTGCCTTTAGTGGATCATCCATAAAGAGGTAAATCACACCCAGGTTATTATAAGTGGAAGCGAGCTTGCCTTGGTTGCCGGTTTTGCTATAGATATCGATGGCTTTTTGGACATAATCCAATGCCTTGGGGTAATCTTGTAGGTGCCGGTAGCTAATTCCAATAGAATTGTAGGTAGCAGCCAAGAGATTGGGGTCTTTGATCTTAGTGCGAATATCCAGGGCTCGCAATTGATATTCGAGGGTTTTCTGGTAGTTTTTGGTCTTGAGATAATAAATGCTGAGATTCATGAGAGCATTGGCAATTCCGGGCTGGTCTTGTAACCGCTCCTTGATCTCCAAAGCCTTTTGGTAGTGATCCAGGCTTTTGGCATAGGACTCGAGCTTGAGATAGATATTGCCCAAGTTGTTATGGATATGAGAGATATTCTTATGATGACGTTGCGGCTCTGCCAGTGAAAGCGTTTTGGCATACCAGGATAACGCATTGGGAAGGTCTCCCATGGCATCATAGGCATTGCCAATCTGCGAAGCAAGAAACACCATATCGTCTTCGTGCTTCAGCTTTTGGCTGATGGTAAAAGCCTTTTCAAAGCTGTTTATCGCCACTTGGTATTGACCTGCCGCACTGGCACCTTCACCCAGCTTGATCAGCATTTCTTTTTTGGAACGGGGATCGCTGTGCTGTTCCACGTCATTCATATCTGATTGCGGTTCAATACCATTAGCTACTTGGCACCAAAGGAATCCTGCCGAGACAATCATCAAGGCACAAAACCAAAATCTGCTGTGCTTTCTCACATTGTTTTACTCCCAACTGTGCAAAATCTGCCTCTGTTTTCATTGCTCACATGCAAATATGAGACCGATTAAAGAGATTTTATTGATGAGGGTGAATTGATGTGCTGGGGGAGAGCAGACTATAATCCAGACGAATTGTCTTGACGTTATTCCATAAGTGCATATATTGGTAGCAGTGGGATTTTCCTCCCAAAGAAGTCTGATAAAATAAACTAAGATGCCTCAATGAAAGAGGGCATCCCAGAGGTGATATATGCGTAAGTTACTACCCCTAATTCTTCTGTTCCTATTGCCGCTGTTGTTATGCGCAAATGCGATTGAAGGAGCAAGTGCCTCACGTCCGCGTTTCGCAGGCAATATAGTCAAGATTCAGCTATCTCCCAAAGCGATAGCAACTACCAATCTGTCCACGGAGTACTATTCACGTGCAGAAATGTTTGGCATTGATGCACTTGACGATCTTGCTAAAAGCTATGGAGCACACCATATTCTGCGTGCTCATATCCGAATGCAAGACCGAGAGTATGAACAGCGTACCGGCTTTGACCGCTGGTTTTTGATCGTCTATGATCAGCCCCTCAATGTGATGGAAGCCATCAAAGCATTCAAGGCTTATCCGGATTGGGTTCAAGAGGTCATTCCAGAATTTTATGCCTATACCACTGCCGTTCCCAACGACACGTTTTATGCCAATAACTGGGGGCATAACAACACTGCTCAGCTTCCTGCCTATTCCGGTGGTAGTCATTCGGGACCGGGGGTGGGGACTATTGGCTTTGATACCGATGCACAGCTTGCTTGGGATCAATCTCAGGGTTATGGCTCTGCCAGCATTATTATCGCAATTCTCGATACAGGCGTGGATACTGCGCATCCTGATCTGCGATTGGTTGCGGGATATGATTATGGAGATAATGACAATAATCCGATGGACAATAGTGCAGATGCGGGTCATGGGACTGCCTGTGCGGGTGTGGCAGCAGGCAGAGCAAATAATGCTTTGGGTGTTACTGGTATTGCCGGAGGCTGTAGTGTGATGCCTCTCAAGATTGCCGATTCTGCCGGCAACCTGGGTTTTACCGCTATCGAAAATGCTCTCACGCACTGTGGTAATAATGGTGTTCATGTAGCGAGTATGAGCTTTGGAGCCGAGGGCGGGATGGATGAGGGTGATTCCCCCTCCACAGATACTGCCTTGACTTATGCCTACAACCAAGGAGTTACCCTCTTGGCAGCTACTGCCAATAGCAATGCCTCGACGATTGCCTACCCCTCAAATCACAACCGAGTGATCAGCGTTGGTGCAGCCAGTCCCACGGGACAGCGGAAAAGCACTACTTCCTCCGATGGTGAAAACTGGTGGGGATCAAATTACGGGGTAAATACCCAAAATAATCAAAACGCAGTGGACATAATGGCTCCGACCATTTTACCGGCTACGGATATTACCGGTGCTGCCGGTTATGACAGCGGAAATTACTCGATGTGGTTCAATGGCACTTCATGCGCTACTCCCTATGCTGCTGGTGTGGCAGCTTTACTCAAATCCAAAGACCCATCTCTGACTCCTGCACAAGTGCGTACAGCCTTGGTAAGCACAGCCACAGATATGACTTTCGACGGAGGTGCAGGATGGGATAGGTTTACCGGATATGGATTGGTGAATGCCAATAACGCTCTGTTATCTTTGGTTCCCGGTATGCCCACCTGTATCATTACTTCCCCACTAGGCGGAGCGATCCTCGATGTCAATTCTACGGTAACAATAAACGTTTCAGCCACAGATACAGATGGAACCATCACAAACGTAAAATTCTATATCAATGACATACTTCAATATACCGATAACTCCAGTCCCTATACCTGGAATTGGAACACCACTGGTTTGTCTGCCGGTAGTTATAGCATCAAAGCCATAGCAACAGACAACTTGACCAATGCATCGCAACACCAGATCACAGTGACTCTGATCAACCCTGCTAGTGAGGGTTTTGAGAGCGGAGGCTTTGCATCCTATCCTTGGGTCAATACCTCTTCAGTTCCATGGACTGTCCAAAGTACTGAAAAATTTACCGGAACCTATTCTGCCAAAAGCGGAGCAATCCCACATAGTAGCTCGACAGACCTCAGCCTCACCCTCAACGTTACGGCGTCCGGAAACATCAGCTTTTATTACAAGGTTTCCTCCGAATCCGGCTATGATTATCTACGCTTCTTCATCAATGGGGTGCAACAAAATCAATGGTCTGGGAGTATCAATTGGACGCAGCAAAGCTATCCCGTAAATACCGGATCAAATACCTTCCTGTGGAGATACATCAAGGATGGTTCAGTGGTTGCCGGAGATGACTGTGTCTTCATCGATCATATCATATTTCCTCCCACGGGGACAGTTTATGCTCCACCCCAAAATCTTAGTGCCACACCCAGTCATCAATCCGTCAGTTTGACTTGGAATGCTCCTGCCAGCGGAAGCCCAAGCGGTTATAAGATTTTCCGGAATAGCGCTTTGTTAACTACGGTAAGCGGACTTACTTACACCGATACTGCAGTGACCAATAACACGAGCTATGCATATTATCTCACAGCTCTATACTCTGGAGCCAATGAATCTGCTCCTACGGCAACGGTCAATGCCACCCCTGCTGCCATAGCTCCTACTGGCTTGACAGCCGAAGCAGGAAACAACCTCGTAAACCTTAGCTGGACTGGAGCTAGCGGACGCGAAGCACTGGATGGTTTTGGTACTTCGGAGCGTGCTATCAGTGGATATCGTATCTACCGTAATTCTGTTGCCATCACTACTGTTTCCACTACCAGTTATACAGATACTGGAGTAGTCAATGGCAGTACTTACACTTATTATGTAACAACGGTTTATGCCAACCCCGCTGGTGAATCTGCTGCTTCCAATACTGTTTCTGCCACCCCCAATGCTACTGTATCGGTAGTATTGGGTACAGGAACTGGAAATACGTCCACCACTGCCGCAGCACCGATCAACGTTTATTACCAGAGCCTACATGGTCAATCCGTTTATACCGCTGCGGAATTGAATGCAGCCGGCATCACAGGTGCCTCGCAGATAACTCAGATTGGGTTTTACGTAGCCGGTATTCCTACTCTTGCCATGCCAAATTTCGTTATCCGCATGGGGCATACCAGTGCTACCGATGCTGCAAATTGGATACCTGCATCAGGATTGACCACACACTGGACAGCAGCTTCACATCGTCCCACTGCTACCGGATGGTATATGTACACACTCAATCCACCTTTCCAATGGAACGGGAGCGGAAATTTGGTGATAGATACTGCTTATGGGTTAATCGGTTCTTGGAACCAATCCGGATCGGTTCAAGCTACTGATAGGAGCAATGGTTATCGCTTCAAACGTAGCGACACTGTAGATATGACAAATGACTTCAGCTTAGGAGTTGTTGCCACGTACAGACCCAATCTCAAGCTCTTGCTGAACGTATTAACCACAGAACCTATTATAGCTGTAAATCCTTCCTCTCTCAGCTTTGACGATGTTGAAGTAGGAGAGCAAAGCACGCTTAGTTTTAGCATCCAAAACACCGGAACTGCCATCTTGAATGGTAGCATAACCACTCCTCAAGGCTATGTTGTAGCAGAAAACTCCAGAAGCGACGTAGCAGGGACCATTGCCCTCAACCGTAATACGATATCATTTAGTGTAAATGCAAGCCAAAGCAAGACCTTTGCCCTCAGTTTCCAGCCACAAGATGCACAAGAGTATGTTGGCAATGTTGTCATCGTAAGCAATGCCGACAATAATCCACTCATCAACCTGGCAGTCACCGGTACAGGTGTTATAGCACCCACCATTTCTCTCTCCACACACACTCTGCAAAATACCCTTCTCCCCGATGCCACTGCGGTGCAAAACTTCACTATTGCCAACCAAGGAACTCAAACCCTAATCTATAGTATCCAGGTCAATGAAGTGCGGCAGCAAACCGCTAGTCTCGATCTTGCAGGAGGACGCAGTATTGCTGGCAGTACGATGGAGATCGATACTCAAAGCTATCTTCCCGGAACGTCTGCCACTTGGTCTTTCACGGTGACAAATGCTAGCACGGATAATGAATGGCTAGAAGACCTCTATATCACTTTTCCAGCAGGGATCACCATAAATAGTGCCAGTAATTTCGTAGGTGGTTCCAATGGAGTAATGACTCCAGATATCACTTCCGGAACCGGTATTACTATTCATTGGAATGGAACTACCTCCGGCGGTTGGGGAGTGATCCTACCCAGCGAAAGTGCTGTCGCTACGGTAAACGTAAGCATCCCCAGTGAATTTTCCGGTGTCATTGCCCTGCCTTTTCAGATCAATGGAGACGTTTATGGTGCTGAACCACATATCCTTTACGGCGAAATCAACATCGCTCAAGAGGAGCTTCCCATTACCTGGATCAGCGTAAACCCCACTTCCGGAAACATCAACGGCGGCGGGTCGAGCCAGATTGAAGTAAGCTATGACAGCAATGGGCTCACCGCTGGAAACTATTTTGCCTCGATCATTATTAGTTCAAACGATGCCGCAACACCCCAAAGCACCATCAATGTAAACCTAACTGTGCAAAATCCTAATCAAGCGCCAACGCTCAACCTTCCCGATGCATGGAGCTTTGATCAAGACACTATTGCTACTCACGATCTTACTGTATATGCTATGGATCCAGATGCAGACCAGCTATCATTTTCCTATTCCGGTAATACAAACATCGCGCTTAGTATCCAAAATGGCATCCTAACCGCTGTTCCACAAGCCGGATGGTATGGAACGGAAGAGATTACGATCAGCGTAAGCGATGGCGAATTGCAAGCTTCGGACACCTGGGATATCATTGTGGAGCAGGTAATCAGTTCTTTGGAAACTCCGCTTGTAAATATTACGAGGGAGGCTGGAACCGTAATTTTGGCTTGGCAGAACGTTCCAAACGCTACCGCATACAAGGTCTATACCTCGGCAAATCCCTTTGCTGGATTCGTTCAGATAGGAACTAGCATCGGCAATCAATTTCAAAGCCCCCTCACAGAAAACATGGCTTTCTTCAAAGTGGTAGCCATATATGAGGCGGAAGCTAAGTGATATAACAATAAGTAGATAAACTATCAAGATGCCACCCTCTGGTAAAAGCTCTGGAGGGTGGATTTTTTTATACGGGATGATTGCAATAGCTCTGATGCAAAAGCAAAGGGGACATCCCATTGACAGATATCTCCTATCCGGACTATAATGGTGCAATCATGACCATCCAGGATCCTTGTCCTGTCCGTGACAGACCCGAAGTTCATAATGCTGTTCGCAGTATACTCAGGAAAATGAACATCAATCTGCTGGAACCTCGATCAAGCAAAGATAAAACCATCTGTTGCGGTGATGATTTCTACCCTGGTTTACCTGTCGATAAGGTCAATGATTTGATGCGTTTGAGAGCTGCAGAAATGCCGTGTGAGGAGGTCGTAGTGTATTGTGTTTCCTGTATTAAGGCTATGCATATCGGTGGCAAGAAACCTCGCTTTCTAATCGACCTGCTGTTTGATGAAACTACAAACCCTCAGGAATACCGCACAGCTGAGTGGCATCAGCAACTTGATGACTATATATCTAAGCATTAGTTTTGATACACGGGTCTACAAAAAAACTGCTTGAGTTCTTGGAACGTAAGGAATCGTGAATAAGCTATTGACAGAAAACAATCTGAATGAGGATTTGAAATCCATGAGGTGTATATGCTAAAACAAACAATAGAAAAGATGAGTAGATTAACGCGGGAATCATTATCCGAAAGAACCTGGGATGATGCCGAGTATAATGCTCTTAGGTCATTGGGTAAAGAGTTATCTTCAACCGATGCCACCCAAAGCATTAAAATTGATCCTTACTGGCCAAAGTGGGACAGTCCCTGGTGGAAAGCCCTGCTTCTTTCGGAAGCAGGAATGTCAGACTTGATACCAAAGCAGTTTGTAGAGGAAATGATAGCTGCTTTGAACCGGCATTATCTGCACTATTTTCCTCTGGTGGAAACGGATATTCCTGAAGGGTGCGAACCTTATCGTCATATCATGTGTCACTGTGCTTTGGGTAATATGTGCCGGCTCAT
>Ga0116204_1002369_pt1 | contig 10179 bp, 9 predicted proteins | sample LakKivwa52mmetaG_FD_94481 | JGI IMG/M metagenome (GOLD analysis project Ga0116204, IMG submission 94481) | Anoxic lake water microbial communities from Lake Kivu, Rwanda to study Microbial Dark Matter (Phase II) - Lake Kivu water 52m metaG | ecosystem: Environmental > Aquatic > Freshwater > Lake ... | reverse complement strand
CAGGACGACCTCGGTCACCCCGGCGAATATCCCTACACGCGCGGAGTCCACGCCACCCTGCACCGCTCCAAACTGTGGACAATGCGCATGTTTGCCGGGTTCGGCACCGCCGAAGAGACCAACGCCCGCTTCAAATACCTGCTCGAACAGGGCCAGACCGGTTTATCGGTTGCCTTCGACCTGGCCACCCTGATGGGCTACGACACCGACCAGCCTGAAGCATTAGGCGAATTCGGTAAATGCGGCGTGGCGATTTCCTCGCTTCGGGATATGGAAATCCTGCTGGATGGTATCCCGCTCGACAAAGTCTCCACCAGCATGACCATCAACTCACCCGCCGCCATTATCTGGGCCATGTACATCGCCGCCGCCGAAAAACAGGGCGTCCGCCCCGACCAGTTGCGCGGCACGCTCCAAAACGACATCCTGAAAGAGTTCATCGCCCAAAAAGAATACATCTTCCCGCCCGAACCCTCAATGCGCCTGGTGGTGGATACGATGGAATATGGCGCGCGGCGCGTCCCGCAGTGGAATACCATCTCGATTAGCGGCTACCACATCCGCGAGGCCGGTTCGACCGCCGCCCAGGAATTGGCCTTTACCTTGTCCGACGGCATGGAATACGTCCGCTGGGGCATCGCGCGCGGCATGGATGTCGATGAGTTCGCCCCGCGCCTGTCGTTTTTCTTCAACGCCCACAATGACTTTTTCGAGGAAATCGCCAAATATCGCGCCGCGCGTCGCATCTGGGCCAGGGAAATGCGCGAAACGTTCAAGGCCAAAAATCCGCGTTCGTGGCTGTGCCGCTTTCACACCCAGACTGCCGGAGTCTCGTTGACCGCCCAGCAGCCGGAAAACAACGTCGTGCGGGTCGCCATCCAGGCCCTGGCCGCCGTGCTGGGCGGGACGCAATCCCTGCACACCAACAGTCTCGATGAGGCCCTGGCGCTGCCCTCCGAACACGCCGTCACCATCGCCCTGCGCACCCAGCAAATCATCGCCGAAGAATCGGGCGTGACGAATACAGTTGACCCGCTAGGCGGCTCTTTCTTCGTCGAAGCCCAAACCGACCGGATTGAGCAGCAGGCTTACGATTACTTCCGGCGCATCGAGGGGTTGGGCGGCGTGCTGCCAGCCATTGAAAAAGGCTTCTTCCAGGGCGAAATCTCCGATGCCGCCTATCGCTACCAGCGCGAAATCGACGCTGGGGAGCGGAAAATTGTGGGAGTCAACGCCTACGCCGAGAAAAAACCGCTCGCCATCCCCATTCTGGAGATGGACCCACGAGGCTATGAGCGCCAGGTGGCGCGTCTGGATGAAATCCGCCAGATGCGCGACGCAGGACGAGTCGGCCAGGCCCTCGATCGGCTGCGCATGGCCTGTCTCGGTACGGAAAATACCATGCCCTACATCCTCGATGCCGTCCGCGCCTACGCCACGCTCGGCGAGATGATTGGCGTGATGAAAGAATCGTTTGGCGTGTACGAAGAACCAACCTGGATATAGCCATGAAATTCGATGCCGCGCTGCCCCCTGTAACATTGTCCGAAGTCCCGGCTATTGCCCGCGCTGCCGAAGAAACCGGCTTCGACTGCCTGTGGACAACCGAGACCATGCACGACCCCTTCCTGCCGCACGCCCTGGTGGCCGAGCACACCACGCGCATCGAAATGGGGACGGGGATTGCCGTCTCGTTTGCGCGTTCCCCGGCCACAATTGCTTACACCGCCTGGGATTTGGCCGCCCAATCGGGCGGGCGCTTCATCCTGGGACTCGGAACGCAGGTCAAAGCGCACATCGAGCGCCGCTTCGGGATGCCCTGGCCCGATTCAGTCACCGGTAAACTGCGCGAGCAAATCCAGGCCATCCGCGCCTTGTGGGAGACCTGGCAGAATAACACCCCGCTCAATTTCCGCGGCGACTACTACAAAATCACGCTCATGTCACCGTTTTTCAACCCCGGGCCTCTCCCCCCATTTTCTAAAAACAACTGGGGGGATGCAAGGGGGGCGACTCCTCCCATTTTCGACGAATCCCAGTCGCAAATGGGGGGACTGAGGGGGGTCCCCATCTACATCGCCGGGGTCAATACCGGGCTGGCAAAACTGGCCGGGGAATTGTGCGACGGCTTCCACGTCCATCCCTTCCACACCCCGCGTTACCTGTCCGAAGTGATGCTGCCCGCCATCGCCGAGGGGGCCGCCAAAGCCGGGCGTTCCCGCGCCGATGTGATGGTGACGACCTCCGTTTTTGCCGCCACGAACGACTTCGAGCGTGAATTTTGCCGCCAGCAGGTTTCCTTTTACGCTTCCACGCCCTCCTACCGCCCGGTGCTGGAACTGCACGGCTGGACAGAAATCGGCGAAAAACTCTCAGCCCTGGCCGCGCGCGGCGAATGGCCTGAGATGCCCGGGCTGGTCAGCGATGAAATGCTCTCCGCCTTCATGACCGAAGCCAATTCGCCCCAGGCGCTGGCCGCCGCGCTCAAAAAACGCTACGCCTCCCTGGCCGACCGATTGACCCTTTACCTGCCCTTCAGGCCGGGAGAAAAAGATGACTGGTGGCGGGAAGTCATCCGGGCATTCCGGGCGTAACAGCCTGTCTTGGGGCAATGTTACTCGCAGCGCAAGGGAAAATTTGTTAACGTCGAAAATCGCTTAACCGTTTTGCCAAATCCGCGTATATAATTCAACTATGGAACTGCTACTGGGAATTTTTTCTGCCTTCGGACTTTCAGCCAGCGCCGGGCTGAACGCGTACATTCCCCTCTTCACCATCGGGATGATTGCGCACTTCTTCCCGCAGGCCTTCAAACTGGCCTCGCCTTTCGACACGCTCGCCAACCCCTGGATTCTCATCCTGCTCGGCGTGCTGATTATCATCGAGTTCCTGGCCGATAAAGTCCCTGCCATCAACCACATCAACGATGCCATCCAGACCTTCATCCGCCCGACCGCCGGGGCCATCGCCTTTGCCGCCGCCGCGCAGGTTCTGACTGATGTCAGCCCGCTGGTCTCGCTGGCTTGCGGACTGCTGGTCGCTGGGGGCGTCCACGCCGCCAAAGCCGGGTTGGTGCGCCCGGCAGTCACGGCCACCACCGGCGGCGCGGGCAACGTGCCGGTCAGCATCGCCGAAGACATTGTTTCGACCATTACCTCCATCCTGGCAATCGTCCTGCCCGTCATCATCGCCTGCATCCTGGTGCTGTCCACCGCCTTGTTTATCTACTGGTTGTGGCGGCGCGCCAGGGCTGGCGTATAACCCAATTTACTGAGGAGCAATCGTAACATGGAACCCACTTCCGAAACAATCACCCCCGAATCGCCCAAGAGCAACAAAACCCTTATCATCGCAGTTGTCGTTGTGCTCGTACTGTGCTGCTGCTGCGCCGTCTTTGCAGGTCTGGGTTGGACGTTTGGCGACGCCATCATCGAAGCGCTCGAAATGTAAAATGTAACCTGAATCGAAACGACCTCCGGCATTACGCCGGAGGTTGTTTCGATTCAAATCGAGCGTTTAATTCATACAGGGCCTCGCGCACCCGCGCCCGCGTGGCGGCATCCAGCCGCAATCGGGCGTATTCGTCCCAGTCCAGGAACTCCTTCCGGCCCGCCGCCGAGACCCATAGGTCGAGCGCCAGGTCAACGTAAGAAATCGCATCCGCCGCATCCCAAACCGCCGGGCGGCCAATGTTGCAGTACCAGCCCTTGATGCGGTCATCGTCCCGGTCGTGAATCTCGAAGATGTTGTACCAGCGGTCGGTATAAAACGTCTCCACAAAACGGTCATTCACGCGCAAAACCGTATCCTGGAAAGGGTAATCCTGCTCGCGGTTGAAGCGCGCCTCGAGACGAACAAACGTTTCCCCGCGCTCCAAAATCTCGCCCTTATAGCGCCAGGTTTCGCGGCCCTGTACATCACGCTTGATTACGGTGATGGCAGGCATTCGATCCTCGCGCGCAACATGACCATCTCACCCACCTGCGGAGCGGCGGACAGGAAAAAATACCAGCCGTTCTCCAACTCGACTCGGAAATCATCGCCGCGAAAGACCACATCGGTCACGCGGCCAGTTATCTCGCCAGAAACCGATATTTCAGCCTGTGGGCGAATCAGCATAGAAACACGCTCACCCTCCGATTTATCTGTTTTTGTGGAAAACCTGCCAAAGGGCGTTTCCACTGCCCCGGCGCGAATCTGCCCCTCAATCACATTCCCCAGCCCCAGGAAAGAAGCGACCCAGGCTGAAGCCGGTTTTGCAAACACTTCGGGCGGGGTCCCGGCCTGGGCAATTTGCCCCTCGCGCAGGAGCAGGATACGGTCGGCAATGGTGAAGGCTTCCTCCTGGTCGTGGGTGACGTAAATGGCCGGGATGCCGGTCTGATGCAGGATGTGGCGCAGTTCTTCGAGCAGCGACTCCTTCAAGGCGCGGTCGAGCGCGCCGAGCGGCTCATCCAGCATGAGCAGGCGCGGGTTGGGGGCCAGGGCGCGCGCCATCGCCACGCGCTGCTGTTCGCCGCCCGAAAGTTCCGTCACGCGGCGGCTGGCAAAAGCATCCATTTTGACCAACGAGAGGGAAGCGGTTACGCGGTCATGGAGCGAAACAACATCTGCTGTTTTTCCAAAGTCGAAAGACTTTGGACTCCGGGTCTCGTCGCCGCCGCTCGCGCGCGTCCCTATCCCATTTCTTAATCTGGCTAGTGCCCGGCATTTATAAAGATGTAGGGTCAATATGGCTGTTTCAGGCGGTTTTTGCCCTACATTTTTAGGTAGTCCGGGTACTAGATGGCTTTTCCCGAGCATTCGCAGGCCAAAGGCGACATTCTCGAACACCGAAAGGTGTGGAAATAAGGCATAGTCCTGGAACATCAGGCCGAATCGGCGCTGATGGGCTGGCACACCCGCCTGCGATTGCCCACCCCAGCAGACTTCACCCGATTCGGGTTCTTCCAACCCGGCAATGATACGCAGGATGGTCGATTTTCCAGACCCGGATGCGCCTAACAGGCAAACCGTCTCGCCCTGCGCCACCGAAAAGGAAATTCCACGCAACAGGGGGTGGTTTTCATAGGTTTTGGTGATGTCGATGAGTTCGAGCATTTAGCGTTTCTTCCCCACCAGCAGGAATACCGGGTAAAAGCGGTCATTTTTCCGTATCTGGTATGCTATCGAGAATTTTATCTCCCCAAACCCGACGGCTTCGACCTGTTTTTGCAGCGCGCCGCGCTCGAATCCGAGATGTACGTCGGTTGTGCCGTCCGTATGAAACGTGCCATCTTCTTTATCGAGGTCGGCAATCACCAGCCAGCCGCCGGGCTTGAGCAAGGTATAAAACTGCCGCAGGATAAAGTCGGTGTCGGGGATGTGGTGAAGCGTCATCAGCGAGTAGGTGACATCGAAACGGGAGGCCGGGGCAGGGTCGCTGGTCAAATCCAGTTTGAGCGGGGTCATGCTGCGGATGCCCGAATCCGCGATTTTGGCGGCCAGCACATCCAGCATTCCCTGCGAAGTATCGGCCAGGGTGATGTGAGCGAAGTTAGACTGGAGGGCAAAACTGAGCAGGCCAGTGCCACAGCCATATTCAAAGGCGGTCATTTCAGGACTGAGCGGCAACGCAGCGCGGATGGCATCGGCGGCCATGCGGGCGCGTTCCACTTTCATCGGGTCAGAATCCCATGTTTTGGCGCGTTGGTCGAAGTCAGTCATCCCCATTTCTCCAAAATTTCTTTAACCTTCACCAGGAACCAATCCGCCGAAGCCCCATCGAGAATGCGATGGTCAAAGACGAACGACAGGTAGACCATTGGGCGAATGGCGACTGAGTCGCGGCCCAATTCATCGGTCACGACAATCACCCGTTTCTGCATTGCCCCCACGCCGAGAATACCACACTGCGGCTGGTTGATAATCGGCAGGGCGAACAACGACCCGCTGATGCCGTGATTGGTGAGCGTGAATGTGCCGCCTTTGACTTCATCCGGCTGGAGTTTGCGGGCGCGGGCGCGATTAGCCAAATCATTAACGGCGCGTGCCGTCCCGAGCAGTGACAACCCATCCGCGCCTTTGATGACCGGGACGATGAGACCCTCCTCGCCGAGCGAGGTTGCCATGCCCAGGTTAATGGCTTTGTGCAGCACGATGCCTTGGTCACTCCACGAGGAATTGACCAGCGGAAAAGCCTTCAACCCGGCGACGATGGCGGTCATGAAGTAGGCGGTAAAGGTCAGGTTGATGCCGTCGCGGGCGAAATTATCCTTGTTGGCGGCGCGATGGGCGATGACACGCGACATGTCCGCTTCCATCACGGTCAGCACATGCGGCGAAGTGTGTTTCGATTCAACCATGTGGGCAGCGATGGATTTGCGGATGTTTGTTAATGGCAAGAGCGTATCAGCAGAACCGGGTTGAAAGTTGAACGTTGATGGTTGGGTTGCAGCGGGTGCGGGGTGCGGAGTGCGAGGTGCGGTCGCTGATGCAAGTGGATCGCTTTCCACTTTTTTGCTTTCCACGAATGTCAGCACATCATTTTTCGTAATCCGCCCATTCAGCCCGGTGCCGGTCACTTGCTGCAAATTAACGCCATGCTCCGCGGCGATTTTGGCGACGACGGGGGAGATGAACCCTAAATCTTTCGGGGTTGAAGGTTGGAGGTTGAAAGTTGAAGGTGGCAAAACCTTTTCAGATGCACCTGTCTCAGGTTGGGGTTGACGTTCAACATTCAACGTTTCACTTTCAACTTGTTCGCCCGCCGTGCCAATCACCGCCAGCAACTCCCCGACTCGCGCCGGTTGGCCCTCCGACATGTGAATCGACAGCACCACCCCCGCCGCCGGGGCCGGGATTTCGGTATCGACTTTATCGGTGTTCACTTCCAAGAGCGGCTCTAACTCGTTGACCGATTCGCCAACGGCTTTGAGCCACTTCGTAATGGTCACTTCATCGACGCCTTCACCCAGGCGGGGGACGAGAACATTGGTCGGCATATTTCGCTCCAGTTATCAGTTATCAGTGAACAGTTATCAGTTGTCAGAGTCGGTGAAATATTCAGCGGCTTCCTCGCGGATAGCCGCGGGTATTTCTCCGCAAAAGAGTTCGGCTTTGGACAGCATACCACCGAGCATACGTCCGATTTCGAGACATTTCTCCACCAAATCACGGCCCTGGCTTTCAGTGAGATAGCCGCAGTCAAAGGCAACGCCAATCCAGTGCTGTGTTCCTTGTTGTTCGCCATCCGCATCCGTCAATTTGCTGACAAAATGCTTTTCGTAACGCCGTTTGGCCCAGGCTTCGGCAATATTTGCGCCTACTGAACGCGATGAGCGTCGAATCTGGTCGGTCAGCGAGTACATCTCCTCTTTTGGAAAGGTTTTGGTCAAGCCAAAAATCTCGCGTGAAAGATACCGCGCTTTCTTATAAACCAACAAATCCCGAAAACTCTCTGCGTGTTCCAACTCACTCATGATGCCTCCTTTTCAGTAATCAGTGGTCAGTAATCAGTGAACAGTGACTTCCGACCGATGACTGACAACTGATGATTGTTCACTGATTACTGATTACTGCTCACTGTTCACTCAAACTTCGGATACCGACCCGGCTCCACCTCGTGCATCATTTCGTAAACCGCATCAAAAATCGCCTCAGCGTTGGGTTTCGACCAGTAATCGCCGTCGCTACCATAGGCGGGACGATGCTGCGCGCCGGGCAGGGTTTTGGGCGCGGAATCGAGGTAATAATAGCCGCCCTGCTTCTCGATGACTTCTTGCAGCATATACGCCGTTGTCCCGCCGGGGACATCCTCATCGACAAAGAGAATGCGACTCGTTTTTTTCAAAGACTCGATGATTTTGCCGTGAATATCAAATGGCAAAAGGCTTTGCACGTCAATCACCTCGGCCTCGATGCCGACTTTAGAGAGTTTATCAGTCGCATCCAGCGCAATCCGGCAGCAGGCACCATACGTCACCACGGTTACATCCGTCCCGGCGCGTAAGATTTCAGGCACACCGAGCGGCGTGGTGAACTCGCCGATGTTCTGTGGCAGGCGTTCCTTGATGCGGTAGCCATTCAGCACCTCGACCACAATCGCCGGTTCGTCGGCTTTGAGCAGCGTATTGTAAAAACCGGCGGCGCGGGTCATGTCGCGCGGCACCAGCACATACATCCCGCGCACCAGGTTGATGATGCCGGCCATCGGCGAGCCGCTGTGCCAGATGCCCTCCAGCCGGTGGCCGCGTGTGCGCACAATCACCGGGGCCTTTTGCCCGCCGACCGTGCGCCATGAGAGCGTCGCCAGGTCGTCGGACATCAGTTGCAGCGCATAGAGCAGGTAATCGAGATACTGGATTTCCGCAATTGGCCGCAGCCCGCGCATCGCCAGCCCAATCGCCTGCCCCAAAATCGTCGCCTCGCGGATGCCGGTGTCGGTCACGCGCAGCGCGCCGTATTTTTCCTGCATCCCGCGAAAACCCTGGTTGACGTCGCCCAGGCGGCCGACATCCTCGCCGAAGGCCACCAGGCGCGGGTCGCGGGCCAGGGCGGCATCGAAGGCGGCGTTAATCACCTCGAAGCCCATCAAGGTCAGGGCATCCGGCGCGTAAACCGGGGGCACGGGCGGCACTTTCAGGGCTGAACCCGAATAAAGGAGCGTGCTGAGTTTCTCAGTCACGGCGGCGCTGTCAGCCTGTTTCCAGGCCCTTAGTTTTTGCAAGACCGGCTCCGGTTCGGAGCGCGCCAGGCGCAGCGCCTCGTGCACGGCCAGATGCAAATCACGGTGGACTGGCTCGGGCAGGGTAAAAATCCCATTTCGAATCCGCGTAAGTTCAGCCGCAAATTTACTTTGGGGGATAATTTCATCGAAAATTTGGAGGATGCCCTGGCGTTCAGCCAGCAATGGGGCGCGGTACGCCTCCCAGGCAGCCTTGCGGAGGCTTTCGACCCGTTCCCTGTCCTCCGTTTCAAGGGCCGTCAACTCGGCCTCAGTGGCGACGCCGTTTAACAATACCCACTCCCGCATCTTTTTCAGGCCATCGAACTCGGCCTCCCACTGGAGCCGCTCCGGCGTCTTGTAGCGTTCATGCGACCCGGACGTGCTGTGCCCCTGCGGCTGGGTCACCTCGGTGACATGCACCAGCGCCGGGATGTGATACTCGCGGGCGATTTCGGCGGCGGCGGCGTAGGTTTCGAGCAGGGCCGGGTAATCCCAGGCGCGGACAGTATACAGGTCGTAGCCGCGCTCGGCCTGTTCGGGCGGCAGGTCGGCCTCGCGCCCGAAGCCTTTCAGGATGGCCCCGATGTTTTCCTTGACCATCTGGAACTGGTTCGGCACCGAAATGCCGTAGCCGTCGTCGAAAATGGACAGCACCGCCGGGGCTTTCAGCACGCCGATGGCGTTGACCGACTCCCAGAACAGCCCCTCGGCGGTGGAGGCGTTGCCGATGGTGGTGAAGGTGACTTCGTCGCCGTGGCGCGAGAACTGCGGAAAGTCGGCCAGTTCGGGCAGGTTGCGGTAAAGCACCGAGGCGTAGGCCAGCCCCACGGCGCGCGGCATCTGCGCCGCGGTCGGCGAGACATCGGCAGCGATGTTGTACAGTTCGGTCTGGTTTTTCCACGAACCGTCAGGGTTGATGTAGCGGGAGACAAAATGACCGACCATCGAGCGCCCGCCGGTGGCGGGTTCGGCGTTCAGGTCGGCGTGGGCGTAGAGTTGCGCAAAAAAAGCTTGGAAATCGAGCACGCCCAGGGCATTGACCCAGGTTTGGTCGCGGTAGTAGCCGGAGCGCCAATCCCCCTTGCGAAAGGCGCGGGCAATGGCGAGTTGGGCGACCTCCTTGCCATCGCCAAAAATCCCGAATTTGGCTTTGCCGCTCAAGACCTCGCGGCGTCCGATAATGCTGGTTTGCCGGCTTTGGTAGGCCAGGCGGTAATCGTGCAGGATTTCCTCAGGGGATAGGGGCAAGATTGCAGGGCCCTTCTGTTTGGGCATGGCCTCTCCTTGGGATATTTGGATGGTTGTGGTCTGATTATAGCAAAGTGGGAAAGAAAAAGGCAGTGAAAAATAAACAGTCAGTGCAATTACAACATACAAGTTTGTCTGACAATTCGATTGTCAGGATAAGCAAAGAATTTAAGCTTGAACAACATTTGACCTGGTAGGGCTACAATTGAGCAAAGCAGGATAGT
>Ga0116204_1002367_pt1 | contig 10182 bp, 8 predicted proteins | sample LakKivwa52mmetaG_FD_94481 | JGI IMG/M metagenome (GOLD analysis project Ga0116204, IMG submission 94481) | Anoxic lake water microbial communities from Lake Kivu, Rwanda to study Microbial Dark Matter (Phase II) - Lake Kivu water 52m metaG | ecosystem: Environmental > Aquatic > Freshwater > Lake ... | reverse complement strand
GGGTCGACGGAAACGGCGAGCAGATCGCCCGTAAAGGTCTTGATCCGGGCCGTCCGGTCGGCGAATTCGTAGTCGTCCTGGGTGTCGACGTGGCCGCATTTCGGGTTCACGCAGATGTCCATCCGCGGGTATTGGGGCGTCCCGCAGTCCCGGCAGCGCCCGCCGACAAGGCCGGTGAGCATCTTGCGCTTTCGCCAGAGGACCGTCATCGCCGTCTGCGTCGGGGCCTCGGCGCGGATCCCCATCTCGGGATCGATCAGATTCCGGAATTTAAGAAACTTCATGTAATTGTCGATGCTCTTCTTGTTTTCCAGCGAGCCCTTGACACCGGCGCGGGGAGCCAGCTTCGTAATCGCGTCCGTTGCCCTGAAGTAGAGCGCGTCGCACCCCTGGCCGAATCCGGCGAGAAGTATGCCGTCGCCGGGCTTCGCCTGCTCTAAGGCCGCGACGAGCATGAGCAGGGGATGGGCGGCTCCCGTCTCTCCGCACACCTCGTGCATCTGGTCGACAACCTTCTCCGGGGCTGCGCCCAGGAGCCTGGCGATCGCCTTGTGTTCCGCCTTGAACAGGCAGGGGAAGACGACCTTCTGGACGTCGTTCATCGTGATGCCGATTTTCTTCATGAGGCCCCCTACCGCCTCGGGGATGAATTTCGAGTAGGCCTCCTCCCTGAGCCAGCGCTCCTCCCACATGTAGTCGTAAGCCTTCCCCGCGCCCCGGTAGTGGTCGACGAAGTCGTAGGAGACGGTATAGGACCCCTTGAACTCGGCGATGACATCCTCGCTCCCGACGAGGAGCGATGCCGCGCCGTCGCCGAACCACATCTCATAGAAGTAGGCCGGCCTCGTCTCCCGCTTGTCGGAGGCGGCAACCAGGATGCTCCTGCGGCTCCCCCCCCGAACCACCTCGAGGGCGGTGAGGAGCCCCGTCGTCCCCGCGCGGAGCGACGAGGTGAAATCCGCGGTGATCATGTCGTCCCTCAGGTTCAGCGCCGTCTTGAGGATGCCGGCGTTCTGGCGATCGGCGAAGGGGAGGGTGGTCGAAGCGAGATAGCTACCGTCGATCTTCCGCTTGTCCATTCCTGTCAGGCAGTCCCGGGCAGCGGCGACGGCCATCGTCAGGCTGTCTTCATCGTGGTTGCACATGGAGCGCTCCCCCTGGGCGACCATGATGACGGCCGGGGCAAACCAGCCCATCGCCTGGAAGATCGCCGCGCGGCTCAGTCTCAGGCGGGGGATGTAGGCGCCGTAGGATATGATTCCGATCATAATGTGTCCCTCCTCTACGCTTTCTTTGGTGTGAAGGCGGCAAGCATATCGCCCATCAGATCGCCGAGCTGTCCATACTCCCTGGCCCCCTTGAGGCTGTGGATCTTCTCCCAGGCCGCCGCCACCTCCTCGAGCGTCGGGACCTTTTTCCCGTCGCCGATGACCGTACCCGGGGTCGTCATCATCGCGGCCCGGCCGTAATAGCCGACACCGGCGTTGTAGATCCGACCGGTCACAGGGCACTTCTCCGACGCGAGGAAAAGGACGAGCGGCGCGACAAACTCCGGCTTCATCTTATCGAGGACTTCCGCGGGGATGATGTCCGCCATGAGCCGGGAGGCGGCGATGGGGGCGACCGTGTTGACCTTGATGTCGTACTTGGCGCCTTCGAGCTTCAATGTATTCATGAGGCCGACAAGACCCATTTTGGCGGAGCCGTAGTTCGTCTGGCCGAAGTTCCCATAGAGGCCGGCGGCGGAGGTCGTCATGACGATCCGGCCGTACCCCTTCTCCTTCATGACGGCGAAGGCAGGTTTTGTCACGTGGTAGGCGCCGTTCAGGTGGACGTCGAGGACCGCCTGCCATGTATCAGGCTCCATCTTGAGGAGGCTTTTGTCCCGGAGGATCCCGGCGTTGTTGATGAGGATATCCACCGTCCCGAAGGCGTCGAGGGCGGCCTTCACGATCTTCTCTCCTCCCTCGGGGGTGGTCACGGTGTCGAAGTTCGCCACCGCCTCCCCGCCCAGGGCCTTGATCTCTTCCACGACCTTCTGGGCAGGGCTCTGCGATCCTTCCCCCGAACCGTCCCTGGCGCCGCCGAGGTCGTTGACTACGACCTTCGCACCCCGTTTCGCAAATTCCAGTGCATAGACCCGGCCGAGACCGCCGCCCGCGCCGGTGACGATCGCCACCCTTCCATCGAACCGGATCTCGTCCTTCGGGATCTCGCCGTATTCGAAGACGCCGTTGTCGATGACCGTCTCGCCGCTCCTGGTATTGATCGTCCGCCACAGAGCCTTCCCTTCGGCGACCTTCCAGATCAGAGTCCGGATCGGATCGCCGGGGTAGAGGGGTTTGGAAAATCGGCAGGCAAGGCGCCGGACCAGTTCCGGCCGCCCCGGTGTGAGGCTCGCCATAAGGGCGCGGCAGGCGAAACCGTGGGTGCACAGTCCGTGCATGATCGGTTTTTCGAAGCCGACCATTCGCGCAAATTCGCTATCGACGTGGAGCTGGAAGATGTCGCCGGAGAGCCGGTAGATCAGCGGCTGATCGGGAGAAGGGGAGGCGTCCACCGAGAAATCGGGCGCCCGCTCCGGGAACTCGACGATGTTCGGAGGGGCTTCCGGACCGCCGAAGTTGCCGTCGAGACGGGCGAATATGGTGATGATATTGGTGAAGAGCTTCTTCCCGTTCGAGTGGAAGGTTTCGCCCTTGCCGACGACCAGGGCGCCTTTCGCCCCTTTGTCGTAGTAGTGGGTGATCTTCCCCTCCGTGCTCAGAGTTCCCGAGGTGGGAATAGGGTTGTGGAAGATCAGATCCTGCTCCCCGTGGAGGATCCCCGCCAGGTTCATGTTCGAGGCGACGCCGGTATGGGCGAGGAAATCGAAGATCGCCGCGATAGAGAAACTGGGGATCACCTTGAGATTCTTCTCGTAGGTGAAATCCAGTTCGTCGAATCCGGCCCCCACGCCGATCGCATAGAGGATCACGTCCTTCCAGTTGTAGTCCTTTTTCAGGGGGCCGATCTTTTTGCCGATTGCATCCATGTCGAGTGCCATTCGTACCCTCCTTATCCATCATGATAGACGGTTTTATTTTGCTTCGTTTTGAGTGAAGGCCGGGATGTGGATGAACTTCAGGGTCTCTTTCACCAGGGTAATGTATCTCTCCCTTTCCAGCTTCACCATGGGGCGAAAAAAGTTTTCTCCGGATATAAAGTTATGGATCGAGTTCATCACCGCCAGGACCTTCATCATGGTCTCGGGCGGAACGTTCCTCTTGTCCCGGGCGAGACCCATGGAGCGGGCGATGTCGGCGGTGAACTCGGGAATGATGGAGTCGAAGTTTCCATCCGAGCGGGTCTTGCCGAAATAGCGAAAGAGGATCAGATTGGAAATTTCCGGATGTTCGAAGAGATAGTCGGTCGTCAGGTCGATGGAGATGTCCAGACGCTCGTTCAGGGGGAGGCCGTGGATCGTTTTCTCCACCTCGACGAGTTTTTGCCGGAGGTCCTTGTTGATGTCGACCACAACGGATTCGTAGAGATCCTTCTTTCCGCCCCAGTGATAGTGGAGGGTGGAGATGTCGATCCCCACCTCGTGGGCGATCATCCGGGTCGTTGTGCCGTGAAAACCATACTCACCGAAAATTCGGCGGGCGCAATCGAGGATGCGGGCCTTCATCGACTCGGGGTCCTTGCGGGCCTTTTCGAGGGGAGAGGTCATAGGAACCTTCCAGCCTGTGATTCAATCATTCGATGGAAGTGTAAGGAAAAAAGCCGGAGCTGTCAAGAGGAATATTCACGAGGGAATTATTCCCGTGTCCTATACGGGCGATCATGGCGCCCTTCTACCTTGAAATTCCCGTATGTCAAGCAGGATTTTCAATATGTACCCCCTGGAGTGGCTTGCGGCCATAATAGTGACAAATAGCTGGAACATAAGGACAATCATCGGTATTCCGCGAGACACGTAAGAATAATTCTTTCCCCCATTGCATTTTTTTGTTGACAAACGGACATAAATAGTTGTATGGCACAACCATGAGCGTAAACCTTGAAAAAAACTACAGGGAAATATTCGACATCATCATGGGTCTCTCCCGGGAGATCCGGTGTTGCAGCCGGGACGAGGCAATCTGCGGGGGCATCACTTTTCATCAGTTTGTCATCCTCGATGCCGTGGCGAAAGAGAAGGGGCTCGATCTGGCGGACCTTCACAAAATTCTTTCCGTGGAGAAGAGTACGACAACCCGTCTGGTGAACCCGCTACTCCAGAAGAGGCTTTTAAAGCGAGACAGGGCGGAGCACGATTCCCGGGCGGCAAAACTCAGCCTAACGGAAGAGGGGATGGAAACCCACAGGAAGGTCTGGATCTGCCTGGTAGGATTTTTCGAAAACATCACGCGGAACATACAGGAAGATCGGCAGGCGGAAGTACTGGAGGCGGTCAAGGTGTTTACAGCGGCCATTAGAAAGGCCGCGGTTGAATGCCGATGCTGCGAATAGTCATTTTGAGGAAAACGTGATGAATCAGACAGACAACCCATCGCACCCAAAAAAGACATTGACCATGTTGCCCATTTATACGGATTCTGCCGGTTGCGGCACAGCCCAGGCCGATCCGCCGGACTCTCCGCCGAGGCTGGACCAGGGTTTCGTGACCGGGACCGTTTCGACGCCAACCGGGAGCGTGCCGCAGGTATCCTCGGAGCTCTACTGGCGGGATCGCCGGGGCACGATTAAAGCCCGCTGGGGGGTCGGCCGGATGGATTACGCCATCGATCCGGGCCTCTATGCCCTGGGCAACCCGAATCGGGAATCGCCCGTCCTGGTATCCGCCAATTACAAGATGAGTTTTGACCGGCTGCGAAGCTCCCTGTCCGGTCGGGATCTCTGGATCCTGGTCCTCGATACGAAGGGGATCAATGTCTGGTGCGCCGCCGGCAAGGGCACCTTCGGCACGGAGGAACTGGTCAAGAGGATCGAAACCAGCGGCCTGAAGGAGGTTGTCGACCACCGGTCGTTGATCCTTCCCCAGTTGGGGGCGCCGGGTGTGGCCGCCCACACGGTCAAGAAACGCTCCGGATTCGGCGTTCGCTACGGTCCGATCGATGCCGCGGACCTTCCCGTCTATATCGATGCCGGTTTCAAGGCCACCCGCGAGATGCGCCTCAAGACCTTCCCGCTCAAGGAGCGGGCCGTCCTGATCCCGATTGAGCTGGTCGAAACCATAAAACCGACATTGATCATTGCGCCGGTCCTGTTCCTCCTTGGCGGCATCGGCGGTCCCGCCGGTTTCTGGGCGAACGCCCTCCATGACGGTTCCTTTGCCGTCCTGGCGTTTCTGAGCGCGATCGTGGGGGGGGCGGTGATCCATCCCCTCCTTTTACCCTATCTCCCCGGACGGGCATTCTCGGCCAAGGGCCTGGCGCTCGGTGCGGTCGTGGCGGTCATCATGCTTTCCCTGCAGGGGTATGATCTATCGATGTGGGCGGGGCGGCTCGGCGCTCTGGCGTGGCTGCTGATCATCCCGGCCATAACGGCCTATCTGGCGATGAATTTTACCGGAGCCTCAACGTATACCTCCCTCTCCGGGGTGAATAAAGAAATGCGGTGGGCGCTCCGCACGGAGATCGGAATGGGCGGCGGCGGCCTTCTCATATGGATTGCGTCGCGTCTGATTGCTTAGGAGGTTGAAGATGAATCATCCGACTTATCTCAAGGATGTGGTTACCCTGAATTTAGATAAAGAGAAATGCACCGGCTGTGGAATGTGCCTTGAGGTCTGCCCGCACGAGGTGTTTAAGATGAATACCCGGCGCGTGGAGATCCAAAATCGCGATGCGTGCATGGAGTGCGGCGCCTGCAGCCGGAACTGTCCTTTCGACGCCATTGCCGTGCAGACGGGCGTCGGGTGCGCGGCGGCCGTGATCAACGCCATGCTGGGGCGAACCGATGCCGCATGCTGCTGCACCACCGAATCCGGGTGCTCGCCTCCCGCCGCGAAGGATAAGATCTGTTGCGGATAGCCGTCCGATCCCGACCAATGGTCTGCAAACGATAACGGGAAATTTCACAGTGACAAAGAGAGACGTTCCGGGGTATGATTGCCGAAAACAGGTTCAGGAGGGAAGCCATGGTGAAAATACCGAACGCGACGCATGACGCGGTGGAGTGGATCCGGGATTGCATCCATCAATACACCCTGTCCGGCGAGAACAGTCTGCCTCTCGAAAGCGGTCATGAACCGGCGTGGGAGGCGCCGCTTGTCGGCTTCTCCCGCGGTGATGACCCGCTCTATCAAAGATTCAAGGAGGATATCGGCCCGTTCTTCTGGACCCCGTCGGAGATCTTTGCAGCGACCTTTCCCGATGCGAAAGCCGCGGCGGACGAATTGACCGTGATCAGCTGGATCCTTCCCCAGACCGAACAAACCAGGCTCGACAACAGCAAGGAAAAGACATTGCCCGCCGAGCGATGGGCGTTTTCGCGCAAATACGGGGAAGACTTCAACGTCAAGCTGCGCGACCAAGTGGTTAAGGTTCTGAGGGAGGCCGGATGCGAAGCGGTTGCACCGATGAACTCACCCCGCTGGAAGTGGGAAAAATCCGAACGTTACGGTTTTGCCTCCTCCTGGTCGGAAAGACATGCGGCGTACGCTTCGGGTCTCGGCACGTTCGGGCTGTGCGACGGCCTGATCACTCCCAAGGGAAAGGCGATGCGATGCGGTTCTGTCGTGGCGCGAATCGCCGTTCCTCCATCGGTGCGGCCATACGACGACCACCACGCCTACTGCCTCCATTATTTCGACGGCAGTTGCGGCAAATGCATCAAGCGGTGCCCGGCGGACGCCATCACCAGGGAAGGGGGCCATGACAAGGAGAAATGCTTCAACTACCTCCACAACGTAACGGAAAAATATATCGAATCTCGATACGGATTCAAAACCTCTCCGTGCGGCCTCTGCCAGGCCGGCGTCCCCTGCGAGGCAAGGATCCCCGTCCCTGGTCGGAACGGTTGACGTCGCCGCGTCCTTCTCCGGCATGATTTGCACAAAGAAAGTCCAGCGGGGGGCCTGTCAACCAGATTGTGTAAATGACTTTTCGGTTTTCTGAAGTTCAGCATTATTCGAATGTTCCGGTTCAGCGACGGTACGCCGCCGCTGAACCGGAACGTTAGCTGACCGTTTTTTCCCAACCTGCCACAAGCCCTCGAAGAAGTTTATGTGACGATCAGGCGAGGTCGAAACGGTCAAGGTTCATGACTTTGTCCCACACCGCGACGAAGTCGTGCAGAAACTTCTCCTGGGCGTCCTTACATCCGTAGACTTCTGCCAAGGCACGGAGCTGCGAGTTCGAGCCGAAGCTGAGGTCGACAAGGGTGCCGGTCCACTTCAGCTCGCCCGTCTTGCGATCGCGCCCTTCAAACAGATCCCCGTCCTCCGAAACCTCCTTCCACGTCGTGCCCATGTCGAGCAGGTTTACGAAGAAGTCATTGGTAAGCGCCTCCGGCCGCTTGGTGAAGACGCCGTGCAGGGCCCCTCCGAAGTTGGCCTTCAAGACGCGCATACCGCCAATGAGAACCGTCATCTCAGGTGCGGTCAGCGTCAGCAATTGCGCCCGGTCAACCAGCAGCTCCCCGGCCGATACGGCGTACTTGGCCTTCTGGTAGTTGCGGAAGCCGTCCGCCTTCGGCTCGAGGACGGCGAAGGAGGCCGCGTCGGTCTGCTCCTGCGAGGCGTCCGTGCGTCCCGGCGAGAAGGGAACGGTCACGGCCTGGCCGGCATTCTTAGCCGCCTGCTCGACGCCGGCGCATCCACCCAGGACAATCAAGTCGGCGAGGGATACCTTCTTTCCGCCGGACTGCGCGCTGTTGAAGCCGCTCTGGATGCTCTCCAGGGTCTTGAGCACCTTCGCCAGTTGGGCCGGCTGGTTGACTTCCCAATCCTTCTGCGGGGCAAGACGGATACGCGCCCCGTTCGCCCCGCCGCGCATGTCGGATCCACGAAACGTGGACGCCGAGGCCCAGGCGGTCGAAACCAGTTGGGAAACGGACAGTCCCGAAGCGAGGATCTTGCCCTTGAGGGCGGCGATGTCCTGCGCGTCGATCAGCGCATGATCGGCAGCGGGCACCGGGTCTTGCCAGATCAGTTCCTCTGCCGGGGCCTCCGGGCCGAGATAGCGCGAGCGGGGCCCCATGTCGCGGTGGGTCAACTTGAACCACGCCCGGGCGAAGGCGTCGGCGAATTCGTCTGGATTTGCCAGATAGCGTCGCGCAATTTTTTCGTAAACAGGATCAAATTTGAGGGAAAGGTCGGCTGTGGTCATCATCGGCCGGTGCTTTTTGGACGGATCATGGGCATCAACCACCATGTCCGTATCGGCCACATCCTTGGCCAGCCATATATAGGCCCCTGCCGGACTTTTGAGAAGTTCCCACTCGTATTTGAACAGGATCCTCAGATAGCCCAAGTCCCATTTGGTCGGGTTCGGCTTCCAGGCGCCCTCGATGCCGCTGCTGATCGTGTCGCCCCCCTTGCCGCTGCCGAAGCTGCTCTTCCAGCCGAGGCCCTGCTGCTCGATGGGGGCGCCTTCGGGCTCGGGCCCCACGTGGGTCGCGGGGCCTGCGCCATGGCACTTGCCGAAGGAGTGCCCGCCGGCGACGAGGGCGACGGTCTCTTCATCGTTCATGGCCATGCGGGCGAAAGTCTGACGGACATCGCGTGCAGAATCTGCAGGGATAGGTTGGCCGTTCGGCCCTTCGGGGTTCACGTAGATCAAGCCCATCTGCACGGCGGCAAGCGGGTTCTCGATATCCCGGTTGCCGGAGTAGCGGTTGTCGCCGAGCCATTTGTCCTCGCTGCCCCAGTAGATGTCCTCTTCGGGCTCCCAGACGTCCACGCGTCCGCCGGCGAAGCCGAAGGTCTTGAAGCCCATTGACTCCAGGGCGCAGTTGCCGGCGAGGATCATCAGGTCGGCCCAGGAGATCTTCCGGCCGTATTTCTGCTTGATCGGCCAAAGCAGACGGCGCGCCTTGTCGAGGTTCACGTTGTCGGGCCAGCTGTTGAGGGGCGCCAGGCGCTGGGAGCCGGACCCCGCGCCCCCGCGGCCGTCGCCAATGCGGTAGGTGCCGGCGCTGTGCCACGCCATCCGGATGAAGAGCGGCCCGTAGTGACCCCAGTCGGCCGGCCACCACTCCTGCGAGTCGGTCATCAGCGCATAGAGTTCCTTCTTCAGTGCCTCCAGGTCGAGTTTCTTGAATTCCTCAGCGTAGTTGAACGCCTCGCCCATAGGATTGCTCTTGTTCGAGTGCTGATGGAGAATCCTGAGGTTCAACTGGTTCGGCCACCAGTCCCGGTTCGATGTGCCGCCGCCGGAAATGGGTTTGCTTGTCCTGCCCGTGACCGGGCACTTGCTGTCTTTACTCATCTCTGCTCTCCTTTCCTTTCATGTTTGGATTTGTACAGCTAACAAGGGATTATCCGGAATCGTTCCAGTTTAAACAGTACAAAAAACAACGGGGCCGCCGCCCTCAGGATGCACGATCCTGCCCTTTTTGCGCGCCGGGAAGATCCGGCCGGTGCGCGAGACAGTCGCGGCAATACCCGTAATATTCCATCCTCGCGTCCGTCACCATAAATCCCGATTTTCTGGCGACATCCTTTGGTTCGACGGACGGAGGGATGCTGTAATCCTCGATCTTGCCGCACTGTCTGCAGACGAGGTTGACATGCTCCTTGAGATTGACATCGTAGCGGTTTTCCACCCGGTCGAATTCCAGGGATTTGATGAGACCCTGGCGGGAAAAATCGGCCAAGGTCGCATAAACTGTCGATAAGCTGAGATGCTTCGCCTTTTTTCGCGCCTGCTCGTAGATCAGATATGCACCGGGATGTAGGCGCCCGTTTTCGATCAGCGCATCCAAAATCGCCAGCCGCTGGGGGGTGATTTTTAATCCCCGCTCCGTTAGTTGTCGGATAAGTCTTTCCCGCGTTATCATCTGCATTTCGGAATCATTCCAGATTGGAAGTAATATACTTACCCCCTCCCGATCTGTCAAGGTGTGTTTTAAACATCTGCAATTCAGACACTAATGGGGCCTGGAGGGTGAGCGAGAGGATGAAGGCGTGAAAAATATACAGCGCCATAGTCGTTGGGAAGAAGTTACGGTGCCAGGGGTGCATACTACAGGGAG
>Ga0116204_1002364_pt1 | contig 10186 bp, 7 predicted proteins | sample LakKivwa52mmetaG_FD_94481 | JGI IMG/M metagenome (GOLD analysis project Ga0116204, IMG submission 94481) | Anoxic lake water microbial communities from Lake Kivu, Rwanda to study Microbial Dark Matter (Phase II) - Lake Kivu water 52m metaG | ecosystem: Environmental > Aquatic > Freshwater > Lake ... | reverse complement strand
CAGAATCTATCATGTGATGAAAATATTCGATTTGACAACAGTGAAATAATCGGTAATTTTGCACTAATTATTTAACATTTCATTTACAAATCAAATTACTACTTATGGAACAAGAAATTTACAGCATGCCCCGAATTGGTGATCAGGCTCCTGATTTTAAAGCAATGACCACACAGGGCATGGTTCAATTTTCGGACTTTATCAAGGGAAGCTGGACGATTTTATTTTCGCATCCGGCCGATTTTACACCCGTATGTACAACCGAAATGACAGGTTTTGCATTGCTGGAGGATGAATTTTCTGCCATGAACACCAAACTCATCGGACTAAGCATCGACAGTATACATTCGCACATTGCCTGGGTACACAATGTGAAGGAAAAAATGGGTATTCTGATGAAGTTTCCCATTATTGCCGATATCGACATGAAAGTATCTAAGCTTTACGGCATGTTGCAACCTGGTGAAAGTGAAACAGCTGCTGTGCGTGCGGTGTTTTTTATTGATCCGAACGGAAAAATCAGGCTGATTATGTACTACCCTTTGAATGTTGGCCGGAACATGGATGAAATCATTCGTGCATTGCAGGCGCTTCAAGCCGCAGATAAACACAAGGTGGCTCTTCCGCTCAATTGGAAACCGGGCGAAAAAGCCATAGTTCCACCACCAAAAACAGTTGACGAGATGGAAGATCGTTTGAAATCGGATTACGAGATGATTGATTTCTATCTTGCCAAAAAACAAATCTGAGTTAGAAACCTACTATTAGCGGAATGAAGTAATGCGATTTTGCATGGCAAATTCCGATTTAAAAACTTAAAAATATTAACAACATGAGTAAATTAAATGCTATTGGACTTGATTTGGAAAAATCGCAATTGCTGGCGCACAAACTAAACAATCTGCTGGCAGGATTTTCGGTATTTTACATGAATGTTCGCGGATTTCACTGGAACATTAAGGGAGAGAAGTTTTTTGAACTGCATCTGAAGTTTGAAGAAATTTACAATGATCTTCAGGTGAAAATTGACGAGATTGCTGAGCGCATTTTAACCCTGGGTCACACCCCTGCGCACGCTTACAGTTCCTACAACGAGGTTTCGGCCATCAAAGAGGTAAAAAACGTTAGTCAGGGCAGAGTAGCCGTTGAGCACCTGCTCGAGGCATTTCGGGAACTGATCATTTTGGAGCGCGAACTTCTCGAAATTTCGGGGGATGCAGGCGACGAAGGCACCAATGCGCTGATGAGCGACTACATTCGTGAGCAGGAAAAAACTGTTTGGATGCTCAACGCATGGCTGGGCTAATATTATTGCCCCTCAATTAATTGTGAATCAATTGAATTAAACGAAAAAACCTTGCCTTCGGGCAAGGTTTTTTCGTTTTTATCAACACCATAAAAGTTCAATAAACTATCATTCTTTCGGCCGGCAATAGGTTTATGATTGAACTGCCGATTTAACAACGGTTTTGGTTCGCAGTTTATTTTATTCTTTTCAGCATGCTGATTTCTGCTGAAGTTAGAAACCGCCACCTGCCGCGTGTAAGGTTGAGTTTTGTAAGGCCCGCAAACATTACCCGATCGAGCTTAACAACGTTGTAACCCAGGTGCTCGAAAATTCTTCTTACGATGCGGTTGCGCCCTGAGTGAAGCTCAATGCCTACCTCTTTCTTGCTTTCTATATCTTTCACCCAGGAAATTGCATCAACCTGTGCCATGCCGTCCTCCAGTTCAATGCCGGCAGCAATGCGCAGCATATCATTTTTGGTTAGTGGTTTATCAAGTTCCACATGGTAGAGTTTTTTAGCGCCATGTTTGGGATGCGTTAGCTTTTTTGCAAGGTCACCGTCGTTGGTAATCAGCAAGAGGCCCAGCGTATTTCTGTCAAGACGGCCTACAGGATAAATACGTTCGCTGCATGCATCGCTCACGAGTTCCATCACAGTTTTTCGGTCGAATGGATCATCGGAAGTTGTGATATATCCTTTTGGTTTGTTGAGCAGCACATATTGGTGCTTTTCTCTTTTTAAGGCCTGACCGCCGTAAATCACTTTGTCGTGGATGCTTACCTTGGTTCCCAGCTCTGTAACGATCTGGCCGTTAACGGTAACGGTTCCGGCCTGAATCAGTGCATCTGCTTCGCGACGCGAGCAAATTCCTGCATCGGCAAGGTATTTATTCAGTCTGATCAACTCTTTACCGGCCGATTCGGCTTTTCGTGGTGCTGGGCTGCTGCTTTTTCTATTGCCGTAGGTGCTGTTGCTTTTAGGTCTGTCGGATCTAAATGACTCCCTGTCGTCAAAGCTCTTTCGTTTTCCGCTTTCGGTGCGTGGTTTTCCAAATTTTTTAGGAGCCTCCTCGCGTTTGCCGTAAGCTCCCGATGTTGCTGGCTTTGATCCGAACGAGCTTCTTTGATTGCCTGTTCTTTCCCGCTCATCCGATCCTTCGTCTCTTTTACGGTAGCTTCCTTTGCCTGAAGGAGCATCTTTATCACGTCCTTTTCCTGCTCCGGGTCTGTCGGAGCCAAAACTTTTTCTATCGGAGCCAAAGCTTTTTCTTTCTGAACCAAAAGGTTTTTCGCGCCGTTCTGAAGCCGGGCCGCTGCGGTCGCGTTTTACCGGTGATCCAGTTCCCGTCCTTTTATTGCCGGAAAAGCCTGTGCTTCCGGTAGTAGGTTTAAAATCCTTTTTTTCGGTAGATGAGGTTTTGGTAATGCGGGGTCTTTTTCCTCCCTGTTGTGGTCGGGATGTATCCTTTTCATTCATTGTCAGAGCAATTGGGCGGCAAAGATAGTTTTAAATCCTGAGATGACAATTTATTCAAAAGGCTTGCTTTTGGCATATGAATCTATTAATTTTATACTCCATTTGAGGCAAAACGACATACAGCACACAAATAGTAAACACATCAAACACACCATTACCAGCATGACAGAAATCAGTGATAAACTATTCAGCATTCGCAACTTGAACTATGGTAGGGCGTTACTACTCAAAATGCGACTCGAAATGGAAGGCATTCCGTGCTTTTTGTCACATCTTAATCAGCCTGATTCGGGTGTTGATCTTCAGCTGAACGAAGCCGATGCCGAGCGCGCTTTCCGGATTGTTGACGAGATGAGGACTGCCGCAGGGGAGGAAAAGGAGTTAATGGTGCGAAATCTGCGTAGTGTCAGGCGAATCCTTGTTCCGGTTGATTTTTCGGATATGAGTATTCGTGCGGCTCACTATGCCCTTGAACTGGCACGCACCCTTAAAGCAGATATCCGTTTGCTGAATGCCTGGTTCAATACAGCCAACGAAGGATTCATGTTCAACGAGATGTTTGCGTTTCAGGTAAATCTGGAAAGCCTGATGAAAGAACAGGAACAAAATGCAGGCGAAAAGCTTGCTGAACTAGCCAATGAGCTGAAGCTGCGCATACGCAACGAAAAAATAAGGGGTGTGGATGTAGATTTCGATTTGGTGAGGGGAGCAGCCGTTGAAGCCATTTTGGGAATAGCCGAAGATTATAAGCCAGGTTTGATCGTTATGGGTACGAAAGGAAAGAACAGGGAAGGAATCGGCTTGATTGGAAGCACTACTGCAAGGCTCATCGAAAAAAGTACTGTGCCTGTTCTGGCTGTTCCGGCCGGCTACGATAGCGGTAGCTTTTTTGCGCCTGCCAGCATTGCCTATATTACCAGCTTCGATGAAACCGACCTGCATGCACTTAACCGACTGATTGCCTTTGTCAGACCATTCAGGGTTAAAATCTATTGCCTGCATATTCACCCGGGTGGAGACTACGTTTTGGATACAGTGAGAATGAAAAAAATGAGGGCCTATTTCACCGAAAGTCATGCCGATTTGGATATTGAGTGCGGACTCATTGAATCGGATGATATATTGGAAGGGCTTGAAAGTTTTGTGCAGGATAAAAAAATTGATGTACTCGCTTTGGTATCACGGAAGCGAAACCTTCTCACACAACTATTGAAACCCAGCCTTACCCGAAAATTGTTATTTCAAAGTGATATACCACTGCTGGTGTTTCGGGAAACCGAAAACGCATCATGGATAGTGAAACCATTATAGGTGAATGCAGTCAGATTTTAGTTTAGCTGCTGCAGCCGCGCTTATCCACAGTAGTAACAGGTAAGCCGGCAGCCAAATCCAAGAAAATACAAAACTAAACAGTAAAACTGCCTGCAGCAGGTGAACAATTGGCGCGCCAAAAGCCAGTGCTGCCACTTTGATACTGGAAGTCCAGGCCGGGTCTTTTACGATTTTTTTTACGGCAAAATGAACCAGCATAAGTGCCGGCAGATGCACCACCATCAGCATATAATAAGCCAGCCAACAGAATGGTTTTGCTGCGTTTTGAACGTTTTTCACTTCCACCGGATCAGGAATATTTGCCATAAAAGCCTGATCAGAATGCAGTCGCTTGATCAGATCTTTGGGTCTGTTTTTTTGTGCTTTGAGCAGGTTTACCGAGTGCTCGTAATCGGAAGATTCTGGCACGTGCACCATAAGCTCCATGATTCCAACCCTTACATCCTGCAGCAGCGCATGGGTGGCTTTGGCAGGGTTTTCTTCATAAAGTTGCCGGTACTTTTGGGTTGCTATGGGTTCTCCAAAGCTGATGAGCAGATCGGAGGATGTATTAAAATGGTTTTCGTACTGTAATCCAACAGGTACTATTTGAAGTCCACTCTTGAAACCGGAATCCGATTCAGCGGCAAAAGCAATTCTGGCTATGCCTTTTTGCAAGGGGCGCAGGCGCCAGCCTGGATTGTGATTTCCTTCAGGAAAAATGAGGATTGCCTGATTATTGAAGATCAGTTTTTTGCAAAGTGCCAGAGTTTCATCGTTTCTTTTCATTTCGGCATGCCCGTCACGAAAACGGTAGATGGGGATCATCTGGAGTTTTTTGAGCCAATAGCGGGCAACAGAGCTTGCAAATACTCCAGCTCGGGTTAAAAACCAGGGATTGCGCCTGCTGGCCGTGGCCACAACAATTGCATCCATAAAGGCGTTTTGATGGTTGATGGCAAAAATCACTGGTCCTTTTAGCGGAACACGCTCAGCACGGTGAATTTGTATTCTTCGGTAAAATATCCGGAATACCAAGGGAAGATATAGCTTTAAAATACGGTATAACAATCCGGGTTTCATTGCTGCAGTATTAATACGCACACGGAATGTTTACTAACATCTCATATGCCTGATTGTGTGCAAACATAATGACATAATTTGCAATAAACAAACTATGCTCTGTTGGCATGCCAGACATAACTGACTAATCAAGAGTTGATTTTTTAGAGATGCAGGTTTCAATCAGTTGCAACCGGAACCTGAAGCGTGAAAACCGAGCCTTTATTCACGACACTTTCAACGCTGATCGCAGCATTCATCTTTTTTGCAAGATCGTTGCTTAAAATCAAACCGAGGCCTGTGCTCAGCTCGCCATTTGTACCGCTTCGCGAAACATTTTCGCTGATTTTAAACAACTTTTCAATCATTGTTTCGGGCATGCCAATTCCGGTGTCAATTACACGGAGAAAAACGGATTTACCATCATCGGAAAGCTTGCAATCAACTTTTACCTGTCCGTTTTGTGGTGTGAACTTTATGGCGTTTGAGATAAGATTGCGTAAAATGGCATCAATAATATGGCTATCGGCAAGAATTTTTACAGGCTCTTCTATATTGCTTATCAGCTCAATTTGCTTGTGCTGTGCCGGGTGCTGCTGGCTTGCAATTGCAGTAGCAACAGCTGCTTTAGCATCACAGCTTGTGATATTGGCGCTGGTAAGTCCCATTTGAACCTGTGCCCAGGCAAGAAGATTTTCGAGCAGCTTGTTCAATTGGGTTGCTGTTTGTCCCATTTCATGAATAAATGAACCGATTTCTTCTTTACTGTAATCGTTAAAATTTTCGGTTAGCAATTGTGTTGCGCCCATACAACCTGCAAATGAGCCTTTTAAATCGTGGGCGATGATAGAGAAGAATCGGTCTTTTTGTGCATTGAGTTCCGATAAGTGCCATGCATCTACTTCCAGTTCTTTTTTGGCTGTTTCCAACTCAAGGGTCAATTCTTCGAGGCGGATGTTTTTTTCGTTCAGCTCCAGTTTTGCCTTGCGCAATTCAATATGGGTTTGAACGCGGGCCAATACTTCTTCATTTCTGAATGGCTTGGTTATATAATCAACGGCACCCAGTTTGAATCCATAAATAATATCGTTCAGCTCAGCTTTGGCAGTTAAAAAAATGACAGGTATTTCGGCCAAAGCCTCATTCGAGCGCATATTCTGCAGCACCTCATAGCCGCTCATCCCCGGCATCATTACATCAAGCAGTACCAGATCGGGCTGTTTGAGCGCAAGGTACTTTAAAGCATTAACTCCTGAATTGGTTACAACTACCTTATAACCATTTTCGGAAAGCAGGGAAGATATCAATTGCAGATTGAGTGCATTGTCGTCCACTGCCAGAATTACCGCCTGATTTTTACTCGCATTATCTGATAAGGAATTGTACATCATTCGGGGCTTTGTTGATTATTCCATTGGGAAACACAGTTCTCCAGCTGAAGCAATGCCTGAAGAAATGCATTATAGTCGTGGGTTTCGGCCGTTTCGCCGAGTCTGTTCAGTAGTGGGTAAAGTGTATCGAGGGCATATTGACGGATGTCGAATTCGAGTTGTTTGAGAAAGTCGTTGGCAAGATCGGGGTCAAAAAATGATTTAAGTGCTTCGAGGCGCTGTTGCTGAATGGTTTCGAATGACTCCAGGAAGCCTTTTGTTTGAAGGGGATTGAGCGTTTCATTGGAATTGGCAACAACAGACTCAAGGGCGGTAGTTTCTTCTGCTATCAGCTGATGTGGCAGGAACTGGGCAAGTGCTTTCAGTAATTCGCCCCTGCTGATTGGTTTACGGAGGTAGTAGCTGAATAGTTTTCTGATGAGTATTTCGTCATGTTTCATGGATGATGCTGTGAAAGCAACGATCGGAATATGTTTGGTATCATCGCTTTGCCGCAAAATCTGGGTGGCTTCATAGCCGTTCATTTCGGGCATACGCAGGTCCATAAGCACCAGATCAGGCAAGTGTTGTTTACACATCTCAATACCCTCTGTGCCGGTTTCGGCCTCAATAACTCTCAGGTTTAAGGTGTGCAGAAAACTTTTGGCCAATTCGCGGTTGAACCGAACATCATCAACCACCAAAATCAGTGCATCGTCGAAATGGATGTCTTTTTCGGCCCAGTCAAAGCTTCGCTGCTCCTGAGGCCTGTTCGAGGAAACTTCAACACTTTTCAGCTGCATGGTAAAAGTACTGCCTTTGCCAGGAGTGCTATCAACCAGTAAGCTGCCACCCATTAACTGCATAAGTTTTTGAGAAATGGATAAGCCTAAGCCTGTGCCGCCGTATTTCCGCGTATTGTCGCTTTCTATTTGAAAAAACGACTGAAATATTTTTTCCTGCATAGTTTCGGCAATACCAGCACCTGTATCGGCAATGCTGATAAAAAGGTCGAAGAGTTGCGGAGCAACAGGGCTTTTTTTTGCTTTCAAATGGATAACAATCCCACCTTCCTGGGTAAATTTCACTGCGTTACCAACCAGATTAAACAGCACCTGACGAATCCGCACGTCGTCGAGAAGTAAAGTTTCTGGCAGGCCTTCTTCTATTTCTGCTTGCAGATACAGTCCTTTTTCGGCGGCACGAGCTTGAAAAATCTGAAGAATTTCTTCGATGATCGCCTTCAGGTTTACGGCCTGCTCCATAATTTCCAGCTGACCCGATTCGATTTTTGACAGATCCAGAATATCGTTGATCAGCGATAGCAATGTGCGCCCGCTGCTTAAAACGGCATTCAGGTATTGTTTTTGTTTTTCATCGCTGGTGGTATTGAGTAAAATCTCGCTGAAGCCCAAAATGGCGTTCATGGGTGTTCGTATCTCGTGACTCATGGTTGCAAGAAACTCCGACTTGGCTTTACTGGCCTCTTCTGCTTTACTTTTGGCGGCAAGAATTTCTTTTTCGAAACGTGCACGATGAATGGTTCCGGCAATGATTTCGCCGGCCAGGCGCAGCAAAGCTATTTGCGATTCGCTCCATTGCTGTTCGGTTACAACAGAATCGAATCCAATAAATCCGAAGAATTTATTGCCATAATACATAGGTAAAGCCAGCAACGAAATAATTCCCTGTGGTTCAAGGACTTCTTTTTCGATGTGATATTCAGGGGCAATTTCGGCAATTCTGGGAATATACACATGTTCGTTTTGATTGAACTTTTCTTTCCAGCGCGGAACTACGTCAAAAGGAATACCTTGCAGGTTTTCAATCTGTGGCTCGATGCCTTCCTTGCACCATTCAAAAGTGTTGTTTACAACGTCTTCATCCGGAATATGCTCAAAAATGTACACACGATCCACCTCGGCATCAAGGCCGAGTTTTTCGAGCGTTAGCCTAACGGTTTCATCTACTTCCTGGGGTTCGGCTTTGATAAGAAGGGTTGAAAAGTTGATGATGAGGTTATGCAGCCGGTTTAACGATTCCAGTTTTTTTTCGCTTACAATCAGATTCCGGAATTTTTCTCCTGCCATCAATACGATAGCACTACCTGTAATAAGATTACTATCAGCCGTATAGGTTTTACCGGTAAGCTCCAAATGGCCATAATGACTGTTGGTGCTTATAACATCACACCTCCAAATCAAACCAGTCTGGTTATGCTGCTCAATCTGCTGTTTTATCAACTTGAGATCGGCAATACTGATTGAATGCAGAAAATCATTGACGGCATCAGGGCCGGTTGATAAAGCGTTCAGACCATTAGAAACAATGCTGATGCTCAGATCATCGGAGTGCGGATTGTAATGATAGGAAAATATCATAGCCGGAAGATCGGGCATCTTTGATGTATGTTCGTTAGTATGTGGTTGATTTATAATCATATTCGGATTAAACTGAGTTTTACGGTTTAAGGTTCAGTTTCGCTGAATTTGTTGATCAAACGGAAAAGGTCATCTGCAAGATAGGGTTTCGAAATATAGTCGTCGCAGCCGGCTTCAAAGCAGGCGTTTCGGTCGTCGGCTGCTGCATAGGCTGTTACAGCGATGATACTTATATCAGGTCGTTTTTTCTTTATTTGGCGTGTAGCTTCCATTCCGTCCATCACGGGCATTTTGATGTCCATCAGAATAAGGCCGATTTCGGGGTGTTGTTCCACCATTTCAATGGCTTCTTTACCGTTGGAGGCAAAGAACAAGGTGAAAGGCGAGTTTTTGAACATCCTTTTTATGTACAGCACATTGAGTGCCTCATCTTCTGCAATCAGGAGATTTCGGAAAGAAGCTGCGATGCCGCCGGCCTTGGCTACATTACTTATTTTTTTACTGACGGGCCTTATATCAGGCAATGTTACACGGATTTTTGTACCCATGCCCGGACTGCTGTCAACATCAATACTGCCATTTAAAAGTTCAACCAGACCTTTCACAATTGTTAAACCCAATCCACTACCCTCATGCATTCTTGTACTGGAGGTGTCTTCCTGCATAAATGGCTCAAATACCTTTGCAATGGCTTCTTTGGCTATGCCTTTTCCTGTATCGTTTACAAAAAACACCAGGTCAGATTCCTTTACTTCTATTCCGAATACCACACTTCCCGAACGGGTGTATTTTACGGCATTGCCCACCAATTCGTCCATTATTTTTCGAAGCATGGAAATGTCGGTACAGATTTTACCAACCGGATCAATGGTGTGTTGAATTCTGAATTTGAGAGATTTTGATCTGGCTTCAAAATTATGTTTTCTGAAAACTTCATCCAGAATGATCTCGGGTTCGGTTTCTTCAGGATGAACATTCATATTGCCCGACATGAGCAGCGAAACATCCATAATATCGTTGATGGTGTCAGTAAGTCGGGTTACACTGGTATTGAGTGCTGTAACGAACTCTATTTTGTCGTCGGCCGAAAGGCTGTCATCGGCCAGAAACTGCGCAAAACCGACAATTCCGTTGAGTGGAGTACGAACTTCATGACTTACGTTATTGAGAAAAGCAGTTTTAAGTTTGTCGCTGGCAAGCGCGCGTTCGCGTTCTATATCGAGTTCACGGTTTTTTTGCATTATTTCTTCGTTTTGCTGACGAAGACGCTCGTTGAGATTGAGCAATTGGTTGTTTT
>Ga0116204_1002362_pt1 | contig 10188 bp, 9 predicted proteins | sample LakKivwa52mmetaG_FD_94481 | JGI IMG/M metagenome (GOLD analysis project Ga0116204, IMG submission 94481) | Anoxic lake water microbial communities from Lake Kivu, Rwanda to study Microbial Dark Matter (Phase II) - Lake Kivu water 52m metaG | ecosystem: Environmental > Aquatic > Freshwater > Lake ... | reverse complement strand
TGTCCAAGGCACCGCCGACCCCATCCACGCCGCCTCTGGCGTCTATGAGGCCCGGGTGTGGTGTACGCCCTCCGGCGGTGGCGCCAAGGAGCCCTCCGCCCGCTTCCGGTTCACCATCGGCCCAGGCCCGGGACCTTCCTGAGATGCCCGCCACCGTCAAAGTCCGCCTGGTGCCCGGCACCACCGAGGAGGCCATCCGGCAGGCCCGTTTGGACATCCCGGGCCGGCTCGGCCTGCTCATCCGGCTCACCTTGGAGACCGCCCGCTCCGCCATCGCGGAACGCACCCCCGTCGGCTTCTCCCGCACTCTGCGGGGCAACTACTCGGTGGCGATGCTCGAGATGGGGCCCCGGCGCATCGTCGGCGCCGTCGTCAACCCCACCCCCTACCATGACATCCGGGACCGGGGCCGCCGGCCCGGGCGGATGCCCCCGGCGGACGCTCTCATCCCCTGGGTGGGGACCAAGTTGGGTATCCCTCCCGGCCCGGAGCGGGAGGGAGTGGCCTTCCTGGTGGCCCGGAAGATAGGCCGCCGCGGCTACCGGGGAGCCCGGATGGTGGACAAGGGATGGAAGGTGGCGGAGGCTACCCTCACCCCGGCCCTCGCGAAACTAGGCTACGCCCTGGTCTCCGACATCGACAACGCGCCATGACCTACGCCACCCAACTCGCCGCCATCGCCGCCCTCGGCGCCACCATCACCAATGTCGGCCGCATCCACACCCACCCCCGCTACGGGGACGCCCATGACCATTGGGTGACCTCCATAGACGGGGTGGATGTCATCCGCGCCTGGGAGATAGGCCTTGATGAGGGCGGCATCCGTGGGGACCGGGTCACCGAGGCCCACGCCGGCCACTACTACCAATGGCGCATCCAAGGGTATGTCGGCCTGGACGATGAGGCCGCCTCCTACACCGACGCCGTCACCCTCGCGGAAGCGTGGCGGGACATCCTCGAGGCCAACCCCACCCTCTCCGGGACTTGCCTTGATATGGTGGGGGACAACGCGGGAAGCCCCGACATCTCCGACCCGGTAGACCTGACGATTGGCGGCGGCTTCCTATGTTGGGGCATTACCATCCGCTTCACCACCTACGAGATAGCCTCCATCCCCTAGAAGGAGCCCCCGATGGCCCCCAAGACCAAACCCGAGGCGCCCCGCCTGGTGACCGCCATCCACCGGGGCTCCCCCCGCTTCTATCCCCACCTGGACGCGACGCTCTCCGACGGGGACCCGGTCCCCGGGGTGACGGAGGAGCAGGCCGCCGCCTCCCCCTACTTGGAGGCCCCCAAGCCTGAGAAGGAGACCCGCTAATGGCCGTCTACTCCCCCGCCAACGCCAACGCCTATGTTGGCCTCTCGAAGCAAGCCTCGAAGGGCACCGGGGTAGCCCCCGCCTACTTCGCCGCGTTCCTCTCCGCCGAGATGTCCCCCAACGCGGGGATGAGGGCCATCCGGGAAGGCGGCTCCGGCCCCTATGTGGCCCGGCACACCAAGGACATCTACGCGCCGGTGTTCCGCTTCGCCTGCCCGGCCCGGCCCATCCTCGCCGGCTTCCTCCTCACGATGCTCCTCGGAGATGACACCGTCTCCGGCGCCTCCGACCCCTACACGCACACCATCATCCCGGCCACCACCCAACTTTGGGTGACGATGGAGCGGAATGTGGACGATGACCTGTATGAGCGCATCGTGGACGGGGTCCTCATGGAGGCCGTCTTGGACATCCGCAAGAGGGACTCGGGTGCGGAGGTCCTCCTCAACTGTGTCGGCACCGGCCTCACCCTGGACCGCTCCGGGTCGGTGACCGCCGAGTCCTACGAGGCCTCAAGGCCGTTCCTCCGCTCCGACTCGGCTCTCGCCACCTCCTGGTACTTGGACAACGCGGCCGAGACCAATGTGGAATCCGCCACCGTCACCATGAGGTGGAGGTATGACGAGGCCATCACCGCCGACGCGGTCACCCGCCCCAACCTGGTCAAGTTGCTCTTCGAGGCCGAGGTGGAGACGGTCCAACTTTGGAACGCGGCCGCCGACAAGAACGCCTATGTGGGCACCCACTACGGCACCACCGCCGGCACCGCCGCCTCCCCGACGGTGTACGGCTCGACCACCAAGGCCTTCGAGGTGGACATCCTCTACCAGGAGACCGCGAAGGACCGGGAACTCAAGTTGACCATCCCCGCGATGGATTGGACGGAGTCCACGGTGACGGAGCCCAACCCGGAGGCCGGCATGGCCGGCAAGTTGACCCGGAAGGGCCGGGCCGTGAAGCCCTCCGCCGGGAGCATCCTCACGGTGGTCTCCAAGAACTCCCTCGCCACCGCCTACGACGCGTAAGCCCCCCCTCGCTCGGGGTGACGATGAGAGAGCCCCCCGGACGGAGGACGCCGGGGGGCTCTCGCGTGGGGTACACTCCCCGGCATCCAAGGGAAGGACCTACCGTGAGCCTTGATGACATCCTCTCCGCCGTCGCCTGGCCGGAGGACACCTACACCGTCGGCCGCCGCACCTGGCGCATCCGGGGCATCTCCCTCTCCGACCCGGCCTTCATCGGCTATGTGTTCGCCCCCTACTACTCCGACGACCCGGATGAGGAGGAGCGGAACTTGGCCGCCGCGGTGCGGCTCATCACCGGAGAATCCCGGGGCAGGGTGACGGAGGAGCAGGCCAAGCGCATCGCCAAGGCCGCCGGCCTGGCCCGCCGGCCCGCCGCGGAGATACCGGCCCGGGAGAACATCTCCCGGCAGCACGCCGCCGCAATCATCATGGGCACCCTCGAGGATGACGGCACCAACGCCTTCGGGTGGGCTCCGGGCCGGGCCATCCCCCGGGCCGCCGCCGACCGGCTCCGCTCCGCCGTCCCCACCAATGACCTCGCCTCCTGGGCCGACGCCATCTTCGCCCTCTCTATCGGCACCATCACCGAGGAGGCCATCGAAGAGGGAAAAGCCTTCTCCGACGACGCGGAGACCTGAGGGCCCTCTACCAACTAGGCCTCCACTACCTCCACCGGCTCCCCTACGAGTGGGCCGCTGACGCCCCACCCGGCCAGGTCATCATGGCCCTGGCCGAGTTGGCCCTCGAGCGGGAGCCGCCGCCGGCCCCTGACCCCTTCGCGCAGGCCGCCGCCCAGGTAGCCCGCCACGACGCCTACCTAGCGAGCAGGGGATGAGACGGTAGACTCCACCCCGGACGCCGCCCACCACCCGGCACCGGACGCGAGGAGTCCTCCGCGATGACCCGCCGGGAGAAGGTGATATTGGAAGGGGAGGACCGCACCTCCCCGGCCCTCGCCAAGGCCGAGTCCGGCTTCAAGAGGTTCGATGACTCGGTGAAGAAGGCCGCCACCGTCGGCGGCCTCTTCTTCTTGGGCCAAGCCCTCCTCAAGATAGGTGTGGCCTCGGTGAAGGCCGCGGTGGACGCCGAGGAGGCCGCGGCCGCCTTCGATACCACCTTCGGGACCGCCGCCGGCCGGGCCGGCGCCTTCGTGGAGGAGTTTGCCAACCGGGCCGGCTTCGCCAACTATCAACTCGAGCAGATGATGGCGGTGACCGGGAATGTCATCCAGGGTATCGGAGGCACCGAGGACGCCTCCGCCGCCCTCTCCGAGAGTATGGTCCGTCTCGCCGCCGATGTCGCCTCCTTCTCCAACGCGCAGGGCGGCGCCCAGGCGGTGATGCTCGCCCTCCAAAGTGCCCTGAATGGGGAGAGAGAAGCCCTCAAAACCTACGGCCTAGCGGTGTCTGAGGCCGAGGTGGTGGAGAAGGCCCTCTCCATGACCCACAAGGAGAGCGCCGACCAACTCACCCGCTTGGACAAGGCCCTCGCCACCTTGGAGGTTGCCACCGAGAAGGCCGGCAAGGCCATCGGGGACCTGGACCGCACCTCCGACTCCAACGCCAACACTATGCGCCGGGTCGCCGCGGTGTGGGAGGAGTCCAAGGTGACCTTGGGGGAGTCCTTGCTCCCCGTCCTGGACCAACTCCTGCCCCTCCTCGAGACCCTCGCCCCCGTCGTCGGCCAATCCCTCGCCCCCGCCTTCCAAGCCCTCGGGGTGGCCGCGGCCATCCTCGCCCCGCCCCTCAAGTTGGTGGCCGCCGTCCTGGACGCCCTGCCCGGGGCGGCCATCCTCGCCGTCGCCGGCATTGTCGGCCTCGCCGTCCACTTCAAGACCTTCACCAACCTCCTAGATACCGTGCGCCTCAGGGGCATGTACGCGGTGGACGCGGTGAAGGCCTTGAGCCCGGCCATGATGGGGGCCGCCGCCGCCGTCGCCGTCGCCACCGCCGCCTTCACCTTCTACACCAACCGGGCGAAGGAAGCGCAGCAGGCCGCCGACAACTACCGGCTCACCTTGGACCAACAGACCGGCGCGGCGACGGAGAACACCACCGCCCTCATCGCCAACTCCCTCCAATCCGCCGGCCTGCTCGATGACCTCAACGCCCTCGGGGTCACCGCCGCCGACCTGGCCGCCGCCTGGGGAGGCAACGAGGAGGCTATGGCCCGGGTGGAGGAGGCCACCTCCGGCGCCGGAGACGGCTTTGGAGATTTGGGATGGGCTATCTCCTACCTGGGGGGCCGGGCCGCTAAAGCCCAGGCCGACTTGGCGTCCTTCAACGCCAACATGGAGGCCTCCGGGTCCGCCACGGCCAACGCCTCCGCCGCTTACACCCGGGCCGTCCCACCCGCGCAGAACCTCGGCAACGCCCTAAACGCCGCCTACCTCTCCGGCAAGGCCTTCGGGGAAGCCCTCCGGGTGTCCAATGAGCAGGCCGCCCTCGCCAAGGAGCGCCAGGACGCCGCCGCGGAGGCCACCCGCAACCTCACCGCGGCGATGCTCGCCAACTCGGACCCGGTCTACCGGGCCGCCGACGCGGCGCAACGCCAAGAGGAGGCCATCATCGCCCGGGACAAGGTCCTCGCGGACCCGGAACACACCGCCGAGGACGCCGCCCGCGCCCAAATGGATGTGGCCCGCGCGACCCTCGAGGCCCAAGCCGCCGCCGACGCCCTCGACCCCCGGACCCTTCAACTCGCGATGGTGGCGATAGCCGACGCCACCGACCAACCCATCGACAAGGTGAAGGAACTCCTCCGGCTCCTCGGGGTCTTGGACACCTGGGGAGGTGTCCGGGACTACTACCACCCCGGCTCCACCCGGCCCGGCGGGGACATCCCCTTCTTGGCGTCGGGTGGGGAGGTCACCCGCACCGGCCTCGCCGTCATCCACAAGGGGGAGTCCGTCGTCCCTGCTCAGGCCTCCCCCCTCACCGGGCCGTCGTCGCCGCCCACCACCGTCAACGCCACCATCCAGGTCACCGTCGCCCCCTCCTGGCCGGTGTCAGCGGCCGACGCCCGCAAGGTAGCCCGGGACATCCAGAAGGCCCTCGATGACCTGACCGTCGGGGAGGTCCACCAATGGCAACGGTGAAGGTCGGCCGCGCGACCCTCGACGCGGATTGCGTCTACTTGGAGAAGGTCCAGGAGTCCACCGACGGGTCCCGGAGGATGTCGGGGATGATTGCCGGCACCTCCTTGGAGGTGTCCAATGTGGCCCGCACCAACCTCCGCGCCCTCCGGGAAGGCCAGGTCATCCCCATCACCCAGGCCGGGGACCCCCTCCTGGACGGCTACTACCTCATCCGGGAGGTGGAGGTGGGGTACGGGGCCGGCGGTGTCGCCGGCACGGGCGCCATCCCCTGGGCTCTCCGCGCCGATTACCTGGGGAACGCGTCCAACATCTTCTTCCAATCCCGCCTCGCCGGAGTCAACCGGGACGCCGCCGCCGTCCGCTTCCACGCCACCCCGTCCACCACCCCGGTCTACACCCCGGAGCCCTCCGGTGGCATCATCACCCGCACCCAATCCGACGCCTCCGCCCTGTATGTGGCCCTGGGGGTGACCCTCACCGACAAGCCCCGGTGGGAGACCACCCCGGCCGCCTTCTACCGGGGCGCCGCCTATGTCAAGTGGGCCAACACCGCGGCGGGGACCAAATACACCCGGGAGGGATTGTGGCTCCCGCCCGGGGTCCCTTCGGACTTCGAGATTGGCAACGGCAACCTACGGCTCCTCAAGAACGCCGCCGTCAACTACGGCTTCCTCTTGGGCGCGTGGAACGGCTCAAGTTGGACGGGGTGGGACTTGTCGGCCACCTACGCCGGCTCCGCCGAGACTAAGCAGGCCATCACCGCGGACGACCGTTACACCCTCTTGGTGAACACCCCCGAGTTGGTGGTGGTCCGATGGGAGCGCACCCGGGCGGTGGGCTCCGGTGGCCGCTTCCACCTGACCGTCTCTCTCCGCCGGGGTGCCCGCTTCGCGCACATCCGATGGGGCCGCACCTCCAATAGCCAATACGGCATCTACACCTCGGCCGCCGACCCGGCCACCGCCGGCACCGGCTACATCTATGACACCACCGCCGGCACCAACGCGTGGCTCATGGGCTCCAAGAACACCGTGACGAATGACCTCGGAGTGGGTCCCACCACCTCGGGCATCTACCTCACCGCGAGCGCCGCCTACATCGACGCCTTCATCGGCACCCGGAACGGCACCGGCACCGGCGAAAACTTCGATGACATCCGCAATCAATGGTATGGGGAGTTGACGGAGAACTCCTGGCCGCGGGCGAGGAGCGCGTCCTAATGCCCATCACCCGGGTCCACCACGGGACCGGCTCCTGGGAGATAGACCTTGACCCGGCCGCCTCCGCCGCCTTGGAAGGCACCGTCAAGGTAGACGGCCATCTCATCATCCTCCCGGCCCGCATCCTCGACCCGGACCAATACACCACCGCCAACCTGCTCTCCCAGGCCTACTACATCGGCATCGTCCAAGGGTGGGAGCCCCGGGAGGACGGGCCGGGATGGTCCCGGCTCTTCGGCACAAGCCTCCGCGGCCGCTTGGAGGACCACGCCTTCGGGACGGAACGCATCTACTCGGCGGTGGGTCTCTCCGACCTCATCAACAAGGCCACCGCCACCTACGGCATCATCCGCTCCGACGCCGGCGCCCAAACCTCCGTCCGGGCCGGCACCATCACCGACCCGGGCGGGGTGACCTTCTCGGGCCGCTTCCCCGCCGGCATGACCGCCGCGGTGGCCCTGGACTATGTCGTCGGCACCTACGGGCAGGCCGCCGCCTCCGCCATCGAGTACCTCATCCACGACAACGGGCCGAGGGCCGCGGCGGCGGGCACCACCGTCGGCTACATGGATGTGCGGCCCACCGCCACCCTCTTCCCCACCTCCGCCACCCCCACCGTCTTGCTCGCGGAGAAGGCCGACACCGACGGCTCCTACGAGGGCCTCGAGGTCCAAGTGGTCCAGGGATACCGCACCGGCCGGGTCCTCCCAACCGACTTGTGGGTCCTGGGGGAGGGGCTCGCCGTCCCCGTCGTCGGCACCACCACCATCGCCCGGCCCACCGACGCGGAGACCCTCGGCGGCATCTTCGGGGAGACCCTCAAGCGCATCCTCACCGTCTCGGAGCCCGTCACCTCCGCCACCTACGCCACCACCCGCGCCCAATACCTCGCCACCTTCCTCACCCAACCCTTCTCCCTGTACCGGGTCAACCTCGCCTCCGTCCAAGTCCACCATCTCGCCCCCGGATGGCTCGGCCCCGGAGACGGGTGCTACCTGTACCTCCCCTCGAGGGGCGCCGAGGCCCTCACCCGCACCGTCACCGTGGGAGCCCAGGACTACCACCCGCTCCTGCTCCGGGTCTCCACCCTCCGGGAGCCCGCCCTCCCCACCTATGGGTACTACTACCTCTCCGGCTCCGGGGTGTGGACGGACATCACCGACGCCGTCGTGGGGGAGGAGCAGGAGGCCGAGGTGGAGTTGGTGTCCACCCTTCGGCCCCTCACCGCCCCGGACGACGCCTACTCCCTCCAAACCTCCGGCGCGACCAACACCACCACCCCGAACCCGCCGACCTCGGTGACCATCACCGCCGCCGCCTTCTACGCCGAAGGCGGCCAGCAGAAACGCGGCGCCTATGACATCTCCTGGACTAACCCCACCCAGAACACCGACGGCACCGTCATCGCGGACGGCGACGGCCTCCGGCTCCGGTGGCGGCCTCGGGGCTCCACCGCCCCCTACGCGCACATCATCATCCCCTGGGGGGACACCACCGCCCGCATAGACGGAGTCCCCTTCGAGGACTGTCTCAAGACCGGGGTGGAGTTTGCTCTCCGCGCCGAGGACACCGGCACCCCCCGCAACCTCTCCTCCTGGGCCACCCCGGCCAACGCCGACCTCGCCCCCTTCGCCGCCGGCCAAACCGCCACCGGAGGGCATTGGAACAACACCACCGACCCTTTGACCATCGCCACCTTCGGCACCACCTACACCGACTTGGCCTCCCTCGCCGCCGGCGCCTACCTCAAGTTGGACTCCGAGATTGTCACCTGTACCGCCCGGAGCGGAGCCTCCGCCACCTTCTCCCGCGCGTCTCTCGGCACCACCGCCGCCGCCCACGCCGACGGCACCACCATCTACACCGGCACCATCATCGACACCGTCGCGCCGACCGCCCCACCCCAACCGACTCTCACCGACAAGGGCAACTCCATCATCGAGGTTGCCATAAACCTCTCCCTCGGAGGGTGGGGGGCCGCCAATACCGATGTGTACGCCCTGGGCATCTTCTACGGGGCCACCAACCCGCCGCCGACCACCTCCTGGCAGCATGTAGCGGTAAACCGGGACCAACTCGTCCAAGGTCTCACCATCACCCGCACCCACAAGGTCCCGGCCGCGTCTTGCGGGGCCGCCTGGTATGTGGGGGTCAAGGCCGTCGATTGCCGCGGCAACCTCTCCGGCTGGTCCACCATCTCCACCCTCACCCCCGCCCTCATCCAAACCGCCGATGTCGGCGCCAAGCAGGTCACCGGCCCGAAAATCGGCGGAGGCACCGTCGCGGAAGATGTTGACCTAGTCCGGGGCTCCACCGCCGGGGACGCCGCCATAGACCGCTCCGCCAACTACGACGGTTCCCTAGACGCCAACGGCCGGCTCATCCTCACCGGCGCAGGAGCCCCCACCCTCGGGTGGGCTATCGACGGCGCCGGCAACGCCGCCTTCAACAACATCCTCGTCCGAGGCACCATCTACGCCCAGGCCGGGGAGATAACCGGCACCCTCGCCATCACCGGCTCCGGCCGCCTCCAAATCTACGCGTCCGGCATCGGCGCCGGCATCTACATGGTGATGGGATACGAGGCCACCACCTACAACCGCATCCGATGGACCAACCTGGGCTCCCCGGAGACCATCTACGCCTACCTCCAATATGACGCTGGCCCCGCCCTCCGCCTGGTCAACGCCGCGGGCCGCACCTACATCTCCGGCACAACCGGAGTGGAGATACAACGCGCCGGGGTCACCGTCCTCCAAGCCGGAGTCACCGCCGGCCAGGTAGACGCCGACCGCGGGGACGGCACCCTAACCGAGATTGCCCCCTTCGGCACCCTCATCGCCTACGGCACCTTCACCGCCACCGGCCTCACCTACGCCCTCACCACCTCCCTCGCGGATGTCACCGGCCTCACCACCGCCGTCACCGTCGATTACGCGTCGGAGCCCGTCATCGTGGATGTCACGGTGATGGTCTACTTCGACACCATCGCCGCCGGCGATTGGGTCCGCGGCCAAATCAAGGTGGAGGGCACTAGCCGCGGCGTTTACATGGACCAGGACACCAGCAACGCGGCCGGCACCGGCGCCACCGGCTCGGGCGGCACCGGCGCCACCGGCTCGGGCGGCACCGGCAGCACCTCGAGCACCGGCTCCCACTCCCATTCCATACCGGCGATGAGCGTGACCGGCACCTCCGGCGCCGCCTCCGCCGGCACCGCCCACACCCACTCCTCCGGCTCCTACGGCATCCCGACAGCCACCTACACCACCGGGACCACCGCTGCCCACTCTCACACCGGCCCGTCCCACACCCACACCGGCCCGTCCCACACCCACACCGGCCCGTCGCACACCCACGGCTCCGCCGCCATCACCATGACCCTCCGATGGGTCGGCGCCGTCACCGCCGGAGTAGACGGCCAAGTAGACCTCACCGTCCAAGCCCGGGCCGCCACCGCCGCCGGCACCATCAGCCGCGGGCAGATCGCCTACATGATCTACCGCAACTAGCCCCCGAGGTATCCTG
>Ga0116204_1002361_pt1 | contig 10189 bp, 6 predicted proteins | sample LakKivwa52mmetaG_FD_94481 | JGI IMG/M metagenome (GOLD analysis project Ga0116204, IMG submission 94481) | Anoxic lake water microbial communities from Lake Kivu, Rwanda to study Microbial Dark Matter (Phase II) - Lake Kivu water 52m metaG | ecosystem: Environmental > Aquatic > Freshwater > Lake ... | reverse complement strand
CCCGTGCCCTTGCCCACTTCCTTGGTGGTAAAAAAAGGGTCAAAGCACCTGGCCATGACCGTGGCGTCCATGCCGCGGCCCGTGTCGCTGACCGACACGACGGCGTTGGCCTTATGCGCCCGGGCCTCGATGCGCAGCCTGCCACCTGCGCTCATCGCATCCCGGGCGTTGGTGCACAGGTTCATCAGGGCCTGACTTAGACCCGAATGGTCGCCCATGACCGGCAACGGGCCGGGTGGATCAAACTGGATTTCGATGCGCTTGTCGAAGGAATCGCGGACAAGCTGAACCACCTCGGCGATCACATCGGCGAGGTTGATACGGTTGAACTGGTTTTTGGCCTGCTTGCGGGAAAACTGGAGCAACCCCTCCACCAGTTCCGCACCGCGCTTGACCGATGAACTGATCCTGTCGGTGATCTTGTTGGCTTCGGCATCGGCCTGGTACTTGATCTGCAACACCTGGTTGTTGACGAGAATCCCGGCCAGGGTGTTGCGAAAATTATGGGCCACGCCGCTGGCGATGGTGCCGATGGCCTCCATTTTCTGGGCATGTTGGAGCTGAAATTCAAGCCGCTTGCGATCGGTGATATCGTTGAGCAAAAGAATCGATGTTTGCTCCTCGCCTTTGACGGGCAGCTTTTTGATGGTGAGCAAACGGTTGTTCAAGTCCACCGGGGTGTCGTGGCCGATTTCCCCGGGTTGATCCAGATCGGCCAACAAAAGACTTTCGATCTGAGACCTTACGCTGGGATCAAAAAGATCCGGTGGATAGGCCGCCAGCAGTTTTTCCTGGGGCAGCCCGATCAACGATATGGCCGCGGAATTGGCGTAGACGACCCGTTGGGCGTAAATCTCCAGAATGCCTTCGGCAATGCTTTCCAGGATGGTTTCCAGGTGCCGATTGCGGGAGAGCAGTTCTTTTGTCATGCGCCGGGCATACACACCGTTCAACCCCATGATGGGTGTCGGCTGGTCTTTGTCGCGGGGGGTGTCGGATCGGTCGATGGCTGCCAGGACATGCTCGGCCATCGTCCCGAAAGGCCCCTTGGCGATGCAGGCATCGGCGCCGAACTGGCGGCGATCAAACTCCATTTCCGCCACGGCCGCGGACACAACGATGATATAGCAGTGTTCCAGGTGTTTCATCTTGCGGATGATTTGGCAAAGCTTGTCACCCCCGATTTTGGGCAAAATCAGATCGACGATGATGATATCGGGCTGATTGGCCGCCAACAGGGTCAGCGCGGCAAAACCGTCTTCGGCCGTGGCGACCCGATGGCCCTGGCGTTCCAATAGCCCCGCTAGAAATTTAAGCATCACGCGGTTGTCATCGATAATCAGAATGTTTTTGGCATTCATGGTCCGTAAACCCTCAATGGTTTTTCGGTTGGGGATGGCCCAGGATGGACAGGCTCAAGGCAGAAGGCCAAGAGTCCTGCTTTTCAAACGGCACCCCTTGAGGTTGCACGTGCTCGTATCCTCAAGGGCCTAAGGCCCCTTGGCTTCATCCATCAGCCTTTCCAGGACGCGGTTTAACTGCTGCAAGTCGTTTTCAAGCGATTCGATCAGGGCGTGGGCCCCCTCGAATCGCCCGTCTTTGCCCATCTGTTCCAATGACAGGGCCGCCTGGGCCGGGCCATCGGCCTGAAAGCTGCGCAGCATTCCTTTGAGGTTATGAGCAGCGGCCATCAGGGCTTGACCATCCTGGTCCGCCACCGCCTGGACCATGGCGGCCACCTGCCCCGGGGCATCGGCCATAAAAAGGCCCGCCACGTCGATCAGCAGTTGGACATCGTTGTCAAAAGCGGCCATCAGGGTTTTGGCATTCAGATCCGGTGGGTCTTGGGCGGTGGCGGGCTCCGGTGGACTGCCGGCAATCACTTGGCTTGAACAAAGCCGGTGGATCACGGACTGAAGCTTGTCGGCGGCAATGGGCTTGGAGACATAATCGTCCATGCCCGCCGCCAGGCAGCGTTCCCGGTCGCCTTTGAGGGCATGGGCCGTCATGGCCACGATGGGTACATGGGCGTCTTTTTCTTGGCCGCGGATCTGGCGGGTGGCTTCCAGGCCGTCGACCTCCGGCATTTGGACATCCATTAGGATAAGATCGAACGTGTTGCCGGCAGCGGCCGCCACTGCCTGCCGCCCGTTTTCCGCAAGGCTTGCCCGGTGACCCCAGCGTTCCAGCAACCGGAGAATGAATTTTTGATTGAAGGGCAGGTCTTCGGCCACAAGAACATTCAGAGACCTGCCCTGGACCGGGGCCTGGGAAACATCCGGCATGAGGGTCTCGGGCTCCTGGGATGAGATGCCCACCGCCGCCATGACCGCTTCGAGCAGGTCCGATGGCCGGACGGGTTTGACCACGGTTTTTTTGATGCAGGCCGGAAATGCGCTTTGCTCGTACCGCAGGCGCGATTGTTTGATCATCAGGATCACACCGGTGCGGCCTTTGGTGACCGTTTCGATCCACTGGGCCAGTTCCGGTCCGTTTTTGCCCGGATCGTCGCAGTCCAGCAGGACCAGATCGAAGGGAATGCCCGTCTTGATTCGTTGCGATATCAGTTTTTTACCATCTTCGGCCGCTGGAACCGGAACCGGAAACATCTTCCAGCTTTCCAGCATTTCCTGGAGGATCTGGCGGCTGGACCCGTTGTCATCCACCACGAGAATCCGCAGACCCTGCACGAGCAACTCGCCTGCGCTGACCTGGGCGGTGTCTGCTTCGGCCGGCAGGCCGAACCGGATGGTGAAGCAAAAGGCGCTGCCCTTGCCGGGCGTGGATTCCACCCAGAGGCGCCCGCCCATCAGGGCCACCAACTGGGCCGACACCGACAGGCCCAGGCCCGTGCCCCCGTATCGCCGGGAGGTGGATCCGTCGGCCTGGGCAAAGGGATCGAAAATCGTCTCCCGCTTTTCCGCAGGGATCCCGATGCCCGTGTCCTTGACCGCTATGAGCAGTTCGGCATGGGAAGAGGAGGGCCGGGTCGTTTCCACGGAAACGACCACTTCACCTTTTTCCGTGAATTTGATGGCGTTGCCCACGAGGTTGAAGATGATCTGGCGCAGCCGGGCCGGATCCCCCACCACCCGTCGGGGGGCATCCGGGGCCACGCGATAGGCCAGTTCAAGCCCCTTTTCATGGGCCTTGACCGCCATGACCCGCAGCGATTCGCCCAGAAATTCAGGCAGGTCAAAGGCGCTGTCTTCCAGTTCGAGCTTGCCGGCCTCGATTTTGGAAAAATCCAGGATGTCGCTGATCACGGCCAGCAGGCCATAGGCCGAGGATTTGACCACGGCAAGATCTTCGCGCTGTTCGGCAGACAACTCCGTATCCAAAACCAGTTCCACCAGCCCGATGATCGAGTTGAGGGGGGTGCGGATTTCGTGGCTCATGTTGGCCAAAAATTCGCTTTTGGCGCGGCTGGCCGCTTCGGCGGCCTGCTTGGCCTCCTGCAGGGCCTGGGCCTTTTTGCGGCGGGTCACATCGTGGAACAGGCCGCGGTAGCCGTCAACCTCCCCCTGGCTGGAGACGATCGGTGAAAGGGCCGTTTCGATAAATCGCTCCTCGCCGCTTTTTTGCAAAATCCGCAACTCCAGGGCGCGGGCGGGCTCGCCGCTTTGACGCAGGTCGTGACAGGCCTCGATAAAACGGGTGGCGCTGTCGGGGTCCAGATAGTGTTTGGCGTCCATGCCCCTGAGTTCATCCGGGGCAAAGCCGGTGATTTCGGCAAAGGAGGAATTGAAAAAGGTGAGGTTGCCCGCAGCGTCGAGTTCAAAATACCCGTCCTGGATGGTCTGAATAATGGTGCGGTACTTTTCCTCGCTTTGCCGGAGGGCCTGATCGGCCAGGCGTCGCTGGGAAATGATGAACTGGGCGTGGGAGCCGAAAATCATGAAAAAGCTCAGCACCAGACCGCGCATGGCCAGGGTGTCGCTGTCCAATGAGAAAAGATGGGCCAAAAAGGTTTTGTCGGCGTGGAGCATCACATGGAGCAGGGATTCCAAAAGCCAATAGGCCAGGACAATGCCGATACTGAAAACAACCAGGTGGTCTGATTTTTGTCTGAAAATGGCAACCGATGACATGGTCTTGGCTCCTCGAAAAGGCATGGTAAGCTTAATCTTTATGAGGGTTTGCAATTGCGATGTCAACCGCTTTTGCGCTGAAGCGGGGCCGAAAAAGGCCCGGTAAGGGTGACCATGGCGTCAACGGGTGTGAAGTCCGTTACCCAATTGGGTGGGTAATCATTACGCTCAGTACATAGCTTTTGGGAGCCACACCCTCGTGAAAACGTGCGGTCGGCTTTTGCAAAAATAATAAAACACAAGATAACAATTTGTTAGAATGAAGTTGGGAATTTGATAGTCGGTTTGGCCTAAAGTTTGCTTACCTTATCTGTCCAGATGCGTTTAGTGATGATTTTTAACGGGATAAAACAAGCTAAGCAACCTGGAGGGCAAAAATGAAAAAGTTACTTTTTTTAATCTTGGCGTTTTTTTTGGTGCATCCGATCTGCGCTTCTGCAGGCTATATCGGGCCGGCTCAGATGGACATGGATTACTCAAACCCGATTCAGGGTAATTACTATGCGGATTATGATGCACAGATCTACTATAGCCAGCTTGATCCGACATGGGTCAATTCCTACGAGGAAATCTTTTGTGTCGAAAACTCCTTGGGCGATTCCAGCCTGACCTCCTATGATTTTTTCACCATTGACAATTCTTTAACCAGCTATGGGCTTACCCAGGTGTGGGCGGACGCGCTGGTGAAAGCCACATGGTTTGCCAACTGGTTTTCTACCCGCACCAATCCGTCAGATACCGACAAGGCGACCGCCCAGACCGCCATCTGGCTGACGATCGGTTTTTATCCGGGTGGTGATTATACCGCTGCCAACGCCTTGATCGATCAATACAACCTTGCTACCGACAAAACCGCTTATGCTGGCAATTGGTTGCTTGCCGTCAATCCAAGTGCTAATGGTGGTGACATAAGAATCGGTCAGGAAGGCCAAAACTACTTGGTCCCCAATCCCGTTCCCGAACCGGCCACCATGCTGCTGCTGGGCGCCGGCCTGATCGGACTGGCGGGTGCGGGCCGCAAGAAACTGGCCCGCAAATAGGCCCCCGGCGGTCTCGTGTTGTCGACCGTCGATTGTAGACCATACCAAAAGAGCAACATGGCGGCATTCGGCCTGAATACTGCATAAAAGTCGCCACCAGGTTGGTGTTCTGGTGAGATAAAAAAGCCAGCTTACGCAAATCTTAAAGGAGTTTGAAATGAAAAAAATAAGCGCAATGGTCGCGAGCGTTTTGTTGGCTGTGTTCTTAGCGACTGGTACCGCAATGGCGCTTTCTTACAGCCCCTCGCTGAGCATGATAGACGGCTTTGGCGCTATTGCTCAAAGCAGCAACTACAAAACAGCTGGGGATCTTCAGTCCCATGTTACCAATGTATTGCTGAGGCCATGGACCAAGTTTACTGATACCTTTTCCTCTCCAGGGCCAATTGGTGGCTACGATGCTTGGGTCGATGTCGGCATACCAAACCTTGGCTTGAATTTGACAGGCTACAGCACTATCGAGCTGGCGGTCATGAACAAAAATGAGAATCCCTGGACATTCCAGCTATTCGTTGATGACGTTGGACCCGCCGGGCCAAACGCTTCAGCACCGGTCACGCTGGATCCCTATCCCCAGGGAAATGGTCCATGGTGGGTGTTGAGTGTGGGCCTGACAGGACTGGACCTCAGTGCTATTGATAAGATCTTTGTCAGGGTAAGTGCCCATGTGCCACTCGGCAATGACGATTATACCGCGGAATGGCTTGCCGCCCCCGTTCCCGAACCGGCCACCATGCTGCTGCTGGGCTCCGGCCTGCTCGGACTGGCCGGTCTGGGACGCCGACGGCTTCACAAGGGGTAAGACGCGTTTCAAGCGTTTGACTTTGCCATACAAAAACATAACGCCACGGCGGTTCATCCGCCATGGCGTTATGTTTTTGGGGATCAGCTCTGGTGGCGCTGCGGTGGATTGAGATTGAAAATGCCGATTTTGTACAACAGGGTCTTGTAACTGACGCCCAGTATCCGGCTGGCTTGGCTGCGGTTCCAACCGGTTTTGCCCAGAACGTAGGCGATGGTTTCTTTTTCGATGCGGTCAACCGCCTTTTGCCGGATGGCTTTTAACGACAACTGGGCCAAGTCGGGCGGCCGATCCCGATCCAGGTCGAACAATTCCAGAATGAGCCGGGAAATTCCGGTTTCTTCGGTGACAGGGTTGTTTTTTGCCGCGGCTTGATGAAAAGGTCCTGGAGCCAGGTCTTTTACCACTTCATCCCAGTCTTCCATCACGGCGAAGCGCTTGAGAATGTTTTGCAGCTCTCTGACATTTCCCGGCCAGGGATAATGGCACAGAAGATCCATGATATGGGCCGGCGGGGCGGTGAAGGTCCGTCCTGCGTAGTTGCCCGAGTAGCTTTTGATGAAATGGTCCACCAACAAGGGGATATCCTCGGGCCTTTCGCGCAACGGGGAGATATTGATACGGATGATGTTGAGCCGATAGTAAAGGTCTTCGCGAAACGTGCCTTTCTGGATGTCTTCTTCCAGGGCGTGATTGGTGGCGGCGATGATCCACGCATCCGTTTTGACATCTTTTTCCGATCCGAGCGGGGAATACTCACCGCTTTGAAGGACATGAAGCATTTTGGACTGCAGGGGCAGGGACATGTCCCCGATTTCATCGAGCATCAAAACGCCTTTGTGGGCCAGTTCAAATTTGCCGCGTTTTTTGCGGTCGGCGCCGGTGAATGCCCCGGATTCATAGCCAAATAGCTCGCTTTCGAGCAACCCTTCCGGCAGGGCCGCACAATTGATTTTGAGGAAGGGCTTTCCCACCCGCGGGGACTTTTGGTAGAGATTCTGGGCGACCACTTCCTTGCCAACGCCGCTTTCCCCGCAGATGACGATGTTCAGGCCGGTATCGGCGACATGCTCAATGAGTTCCTTGATGCGCTGAATGTTTTTGCTGACACCGATCAGGGGGGTGATCATAAATCCTCAATGTATCGGTTGCTTGAGTTTTTTGAGGTGCTTGAGTTGATTGGGTTGATCCGGCAAACTGGAGGCACTTTATAGCTCTACAAACTCAAGTAACCCAACAAACCCTATAAACCCAACAAACCCTATCAACCCGATGAGCCGTGGCAACCTATTCATTTACCTTTCCTGGCGATAATCTGATGGATAAAGTTTTCCAGTTCGATCAAGTCAAAAGGTTTTTCCAATACCAGGTCGGCCTGGGCCTCGGCTGCCATCGCCTCGGGGTACTCTCCCCATCCGGTGATGGCAATGACGGGGATTTCAGGGTATTTTTTCTTGACGATGGAGATGATGGCCACCCCGCTGATGTGGGGCATGACAATGTCGGTGATAACCAAATCAATCGACTTGTTGTCCGCTTCCAACAGCTTAAGACCATCGAGCCCGTTCAATGCCGATTTGACCAGACAGTTTTTTTGGGAAAAAAAGTCATGGAGGGCGTCCAGAATTTCCTGGTTGTCATCGATAATGAGCAGATTGAGCGCATTGTCCATGGCGGGCAAACCTTTTAAAAGGTTTCTAATTAATCGATATCTATAGACCTTGTAAGGATTTACCGCAAGAAAAATCTTGGGCTGGACATGCCCAACGCGGACGGGGCGGAACCAAGACGACCGTTGGGGTCGGTATCGGTATCGGAATCGGTATCGAAAAAAAATCGAATCAAAAAAACGACCCCGATACCGATACCGACCCCCGGCCCCGATAGGCTTCAAAAAATTTGATGACGTTTTGCATTGAATTGCGCCGATAAGACCCTAACTGTTTGTTACGAGAATGTTTTATTTTCACAATGAACCTTGAAATGGCAGGCCGGAACCGCTATACTCACCCCATTCGGCAGTTGCGGCATCGACAACCCAGCGATCCGAGACAACGATGCTCGATCCAAAACTGATTCAACTGATCGACTATTACCTCACCCTGGCGTTGAAACGGCGCTGGATCATTATCTTGCCGTTCTGTCTTGCGATGATGGTGGGCATTTACCTGTCGTTCACTCTGCCCAAGGTCTATCAGGCCGAAACGCTGATTCTGGTTGAGCCCCAACGGGTGCCATCGGATTTTGTGCGATCGCTGGTTTCCATCGACATATCCGCCCGGCTGAGCACCATATCCCAACAAATCTTGAGCCGCTCCAATCTTGAAAAAATCATCAAAGAGTTTCGCCTGTTCGAAGAGGCGCATTTCAAAAACGTTTTTCTCGAAGACAAGATTGAAATATTGAGAAAACAAATTGCTGTCAAAATCACCCAGGCCAAAGGCGGGGCGGATGCGTTTTCCATCGCCTTCAAGGGCAATGATCCGCAGAAGGTCCAAAAGATCGCCAACGCCCTGGCCACTTACTTCATCGATGAAAACCTCAAGGTCCGGGAGGCTCAGGCCATCGGAACCTCGAGTTTTTTAGAAGATGAGCTGGAGAGCATGCGCAAGCGGTTGACCGGGGTTGAAACCAGCCTGAGCGATTTTCGCAAGCAGTACATGGGCGAACTGCCCGACCAGCTTCAGACCAACCTGCGAATCATGGAAAGCCTGCAACTCAAACTCACCGACAAGGAACAGGTGTTGCGGGCGGCTAGGGGATCGATGATCGCGTTGCAAAACCAGTTGTCCCAGTTCGGCGATCTTCATAGCCAGCCCATGATTCGCCATGACGATCCCATGGCAGGCGAATCAGCGGAAAGCACCGATGTGCAAAAATTAAAGCAGCATTTGAGCCTGATGCAATCCAAATACAAGGAATCCCATCCGGACGTTGTCAGGCTCAAGCGCATGATCGCCGATGCCGAGAACCAGGCCCGCCAAGAGGCTCAGGGCAATGCCGATGAGGCCCAAGGACGTGACGAGGACAAACAGGGCCTCTCTCAGGATCCGCGAAAGATGCAGTTGGATCAGGTTAAAAAAGAGATCGTCCAGCAAGAACAAGAGGTCAAAGAGATTCGTGACCAGATCGCGATGTATCAGAAACGGATGGAGAACACCCCCAAAAGGGAACAGGAATTGCAAGCCTTGCAGCGCGATTATCATAATATCCAAACCGCTTACAGTTCCCTGCTCAACCGCAAGCTGGAATCGGAAATCGCCGTCAACATGGAGCGCAAGCAAAAGGGTGAGCAGTTCAGGATCATCGATTTTGCGCGTTTGCCGGAAAAACCCATTGAACCCAACATGCAGTTGCTTTTCATGATGACGGTTGCCGCGGGTTTGGGATTGGGCGCCGGGTTGGTTTTTTTGAGCGATCTGACCAACCCGTCTTTTCGGCTGTTGACGGAAATCGAAGCGCTCGGGGTTCCGGTTCTTGCGGCCATCCCCACTTTTGTCCGGCCGGGGGTACGTTCTGGAAAGCTAAATCATTGGATTGTAAGCGTTATTGCCATATCTATGACGGCCGTGCTGTTAACGGGATTTGCCGCCGTTACCTTTAAGGGGACGGACCGCATTAAGGCCATTGTGCAAAAACTGCGATAAACATTTTGAGAGATGACTGATGGTTGGGCTGTTGGGGGGCCGTTTGGCTCCTGGGATTAAAAAACATCGGGATGGGACTGATGGGTAAGTTCGCCGAAGCCATCAAGCGATCAAAGCAATTGATCGGGCCCGCGCCGGTGGCCGATCCGGCGGATGTTTCCCTGCCGGATCCCCCGGAACGGGTGCTGCCGCCTCTGCAAGAGCAAACCCTTGCGCCGCCCGACCAGTTCGATCCTGCCCTGATAGCCCTTACCAATCCGGACACTTACGAGGCCGAACTGTTCCGTATCATCAGGACCAAGCTGTTTTATTCCAGCCAGCGGGCCATGCCCAAAAGCATCCTGGTGACATCGGTGGCGCCGGGCGAGGGCAAATCCTTTGTGGCGGCCAACTTGGCGTTGACATTGGCCCACAGCATCGACCAGCATGTGTTGCTGATCGACTGCGATTTGCGCAATCCCACCATTCACAGGCAATTCGGGTTGCCGCAAGTCCAGGGGTTGAGCGATCATCTTTTGCGGGACATCCCGCTGCCGCGATTGTTGACCAAAACCGCCGTCGGCAAACTCACCATCTTGCCGGCCGGCAACAAAGTGGACAATCCTTCTG
>Ga0116204_1002360_pt1 | contig 10191 bp, 7 predicted proteins | sample LakKivwa52mmetaG_FD_94481 | JGI IMG/M metagenome (GOLD analysis project Ga0116204, IMG submission 94481) | Anoxic lake water microbial communities from Lake Kivu, Rwanda to study Microbial Dark Matter (Phase II) - Lake Kivu water 52m metaG | ecosystem: Environmental > Aquatic > Freshwater > Lake ... | reverse complement strand
TATCTCAGACGTTCTTCATATTTTCCAGTAGCGGCGACATTTTGTTATTCCCATATTCCCTACTTGCATCTCTAATCATTCTCTAATGATTCCCTAATGAATCCCTAATCGGATTAGGGAATGATTAGGGAAAGATAAGTGGATGATATGAGATCAAAGAGAGTGATCTTTTGTACTGGCCGCTCGCTGATTCGTCCTTATGATACGTCCTAGTAATAAAACTTGTTGTAACCACTGGAGTGAAACCATATATAATAAACATTTAGTCGGCATCCAGAATTACAATGCGATGCAACAATTCTCTGCCCATAAAGCATAGCCGAAGTTCAGCATATACCTATCGCAATACATAAGATTAAAAAAATCAATTTTCTCTTGACAGAATATCATGATTTTCAAAGATGACATTGAATACGTTAAGGAGATTATGATGAATATGACATCCTGTCCCATTTGCAAAAGTGCGTTGAGCATCAAGAAGTATCATTGCAGCACTTGTGCGATAGATTTTGAGGGTGAATTTGATAGTGGTTGGAGCAGTAATTTGAACAGCCAGCAGATGGAATTTGTCTATTTGTTTTTATTGGTACAAGGCAATATCAAAGAGATGGAAAAGAGATTGAAGATTTCCTATCCAACGGTGAAAAACAGGCTTGGGGAGATCATCCGTATCATTGCACCTACGGCTCAGGAGCCCAAGTCTTTTGATGATATACTCAATGACCTTGAAGAAGGTTTCATTGATGTGGACGAAGCGCTAAATATGATTAGTGAAAGGAGAAAGTAATGCAAACAAGAAAGATCAAAAGTGTGATCGCCTATGAAGGCATCCAAGCCATTGAAGTAGAGAACAACCTCTCCCCTCTAAGTATAGAGGTTTCAGATGATGAAAAGATTCAGGTACAAATCGAATGTCTTTGTGAAGACTCCGAAGCAGACATGGCAGAGTATCTGATCAGCAATGAGTTTGATGGAAAGACCGTCTCGCTGATCCTTGATTATCCGGATAGGGTAGACGAAAGAAAGATTCGTATCTCAAGCGTAAAAGTGCTCATTCCCAACCAGATAAAACTTGAAGTGCAAACGGAAAACAATCCGGTTGCGATCCGTGGGCTCAAGAGCAACATCACCGTTCAAAGTGAAAATGCTCCAATCGCCATTGCCAATTGTGAAGGTGATTTGGAACTAAAGGACGAGAATGGGCCAATTCGCATTCAAGACTTTTGTGGCAATATCAATGCAGAGATTGAAAATGGTCCTCTCTCAGCCGATAATATCAGTGGAAATTATCTTCATGTTACATCCGAAAATGGTCCCGTCAAAATCCGTACCGCTACCTATCCCAAAGTGGAATTGATCAACGAAAACGGAGTTTTGTATTATGAAACCTTGCCAGTGGAAGATGCCGATTTTAGCTTTGAAAATGAGAATGGCATGATCAACATCAAAGTACCTGATGGTTTTGAATTTGAAATGCGTGTCCACTCCGAAAACGGGTCAGTGAAATGTCGTTTCGAAGCAGAAATTGAGCATAAGGAAGACGAATATGTGATCCGCAGGGGTAATTCAAGCAATCAAATTTGTGTAAGAACTGAGAACGGATCTGTCAAAATTGGTGCATCAGATAGCTTTAATATCGATTACATCAAGGCAAAGCTCAATCAGATCAAAGCCTCCATCCTTGCCTCCAAAGATTTGGAAGACAATGCCGAGATCCAAAAAACCCTATCCAACCTCATCGATTACATCAACAAAAACCTCTCATCCATCGACGAAGACAAAATCCGCAAGTCCATTACAAGAATCATAGACAAACTAAGGTCTACCATGGAGGGAATCAGTACGAGCGATACAAAACAAAACGTCATCGATGCTGTAGATGAAATGATCTCCAAGATCAATAGCGAAGCAGGTGATTACTTCCGCAAATTCAAAGATAAATTTGAGCAGGAATTTGATCCTCATAGATTTAAGAAGCATGTCCATGAGCACTTCAGTAGTGTGTTTGACAAAGAAGCTTTCAAAAAGGCCTTTGATCCGCTCAAAAAGATGAAGCATTTCCACTTTGAGATGCGCAATGAAGAAAAAGAGAAAGTAGCAGAGTATAGCAGGATGAAAATCCTCTCCATGTTGGAATCCGGAAAGATCAACGCCGAGGAGGCAGAACGGCTACTAAAAGCGATTGGCAAAGAATAGGCTTGACAGATAGTCCCTTGTGGAAAATTTAAACAAATCCGGTCGGGATGTAGCGCAGTCCGGTTAGCGCGCTCGGTTCGGGACCGAGAAGTCGGAGGTTCGAATCCTCTCATCCCGACCATCAATTTTTCAAGGAAAAAAGATGGCAAAAAATCATCAAAGCGGATTTCGTAATTTCAAGCTGCTTGTTCCTTATCTTCTCAAGGACAAGTGGCTTTTTTTGTTTGGACTTTTTGCCATGTTAATCACCTCATTCTTGAGGTTGTTAGACCCTCTGATCTTGGCGCATATCATAGACAAGAGTATTCCCAATAAAGACTTAACAGATATGTTCCGGTACGGGGCATACTTTGTGGCGGTAGTAATTGTCTCTGGCTTGTTATCATATTTACAGATCGTATTGCTTACCAGATTGGGAATCAAGATAATCACAGATTTTAAGGGAAAAGTATTCAATCACCTGCTTACATTGCCGGTAGAGTGGTTCAATAAACAACCTGTGGGTGAGTTGATCGCCAGAGTGGAAAGCGACAGCGAGAGAGTAAAAGTGCTCTTTTCGGAGCTCTCCGTCACCATCATCGGCAACGTCCTTTTCTTTGGTGGCGTCTTTTGGGTGCTATTTTTACGAGAACCTACCATCACTTTGTATATCTTACCGGGAGTCGTTTTAACCATCATCGCCTATACATTTTTGGTGAAGTATCTTGGTAGATATTATAAACGCATCCGTGAACGCTATGCTGAAATCAGTGCTAAGATTACGGACTTTGTCCAAGGCATGCAGATGATTCAGGTACTGAACAGAGAAAGCAAGATCATCACCGAGCTTTGTGATGCTTCCAATGCCAAGAAGAAACTGGAGACAAAGACATCCTTTATTGAGTATGGCACGCAGGGTGTGTTTCTTTTTGTCTTCAATGTCCTTTTTGTGATTTTGATCATCATTATCTCTGCTCCCAAGATCATTTCCGGAGTTCTCACCTTGGGAACTCTGATCGTCTTTATCCAATACATATACAGGATGATTTGGCCTCTTATGCATATATCAGAAAACGTGATGCAGGTGCAGAGATCATTTGTTTCCCTACGTAGGATTTTGGAACTCACTGAACTGGAAACGGAGGATCAGGTCTTCACGGGAAATGCTCTTCCCTACTTTGAATCAGAGATCAGATTTGAGAATGTGTCCTTTGCCTATCAAAACGAGGATTGGGTATTAAAAAATGTATCTTTCAGCATACCCAAGGGGCAAAAAGTAGCATTGGTGGGAGCATCCGGAAGTGGAAAAACTACTACCGTGAGTTTGCTCTGTGGCTTTTATCCGGTTAACAAGGGTAGAATCTTGATAGACGAAACGCCTTTAAGCGAGATCAACTTTAGACTCTGGCGGGAAAAGATCGGTTTGATACTCCAAGACATTTTGCTCTTTCCCGGTAATATCCTCGAAAACGTGAGAGTTTACAACGATGAGGTTTCCGCCAAAACTGTGGAGAAAGCCATCAATATAGTTCAATTGGATGATTTTATCAGCTCCAAAAGCGAGGGTATTTATACCGAGCTTGCCGAGCGTGGACAAAACATCTCCCAAGGAGAAAAGCAATTGATCAGCTTTGCCAGAGCCTTGGCATTTGAACCGGAACTGATCATCATGGATGAGGCAACAGCATCCATAGACCCCAAGACAGAAGCGAAAATTCAAAGGACAATGAAGACTGTGCTAAGCGGAAAGACCGCACTCATCGTTGCCCACCGTTTAACCTCTGTCCTTGATGCAGATATGATTTTATTATTCAAAGATGGAGAGATCATCGATCGTGGCAATCATCATCAATTGATGCAAACATCGGAGGATTACCGTCGTCTAGTAGAGCTACAACTCCTGGGGGGAGAAACTCATGAGTAGCAATGTTCGCTGGGTAATCCGGCAGTGGATTCAGCAAAAGTGGTTTGTCTTGATCATGGTGGTCTTTACCTTGATCAGTTCTGCTGTTGCCATCGCTTATCCATTTGTCTTTAAGAAGCTAATCGATCTCTTGCGGGATATCTTAAGCCATCCCACCAAATACCCAACTCCGATGAATGAAGTTTACAAGATCATCTATCTCTTTTTAGCAATAGGTTTTGCACAGCTCATTACAGGATTTTATCCATCCTTCAGAGCTGTCGTAAATCTGCGTTTTGAGCATAGCCTGAGGATGTTTTACTTCAAGTACATCTGCAACAAGGATTACCGTTTTTTCCAGCAATACCGCACCGGAGATATCGTAACAAGGCTCACCGATGATTTGAGCGATTTTCCCAAGATATCGTGGTTTTTGTGCTCTGGAATCTTTCGTGCTTTCAATTCCTTTAGCACTATCGCCTTTAGTCTTAGTGTGATGTTTTTCCTCAATTGGAAACTAACACTGCTTTCCATAGCCTCTCTGCCATTTATGATTGTGGTGTTTTACTTGACCTCTGATAAGCTCTATAAGAACTTTGAGCGAAATCAACAAGCCATAAGTGAGATCAACAATCAGCTCGAGATGAGCTTTTCCGGCATCCGCATCGTCAAAGCTTTTGTAAGTGAAATGAAGTACAAACGTTTCTTTGACGATGCTCTCGACCGCAGATTTCATACCGAAATGAGCGTTGTCAAGCTCAACACAGTGCTCCAACTCATCTACCAATACATAGACTACTTTGCCCAGATTGGGCTGATTCTCTTTGGGGGCTATATGGCTGTGAAGGGAGAGATTAGCATCGGAACCTTTTTCCTCTTTTATACTTATCTGAGCATGATGATCTATCCCCTACTTGATTTACCACAGCTTTTTGTATCTGGTAAACAGGCATTTGTCAATATCGATCGTTTGGAAGAGATGAAAAACTATCCAACCTACAATGTCTCTCACCGGCAGCAACTGCCATTGGCAGAATTCCAAAACTTAGAATTCAATGATGTAAGCTTTACTTATCATGATAAACCCCAACCTGTGATCCAGAGATGTGATTTTGTGCTGGAAAAAGGTGAGAGACTGCTCATTTTAGGAGCAACGGGCACAGGAAAGACAAGCCTTGCCAATCTCATCTGTGGCTTGCTTTTACCTTCTCGTGGCGAAATCCTGCTAAACGGTATTCCGCTTTCGGATATTGATATCAAAGCCCTGAGAGAAATGGTGGGTTATGTACCACAAGAGCCAATTCTCTTTGGCGGTAGCATCAAATCCAATGTCTGTTTTGCTGTTCAAGAGGTGGATCAAGTTTCATACCAAACAGCAATCAAGACATCCCAGTTAGAAGAAGAAATTGCAGCTTTCCCCCATGGTGACGAAACTATCTTGGGTACCCGCGGCAGTGGTGTTTCCGGAGGACAAAAGCAAAGGATAAATATTGCTCGGGCTTTGATCAAGAAACCTCAGCTTCTGATACTGGATGACATAACGGCAAGCTTGGATGCGGAAAATGAAGAAAAGCTCTGGCGGGATATCGATAGGAACTTTGGCATGATCTCGGCAATCGTGATCTCACACCGGCTTTCAACCTTGCGTTATGTATCTTCTGTCCTGTTTATCGATAAAGAAGGTATCTGCCACAAAGGAAAGCACGATGAACTAGTATTCACCAATAAGGAGTATCATGACTTTTTACACGAGCATCTCAAGCAATAGCTACTAGCGTACCAATTGGTAAAACCAAGATAAGATAATCCCTGTAGAGACCGCGGCATTGAGTGATTCCATTTTGCTCTGCATCTGTATGTGAATATTGGTTTTGCAATGCTCTTTGAGTTCCTTTCTGATCCCCTCTACCTCAGATCCAATAATCAATAGCCATGGTTCCTGCGGAAGTGCTTTGACGTCATACAAACACTGTCCAGCTTGGACATCTGTTCCAAACCAATAAGCGATGTGCTTGGGAAGTTCATCATAACTCAATACCTGCGAAGGCAAGCAAAAAACCGCTCCCAGCGATGCCCTGACCACTTTGGGAGAAAAGACCTCACAGCAATCTGCGGAGAGATAAATGCACTCGATACCAAAAGCCAAAGCAGCTCTGAAAATCGTACCCAAGTTTCCCGGGTCGCGAATGCCATCCAGATAGAGATTTCTAAAAGCTCTATGCTCTGCAAGATTGGGGATTGCATACAAAGCGGCAAGATTGGGAGCTTCATCGGTATCACAAATTCTCTTCATGTCTGAAGTCGAAAGTACATAGTGAGGAATACCAGGAGCTACTTCCTGATCCACAACACAATACACTTCCAAGGGAACAATCCCATTGTCCAATAGCTGTTTGATTAGATTGTACCCCTCCACAATGAGGGTCTGCTCCGCAATGCGGAATTTCTTCAGCTTGAGCTTTGCCAGATCCTTGATCCGCTGTTTTGAAAGGCTCGAACTATGCATTTGCTTTTGTCCTTTTTTTGCAATTACTTAGTATCTTATCCACAAACTTATCCACAGCACTTCATACTTATCCACATCCGCTATCATACTGAGGTGCAACACTCTACAACAAACCGCACAAAATCCCCAAAACTTATCCACCACTTATCCACATTGCTCAGTTGAGAATCACAAACTTCGTTTTGAGCTCGGTTTGATCGTATCTGATGCGCAGCACATATACTCCCGCAGCCAAGTATGCCATACCTTTGATTTCGTTTGCGTTGATCCTGTTTTCTCCCTCTGAGACCGCGATGGAAGTTGAAATCACCAGTCTCCCCCTGAGATCATATATGCGTAGCTCCGCCCCCTTGCTTTTGTCTTGACCTGCATCAGCGATAAAGAGCAGTGTAGCTGGAGTATTTTGATAAAGAGGATTTGGTGCTAACAATAGCTTGCGTCTTGGGCTTTGAAAAGTATAGTCCCAAACTATCGTTGAAGAAGCATTTCCGCTTTTATCAAGACAATAGGCAAAGAGCCTTGCCGAAGAAGTGATGGGTATGCTAAAAACGATCTGATCTTGATCTGGACGTGCATCGAGCTTATATGTCACACTATCTTTACCAGCTTTCACGATAAGGACATAGGATAGAGGGTCAGGATCGCTAACTGCATCAAAGACAACACGAAGGGTATTTAAAACTTGGGATTGATGTGGCAAAGCGGGAGACAGGGGAACTTGTTCATCTGGGTAATGTACTCTATTGAGAATACTGAGCCAACCACTGTGGCGGAAGTCAAGCTGATGATAGTGACTCCACCATCCCTCAAACTGATATTTTAGGGCAGGAAACCACAGTGCAGCAGTCCCGATATCATGGATAAACTCAATCGCTGAGGAAGAAATGATTACCTGCTGCCAGAGATTGTGCAATTGTGCAATGTCTTCAGTATCCGGATAGTGTTGTCTAATCCGGAACAGCCACTCTCCCAAATCTACATCGGCATACATGGTATTAAATTCATAGCAGTCCTTGCGGATATCAAGCAGCAGGTCTGAATCATTATAGTATTGAGAGACAAAGTCTTTGAAGCGATTGTTGAATACTTTTAGCTGAGCTGTAGAAATCACAGAGCAGGAGGTAGGAATCCCCAAATAGGAGTTATTTTGGCTTCCATACGCTTGGTAGCTCTCGGTGTAGATATGCGGGATTAGGTCTAGTATCTCTGGCAGCGGTTGATCGAAAAGCTCCATCATCTCGGTGTAGGGAAAGCCCCTCAGGGGTACTGTCGTGGGTGATGCTATGATAAAATCTGCATAACGAGAAAGCTGAGTAGATACTTCAATGGACTGCATGCTACAAGCATCGAGTAGTAAAATATCTAGCTGAGGACTGCCTTCCAATGCTCTATTCATATCTAGATTGGCAACGCTCATCAAGCTTTGTGATGTGGCATCGGGACATATCCACTTGCTTTCTGGCTCCTTGAACCAACTATCTCCATGAGACCAGATCACCAGCATTTTTCTTTGGGCAGGATAACGCTTAAACCCCCAACGGATAAAGTCTTTCAGCGTATTTGGGTCACCGCTATTGATATCACCCAGTTCTGTAATAACCGGCGAGGTAATAAGTGGTTCACTATCATGCCTGATCCTATATCTTCTACTACCCTTGTATATCGATTGAGGTGCAAAATCTGCCTGTACGATTAGCAGAACATTGGAGGGAAGAACTGCTTTTTGCATTTCTATAATATCCTCTTCAGCAAAGCTATAAAGTCCATTATCGGCTGCCATGTAAACCAAGATAGTCCAGTCCTCGGCAATCAACCACAAAGGAAGGATGAACAGGATTAGCAGGAGGAGTAATTTGATGTTTTTCATCTGAAAAGAAGGAGCCACAGAGCAAGCTTGCCAAGTGGCTCTTTAAGGTATAGCAATAGATTATTGATAGGGATATTCCATGGCTTCTTCGAGTCCCTTGAGGACGCGGATACCGCCTTGGCACAGTGCTTCCATTTCCTTTTCCCCAGGAAAAGTGTGGATAGGAGCGATGAATGAACAACGTGAAGAGATCGCATCGACGATACTCTGATTGTACACCAAACCTCCACTGAGGAAGATGGCATCGACTTTACCATTCAAGACCGTGGCACAAGCACCAATCTCTTTGGCAACTTGATAGCACATAGCATCTTGGATTTTGGCAGCATATTCATCTCCATCGGCGATACGCTTGTTAATCTCTATCCCGCTATCTGTGCCCAGATATGCTAGAAGTCCAGCACTTTTACTAAGATAGCTTTGTAGTTGTTTGAGTGTGTACTTTCCGGAAAATGCCATCTCCAAAAGGTCTCCAATAGGCAACGCACCCGCTCTTTGCGGAGAAAATGGACCCATCCCCAAAAGGCCATTGTTTACATCCACCACTCTGCCTGCTTTTATGGCAGCTACGGAGATACCTCCACCCATGTGGACACCAATCATATTGGCGGTGCTAAATTCTTTACCGAGTTCTTTGGCAAGCATTCTTGAAATATAACGGATATTCAGCGCGTGAAAGAGGGATTTTCTCTCAATTTCCGGAATGCCTGAAATCCGGGCAATATCGTCAAACTCATCCACTACCACTGGATCAACGATAAAAGCAGGAATCTTGAGCTCGGTGGCGATTGCGTTGGCAATGAAAGAACCGAGGTTTGAGGCATGAATCCTACCCCACAAAGTAGGGTCTTTAAGGTCTCTCAAGATGGCATCACAGACCTTCCAAGTTCCACCGCAAACAGCTCTCAATAAGCCACCTCTGCCAACTACGGCACTGAGGCTTTCCGGGGCAACACCGTGTTCCTTGAGCGCTTCAATCACAAATCCTTTGCGATATTCATACTGCTCGATGATACCACCAAAGGCATCGAGTTCTTCTGGATCATGTCTGAGTGTTTTCTCAAAGAGAGGCGTATCATCTTCAAAAACGGCAATCTTCGTTGAAGTAGAACCGGGGTTGATTGCGAGTACACGGTATCCCATGTATTCCTCCATCTGTTTATTTTTCTTTCTTGTTTCATCCTCTTTAACAGGCTTGCATTTTGTCAATATGAAATTCTCTTGGATGAGACAATGCTCGGCTGGAAACACTTTCCTTGCTTACCATTTATCACCACTTTATGATGAATTCCTCGCCGACAGATCGCACTTTGGGCGACCTATCTGTGCTTATTTTGCCTACCCCGAGACAGGGCTATTGCCCAAAGAAAAGGGGACGAGATTGCTCATCGTCCCCTTTGATCACTGGGTATGAGGAGTTTATTTTTTGAGCGTCATTTTACGAATTGAGCGATAAGTTCCTGCAGTCATGCGATAGTAATAGACACCCGTGGGGAGTACATTCCCATTTCTGTCTCTAGCGTCCCAAGTGTAGCTATAGTTTCCGGCAACACTATGATTTTGGGTGCTCTGCCAAACCTTTTGACCGCGCATGTTAAAGACTTCGAGCACTACCTCAGAAGCTTTGTCGAGACTATAAGGTAGACACACTACAGGATTAAACGGATTGGGATAGGCTGCTCCAAGTGCGGTAAACTGAGGTATCTCCGGAAGGGAAGGCTGGCTATCCGATACATTGAC
>Ga0116204_1002359_pt1 | contig 10194 bp, 8 predicted proteins | sample LakKivwa52mmetaG_FD_94481 | JGI IMG/M metagenome (GOLD analysis project Ga0116204, IMG submission 94481) | Anoxic lake water microbial communities from Lake Kivu, Rwanda to study Microbial Dark Matter (Phase II) - Lake Kivu water 52m metaG | ecosystem: Environmental > Aquatic > Freshwater > Lake ... | reverse complement strand
GGTGAGTATGGTTTCACGGACCTCTGACAGCGGTTTGTCCGAACTGTTATGGTGCTCCTTGACGCGCAGCACGATGGCCCTTTCATTTTCCAGTTCCACCGGCTCACTGTTTCGTCCGTTCAGCACGTCCTCGGAAAAGGCCGTCTTGCGAATGGATTCCTCCTTCGCCAAACCATCGCCCGCCTCACGGGTAAAGAAACCGGTTTCCTGAATGCTTAGCCCCAATTGTTGGGCCGCGCTCTCAAGACTATCCGGATGTTCAAAAGTCTGTTCAGCCAGCTTTTGGCCGCGCTCATAAAATGTCGTTTCCGCCCGATTACGCTGGGTGGTGTTACGCAACTCTTGCTTGACCTCATCAAAAGGCTTGATTTTGGATGGGACAAGTTCGGTCAATTTGATCAGGTGATAGCCAAAGCTGGTCTTGACCGGCTCGGAAACCTGACCCATCGACAGCGCCTGTGCCGCCTCGGTGAAAGGAGGTTCCTGAGCTTCCTTGACGAGGAATCCGAGGTCGCCGCCTTTCTTGGCGGAAACCGGGTCGCCGGAAACTTCCTTGGCCACAGCGGCAAAATCCTCTCCCTTGGTGACAATTCGTTCGCGGGCAGCCATCGCCTTTTCTCGGGCCGCCTTGTCCGCTGCCTCATCGTTTTTTTCCAACGGGATCAGTATGTGGCTGATCTTCCTGCGCTCCGGCGATTCAAAGCTGGATTTCTGCTCATCGTAAAGCTTTTGCAACTCTTCATCGGTGATCTGAATATTCTTGGCCAGTTCTTCCAGACTCAGGGCTATATATTGGATAGAAACCTGCTCGGGATTCCTGAAGTCCTGAAGATGCTCCCGGTAATAAGCCTCTACTTCCGCGTCCGTGTATGACCGGGTTGGCGGAGTCAGGGGAATCTTGGCGTAGGCCAGATCACGTTCCTGGTCTTTCAACCGTTGGAATAATTCCGCCTCGGCTTTGGTCACGAAGGCGCTTTCCGTAACCCCACGCTGAAATTGCTCAGCGAGGAGACCGCGCCGAACCTGGGCAACAAACTGCTCTGGCGACATGCCTTGCGAGGACAGCATGACTTTGTATTTGTCCTTGTCAAAGTTCCCATCTGTCTGGAAATAAGGCAGGGTTTTGATCACTTCGCGGGCCTCGTTGTCGGTTACCACCAAAGACCTGGCCTCGGCGCTTTGGGCGATGACCTCGTCATTGATCAGACGCTCCAGGGCCTGTTTCCGCAGATTTTTTTCATCGAAATCCTCGATGCCAACCAAATTGTTCAAGGACTGTTCGTAAGCGCGGGAGACTTCCCGGTCAAATATTTCCCGATCTCCAACGACGGCGGCGGGATTTTCCTTGCCCGTCTCGATGTAGTTCTGGATTCCCCAGAGAGCGAATGGGACACCCACCGCTATCAACATGACCCAGGCAAAGATTCCCTGCGCACGATCGCGAATCGCTTGGAGCATAGCTAAATTAAACCTTGAATGGAATGAGGAGATTGAAAACGACGGAATCCGGCATCGATGACGAACCGATGGTCAAAAAAAACCCTGCGCCAAGCGCAGGGCTTTTATATTTGGCGGAGCGGACGGGGCTCGAACCCGCGACCCCCGGCGTGACAGGCCGGTATTCTGACCAACTGAACTACCGCTCCAAAATGGTGGGTGCTGTAGGGATCGAACCTACGACCCTCGCCTTGTAAGGGCGATGCTCTCCCAGCTGAGCTAAGCACCCTGGAAAGACGATTAGTTTACAGCATCCTTTAGGGCTTTACCAGCCTTGAATGAAGGGATTTTTGCGGAAGCGATGGTGATGGCCGCACCCGTCTGGGGATTACGACCCTGCCGCTCTACCCGCTCCTTCACTACAAAGGATCCAAAGCCCACCAGCGATACCGAGTCACCCTGCTTCAATGCTTCAGTAATGGCTTCCACTGTGGCGTCCAACGCATTTGCTGCATCCGCTTTTGTAAGAGGTGATTTCCCATTATCTTCAGTCCAACGAACGATGGCTTCAATCAATTCTGCCTTATTCATAGAGTCCCTGTAGGTTTGATTATTATGGATTCGTTGTGGTGGTGGTGCGGAACTTTCCTCGCCACCCGCAAGGAAAGGCGATTCCATGACCTCCATAGCGTGGGGGGCAATTTAGCAGTCCACCAAAACCCATGTCAACCTGGCTGCCCTTAACCGGAGTCGCCCGGGTTCAATGAGCGACGATGGGCGCCGCTACGCCAGAACTTTTACTCACGCTGGTGGAGTCGTTGACAGCGGATGTCATTACAGGCTCCGGCATACGCTGCAAGGCGTATGCCAGTACCTCATCGATCCATTGCACCGGCACGATCGTGAGATCTTCCTTGATGTTGTTAGGAATTTCCGCCAGATCGCGTTCATTTTCCTTGGGGATGAGGACTGTCACGATCCCGCCCCGATGGGCGGCAAGCAATTTTTCCTTGAGACCGCCAATGGGCAACACTTCACCTCTTAGAGTGATTTCCCCAGTCATGGCCACCGTGGATCGCACAGGGATACCGGTAAGAGCCGAGACCAGGGATGTGCACATGCCGATACCCGCACTGGGACCGTCCTTCGGAGTAGCTCCTTCTGGAACGTGTATATGTACGTCCTGCTTCTGATAAAAGGACGGATCAATGCCCAGGGATTCTGCTCGTGTTCTGGCCACGGTAATGGCTGTTTGAATGGATTCCTGCATGACCTCTCCCAACTTGCCGGTATAAGTCTGCTTGCCAGTACCCGGCATGATCACCGCCTCGATGGTCAACAGCTCCCCGCCGACCTCGGTCCACGCCAGGCCGGTCACCTGCCCGACTTGATCGTTTTCCTCGGCCTGTCCGTAGCGATAACGCCGCACACCGAGATACTCTTCCAGAGTTTCCGGAGTGATATGGGACATGGTTCCCTTGGGCTGGAGCAACAGCGCCTTGACAACCTTGCGGCAAATTTTGGCGATATCGCGTTCCAGACTGCGGACACCGGCTTCACGTGTGTAATACCGAATGATATCCCGCACGGCGGATTCCTCGATCTGGATTTCGCCCTTTTTCAAACCATTGTTCTTGATTTGCTTGGGAATCAGATAGCGCATGGCGATGTTGATCTTCTCATCCTCCGTGTATCCCGCGAGTCGAATCACTTCCATGCGATCCAGTAACGGCGCTGGGATATCCAGGGTATTGGCGGTCGCCACGAACATGACTTCCGACAGGTCAAAATCGACTTCCAGATAATGATCATTGAACGTATGGTTCTGTTCGGGATCGAGGACTTCCAACAAAGCCGAAGCAGGATCACCGCGAAAATCCATGGCCATCTTGTCGATCTCGTCGAGCATGAACATCGGATTTCGGGTCTTGACCTTGCTCAGATTCTGCAGAACCTTGCCAGGCATGGAGCCGATATAAGTACGACGATGTCCTCGAATTTCAGCCTCGTCGCGAACCCCGCCCAGGGCCATCCGCACGTATTTCCGATTGGTGGCGCGAGCAATGGATTGCCCGAGAGAGGTTTTTCCGACCCCGGGGGGGCCGACCAGGCAAAGGATAGGGCCCTTGAGTTTCTTGACCCGCTGCTGCACCGCCAGGTACTCAAGAATACGTTCCTTCACCTTCTCCAGACCGTAATGTTCCTCCTCAAGCACTTTCTCGGCATGGACCAAATCCTTGTTGACCCGACTCCTGGTCTTCCAGGGCATGCCGACCATCCAGTCGATGTAATTCCTGACCACGGTTGCCTCGGCGGACATGGGGGGCATGAGGCGAAGTTTTCCAAGCTCTGCTTCCGTCTTGGTCCTGGCAGCCTCGGGCATCCCTGATTTCTGTATCTTTTCGGCCAGATCATCCAGTTCGTTGGGCACGTCCTCCATCTCGCCCAATTCCTTCTGGATGGCCTTCATCTGCTCGTTCAGGTAATACTCGCGCTGATTCTTCTCCATCTGCTGCTTGACGCGCCCACGAATGCGCTTTTCCATTTCCAGCATGTCGACTTCCCCTTCCATGAGAGTCATCAATTTTTCCAGCCGCTGCGTGATCTGGGGCGATTCCAGGACGGCTTGCTTGTCCTCGATCTTGATCGTCATGTGCGCGGCGATCGTATCCGCCAGTCGACTGGGATCATCGATTCCAGCCAGAGAATTCAACACTTCCGGAGGAATCCGTTTGTTCAACTTGACGTATTGGTCAAACGTACCAATTACGGTACGGACCATGACATCCATCTCCTGCTCGTCGGCTCCCAGTTCGTCGATCAGAGGGGTAATTTGGGCCAGCAGGCAATTGTTGACCTCTGAATAGCCTTCGATATTGCACCTATCGGCACCTTCAACCAGAACCTTCACGGTGCCATCCGGCAACTTCAGGAGTTGGAGGATATTCGACAGCGTCCCCACCGAGTAGAGATCATCGAACCCTGGATCATCAACCTCCGCCTCTCGCTGGGCAACCAGCAATACCTGCTTGTTGTCACGCATCGCCTTGTCCAGCGCCAGGATGGATTTCTCCCTCCCCACGAACAAGGGTATAACCATGTGGGGATACACCACCACGTCGCGCAGGGGTAATACAGGTATGAGCTTTTCAGGCGTTGGATGATCGGTCGATTGGTTGTCCATGGATGATCTCTTGAGGGGTGAAGTTCGAACTTATGCTGGAAGATATGGGCCGGCTGGCGTCAATTACAAGCGACTGGAAGCCTAATTGCAAAAAAACCCGCCGTGGCGGGTTTTTTTGCATGGTAAGCAGCGCTTATCTCAATCGGCCGCGGATGCGCGCTGCCGCTCTTCAGCGGCGTAAACCCAATAGGGCGTGGTGTCACCATTGATGACATGTTCATCGATGACCACCTTGTTGACATCCTCGGCCGAAGGCAACTCATACATCGTATCAAGCAAGGTGTGCTCAAGAATGGTTCGCAAACCCCGGGCGCCTGTTTTCCGCTCCATCGCCTTGCGTGCGATGACTTGCAGGGCATCGGGAAGTATCTCGAGCTCACAGCCCTCCATATCGAACAGCCGCTTGTATTGCTTGACCAACGCGTTCCGGGGTTCACTGAGGATTCGCACCAAGGCTTCTTCGTTCAGTTCTTCCAGTGTGGCCACCACTGGCAAACGTCCCACAAACTCCGGGATCAAACCATACTTGATGAGATCCTCGGCCTCGACCTCCCCAAGGATTTCACCCACGTTTCGCCGTTCATCCTTGCTCTTTACATCGGCGGAAAAACCTATGCCGCCCCGCTCGGAACGATCGCGTATGACCTTTTCCAACCCGGCGAAAGCCCCGCCACAGATGAACAGGATATTGGCCGTGTTGACCTGCAGGAACTCCTGCTGGGGATGCTTGCGCCCCCCCTGAGGGGGTACCGATGCAACCGTTCCTTCGATCAGCTTGAGCAGAGCCTGCTGCACGCCTTCGCCAGACACGTCCCGAGTGATTGAAGGGTTGTCCGATTTGCGCGAGATCTTGTCGATCTCATCAATATAAACAATGCCGGACTCGGCTTTTTCGACATCGTAGTCGCATTTCTGCAGTATTTTCTGAATGATGTTTTCCACATCCTCGCCCACATAACCCGCCTCGGTCAGGGTGGTGGCATCGGCTATGGTGAAGGGAACATCGAGAAGGCGCGCCAGCGTCTCGGCCATCAGCGTCTTGCCGGAACCCGTGGGACCAATCAGCAGGATATTGCTCTTGGCCAGTTCAACATCATTCTTGCGATGGTTGCCCTGGGCACGCAGGCGCTTGTAGTGGTTGTAGACCGCCACCGACAAGGTACGTTTGGCCTTTTCCTGACCAATTACATATTCATCGAGGACCTGCTTGATTTCCTTGGGCTTGGGAAGCTTGTCCACGCCGGACGCAACATTCTCCTGCAATTCCTCGCGGATAATGTCGTTGCACAGTTCGACGCACTCATCACAAACGAATACAGACGGTCCTGCAATCAGCTTGCGGACTTCATGCTGACTCTTTCCGCAGAAAGAGCAATACAGGAGTTTGCCGCCGCTGTCCTTGCCACGCTTGTCGTCACTCATGGTTTATCTCTACCCTCATTCAAAATCGTGATGCGCTTGCCGTCCACTGCATGTGTAGTGGCTCGTCGACTCAGACCCCGCGCTTATCGAGCACTTTATCGATCAGACCATAACTCACCGCATCCTCTCCCCCCATGAAGTTATCACGGTCGGTGTCCAGCGATATCTTTTCGATTGGCTGACCCGTGTGCTTGGCAAGTATGCGATTCAGTCGATCGCGAGCAGCCAGGATTTCTCGGGCATGGATATCGATATCGCTGGCCTGCCCCTGAAACCCACCTAGGGGTTGGTGAATCATCATGCGGGAATGCGGCAGACTGTAGCGCTTGCCCGCGGCCCCGCCCGCCAACAGCAAGGCGCCCATACTGGCGGCCTGACCGATGCAAAGGGTGCTGACATCCGGCTTGATGAATTGCATGGTGTCATAAATGGCGAGACCCGCGGTCACCACACCGCCGGGCGAATTGATATAGAGATGGATATCCTTATCGGGATTTTCCGATTCGAGGAAGAGTAATTGCGCTATAACCAGGTTGGCCATGTAGTCCTCGACTTGGCCCACCAAAAAGATGACCCGCTCCTTCAACAAGCGGGAATAGATGTCGAAAGCTCGCTCACCTCTTGCCGACTGCTCGATGACGATGGGCACCATGCCGGTGGCCAATGGTCCCTCCCCCATCAATTTTCTGCTTTCAATCATGATTTCCCGCTCCTTATGATTCCGATTAAGCCGGTTGGGTGGCGGACGGAGCCGTCATGGCGCCGGCCATCAGTGTCTGAAAGGGCATGCTGACTTCCGTAGAGGCCGCTTTTTCGAATATGAGATCGACTATCTGATCCTCGAACACCATGTTCTCGATCTCGCGAAGACGGGATGGCTCTGCGTAATACCAGCGCACGACCTCCGCGGGTTGCTCATAACTTGCCGCGAGTTCTTCAACAGCGGTCCGTACCCGGTTCGGGTCCAGCTTGACGCCATGCGCATCGATGAGCTTACCCAGAATGAGTGATAACGCCACCCGGCGCTTGGCCAACGGTTCAAGATTGCTCTTGAGGGTGTCCTCATCCAGAGCCTGTTTGTTCTTGCGGGCGGATTCCCTGTAGGGCTTGGCCAGGTCATTCAGTTCGTCCTGTACCAGTACCTTGGGAAGGAGTACCGTATTTTTGTCGTACAGCGCGTCCATCACCGAACTTTTCGCGCGGGTTTTCAGCGCCCTGTTCATCTCCCGCTCCATGTTGACCCGGATGTCCTCGCGCAGCGCCTGAATGTCACCGCCCTCGATACCGAACAGTTTGGCGAAATCCGCATCCAGTTCCGGCAAATGGGGCTCCTGAATCGACCTGATCTCAACGACGAAGTGTCCGGTCTGACCGGCCAAGTTTTCAGTGGGATATTCCGGCGGAAATTGCAGATCGAATTCGATCTTCGCGCCGACTACCTGACCGGTCAATTGGTCCTCGAAGCCCGGAATCATGTAGCCCGAACCCAGTACCACCGCGAAATCGTCTACGCGCCCCTGTGTGAAGGTCACCCCGTCATGGGTGCCTTCAAAAGCAATGATGACTTTGTCGCCTTCCGCCGAGGGGCGCTCGACGTCCAGCCAGGTTTTCCGTTGCTCTCGGAGCTGATCGATCATCCGGTCGATATCCGCCTCCTCGACAGAGGAAACGAACCGCTTGACCTCCAGGGTTTCCAGGGGCATCGGAACGAACTCCGGCATGACCTCAAAACTTGCCTCATACTCCAGACCTTCCCCCTCATCGGCCTTGATCGCCTTGATTTCTGGAGCTCCCGCGGGTTTGAGCTGCTCGTCGCGGAGGGCATCGTGGAAGGTGGACTGGATCAAATCGGTAAGAACCTCTTCCCGCACCTGTTGTCCGTATCTCTTGCGAACCACGGAGTTGGGCACCTTGCCCGGCCTGAATCCATCCACCTTGACCTTGTGTGCAAGAGATTGCAGACGCGACTCGACCTGTTGCCGGATCTTGTCCTCTGGTACGGAAATGGTCATTTTTCGGTTCAATTCGGATGTAGATTCAACAGCCACTTGCATGTCGCGATCACCTCTGGCGATGGGTTGGATAGGAAAGAGCGCCAGTCTGAATGGCGCCGTATCAGTGAGAAATAATGACGTTTCAATATGGGGGTGGACTCGAGTCGTCGAGTCGCCTGGAAACACTGGGTTTGCAATGAATTTGGTTGGTGCGAATGGGGAGACTCGAACTCCCACGGGTTACCCCACTGGAACCTAAATCCAGCGCGTCTACCAGTTTCGCCACATTCGCCTGCTATCTGGATTATCTTGACTGCCCACTTCAAGCGCACTGCGTCGTTCAAGCAAGCGATGGTCAACCTGACACTCTCTGCCGAAAAGATGCTCCAGCATGGGACCGGCGGTTGCTGATCACAATACGCCAAAACCATTCCAGCCTTCCATTATAAGCACAACAATTATTTTTTCACCCATTAAAATCCGCACTCGCGCCAAACCGGGGCCGAATGCCCCCAACATTTACCGACATTTCGATGGACCAGGAAACCGAAGGCGTCATCAAATTTTTCCTTGATTTTCGCCAAGATCAACCGCTTCCGTGGGTTAGTTGCGCCGTGCTGGAAAGCTGGCGCGCACTCCTGTTCCAACTTGGACTGATCGGCCACGATCCCGCACGCTATGGCGGTTTGGCTTATGGCAACGTCAGTATCAAACTCGACGATGAGAGATTTCTGGTCAGCGGCACCCAAACCGGGGTTATCCCCCGGCTTCGGTCCGAGCACTATTGCGTGGTGGAACAATGTGATCTTGCCGCCAATCGGATTACCGCCCGCGGGCCACTCAAACCCTCGTCCGAGGCCCTGACCCACGGCGCGGCCTATCAGGCTTCCCCAGCCATACGGAGCGTCCTGCATGTGCATTGCCCGCTGCTCTGGGAAAACGCAGGGAAACTCGGTTTACCGCTCACCGACCCTGACGTTCCCTATGGAACAGCCGCGATGGCGCGGGAAGTCAAGCGGATATTGAAGGAAAATCCCCATTCTGTCGTGGCGATGGGTGGGCACCGCGACGGGCTTATTGCCACGGGTGACTCGCCGGAATCCGCTGCCCTGCTTCTCATCCGGGCGTGGACTCGTCCCCTTCAATTTCTCCCCATCGCCTGATCCTTGCCAGGTCAACACGATGCCGCCCCATTGCTCACCGGCTTGACGAACCGGTGGAAGAGACATCACCCGCAGCCAAGCACTCAAGCGCACCCCCAGATTCCCTAGTTGGGACCACCGTCAAGGGATCACTCGGTAGCGCCCTCCGCTGCTACGAAAATTCTCAGCCGTTTATAATGCCCCCTCCAAAACCATCATAAAAATCAAGGCGGGAATCACCATGTTCAAGATCGACCTGGATGCGATGCTGTCCTATCCCTTGCAAACAAGCCTGTTCGTTGCGTTATTTTCGTTACTCGTCTTCCTGCCACTGATTCGCCCACCCATCTTGCTCACCGCCATCCTGGTCGCTGGGTTGGTCTATCTCTCCATGTTCTTCGGCGCCCTTTTCGCCCGACGAGGCGACTCCTGACGACTGCGGTGCGGCGCAACATGAGGCAGGCCCCGAGCAAGTCGGGTCTCACGAAGATTGAGCAAAGTCCCGCCAGAGGCGCCGTTGGCTTGCTCAGACGGCTGTCGGCGCTGGTTTATGACGGTCTCCTGCTGCTGGCCGTGCTTTTCGTCACCACTTTTCTGTTACTGCTCTTGCGCGGTGGCCAGCCCTTTAGCCCCCGAGATCCGCTCTATTCAACCTGCCTAGTTCTCGTGGGAGGGATTTTTTTTGGATGGTTCTGGGTCCATGGCGGGCAAACGCTGGGCATGCGTGCCTGGACAATCAAACTGGAGACGGTGGACGGTGAACCGGTGACTTGGCGTCACGCCATGGTTCGTGGTGTTACCGCCCTGCTCGGTGCGGCTTGCCTGGGCTTGGGGTATTGGTGGGTGCTGGTCGACCCTCGGCGACGAAGTTTCCAGGACATCGCTTCGGGAACCCGCCTCGTGAGGCATGACCCGAGGCGTGAAACCGGGGCATGATCCCGTTCATCATGCCCCGCGCTTTGATTTTTAGCCTATTCAGACCTGATCCATGACCGCCTGGGCATGATTCTTGACC
>Ga0116204_1002358_pt1 | contig 10201 bp, 13 predicted proteins | sample LakKivwa52mmetaG_FD_94481 | JGI IMG/M metagenome (GOLD analysis project Ga0116204, IMG submission 94481) | Anoxic lake water microbial communities from Lake Kivu, Rwanda to study Microbial Dark Matter (Phase II) - Lake Kivu water 52m metaG | ecosystem: Environmental > Aquatic > Freshwater > Lake... | reverse complement strand
TTGCAGGACAGGTCATGGATACGATCGCGGGAAAACTGGGCCTGACCTGTTCGGTTGGCATTGGCCAGAGCAAGCTGGTTGCAAAGATAGCCTCCGATTTTAAAAAACCCGCCGGGCTGACCGTTGTTGAACCGGCCGGAACAGAGGACTTCCTTGCTCCGCTGCCGGTGAGGAAGATACCGGGCATTGGGAAAAAAGCTGAACTGGCACTCCTTGAACTCGGCATCAGGACAATCGGTGGCCTTGCTGCATACGATATCCGGAAGCTTGTTGCAGAATTCGGGCGGGGAGCTGCCGTACTGCATGACACAGCCCTTGGGATTGACGGCAGTGAAGTCGAAGAGCGGACAGACACGGGATCCATCTCCCGGGAAATGACCTTTGATGAGGATACGGCTGATCCGGACCTCCTGATCAAAACATTGGATATCCTTGCTGCAGAGGTTTATGCCGGTCTTGTCGCAGAAGACCTCAGGTTCCGGACCCTTACTGTCAAGGTACGGTACCAGGGATTTATCACCCGTACCCGGGCCCGGTCCCTCTCTCATTGCACGCGGAAGAAAGAGGTACTGATGGACTGCGCCCGTTCCCTTCTGAGGGAGATGATGGATGATAAAAAGGTCCGCCTGCTTGGAATCCGTCTCTCATCGCTGGAAAAACCGGATGCCCGTCAGAGGACGCTGCAATTATAACCGGCTTCGCCCTGCTTACGACAGGAATGATCATTGTTCCATTGCCCGTGACTATGGTTGGAAGGTCTCCCGGATATTGTCACAAAGCCAGTGTTCGATCTCTTCGGGTTCTGTGGTAAACCCGCGGATCCCTTCGGCAAGTGCAACGAGCCCGGTCGTATCTCCCGTGATCCGGTAACCTTCGGTCTCGAGCACCCGTTCGGTTAAGGCCAGTGCGGTCCGGAAATTTCCCTGCCGGAATGCCGGGTATGCACAGAGCGAATAAAAGATAAAGGCTCCCCGCGGGAGAACCTCAGGTATCAGGTTTGCACGGAATACCATCTGGTGGAGATTTGCCTCAGAGATGACGCGGGTATCCCCGGCCCCAACAATACGATTGTGGAATTCCTCCACCTGCTCAACGGTGAGATCCTCCATCTGTTTTCAGTGTTTTGCGGCAAACCATGCAAATGTTGTGGTTTTTCCGGCTCCCGCACCAGATACAGATATAAGAATCACGGGAAATGGTGTACTATTGTGAACCGGTGAAACCCCATGAGCGGTATGAACCTTGAGATCTTCGACCAGATGGATGACGCCGGTATACACCAGTATCTCGAGTTCCTTCTCTGGCACTACCGGGTGGTGGATGCGTTCTGGTTTATCAATATCAGCGACCGGTTCGGGCAGCCGGTTGCTGAGAAGATCAACGAGCAGGTCTGGGGCAGGGTTGCCGGCATGGCGGCAAAGGACATTATCCGCCGGTTTGATATCACCGAGAAAGGCCTTGACGGGTTTGTGCGTGCACTTCGCCATTTTCCCTGGGCGCTGATCGTGGGCTACACCATCACCGAGAAGGAAGATGAGGTGATCCTGGAAGTACCGTCCTGTCCCACGCAGGAAGCCCGGCCGCGGCGGGGGCAGGGCGAGTATGTCTGCTGCGAGATGCACCGGGCAGAGTTCACTGGTTTTGCACGCGAGATCGATCCCCGGATCTGCGTGGAATGTGAATTTGCCCCCCCGGACCCTCACCCGAAGGAAATGTTCTGCCGGTGGCACTTCCGGATACCGGAGTAAAAACATCCTGTCAGTACGTATCGCATCATGGACATACCACCCCTTCCCCTTCCGGTAATTATCTATGCCGGCCTGAATATCCTGGCATTTGCCGTGTTTACGTATGACAAGTTCAGGGCCAAGGTGATGAAGGGACGAACATCGGAAACATCCCTCCTAATCGTTGCAGCACTTGGTCCATCCGGTGCCCTGACAGCGATGATGGTATTCCGGCACAAGACGCGCCAATTGAAGTTCATCCTTGTGCCGGTCTTTTTCATCCTGCATCTGATCCTGGTTCTCTTGTTGTGGCCGCAGGGTGTCCTGTAGATCAGCCAGGTTTTTTTCCCGCACAAGCCCAAAAACAAAAAACCTGTTGCCCGGCCGGTACCGAGAGTCTTTACGATGTCTTCCGGTGGCACACCCGGGGGTGTCATCCCGGCACTGCTCGGGGATTGTGCTGCTGATCGTCCGGCATTTCCGGGCCTGGGGAGGTGCCCCGGGGCTCTCATTAACAAACCCTACCGCTTTAATACCGGGCTCTTCCATATTTTTCCTCATGCGGACCAACAGGCATCAGTATTTTCTTGACCTGGCCACCCGGTGCGCCCACCAGGGGACCTGTCTCCGGCGGAACTTTGGTGCAATCATCATTGACGAGTTTAACACCATCGTTTCAACCGGGTATACCGGGGCTCCCCGGAAACAGATGGACTGCACCGAGCTCAACCGCTGCTGGCGAAAAGAGCATAATATCCCCTCCGGTTCCAACTACGAGCGGTGCAGGAGTGTCCATGCCGAGATGAACGCTCTCCTGCAGGCCGGGAAACATGCACGGGGGTGTACGCTCTACCTTGCAGGTTTTGACGTTGAAACCGATGAAACAACCCAGATATGGCCATGTTTCCTCTGCTCCAAGATGATTGTGAACAGTGGTATTTCCAATGTCATTATGCGGACCGGGAGGGACACCTACATAGAGATGGATCCGATGGTCCTGTACCAGATGCGCAGCCGGGAATCGCTTGGTGAGGATGCAAAATAACTGTACAATTTTTTCCGACCGGGTCTGAACCGGTCACGTGTCGGAAGAATTCCGGGTCTGTTCACGAATCAGGTTCTTATATGGCGACAAATCCGGCAAGCAGTCTTTTTTTCGCAACGGCATGCCCGGCTCTTTCATGATACGGTAATGTACCATAAAATGCTACAAAACCGTGGAATTATGAAAAATGAAAAAAAATTATGAAATTAAAACCGGGGTTTCCGGTGTTTCGGAAGGCAGTCGCGGCAATAGACCGGGCGGCCTTCTGTTGGTTTAAACGGCACTTCGCATTCTTTCCCACAGTCTGAACAGGTGACTTTTGTCATCTCGCGTGGGCCTGAGTCTCTGGGGCCGCTGAAGTTTCTCGAGCCGCCAAAGTTGTTGGATCCGAACATAGTTTTTCTCGTACAGTTTTTTACGACTGTGCTATTATCAATGCTGCCTGAGGTTAAGAAACAATGCATTGGTACGCAGGATCGGACCGGGCCATTCTTATCCCCGCTGTCCCATGGCTGTCACCCGTGGCAGTTCCCCTTGGCGGACTCACAGGGTGCTCCCGGCCGGGTGGCAGATATCCTGAAGGCGATCCATTTTTCATGAAGGCCGGAGTCAGTGCAGTGTCCGGATCTCACTATAAAGGACTACCAGAGATAGGCTGATCAGGTTCAGGGTAGTTGCGGCATACCACAGATACTTTTCGGATGTCGTGAGGGTTGCAATCCATCCGGACCAGAGCATGGTGCAGATGATAATGAAGGTGAGCAGGGTATCGATGGCGAGAAAGACCATGGGCATGTGGAAAAAACGACCTGCCTGTGCAATGGTACAGTATTCGCACGGAGCCGGGCGGTTCAGGATATCGAACAGTTCGCGGCCCAGGTTCATCATGAGGTCCGTCAGCGCCCAGACGGTTACCGTATACCCGAAGGCTGATACCGGCACTGACATCCCCGGGCCAGCGCGGATGAGGCTGATGCCAAACAGCAGTTTGAAGATACAGAACGGGATACCAATCGTGAGACTCAGAAAAAGCGGGCGGGTAAAAAATCGCTGGAGCATATCGGATTCCTGTCTGTACAGGCAGGTTCCGGCCGGGGGATCTTCTGGTGACATGGTATCGCAAAAAGGCTGTTAATCAGGTAATTGTACCATTGTCGTTAATTAATGGATAGGAAACTTTCCTTCCTTCACTGACGGGGTTTGCCATAAAGGCCATTTACTCCCATGTTCAAGATAGTAGGAACCAAAACGGTGAAAAAAATGGGAATTTTTGACAAATTAACCGGAAAGACTGCAATGCTAACCCCGAAATCAGCTCTTGTACTGTCAGCCATCACGATCATTGCCGCCGATGGCCGGATCGATGAGGCAGAACTCAACGATCTCGGAAAAATTGTCCGCGGGGACCGGAAATCCATCGATGTTGCGATGGAAGTCCTGCGGGTAAACAAGTTCCCGGCCGTCATTGATCTGGTGGCAGCCACGCTGGACGAAAAACAGAAACTCGCAACGCTCGCAATCCTATGCGACCTTGCCATGGCAGACGGGGTCCTTGCCGGAGAAGAGAAGGTAGTGCTGCAGTTATATATGGACAAATTCGGCATTCCTGAATCACAGCTCCAGCCGATTATCGAAGCCATCGCCATCAAGAACGATTTCTCAATCTTTTCCTGATCCTTTTTTTTAGAGAATTTCTCTCACAACAATCCTGAAAAAAACGGGAACGCACGACCCTCTGTAAAAAAAATCAGTGTTTTTTTATCAGGAAAAGAGTGATCGCTGCCGCGAGGATACCTGCTCCGATACCTGCAGGTGCTTTTGCTGTCGGCACCTGCGCCGGGGGGGCAGTCTGGACGGGTTCCGGCGAAGTGACCGGTGGGAGTGTTGTGATTACCGGCGGGAGGCTTACTGTCGTTGTCGGTAGGATTGTTACCGGGGTCGTTTCCGGGGTTGTGAAAATCTCAATCGGAGCCGGGGCTTTTCGGGAATAGACACGGATCGTCACCTGCAGGTTATCGCTGTCGACCGATTGCGGGTTTTCAACTTTTACTGAATACGACCTGAGCCCGGTATTGACGGAGGTAAGGAATTCAACGGTTGCCTGCCCGGCATTGTCGGTTGTTACGAGTGCGTAATACCTTGTATTCGGCATGGTTGCAGTCGAAGGGGCGATATCGTCCCGTATCGTCTGTCCCCCGCCATTATTGAACTGGTAGGATCCGATGGGCCATGGTCCGTTATCCGGGTCACTTGCGACATTGGTCTGGTAGTCGGCAATAACCGGTGGCTGGTCACGGGGTTCGCCGGTCATTGAGGATGTGTGCGGGATCCACAGGTAATACGAAGAATTTGGAAGCCCGGTGATGGTGACCGTGAACCGGCCCCCCCGGGTAAGGGAATCGCCGACCGATTGTTCGGTACTTCTCATTGCTGTTACCGGCATGACCGAAATCAGGAGACAGGCTGCAATCACCATTATCAGAAAATGGAATGATCTCTCTTTCATGCGGGACCTCAACACACCCAGTGTGTTCCTGATTGACATTTCACGTATTCAGATAAAAAGCATGCAGCACAGGGTCTGGGAAGGCGCAGGGAATGGTATCCCGGATTAAAATCACCAAAGATGGTTTTTTTTCGAGATAACCGGAAGACAAACGGCACGAACCATCGCGGACTGGGCAACCCGTTCCTCGTATGAAAACCCATAAATCAACCAACATACCCAATTCACATCTGGTGTGAGTATGACTGGTGAAGGCGTGGAAATCAAAGTAGTGAAAATTCACAAACCCGAAGACGTGAATTTTATCCTCGGGCAATCCCATTTCATCAAGACTGTTGAGGATATCGCGGAAGCGGTTGTTGGATCCGTCCCCGGTGCCAGGCTCGGGCTGGCCTTTTCAGAAGCATCCGGGGATTGCCTGATCCGTATCGATGGTAACGATGAGGATCTGATGGTACTGGCGCGTGACAATGCGAAGGTCATTGGTGCAGGGCACTCATTTATCCTGTTTTTACGGGATTGCTATCCCGTGAATGTCCTCAACGCGATAAAGAATCTCCAGGAAGTATGTACAATCTATTGTGCAACGGCAAACATGGCGGAGGTTGTGGTTGCGGAGTCACACCAGGGATGGGGGATCATGGGAGTCATTGACGGGCATAAGTCCAGGGGTGTGGAAGGTCCTGAAGGAGTACAATGGCGGACAACCCTGCTCAGGAAGTTTGGGTATAAACGAGGGTAACGATCCGTCAGCCTGAAAAACCCGGCTCAGAATCACTTGCTCATTTTCCGGTACAGGAACAGAAAGGCCATCGCCAGCACAGCGATACCCGCGGCAAAACCGGGTGTTTTCGGTGTTTTTGCAAGCCCCGTAATATACTCCGAGGTTGTTCCTTCACTGATCGTAATGGTTGTTTTGAGATCCTGGTAACCATCCATAATCAGGGTTACGGCATGAGGTCCTTCTGAAAGCATGGGAATTGTAGCCGGCGTAACTCCCATCATCATGCCGTCCACGTACACGAGAGCCCCGGCGGGCAATGTGGTGATGGAGAGCGAACCATAGCCGGGGGTTTGTGCAGCCGCTGCTGGTGTCGGGGATCCTGTACCCGCGGAAGGTGTCTGGCCCGGCAAAAGTGTGGTAACGGGCGTTGATGTCTGCTGTTGGAGCACTGCATGTACTGTCTGGTTGTCAGCGGTTACGGTCACGTTCCTGGAGAGATCCGGGTATCCGTCCCGTTTCACGAGGACAACGTGGTTGCCATTGGGGATGTCCCCAAACACCGCCGGTGACAGTCCCTTGTATACATTGTCAATATAGATATCAGCACCGGACGGGGATGACGTAACCGTGATGGTGCCATATGCCAGCGTTGGAGGCGGTGTCGGTTCACCGATGAGACGGTCAATGTTCACCGCGGTATATGCAATAGAATATCCCCGTGCATCCAGTTCCTGGATTCGCACAAGCGTTCTCGTGGTTCCCTGTACCGTGCCGGACGGAATAGTACCCTGCAGGATGACCTGCACGACCACTTCGTCCTTGTTCTCGTATCCAAGCTCAAATCCGTTGATAGTCAGAGTCCGCCCTCCCGTGACAGGCCGGGTATTCTTCACACCGTTTACCAGGATTGAGTATGTCCACCGGGGATAATCAAGTTCCGTCACGAACTGCAGGTCATCATAGGAAGGAAACGCAGTCCCGGATGCAGCGTACACGGTATAGGACACGGTAACAGCATTCCCGGGATACAGGTTGCCGGAAGGGTTTACTGTAATGGCTCCGACGCTGAATGCCGCAACTCCCGGGGCCAGGAATACCAGGGCGCAACAGACCATCGCCAGACCAGGAGATCTCCGGATAAGGATCATCAAAACCAATGTCACGCCGTGCTGTTATAATAAGTTCGTGGTAAATGAAAGGACACATTCAGCCGGAAACGGTATACAGAACGACGATGTTACTGGACTGAACGAGAGAAAAAAGAAGGGGGATCGCGCTATGGGCGCGCCTTGAAGGGGACCAGGGTATCAATTATCTTGTACTTCTGTCCGTTCTTCATGGAGACAAATACCATTACCCTGTCGGTATTTCTTGTGCCCTCCAGCGTCACGGAATCATCCACGTTGGTTCCTACTTCTGCCGTTTTTACCTGGCCGTCAGCCTGGTTCAGGGTAACATCAATCCTGTTCACCTGCGCAAGACCACTTCCTCCCTGGAAGGTCACGATAATATTCCCGAGATGATCCTTTTCCACATTGACTTTGACTTTGTTTGATTCAATGACACTGTCAGTTGGCGACGGTTCAAGGTCCGGTCCGGCCGGGGCTGCGGAAGGTCCTGCACCCGCAGCAGCAGTACGAGTCCTGAAATGATGAATGTACGGTGCATATGTGATAATACAGAAGGAGTGGCTTATTAGTTTTATGATAGTTTCATCTGCAGGGCGCCGGTTGCTGCGGTCAGGGATGATTTTTCTCCCACATCCCTGCGTCCAATGCCCCTGATGCCCGAAAGGTGCACAGGTTCAGAAAAAAATCCTGAAATGGGGTATCCCCGTTTTCAGAGGTGTTATTTCCTCGTTTTGCCACCTGCACGCTCGAAATCGATGAACCCGTTATAGGGATCTGTTTTCAGCAGCCGGACATTCACCTTCTGCCCGACCCACATTCCCCGTTCTCCGTGAACTACCCGTCCCTCGGCGGGGGGATTGATCAGTCTGACATAGGTGCCCTTTTCAGACGCGCCGGTCACCAGTGCTTCGAATAATTCGTCAATCCGGTCCTGCAACAACACCGCTGCAGCCGCTTTTCGCATAAACCTTTCAACTTTCTTGGACCCTTTTTCCCGGTCGGAAAGCCAGATCGCATGGTCCACCAGCGAATCAGGAGTATAAGGGCTTGGCGTGTTATCAAGAACCGATTTTAACTGACGCTGGTTTATGACATCAACATACCGGCGGTTCGGGGCGGTCCCGTGAGTATAATCGGTCACTGCCATCGAGAAATGACCGGTTGGCGGTGTGCCAGGTTCGAGCATCATATACTCTCCGGGACCACGGAGCTTGATTATGGTGAGTGACAAGTCGGGGAACCGTTCGGGATCCGCGTCCTTCATCTTCCTGAGGAACGCTGCAAGCGCTTTGACATCCGGCGAGGGTGGCAGTTTGTAACCCAGGGATGCGGCAGTCAGTACGATCTCGTCCCAGTATTTCGGGACTCTCACGACCCGCTGGATCATTGGTATGCCCGCTTTTCCGAGTCGGGAGACCATGGTTCTGTTGGCTGCTACCATGAACTCCTCGATCACGAATCGTGCCATATTTGGTTTCAGGACAACAAGGTCCCGTATCCTGTCACCCTCCACAACCGGTTGCGGTTCAATCGTCTGGAGATCAAGTGCACCCTGGTCCATCCGTTTTTTCCTGAGCAGACGTGCCGCTTCAGCCTGCAGCAGGATCTGGTCTTTAAGGCCCGGGATGTCCCGGACGAGCGGGGGAATGGGCCCGGTTCCTTCAAGCCATTCCCCGAGATCCTCGTACACGAGTTTTGCCCTGTTCCGCACAAGGGCACGGTACACCTCCCCCGGGCGGATGCTTCCGTCCGCAAGGATGGCATATTCGGCAACAACCGCAAGGCGGTCCTGGTCCGGAAGGAGCGAGGAGATATCTTTCGAGAGCTTGTCCGGCAGCATCGGGAAGGTTACGATCCCGGTATAGATCGAGGTTCCATTGTGGGCCGCGTGCCGGTCGGCATGGGACTGTTTTGGTACGTAAATATCAACGTCGGCTACCGCAATCAGGACCCGGATCTCGCCGTCCTGCCCATACTCACAGTATTCCAGCTGGTCGAGGTCCATTGAATCGATGTTATCGATAGAAGACCAGAGGAGAGAGCGGAGGTCCTTTGTGGTTCCCCTGTCATACAATGACACTTTATCGGTGAGCGCATTGACTTCCCGCAATACCGACTCCGGGAACTGTGGGGTAAAGCCATACTTCTCCATCGCCATGCCTGCGATGGCTTTGAGGTCGACAGTACGGGGGGCTTTCATGGTAATACCAGAGAGATTCATTTTAAGGGAGAAAAACTCTGGTAATACCCTGCATGGAACAGAGCCGGCTTCCGGAAAGTGGTTGTTGTTTTTCCCGGAGGGATGGTTTTGTGGTATCCGCTGGTTTTATACCCCGGGAGCTGATTACTGGATATGTCTGCAAGACGTTCCTCGCCCCCGGGCATGGATAAGAAAAAAACAGTGCTGAAGGCCGGACCCAGCATGGACCGTGAACGTCATCTGGAAGATGCCCGCCATCATCCCGTCAATAGTCCCCTGCCGCATAAGGAGCATAAGGAGCATAAGGCCGTCCCGAAACCTGCCCTTCCTCCCCGTCATACCCCACACACCCACCCTCATGGTGATGATTTGCCGGCCCATACAAATCCCCCCGGACCGATTAAACCATCAAAAAAAGTGTCAAGGACCGGTCGGAAGTAGACCTTTTTTCCATCCCCGGAAGTCTGTCGGCTACCGGGGTAAGGTTATTATGATAATGTCCGTTAGTTCACCTCAGCCATTTATGAGTTTTCATAAACTCATATAAGGTTTATGTGAGTTTTTATGTGTCGTTTTTTATCCACTGGTGCCCGTGACGGATAGCTTGTGATCATAACAGGTGTCATGTCACCGGCACTGTTTCCGGTTTTTGCAGCAGGCATCAGGTTTGGATTTTGTCCCTTGCGGATTGTTATGGCGGTCCTGGTTTCGTACATCAGATAACCCCGCAGGAATGCGGGGGAAAAATCCGCCACAAATTGACCACATTCGGGAGTATTCTTTTTGGTGATTGTAAAATATCAGCCCCCACAAATAAAAGGTGGGGCAGATGGATTTACCTGAACTAATCAAAACCTGTAAGACAGAAC
>Ga0116204_1002357_pt1 | contig 10203 bp, 8 predicted proteins | sample LakKivwa52mmetaG_FD_94481 | JGI IMG/M metagenome (GOLD analysis project Ga0116204, IMG submission 94481) | Anoxic lake water microbial communities from Lake Kivu, Rwanda to study Microbial Dark Matter (Phase II) - Lake Kivu water 52m metaG | ecosystem: Environmental > Aquatic > Freshwater > Lake ... | reverse complement strand
GTATTTGTAACCCCGGCGAATGGTCTTCTGGCTAAAATTTCAGGTTGGGTACGCCAACCGACACCCCCTTTTTTTCTGAAAACGTGCAACATCGCAAATAGCTCACCATAAAAAACCCTTGACAATGATATTTCGCATTTGATATATGGTATATCAAATGTTGAATTCTCTCCAAAAGTTAAAGGTCATAACCAAACCCATTCTCAGAGACGAAGTCTACCTCTCCATCAAGGAAGCTATTCTTACGGGTGAAATGCCTCCCGGAGAAAGACTTTCTATCGGACGGCTACTCCAAGAGATTGGCTTTAGCCCTACTCCAATTCGTGAGGCCCTCCTGAAGTTGGAACAAGAGGGTTTTGTGAGTCGCCTTCCAAAGGGCGGATTCATCGTCAGCCGATTCACCCAAAAGGATATCGAAGAGATCTTTGATATAAGGAGTCTCTTGGAGGGCCATGCAGTAGGTTTGGTGATGAACCATATCCAGGGAGAGGATATCCTCTGGTTAGAAAAGAACATCAAAGTATCCGAACAAAATATTCAGAAGAAAAAACTGGGCAGAGTGAGTACCTTGAATACAGAATTTCATGACTACCTGAACCAACTTTCAAAAAACGACAAGCTTCTTTCCCTCATTAAAGGATTGAGGGATCAAATCTTCCAATATCGATCGGCTATTCTCAGGGTCCCAGAAAAGGCACAGATCTCCATCGACCATCACAAGAGGATGCTTGAGGCCATCAAAAAGAAGAATGTAGAGCTCCTCAAAAAACTTGTTCAGGAACATATCCAGGTGGGCAAAGAAGTTATTCTCGCAGAGATTGAAAAGGGCAATATCAAGTTGTAATCGTGAATCTATCACCAAGGGGGTGAGATGACGAATGTAGCCGTTGAATTGGCCGGGGTATTTTTTAAGAACCCCGTTCTTTCAGCAGCCTCTGAGTTAGTATTCGATGGTCCTTCTGCAAAAAGGATGATCAAGGCAGGGGTGGGTGGGATCGTCACCAAGACTTTCACGACCTCGCCTGAATTTCGAATAAGGCTAAGACCCTATCAGTTTCCCTTGGCCCGTTTTGATCCAGCCCTTAGGAAATCTGGAAGTTTCTATTCTTTGGCCTCTCCTCATGTACAAGAGATAAATCTCGTGATGGAGGAGAACATCCCAGAAATGGCTCAAATCTGCAAGGACAATAAAATTCCGCTCATTGTCAGTTTTTATGAGAGACCTCATGACTTGACCTCTTGGAAAAGAGTGGCCAAGGGGTTTGAAAGAGCTGGGGCAGAAATGCTGGAACTCAATTTCTCTTCACCCACCATGAAAGGGGAATTGGAAAAAAGATTGGGTTCCAGTTTTAAGATTATTGAGTCCGTAGAGAAATCTTCCCAGATCCCTTTGGGAATCAAAATCAGCCCCATGATGGAGCCCCTGATCGACGCCGTGAAGGGTTGGAAGGAGAGGGGCGTCTCCTTCATCACTGCCCATAATGCGCCGAGTGGGATCTATATCGATGTTGAGGCACAAGTTCCCTATGGGGCTCCAGTCATCGGGGGTTATCTCATCGGTCGCCCTTTCCTTCCCATCTCCCTTGCCAGGGTTGTCCAGATCTTAAAGACGATTGAGATTCCAGTGGTAGGGGTGGGAGGGATCTTTACTGGAAAGGATGCCCTCCAATATCTCCTCTGTGGTTCTTCCTTGGTCCAAGTGGCAACAGCGGCCTATATCGAGGGAACAGGCGTTTTCAAGAAAATCAATCAGGAAATTGTCTCTTGGATGAGAAGAAAGAGATACTCCTCTATTTCAGAATTTAGGGGCAAAGTGCTCCAGAAGATCGTCCCATCAGCAGAACTTAAAATGAAAGAAAGATTTCCCTATGCCCTTCCCCCGGAGTCTCCTTACATCCCGAAGATCGATCACAGGAGATGCATTATCTGTCAGACCTGCTGTAGAAGCTGTTTTTATGAGGTCTTACATCTCGAGAAGGGAAAGATCGGAGTGGAGAAGGATCGCTGTTGGAGTTGTGGTTTCTGTGTCGGCATCTGTCCTGAGAAAGCCATCACCCTTGTGGATAAAAAAACAGGGAAAATCATCTGGAAAGGGCATGGGTTATCTCTCCCCTTCCCCTTTAGCTAAGAGAGAATAAGATTTCAATAGAAAAGGAGGTGAGACTCTAAGTCGCTTTAATAGAATAGTGAGAGGTAATTTAACTTTAAAAAGCATTTCTAATCTATTGGAAAGGAGGAAAAACCATGAAGAAGATAATCATAGGTTTATTGAGCATCATGATGACTCTAACCATGGGGGGTCTCAATAACCCTCCTCAGGCAGTTGAATTAAAGATGACCACCTTTCTTCCAAAGGATGATATCAATCATACCGCCTGGTGGGCCTTTGTGGAGGAAGTTAACAAGAAATCTAAGGGAGACCTGGTCATTAAGTTTATAGGAGGTCCAGAAGCTGTTCCTGCTTTTAAACAGTTCGAAGCGATGAGGACAGGTGTTGTTGATATGATTTTTACAGCGGAGTCTTATTATGGAGGGACGGTAACCGGATCAGCATATACCCACCTGAGTCGTTTGACCCCACCAGAAGAGCGCAAGAGCGGATACTACGATTTAAGGGTCGATCTCTTAAAGAAACATAATGTCCTCTATCTGGGTAGACCAGAACATGGTGTCTGGTTCCATATCTTCACCAATAAATCTGTTAAGAGGCCTCAGGAGATGGCTGGCCAGAAGATTCGCACCTCAGCCACCTACGAACCCTTTGTGAAGGCCTTGGGAGCTGTTCCCATCACACTGCCTGGATCGGAAGTCTATACCGCTCTTGAGCGTGGCGTTGTGGATGGTTATGCCTGGTCGGTCCTGGGCAATATCTCAATGGGATGGCCAGAGGTATGTAAATTTATCGTTGAACCAAAACTCTACTCGATGAACCTCGAGGCCCTGATCAACATGGATACCTGGAATAAACTTACCAAGCCTCAGCAAAAGTTATTAATGGATGTGATGATTGAAAATGAGACTAAATTTACCAAGGTTTTTGAAGAACTTGGAGAAAAAGAACTGAAGGCCATGCAGGCAAAAGGGATGAAATTTGTTCAATTCAGCCCAGAGGATACCAAATGGTACGTTGATCTTTCTTATAAGGCGGGTTGGGATGAAGTTTTCAAGAAAGCCCCTGAACTCGGTCCAAAACTCAGGAAACTTTTAAACCCATAATATATTGTATCCTGTGCCCTCACCCCTTCCAAAGAATAGAAGGAAGGGGTGAGGAATAAAATGCTTGATTAAACGAGAAAAAAATGGGGAAAATATTTGATAAAATTTTGGTCTTTCTCTTTTGGGTGGGAGGGGGACTTTTGATGTTTTCGACGGTCGGCACCTGTATAGATGTCATCCTGCGATACTGTTTTAACCGACCCATCCACTGGATGTTGGAAATTACCGAATATATTATGCTCTACATTCCATTTTTAGGAGCTGCCCTCGTTTTGAAGGAGGAAGGTCATATCCGTGTCGATATATTGATCAACCATCTCAGTGAACGGAGCAGGGGGAGGCTCAATGTCATCACTTCCTTTGTAGGTGGGATCGTGATGCTCACTTATACCTGGTATGGTGGACAGGTCACATGGGACTTTTTCAAAAGAGGAGTTCCTGCTTTAGAGTCATTAAGAACACCCATGTTCCTAATTTTAATGATCATTCCTATCGGAGGCTTCTTTTTTACTACTCAATTTTTCAGACAGATGGTCGGTTATTACCAAAAACTGAAGAATTAATGGGGGAGAATATACCAATGGAATGGTGGATGGCTTTATTACTGCTCATCGGTGGGACCGTCTTCCTCATGTTTATGGGATTGCCCGTCGGGGTATCTTTTCTCTTCGCCAACCTTATCGGAACCCTGGTCTTTGTGGGTGGACTTTCTGGGTTTAAATTGTTAATTCTCAACCTTGAAGAAAGCCTCACCTCCTTCGGACTCCTTACGGTTCCTATGTTTATCCTGATGGGTGAGGTGATGTTCCATTCAAAGATGGCTCTCCGAGCCATTGATGCCTTGGATTACTGGATTGGCAGGGTTCCTGGTAGATTGGGACTCCTCGCTGTTGCCTCTGGGACGATCTTCGGTGCCACAAGCGGTTCAACAATCGCCACTACATCTATGCTTGGCTCTCTATTGATTCCAGAAATGGAACGCCGAGGTTATCAAAAAGCCATGTGTATTGGCCCCATTCTGGGGAGTGGAGCATTGGCCATGTTGATCCCACCCAGTATTTTAGCCGTCATTTTAGCAACATTGATTGAAGTCTCGGTGGGCGGAATGCTTATTGCTGGCATCCTTCCAGGCCTTCTGCTTGCCTCTTTTTATGCTATCTATATTGTGATTCGATGTTGGATTCAACCCGAGATCGCTCCTCCCTATGATATTCCTCCGATTCCCTTAATCAAAAAATTAAAAGAGATGACTGTTTATGTATTACCTCTTGGACTCATCATTTTTTTAGTGGTAGGCATTATCTTCTTGGGAATGGCCACACCCTCAGAGGCAGCGGCCATGGGAGCTATTGGCTCAATTATTTTATCCTTTTTCTATGGGGAAATGAATTGGGAAGTATTCAGAAAATGCATATTTGGAACGATCAAAATGACAACCTTTATGTTCTTCATCATTATGGCATCTATGATCTTCAGCCAGATTCTTGCTTTCTCGGGTGCAAGTAGTGGCCTCATTCAGGCGGTGGTCAAACTGGAATTGCCCCCCCTGTTAGTTCTGATAAGCATGCAGGTGACCCTCCTCTTCCTCGGCTGTTTCATGGATAACCTCTCCATCGCGGTCATTGTTGTTCCGATCTATATGCCGGTGATTAAAACATTAGGCTTCGATCCTTTGTGGGTAGCTGCCATGACGCTAATTAACATGGATTTGGGTAATCTCACCCCTCCCTTTGGTCTGCAACTCTTCGTGATGAAAGGAATACAACCCATGACTCCAATGGCTGTTATCATTCGATCCGCGATTCCATTTGCCTTATGTGAGGTATTGACATTAATCGCCATCATGATTTTTCCTGATATCGCCCTCTATCTCCCCAGTTTAATGCGCAAAGGATAAGGAAATGCTTAAGAGAATAAACCACATCGGAATTGTGGTCAGGGATTTTCAAGAAGCGGTGACGGTCTATTCCATGGGACTTGGAATGAAGCTGGATAAAACCGTAGAGATTTCGGATGTCCAGCTAAAGATCGGCGTCTTTAAAATGGGCAAGATCGAGATCGAGCTCCTCCACTATGTCAACGCTGAGCTTCCAATCGTAAAGGCTCTTAGGGGGGATCGGCCAGGAGTGAATCATATCTGCTATGAAGTGGAAGGATTTGACGATACCATGAAGAGGCTTATAGGGAATGGTTTTAAACTGATCGACGGATTTCCGAGAAAAGGGGTCCATGGAAGGATCGCCTTCTTCATTCCACCTTACTCACCTGAGGAGAGAATTGAGATCTTAGAGGTCGAAGCAGAAAATGAATAAATACTGGAAAGAACGGAAACTCTGGAACGAAAAGATCGAGGCGATGTCCGAGGAGGAGATGAGGGAACTCCAATGGAAGAGACTTAAGAAGCAGCTCAAATACGATTATGACAATTCCATCTACTATCGTGAAAAATTTAGGGAGTCTGGCCTCACCCCTCAGGATATCCGCTCCTTTGAGGATTTCCAAAGACTCCCCTTGATCACTAAGGAAGAGCATAGAAAGGTTCAACAGGAATCCCTTGAGCGTTTCGGCCACCCCTATGGGCTCATCACCTGCGCTCCCATTGAGAAGATCGTCCGAATCAGTTCGACCTCAGGCACAACAGGTATTCCAACCCTTTATACATTGACGAAACATGATGTGGAGGTCGTCAATGAGATGCATGCCCGTAAATATTGGAGATCAGGTCTGAGACCAGGCCACATCGTTCTTCAGGCACTCTCTCTCAGTATGTTCACGGGCGGTCTTCCCCTCTCCGATGGAATCCAGGCTATGGGTCTCTGCTGTGTACCTGTGGGGATGGAAGGCGGGACGCAGAGGATCATTGATTTCCTCCTTCTGACCCGACCTCAGACCCTCATTGCCACACCCTCATTCGGAGAATACCTGATTGAAAAGGCCCCTTCCCTGACAGGAAGGGAAGCAAAGGACCTGGGTATCCGATGGTTCTTCTGTGCGGCAGAGCCCGGAGGTGGAATTCCGGCCGTTAGAGAGAAGCTCCGTAAAGGGTTCAATGCGAGGATCTTTGACCATACCGGAGGAGGGCATGCCTTTCACGGAATCTGTTGTGGAGATGAAGAACATCGGGGAATGCATTTCATCTCTCCGGATCACTGCATCCTTGAATTGATCGACTCTGAGACCAAAAAACCGATGGAGATGGTCGATGGGGCCATTGGCGAAATGGTCTTCACCTTCATCGATTGGGAGGGAGGACCTTTTCTTCGATATGTCCTTGGGGATATCCTCCAAATCTTTACCAAGCCCTGCGAATGTGGTTTCCCTGGGATTCGGTTCAACATCCTGGGCCGTGGAGATGATATGCTCATTGTCAAAGGGGTAAATATCTATCCCTCTGCGATCAAGGATGCCGTCAATCGGTTCCATCCGAAGACAACAGGTGTTTTTAACATTCTGCTCGACCAACCCGGACCACTGGTGAAGCCACCCCTCAAATTGCGCCTGGAATACGGATGGAGTATTAAACAGGAGGAGAGAGAAACCCTCAAGGAAGAGATAAAAAAGTATATGAAGGATTACCTCAGGGTCAATCCGGAGATCGAACTGGTTCCACCTGATTCGATTCTCATCGAAACGGGGGCTACAGGAAAGGTGAAGCTGATAGAAATTATAAATAAAGACAATGAAATGGTTTAAATGTGAAAAGCAAAAAGCCAAAAACGAAAGGTCCTAAGATAGACAAGATTCTTGTATCTGTCCTGCAGCGGAGGTTCAAATCGATCACCGAGGAGATGGGGTTGACACTCCTCAGGACGACACGCTCCCCAATCCTGAATGAGGCCAGGGATTTTGTCACAGGTCTCTATGACGCCAGAGGCCGGATGCTTGAACAGACCGAATATATCCCTGTCCTCGCCTTTGCTCTTCAGCCTGTCTGTCAGTACATCGTCAAATATTTTGGAGATGAGATTTTTCCAGGAGATGTGATTCTCCATAACGATGTCTTCACCTGTGGAAATCAGTTGGCGGATATCGCCGCATTTAAACCCATCTTTTATAAAGGCAATCTGGTCGCCTGGGCAGCCTGCAAGGGCCATCAGGCAGATGTAGGAGGGGCTGTCTCAGGAGGATACAATCCCCAGGCAAGAGAGGTCTGGCAGGAAGGATTAAGAATCCCTCCTGTAAAGATTTATGAAAAGGGTCAATTTAGAAAAGATGTCTGGAATCTCATCTTCTCAAATATTCGATACAGTATTGTTGAGGAGGACATTCGGGCAGAGATGGGGGGGTGTGTGGTAGGTGAGAGAGGGATCCTCTCCTTGCTGGATCGCTATGGGAGAGAGGTCTTTGAATCCCATACCGAATACCTCTTCAATTCCACAGAAAAGATGATGAGAGGTGAGATTGAGATGATTCCCGATGGAACGTATCAAGCAGAGAGTTATGTCTATTATGATGGGTTCCATGAGGGTTCAAAATTCAAAATCTCCCTGACCCTTCAGGTGAAGGGAAGCGATATCTATTTCGATTATGCTGGAACCGATTTACAGACCGAAGGCTTTGTCAATGCCCCTTATGCGGCAAGCGTTTCAGCCATCACCCTGACCTTTCTTATGCTGGTCAATCCGGATATGCCACACAATGATGGAATGATGCGACCGATTCATATCCACATACCTGAAGGGACATTCCTCAATGTTAAATTTCCAGGAGCTTCCACCTTCGGGAACAGTATCACCGGCCCCCATTCGGATGCCATCCTGAAGGCTCTCTCCCAGGCCCTCCCTCAAAGGGTGACTGCTGGATGGAATCGGATGCTCGCCTTTGCCATTTCTGGGAAAGACCCGAGAAAGAATGCACCCTATGTGGATATCCTCTTCAATGCCCTGAAGGGGGGCTCCGGAGCAACTTATGGAGTAGATGGATACGATCATATCGGTCTGATCAATTGTGCTGGAGGTATTCTAGCTCAGGACCCAGAGATGTTTGAGCTCACCACCCCTCATCTCCTTCGGAAACACGAATATGTGACCGACTCGGCAGGGGCAGGCCAATGGAGGGGGGGGCTCGGTGTAGAGACGACCTTCAAGATATACGGTCAAGAAGTGACTGGAGTCGTCTTTGGAGATGGAGTGGAGGAGGAGGCGAGAGCCTTTGGACTCTTTAGCGGGAAAGCGGGAACATTGAATAAACTCGAGTTGACTTATCCGGATGGTTCCCTTCACACTCCTAAATCAAAGGATGTGATCAGAAGTATCCCGAAGGGAACCATCTTTCACGAGATTGCAGGGGGGGGAGGAGGATACGGAGACCCATTCAAAAGACCATTGGAAAAGGTTTCAAAAGACGTTCGTAATGGTTTCGTTTCTATTGATAAAGCGAAAGAGGATTATGGGGTGGTGATCGATCCTCGCACGCTTGCGGTGGATGAAGAAGAGACGGCGAAACGGAGGAGTCTCAAAGCAAAGGAATGACGAAAGAGAGCAACTGGCGATGAAATATAAGATCGGGATTGATGTGGGTGGAACTTTCACCGATTTTCTACTGGCTTTCGAAAATGGGACCACGCAGATTTATAAAGTTCTCTCAACACCGGATGATCCCTCTATCGGTCTAATGAATGGCTTGGAGGAGATGGCCAGAGATCGCAAGATCTCTATTCAAGGATTCGTCAGAGACGTGGATACAATCGTTCATGGGACAACCGTCACGACCAATGCTGTGCTGACCTATCGAGGAGCCAAGACAAGCCTTCTAACCACCAAGGGGCTCAGGGATACCCTTGAGATGAGAAGAGGGATTCGTGAGGAGCAGTATAATAACCGCCTCACCAATGTGGAACCTCTGGTTCCACGGTATCTTCGCCACCCCATTGAGGAACGCCTGGACTACAAAGGGGAGGTGATCACTCCGATCCATGAGTCCGACGTGGAAGATTCGATCAAACTGTTCACAGGAGAAGGGATCGAGGCCATTGCCATCTGTTTGATGAACTCCTTTGCCAATCCTGACCACGAAGAGGTGGCCGCAAAAATGATCCGGGAGAGGATGCCCAATGTCTATCTCACCGTCTCGAACACCCTGCTCCCCTCCATTCGTTTCTACGATCGGATCTCGACCACCGTGCTCAACTCCTATGTGGGCCCTATCCTGAGAAGCTATTTGACGAGCCTTCTTCAGCGTCTCAAAGGGATCGGGTTTAAGGGTGTGCTCCTCATCATGCAGTCCAATGGTGGAGTGATCTCTCCAGAGAATGCAATTGAGAAAGCGGCGGTCACCCTTCTCTCAGGGCCAGCGGGAGGACCTGTGGCTGGCATTGCCTATACAGCTGTCCAGGGATACAGAGACTGTATCACCGTTGATATGGGAGGAACAAGTTTTGATGCCGCCCTGATCAAGAACCGAACACCACTGGTAACGACTGAAGGCGAGATCAACCGTCTGAGGTTGGCATTGCCGATGCTGAATATTGTCACCATCGGTGCTGGAGGGGGATCAATCGGTTGGATCGATGAAGGTGGCCTTTTGAGGATGGGACCCCAGAGTGCAGGAGCAAAACCAGGGCCTGCCTGTTACGATCTGGGAGGAGACCTATCCACCTGCACAGATGCTGACCTGTTACTGGGTTACCTGGACAAGGATTACTTTGCAGGAGGAAAGATCCCCCTGAATGAAGAAAAAGCAGTCAGGGCGATCAAAGAACACATTGCTGATAAGATGAAGATGGATGTCCTGGAGGCCGCCGCCGGGATGTACCATGTGATCAATGTAAACATGGCCGCAGGGATTCGGGAAGTTTCAGTGAAGAGAGGAGAAGACCCGCGGGAATTTCCACTGGTGGTAGCAGGAGGAGCGGGCCCCAATCATGCCTGCATGATCGCCCTTGAATTGGAAATCCCTGTGATGATCATCCCCAGGGAATCCTCCATCTTTTGCGCCGCCGGGATGCTGATGAGCGATCTTCAACACGACTTCGTAAGGACCCTTGTG
>Ga0116204_1002356_pt1 | contig 10204 bp, 4 predicted proteins | sample LakKivwa52mmetaG_FD_94481 | JGI IMG/M metagenome (GOLD analysis project Ga0116204, IMG submission 94481) | Anoxic lake water microbial communities from Lake Kivu, Rwanda to study Microbial Dark Matter (Phase II) - Lake Kivu water 52m metaG | ecosystem: Environmental > Aquatic > Freshwater > Lake ... | reverse complement strand
ATGCGAGGCGTCGAGCACGTCGTGCTGGAAGTGGTGCAGGTCGGTATCGATGATGCACTCGCCGGCGCAGGCCTCGTCGTGCTGGCGGTCATGATGCTGCAGGGTCATGGCGGTAGGGCTCCAAACGCGATTGCGGGTCCTGCCGGTAGAACCTGGCCATCTGGGCGTAGACGGCGGGATATTCCGCCGCCAGCAGGTCCGGCAGTTCGAAGAAAAATTCGGACAGCACGGCGAAGAACTCCGCCGGGCTTTCCGAGGCATAGGGATCGATGTCGAGCTCGACGCCGATGCGCTCGGCGTCGTCCACGCGGCGGCAGAAATCAGCGTAGGCCGGCTCGAAGGCGGCGGCCCAGGCGGCGGCGTCCATGTCCGTGTGCAGCGGCGGCAGGCCATCGACGGCGCCGTTCTTCATGTCCAGCTTGTGGGCGAACTCGTGGATGACGACGTTATAGCCGTCGCTCCAGCCGGAGGCGGCGATGTCGTCCAGCGAAAGGATCAGCGGCCCGCCCTCCCAGGCCTCGCCGGACAGGGGCTGGCGCACCCGGTGGACGACGCCGAAGTCGTCGGTGATCTCCCGCTCCGGCACGAACTGCTGCGGGTAAAGGATGATCTCGTTCCAGGTGCCGTACCAGCCGCCGCCCAGGTTCAGCACGGGCAGCGCGGCCTGCAGGGCGATGGCGGCGAGCTCGCGGCCACCGGGCTCGGCGCCGGCGACCGGGGTGACGGTCTTCTCCTCCAGCAGTCGCCGCGCCAGGACACGCAACTGCTCGCGCTCGGCGTCGTTGAAACCGTCGAACAGGGGCAGGCGCAGCCCCTCGCTCCAGTCCTCCTCGGTGGGCGCCGGCAGCGTCGCCGGCTTGCCGAACAGGGCGCGGAGGAGACCCGCCATGGCGGTGGAGTGTCAGACGCCTTCCCGCGTCGCCCGCTTGCGCTCGTGTTCCTTGAGGAAGCGCTTGCGGATGCGGATGGTCTTGGGGGTGATTTCCACCAGCTCGTCGTCGGCGATGAACTCGATGGCCTTCTCCAGGCTCATGTCGATGGGCGGCACCAGGCGCACGGCCTCGTCGGTGCCGGAGGCGCGCACGTTGGTGAGCTGCTTGCCCTTGATGGGGTTCACCACCAGGTCGTTCTCCCGGCTGTGGATGCCGATGACCATGCCTTCGTAGAGCTTGTCGCCCGGGTTGACGAACATGCGGCCGCGGTCTTGCAGCTTCCACAGGGCGTAGGCCACGGCCTCGCCGTTCTCCTGCGAGATGAGCACGCCGTTGCGGCGTTCGGCGACGCCGCCTTCCTTGACCGGCGCGTATTCGTCGAAGACGTGCGACAACAGGCCCGTACCCCGCGTCATGTTCATGAATTCACCCTGGAAGCCGATCAGGCCGCGCGCGGGAATGCGGTATTCGATGCGCACCCGACCGCGGCCGTCCGGCACCATGTCCTGCATGTCGCCCTTGCGCAGGCCCAGGCTTTCCATGACCGCGCCCTGGTGGCCTTCTTCCACATCCACGGTGAGTTGTTCGTAGGGTTCCAGTTCGACGTCGTCGACGATCTTCTTCACCACGCGGGGACGGCCCACGGCCAGCTCGTAGCCCTCGCGGCGCATGTTCTCGATGAGGATGGACAGGTGCAGCTCGCCGCGGCCGGAGACGTCGAAGATGTCGGCGTCCTTGGTGTCGTGCACGCGCAGGGCCATGTTGGTGAGCAGTTCCTTGTGCAGGCGGTCGCGGATCTGGCGGCTGGTGACGAACTTGCCCTCGGTGCCGGCCAGCGGGCTGCTGTTGACCATGAACTGCATGGACAGGGTGGGCTCGTCGATCTTCAGCAGCGGCAGGGCTTCCGGCTGCTCCGGGTCGGTGATGGTGGCGCCCAGCACCAGGTCCTCGATGCCGGTGATCTGCACGATGTCGCCGGCCAGGCCTTCATCCAGCTCCACCTTGTTTAGGCCCTGGTAGCCGAACACCTGGCCTACCTTGGCCTTCACCGGAACACGCTCGTGCTCGGCCATCTCCTCGTCGGTGCCGAACAGCACCACGACCTGCTGGCCGGTCTTCACCTTGCCGCGCTGGATGCGGCCGACGCCGATGCGGCCGACGTAGCTGTTGTAGTCGAGGGCGGAAATCTGCAATTGCAGGGGCGTGTCCTCGTCGGTGGCCGGCGGCGGCACGTGCTTCAGCACGGTCTCGAACAGGGGCTTCATGTCGACGCGCGGCTGATCCAGCTCCAGCGCCGCCCAGCCGTTGAGGCCGGAGGCATAGACGATGGGAAAGTCCATCTGCTCGTCGGAAGCGCCCAGCTTGTCGAACAGATCGAAGGTCAGGTTGACGGCGTTGTCGGCGTCGGCGCCGTCGCGGTCCACCTTGTTCACCACGACGATGGGGTGCAACCCCAAAGCCAGGGCCTTCTTGGTGACGAAGCGGGTCTGCGGCATCGGCCCTTCGACCGCGTCGACCAGCAGCAGCACACCGTCCACCATGCCCAGCACCCGTTCCACCTCGCCGCCGAAGTCGGCGTGGCCGGGGGTGTCGACGATGTTGATGTGGACGCCGTTGTAATTGACCGAGGTGTTCTTGGCGAGGATGGTGATGCCCCGCTCCTTTTCCAGGTCGTTCGAGTCCATGACCCGCTCGGAAACCTGCTGGTGGGCGGCGAAGGTGCCGGACTGACGCAGGAGCTGGTCCACCAGGGTGGTCTTGCCGTGGTCGACGTGGGCGATGATGGCGATGTTGCGAAGGGCGCGGGACATGGGGCTAAGTTCTTATCAGCAAAGCCGAATATTCTACACCGCCGCCGTGTCCTGAGCCGCTTCGAGGCGGTTGGAATCGAAAATACTAGGCCGCGCTGTCGCCAACGGGTCTGACCCGGGAGGCTGCCTCCTTGGCGCGGGAGCGCGCTTCCTCGATGTCCTTGCCCTCCGCCACGGCCACCCCCATGCGCCGGCGGGTGAAGGACACCGGCTTGCCGAACAGGCGCAGATCCGTGCCCGGCACCCGCAGGGCCACATCCACGCCCTCGAAGCGGATGCCCTCGGCCTCGACGCCGCCGTAGATCACCGCCGAGGCGCCGGGGTTGCGCAGGGACACGTCCACCGGCAGGCCCAGGATGGCGCGGGCGTGCAGCTCGAACTCGCTCTGGCGCTGGGTCGCCAGGGTCACCAGGCCGGTATCGTGGGGGCGGGGGCTTACCTCGGAAAACCACACCTCGTCCCCCTTCACGAAGCATTCCACGCCGAAGATGCCCAGGCCACCCAGATTGTCGGTCACCGCCCGGGCGATCGCCCGAGCCCGTTCCAGGGCCTTGGTGCTCATCGGCTGGGGCTGCCAGCTTTCCACGTAGTCGCCCTTCACCTGGACGTGGCCGATGGGCTCGCAGAAGTGGGTTTCCGGCTTGCCGTCCACCCCCATGGCGCGCACGGTGAGCTGGGTGATCTCGTAGTCGAACTCCACCACGCCCTCGGCGATGACCCGGCCCTTGTTCACCCGACCGCCGGCGTTGGCGTAATCCCAGGCCTTGGCCAGTTCATCCGGGCCGTCCACCCGGCTCTGGCCCTTGCCGGAAGAGGACATGACCGGTTTGATGATGCACGGGTAGCCGATGCCGCCCTGCCCTTCGACCGCGACCTTCAATTCAGCAAAGGTATCGGCGAAGGCATAGGTGGAGGTGGGCAGCTTCAGGGTCTCCGCCGCCAGCCGGCGGATGCCCTCCCGGTTCATGGTCAGGTTCGCCGCCCGCGCCGTCGGCACCACCCGGCAGACGCCGGCAGCTTCAAGTTCCAGCAGGGCTTCCGTGGCGATGGCCTCGATCTCCGGCACCACGATGGCCGGCTTTTCCGAATCAATGAGGCGGGCCAGCACGTTGCCGTCCGCCATGTCGATGGTCTGCGCCCGGTGCGCCACCTGATGGCCCGGGGCGCCGTCGTAGCGATCCACCGCGATGACTTCGACGCCCAGGCGTTGCAGGGCGATGATCACTTCCTTGCCCAGTTCCCCCGCCCCCAGCAGCATGACGCGGGTGGCGGACGGTGAAAGCGGCGTGCCGATCTGCATGGTTGGGACTCCTCTTTCGCACCTTTGTGGTGCTGAACTGGACGGCGGCTTATAGTTGCGAGCGAAGCTTAACGTAAGAGCCTTCGCATGCGTTCCCGCCACGTTGCCGTCCTTCTTTTCTGCGCGAGTCTGGTAGGCTCGGTCCACGCCGCTGACTGGCTCTACCTGACCAGCCCGGGTGATACCCTCATCGGCATCGGCGAGCAGTACCTGAAGAACCCCAGGGACTGGCCCAAGGTGCAGGTCGCCAACACCGTGGCAGACCCCAGGCGTCTGCCCGCCAACACCCGCATCCGCATCCCCGTCGATCTGCTCAAGCTGACGCCGGCGCCGGCGACGGCCACGGCAGTGCACGGCAACGTGCGCTTCAAGACCGCCGAGGGTCCCTTCCAGGCGCTACGTGCCGAGACCCAACTGAACGGCGGAGAGACCGTGCTGACCGGCCCCGGGGGTAGCGTCAGCTACCGCTTCGCTGACGGCACCACCCTCACCCAGCAGGCATCCAGCCGGCTGGTGTTCGGACGCCTCGCCGCCTACGGCAAGACCGGCATGGTCTCCACCGAACTCGGCCTCGAAAGCGGCCGCCTGGAAGCCAGCGCTGCCCGCCAGCAGGCGCCCGCCGGCGGTTTCAGCGTGCGCACCCCGGTGGCGGTGGCCGGCCTGCGCGGGACCGGATTCCGCCTCAACCTCTCGGAGGACGGCGCCCGCCTCGCCAGCGAGGTGCTGGAAGGCGCCGTGGGCGTGTCCGCCCAGGGCACGGAGGTGAACGTCGCGGGCGGCTACGGCACCGTCGCCGAAGCCGGCAAGCCACCCGCGCCGCCGCGCGCCCTGCGTCCCAAACCCAACCTGGCCGGCCTGCCGGCGCGGGTGGAGAGCCTGCCGCTAAGCTTTACCTGGCAACCGAACATGCCGGCCCGCGCCTGGCGCGCCCAGGTCGCCGCCGACGCCAGCTTCGCCACGGTACTGCTGGAGGGCCTGTTCAGCGAGCCCAGCGCCCGTTGGGAAACCGACCTGGCGGACGGCCACTATGTGCTGCGCGTGCGCGCCGTCGACGAGGCCGGCCTCGTCGACGGCGCGCACGCGCAGCACATAGTGGCCGTCCGCCAGGTCGGTTTCCCAACGGGCGCTGGGCTCGCTGAACAGGCCCTCCAGCAGTACCGTGGCGAAGCTGGCGTCGGCGGCGACCTGGGCGCGCCAGGCGCGGGCCGGCATGTTCGGTTGCCAGGTAAAGCTTAGCGGCAGGCTCTCCACCCGCGCCGGCAGGCCGGCCAGGTTGGGTTTGGGACGCAGGGCGCGCGGCGGCGCGGGTGGCTTGCCGGCTTCGGCGACGGTGCCGTAGCCGCCCGCGACGTTCACCTCCGTGCCCTGGGCGGACACGCCCACGGCGCCTTCCAGCACCTCGCTGGCGAGGCGGGCGCCGTCCTCCGAGAGGTTGAGGCGGAATCCGGTCCCGCGCAGGCCGGCCACCGCCACCGGGGTGCGCACGCTGAAACCGCCGGCGGGCGCCTGCTGGCGGGCAGCGCTGGCTTCCAGGCGGCCGCTTTCGAGGCCGAGTTCGGTGGAGACCATGCCGGTCTTGCCGTAGGCGGCGAGGCGTCCGAACACCAGCCGGCTGGATGCCTGCTGGGTGAGGGTGGTGCCGTCAGCGAAGCGGTAGCTGACGCTACCCCCGGGGCCGGTCAGCACGGTCTCTCCGCCGTTCAGTTGGGTCTCGGCACGTAGCGCCTGGAAGGGACCCTCGGCGGTCTTGAAGCGCACGTTGCCGTGCACTGCCGTGGCCGTCGCCGGCGCCGGCGTCAGCTTGAGCAGATCGACGGGGATGCGGATGCGGGTGTTGGCGGGCAGACGCCTGGGGTCTGCCACGGTGTTGGCGACCTGCACCTTGGGCCAGTCCCTGGGGTTCTTCAGGTACTGCTCGCCGATGCCGATGAGGGTATCACCCGGGCTGGTCAGGTAGAGCCAGTCAGCGGCGTGGACCGAGCCTACCAGACTCGCGCAGAAAAGAAGGACGGCAACGTGGCGGGAACGCATGCGAAGGCTCTTACGTTAAGCTTCGCTCGCAACTATAAGCCGCCGTCCAGTTCAGCACCACAAAGGTGCGAAAGAGGAGTCCCAACCATGCAGATCGGCACGCCGCTTTCACCGTCCGCCACCCGCGTCATGCTGCTGGGGGCGGGGGAACTGGGCAAGGAAGTGATCATCGCCCTGCAACGCCTGGGCGTCGAAGTCATCGCGGTGGATCGCTACGACGGCGCCCCGGGCCATCAGGTGGCGCACCGGGCGCAGACCATCGACATGGCGGACGGCAACGTGCTGGCCCGCCTCATTGATTCGGAAAAGCCGGCCATCGTGGTGCCGGAGATCGAGGCCATCGCCACGGAAGCCCTGCTGGAACTTGAAGCTGCCGGCGTCTGCCGGGTGGTGCCGACGGCGCGGGCGGCGAACCTGACCATGAACCGGGAGGGCATCCGCCGGCTGGCGGCGGAGACCCTGAAGCTGCCCACCTCCACCTATGCCTTCGCCGATACCTTTGCTGAATTGAAGGTCGCGGTCGAAGGGCAGGGCGGCATCGGCTACCCGTGCATCATCAAACCGGTCATGTCCTCTTCCGGCAAGGGCCAGAGCCGGGTGGACGGCCCGGATGAACTGGCCAAGGCCTGGGATTACGCCAACGCCGGCGGTCGGGTGAACAAGGGCCGGGTCATCGCCGAGGGCGTGGTGGAGTTCGACTACGAGATCACCCAGCTCACCGTGCGCGCCATGGGGGTGGACGGCAAGCCGGAAACCCACTTCTGCGAGCCCATCGGCCACGTCCAGGTGAAGGGCGACTACGTGGAAAGCTGGCAGCCCCAGCCGATGAGCACCAAGGCCCTGGAACGGGCTCGGGCGATCGCCCGGGCGGTGACCGACAATCTGGGTGGCCTGGGCATCTTCGGCGTGGAATGCTTCGTGAAGGGGGACGAGGTGTGGTTTTCCGAGGTAAGCCCCCGCCCCCACGATACCGGCCTGGTGACCCTGGCGACCCAGCGCCAGAGCGAGTTCGAGCTGCACGCCCGCGCCATCCTGGGCCTGCCGGTGGACGTGTCCCTGCGCAACCCCGGCGCCTCGGCGGTGATCTACGGCGGCGTCGAGGCCGAGGGCATCCGCTTCGAGGGCGTGGATGTGGCCCTGCGGGTGCCGGGCACGGATCTGCGCCTGTTCGGCAAGCCGGTGTCCTTCACCCGCCGGCGCATGGGGGTGGCCGTGGCGGAGGGCAAGGACATCGAGGAAGCGCGCTCCCGCGCCAAGGAGGCAGCCTCCCGGGTCAGACCCGTTGGCGACAGCGCGGCCTAGTATTTTCGATTCCAACCGCCTCGAAGCGGCTCAGGACACGGCGGCGGTGTAGAATATTCGGCTTTGCTGATAAGAACTTAGCCCCATGTCCCGCGCCCTTCGCAACATCGCCATCATCGCCCACGTCGACCACGGCAAGACCACCCTGGTGGACCAGCTCCTGCGTCAGTCCGGCACCTTCGCCGCCCACCAGCAGGTTTCCGAGCGGGTCATGGACTCGAACGACCTGGAAAAGGAGCGGGGCATCACCATCCTCGCCAAGAACACCTCGGTCAATTACAACGGCGTCCACATCAACATCGTCGACACCCCCGGCCACGCCGACTTCGGCGGCGAGGTGGAACGGGTGCTGGGCATGGTGGACGGTGTGCTGCTGCTGGTCGACGCGGTCGAAGGGCCGATGCCGCAGACCCGCTTCGTCACCAAGAAGGCCCTGGCTTTGGGGTTGCACCCCATCGTCGTGGTGAACAAGGTGGACCGCGACGGCGCCGACGCCGACAACGCCGTCAACCTGACCTTCGATCTGTTCGACAAGCTGGGCGCTTCCGACGAGCAGATGGACTTTCCCATCGTCTATGCCTCCGGCCTCAACGGCTGGGCGGCGCTGGAGCTGGATCAGCCGCGCGTCGACATGAAGCCCCTGTTCGAGACCGTGCTGAAGCACGTGCCGCCGCCGGCCACCGACGAGGACACGCCCCTGCAATTGCAGATTTCCGCCCTCGACTACAACAGCTACGTCGGCCGCATCGGCGTCGGCCGCATCCAGCGCGGCAAGGTGAAGACCGGCCAGCAGGTCGTGGTGCTGTTCGGCACCGACGAGGAGATGGCCGAGCACGAGCGTGTTCCGGTGAAGGCCAAGGTAGGCCAGGTGTTCGGCTACCAGGGCCTAAACAAGGTGGAGCTGGATGAAGGCCTGGCCGGCGACATCGTGCAGATCACCGGCATCGAGGACCTGGTGCTGGGCGCCACCATCACCGACCCGGAGCAGCCGGAAGCCCTGCCGCTGCTGAAGATCGACGAGCCCACCCTGTCCATGCAGTTCATGGTCAACAGCAGCCCGCTGGCCGGCACCGAGGGCAAGTTCGTCACCAGCCGCCAGATCCGCGACCGCCTGCACAAGGAACTGCTCACCAACATGGCCCTGCGCGTGCACGACACCAAGGACGCCGACATCTTCGACGTCTCCGGCCGCGGCGAGCTGCACCTGTCCATCCTCATCGAGAACATGCGCCGCGAGGGCTACGAGCTGGCCGTGGGCCGTCCCCGCGTGGTGAAGAAGATCGTCGACGACGTCGAACTGGAACCCTACGAACAACTCACCGTGGATGTGGAAGAAGGCCACCAGGGCGCGGTCATGGAAAGCCTGGGCCTGCGCAAGGGCGACATGCAGGACATGGTGCCGGACGGCCGCGGTCGGGTGCGCATCGAATACCGCATTCCCGCGCGCGGCCTGATCGGCTTCCAGGGTGAATTCATGAACATGACGCGGGGTACGGGCCTGTTGTCGCACGTCTTCGACGAATACGCGCCGGTCAAGGAAGGCGGCGTCGCCGAACGCCGCAACGGCGTGCTCATCTCGCAGGAGAACGGCGAGGCCGTGGCCTACGCCCTGTGGAAGCTGCAAGACCGCGGCCGCATGTTCGTCAACCCGGGCGACAAGCTCTACGAAGGCATGGTCATCGGCATCCACAGCCGGGAGAACGACCTGGTGGTGAACCCCATCAAGGGCAAGCAGCTCACCAACGTGCGCGCCTCCGGCACCGACGAGGCCGTGCGCCTGGTGCCGCCCATCGACATGAGCCTGGAGAAGGCCATCGAGTTCATCGCCGACGACGAGCTGGTGGAAATCACCCCCAAGACCATCCGCATCCGCAAGCGCTTCCTCAAGGAACACGAGCGCAAGCGGGCGACGCGGGAAGGCGTCTGACACTCCACCGCCATGGCGGGTCTCCTCCGCGCCCTGTTCGGCAAGCCGGCGACGCTGCCGGCGCCCACCGAGGAGGACTGGAGCGAGGGGCTGCGCCTGCCCCTGTTCGACGGTTTCAACGACGCCGAGCGCGAGCAGTTGCGTGTCCTGGCGCGGCGACTGCTGGAGGAGAAGACCGTCACCCCGGTCGCCGGCGCCGAGCCCGGTGGCCGCGAGCTCGCCGCCATCGCCCTGCAGGCCGCGCTGCCCGTGCTGAACCTGGGCGGCGGCTGGTACGGCACCTGGAACGAGATCATCCTTTACCCGCAGCAGTTCGTGCCGGAGCGGGAGATCACCGACGACTTCGGCGTCGTCCACCGGGTGCGCCAGCCCCTGTCCGGCGAGGCCTGGGAGGGCGGGCCGCTGATCCTTTCGCTGGACGACATCGCCGCCTCCGGCTGGAGCGACGGCTATAACGTCGTCATCCACGAGTTCGCCCACAAGCTGGACATGAAGAACGGCGCCGTCGATGGCCTGCCGCCGCTGCACACGGACATGGACGCCGCCGCCTGGGCCGCCGCCTTCGAGCCGGCCTACGCTGATTTCTGCCGCCGCGTGGACGACGCCGAGCGCATCGGCGTCGAGCTCGACATCGATCCCTATGCCTCGGAAAGCCCGGCGGAGTTCTTCGCCGTGCTGTCCGAATTTTTCTTCGAACTGCCGGACCTGCTGGCGGCGGAATATCCCGCCGTCTACGCCCAGATGGCCAGGTTCTACCGGCAGGACCCGCAATCGCGTTTGGAGCCCTACCGCCATGACCCTGCAGCATCATGACCGCCAGCACGACGAGGCCTGCGCCGGCGAGTGCATCATCGATACCGACCTGCACCACTTCCAGCACGACGTGCTCGACGCCTCGCAT
>Ga0116204_1002355_pt1 | contig 10206 bp, 6 predicted proteins | sample LakKivwa52mmetaG_FD_94481 | JGI IMG/M metagenome (GOLD analysis project Ga0116204, IMG submission 94481) | Anoxic lake water microbial communities from Lake Kivu, Rwanda to study Microbial Dark Matter (Phase II) - Lake Kivu water 52m metaG | ecosystem: Environmental > Aquatic > Freshwater > Lake ... | reverse complement strand
GATCATCATATTCAGTTGAGGAAGCAACAATGAGCACATCCTGATAGCTCTTTGCGGCAGCCCGAATCAGGGAAATTCCACCGATATCGATTTTTTCAATGATCTCTTCATGTGTTGATCCCGAGCTAACGGTAAGTTCAAAAGGATAGAGGTCAACAATAACCAGGTCGATTGGAGGGATTTCGTATTCTGTAACCTGATGGAGGTCTGCCTCATGGTTGCGCCGGTAAAGGATGCCGCCGAATACTTTAGGATGGAGGGTCTTTACTCTGCCCCCAAGAATTGAAGGATAGTTCGTCAGACTTTCCACCGTTTTTGCCGGAATACCAAGAGCGCTTATGAATTCATACGTGCCACCCGTAGAATAGATCTCTATTCCCAGGTTGAATAACTGCCTGGCGACAAGCTCAATGCGATCCTTATTGTAAACGGAGATCAGCGCTGAGCGGATGGGTTTAAGCTCTTCCATATGTTGACAGAGAAAAAGTGCAAGTTTATTAAAAATTCAGGCTCTTTCCCTGTGTTTTTTCAACCTGATAACGAAATGTGCAAAGTTTTCAATAAAAATGTTAATTTCGAAGATGTCGCAGGAAATCTCTTTAATTTTACATTCTTCCTGAATCGTTGACAATGTTCCGGTACATTATTATATCCTAATTCGTTTTTACATGCTTTTTTTCAGATTACTCCGTGAAAGCTACCTGTTTGCTATCAGAGCGCTGGTGGTTAATAAAGTGAGAACCCTACTGTCATTACTAGGTATCACTATAGGAATTTTTTCGGTGATCTCTGTCTTAACGGTGTTCGACAGCATAGAATATACCCTGCGCAAGGACATAGAATCGCTTGGCAGCAATGTTCTTTTTATTCAAAAATGGCCATTCATTGGTAGCCCGGATATGCCATGGTGGGAGTATATCAAACGTCCGGAAGCACGGGTTGCAGAGATGGAGGAAATACTGAACAGAAGTTCCCTGGCAGAAGCTGCAGGATATTATGTCGGAACCAACAGAAATATTAAACATTCCGGGATCACTTTCGAAAATGCAACGATTGTTGCAGTTTCGCACGACTATGATAAAGTGGATGCTATAAACATAGCTGAAGGGAGATATTTCACCCTTGCAGAATCACAGGGCGGTCGTCCTGTAGCAATTATGGGTGCCGAAATAGCTTCAAAACTTCTGCCGGGCAAAGATCCAATCGGGCAGCAGGTGGTTGTGTTCGGTCGGAAGGTTGAGATCATAGGACTTTTTAAAAGAACAGGAAATAATACCTTCGGTCGTTCATTTGACGATTGGTTGCTTGTTCCGGTGAATTTTGGCAGAAATTTCATTGACCTTGATGGTGATAATATCGGATCAGCCATTCTGGTAAGGGGGAAAAAGAATGTCCCAAACGATCAGTTGAAGGATGAATTAACAGGTATTATGCGTTCCGTGCGTAAACTGAAACCAGGGGTGTCGGATAACTTTGAAATCAACGAAACAAGTGTAATCAACAAAGCATTCGACCAGGTTTTTGGCGTGATATCTATCGTCGGCTGGATTGTCGGCGGGTTTTCCTTGTTGGTTGGGGGCTTTGGCATTGCCAATATCATGTTTGTCTCAGTAAAGGAAAGAACAGTGCAGATCGGGATTCAAAAATCACTCGGGGCTAAGAACACATTTATCCTTCAGCAGTTCCTTTTTGAAGCTGTCTTCCTTTCGTTGTTAGGCGGCCTTTTTGGATTGCTGATCATATACATAGGAACAATTATTGCCTCCAATCTTGCCGATATGGAGTTGTTTCTGAATGCAAAGAATATAATCCTCGGACTTTCTGTTTCCGCCTTTATCGGGTTGTTTTCAGGCCTGTTTCCTGCCTGGTCGGCATCAAGACTGGACCCTGTGGAGGCCATGCGCTCCACATTTTAAGATCAATTCACCGTAAGTGTTTTTCCCGGGGATACCGAAAGCTTAGCGCCTGGTTCGATAGTCAAGCTCTTGACAGTTAGATTATAGTTCAAAACTGGAAAGGGCCTGGCATGTCCATAGATGATCACTGCTGTTGACGGACTGGGAACGATCCCCTCTTCCCAGTTGCCGCAATCGCTCATTTCAGCGGTGTTTTTGTTTCCTGTCCATATTGAAATATTCCGTTGCATCTTCCCGGGAACTGCTCTTGTATTGACTGACATTGGCGCAGTATAGCTAACCTGTACCCGGCAGTTTTGCCCATAATAGGTATTGAAAGTGTTTCTCACTTTCACTGTATGCCACTCTTCTGAATTGGGAGTGTAATTCAGGATAAGAGGAGCGGAGACAGATGTGACTCCCGAGGCGAATGCAACAATTTCACCGTTTGAATTTGAAATGCTTACGGTCAGGTCTCTGCCGTCAGTTTCTGGCACTACTGTGCATTGAACAGGGCTGTTTAAAGCAGGATATATTTTACCCGTAATCCTTTCATTCATGGATGAATCAGGTAGTCTGCCCCCCTGGCAAAGGGAGCGGCAATGACTGTCGCCCAGGTCATCGGCCATTTCCCATTCCTGGGTAGTTAGAGCAGGGCGTGATGGAGCATAGGTCGCAAGGTATGTGTAAATATCATTCACCGATGAAAAGGTTATACCGGCAGGAACAGGAGCCCAGATTGAATATCCATGCCCATAGGCTCCGGGTATGGTATGACCGTTAGGAGAAGTCTTGATAAGAACCCGTCCGTCATTATAGACATGCGTGGTACTCAGTCCATGAGATCCGGAATAATCAATCAAATCCACGTTATGCCAGGTAGGATCATTAACAGAGATCCAAACCTGTTGATCCTGGGAATTATCAGACACAGAAGCGAAAAAATCGGTGATTCCGATAATTGCCTTGCCAACTCGTTCGATCACCAGGTGATCCCCGCTGGTTCCAGATGCGTAATAGGGAGCAGCGGCGCCTGTGAGAGAAGTTGATACGATATAGGCTCCACTTTTAAAGGAAAGCTTCTGGTGTGATTGAATTATATTCCTGATACCGTGCCTGACAGGCAGGTCAATTTCAGAGGTTGGAAGGTGGGAATAACGCTTTCCTGTTGTTCCGATATCAAACAGGTCTTCAAAATAAACCGATGGATTGCCGTCAACGGCAAAAACTGCAGCATAGGCAGAAGCCAGACGAGGCTCGCGCGGATCAATATGCTGTCCATTACCGCTCAGTTCATTTCCGGTATCCCATCCGGTAGGGTCGCCCAGGTTTTTGGAATAATTCCCATTTGCCAGTAATATGGGCCTGAAGTTATCATGACTGTTTACAAATGGAATAGTCCGGTAGACCCTTTTAGATCCGTAATCTGTATAACGTTTCCCTTGCTGACAGGAAGGGAGGTTTTGCATATTATAGCCTCCCCCTCCATGAACGAATCCATAAATCCCACTACCATTGGTGCTATAACCCCGATAAGCGATATCGGTGGTTCCTGTATGCTCTTCACCGCCACCGGCAACTGCTGTCACATAATTGTCAAGGTCAAACTGATTCCCGATCCATTCTCCGAAACACAACATGTTCTCTCCGCCAGCGGCAAAGGAAGGTATGGAATATTTTACATGATTGATGAATTGATTCTGGGCGTTGATGGAATAATGCTTCACGGCATCCAACCTGAAACCGTCAATGGCTGTCTGTCTTTTGAACCACTCCATATAATTTTTAACGCTATTCAGCATATAATCAGGAACCTGGGCAGGATTATAGAAAGGGCGGGTAACAGCGCCGATGGTAGCTGAACCTGAAGTGGGAATATTGGTACTTTGCCCGTATGCTCCGGGAGTTTCATAATCGATATCGGGGCCCCAGAAAGTGCTGCAGATCTCACCCGAGTTACAGTTGTTGGCAGGATTCGGATGGAAGTTCTGGTAGTTTTTAGCCCACCTACCCGATCGCGTCCAATAGTCGTTCTGCGTTTCATTTATACGAGGTGTCTTGAATGAAACATACCTGAAATTTTTAAATCCGCTGGCACTTTGCATGGAATATGTCGGCTCAGGATCCTGTCCGCCCGTATTATTGGCATCTGCAATATGATTCAGCACCATGTCTTCGATCACTTCAATTCCATTGGCGTGCAATACAGCAATCATACGCAATAGTTCATCCTTGGTACCCAAACGGGTTGTATCTCCATGATCTTTTTGGTACTTATCGCCCAGATCATACATATCGAACGGAGCATACCCAACCTTATTGGCTGAACTGTTTTTGGCTGCCGGTGGAATCCATACAGCATCAATTCCCATTGCTTTCAGCCGGGGTGCTAATTCAGTAAGGTAGTTTGCCCAGCCATACCGGAAGTTGGAATTCCAATAATCCCACCAGAATCCCTGAAAGACCACCCTGGAAACCGTTTGGGTGGGTTGCGCAATAACCGGAGAACAGGCTAACAAGAAAAGCAGAAAACCGCTTGCAACAAGTTTGAAAAAGCGTATATGTATCATAGTCATGTAGTTAAAGGAGATGACGATCATGTGCTGGTGGGTTCGGAATTCCGGCAAAAGCGCCACATCTTTTACAAAGATACGATTTCTGCAAGGATCCCTTTAGGATCAGGTATTTAAATACTCCTTTCAGGGTATGACATTTATTTCAGAAAGAGGGAAAGGTTACTATTGAATAAATAATCCGCTTGTTGATAAATCGTCATGAAAGCTACTACTCTTTTGACTATTTTTGCTGTAATCAGAGCTATTCCCATGGTGAGACGCTGGGTACTAAAAGACAAGGTCGATATGACCATAGTTGGTAATCTTGCCAGCCAGCTTGGCATTGAAACAGCTCTATCGGAATTGCTGGTTCAACGGGGTATTCACTCTTATGAAGAAGCAAAGGCTTTTTTCAGACCGGAATTGACAAATCTGCACGATCCATTTCTGATAAACGATATGGATTTGGCTGTTAAACGAATCGAAGAGGCTAAAAGGAATAATGAGAAAATCCTCGTTTATGGAGACTATGATGTAGACGGCACTACAGCAGTGGCATTGGTTTACACATTTCTTCAACAACAGGGATTTGAAAAAATTGACTTTTATATTCCGGACCGTTACGGGGAAGGATACGGTATCTCAACGAAAAGCATTGACTTTGCCAGGGGCGAGGGTTTTAGCCTGATCATTGCACTGGATTGCGGTATAAAATCGGTTGATAAGATTGATTATGCCCATCAATTTAACATTGACTTTATAATTTGTGATCATCACCGGCCGGGTGCAATGCTTCCTTCTGCTGTTGCTGTTCTTGACCCCAAACGGGATGATTCTGCTTATCCTTTTTCTGAACTGTCGGGTTGCGGGGTAGGATTTAAATTGGTACAGGCTTATGCACAAAAAAATGGTATTCCATTTGAGTCTTTACGGAGTTATCTTGACCTGGTTGCAGTCAGTATTGCTTCCGACATCGTTCCGATTACCGGCGAAAACCGCATTCTTTCCTATTACGGATTAAAGCTTATCAACAGTAATCCAAGACCAGGGCTAGAATCGATTCTGAACATTGCGAATATCATCCGTAAAAATGAAGATGAAAGCCTTGTGGAAGTAGATGCGGACCTCCGGTTCTCCAGGGAACTTACCATTAATGACCTGGTTTTTATTCTTGGACCAAGGATCAATGCTGCCGGCAGAGTTGAGAGTGGCCGCAATTCAGTTCTTTTGCTCATAAGCCCCGATCTTGCTCATGCTGAAAGCATCGCAAGGCAGATAAATGACTTCAATATTGAACGAAGGAACCTGGATGCTCATATCACACAGGAAGCGCTTGATATGATCGCTTCCGATCCATCCATGAGCGATTCGCTCGCTACTGTGGTCTATAATCCTGAATGGCACAAAGGCGTTATCGGTATTGTAGCTTCCCGGTTGACCGACAGCTATTACCGCCCCACAATAGTATTGACATTGTCGAATGGCCTGATAACTGGTTCGGCCAGATCAGTAAAGGATTTTGATATCTATGATGCCATTGACGCCTGCAGTGACCTGCTTGAGCATTTTGGCGGGCATACCTTTGCTGCCGGGTTATCGCTTAAACCGGAAAATCTGGAAAAATTCCGTACCAGGTTCGAACAGGTCGTGGCATCCTCAATCACAGAAGAAATGATGATACCTGAAGTGGAAATCGATCTGGAGATGAACCTGAACCAAATCACTCCGAAGTTTATGCGTATCCTGAAACAATTTGCCCCATTCGGGCCGGGGAATATGGCACCGGTATTCGTTACACCGGACACGCAGGATACAGGATATGCCCGAATTGTAGGCAAGAATCACATTAAAATGAACGTGTTTCAGAATGCTGTCCGTTCAAATCCATTTTCAGCAATAGCCTTTCAACTAGGCGATAAATTTCCTTCCATCGCGAAGCAACAGCTTATGGACATATGTTATCACCTTGAAGAGAATGAATGGAATGGGAACCGTAGTATACAATTGAATATTAAGGATATCCGCTTTAACGATTATTAACCATATTGTTCCGGGGGGGGGGTGATCAAAAATGAACAAAAACACGGATGATCAGGAATACCCCGAATAGAACCAGCAGAAATCCCACAACATGGTTTACCCTGATCAGCATCTTTGGCTTCAGGTATTGTTTCAATTTATGGGCGAGAAATACCTTGAATACATCACTGAAAAGGATAGCTGCCAGTGTTCCGGCAAAAAAGATCACCACACCATGCTTGTCATCGCCATAATTTGCACTTACCCCTACCATGGCCGATATCCAGAAAAACCAAACAAAAGGATTCATGATATTAAGGAAATATCCCTTTAAAATATAGGTAAGAAAACCCGGAGACTTGATTTCTATCAGGTTGTTGTTTTCATCGATATGAACCTTTCTGTAGAAAGTGTAAATTCCAAAACCAATCAAAATGGCACCTCCTATAACACCGGCAATTATATAATTGTTTTTCTGATTGATAACTTGCAGAGCTCCAAGAAATGCAAGGTATACAACACTTAGATCGCTCAGGAAGATCCCTCCTGCCAGAAAAAGACCCGATTTCAGTCCCCTATGAATACTGGTCTGCAAGAGCGTGAACAAGGCTGGACCCAAAAGGACAGAGAGGGTCAAACCTAAAATAGCGCCTTGTAGAAATGGGTGCATTCGTCAGAATGTTTCAAATTATGTGAATCCTTGTTTATCTGTCGATCAGGAATACTTTTTAAATCGGGGTAAGAAACAGGAATGCTGATCAATGCAGTTTAAGTGTAATCAGATAAGATTCCCAGTCCTCAAGTTTAGTTGATTTGAGTACCCTGGGAAACTTATATTGACCACCTATTTTACCGTTTTTCTTCATCCATCCATAGAATACTTCAGAAGGCAGAGGATTAACAATCACATGCTGGATAGCATGTAACCGCTCCGTCCGATAATCATCATTCAGGATCTTGAGGTTTTCATCAATGTGCTCTGCAGCCAACTGGGGGTCGAATGGCTCATCTACCCCAAGGTACCACCGATGTGCAAACATCTTTTCGTCCTTAACACCGGCAACGGTAAACTCCCTGACAGAAATGTTCATCTGGTGTTCCAGCATCTCAATAGCCCTGTTCATATTCTCCTGTGAAAGGTGTTCTCCGCATACACTCAGGTAGTGCTTTGTCCGACCAGTTATAATTATTTCAGATAACGCTTTAGAGGTGAACCTAATAGTGTCACCGATCAGGTAACGCCATGCACCGGCACAGGTAGAAATCAGCAGAGCGTAGTCCTTTCCTTCTTCAACTTCCCGAATAGTGAGAACGTTGGCATCCGGCTTCAGATTGCTGTCATCATCAAAATTTTCAGCAGTGAACGGCACGAATTCGAAAAAAATGCCATTGTCAAGGACCAGTTGCATCGAATTTGTGTCAGGCCTGCTCTGGTAAGCAATAAACCCTTCGGAGGCCAGGTAGGTTTCCATATAGGTGAGCGGACGGGCAAGCAATTTCTGGAATCCTTTGACATAGGGAGTAAAGGAGACACCTCCATGCACATAAACCGTCAGATTGGGCCAGATATCATGAATGGTTTTGAGGTTATAAGTCTCAATGATCCGTTCCAATAAAATCTGTAACCATGCAGGGACTCCGCAGATGACACCGATATCCCACTCAGGCGCCATTTTCACAATTTCATCAAGTTTGTTGGTCCAGTTGCGTTCTTTGGAGATCCTGTTTCCGGGTTTGTAGAAATGCTGAAACCAGAAAGGAAGGTTCCCTGCGGTTATCCCGGATAAGTCGCCTTCATAATAGGTGCCGTTAAACTCAAGTTGCGTGCTTCCTCCCAGCATAAGAATGCCTTTTTCGTAAAACTCATTCGGCAGATCATATTTGGAAAGGGTAAGCAGTTGCATGATGCTGGTCTTCTGAATGGCCCGAAGCATATCGCTGGTTATGGGAATATACTTGCTCGATGCTTCAGAAGTTCCTGAACTCAAGGCAAAGTAATTGACCTGCCCCGGCCAGCATACAAAGGCCTCCCCGTTTAATGCCCGGGACCACCATTTCCTGTGCATGCTGGAATAGTCGTGAAGCGGAACCCGTTGCTGAAACGATGAAACAGGATCGCGATGGCGAAGAATTTCCTGAAAATCGTTTTTTTCACCAAACGAAGTAATCTGGGCTTTCTGAAGAAGCTTGCGTAATGTCTTGATTTGTACTTTATAAGGGTCCTGGGTCTTTAAGCTATCAATCGGTATCTTACTTCTGAATTCTATGGCGCTCTTTATGATCGATCCTAGGATGGGCATGTTCTGTCCGGAATTTGATTATATGCGTGGCTAAATTAACTAAAAATAGTATATCCTTTTATTGCCATACCGACTCACCTTCACCATTAATTAAGTGTGTGATCCGAATGTTCCCTCTTTAAATGAGAAACACCAAAGATAATTATTGTGGATTAGGTGTCGAGCACTGTAATATTTATTCATGTTTAAGGATTGCTTACCCTGAAAAGTTCCGCAGCAATCCCATCAGCCATGAATTTCCCTTTACTTGTCAGGTAAAGATTCTGATCTTTCAATATCAGTTGGCCCACATCGAGGAATTTCGTCGAATCCTTGAGGGCTTGTTCAACCCAATCCTGTCCAAAATTTTTTTGAACAACATTCAGGTCAATACCCCACATAGTACGTAACATGGTCATGACATATTCGTTGAATCTCTGGGATTTAGATAGGATTTCCTGTTCAAAGGGGATTTTATTCTGTTGAAGAGATTCAAAATACTGAACAAGATTTGAAACATTCCATTGCCGTGTGGAGCCATTGTAGGAATGGGCTGATGGCCCGATCCCGAGATAAGAATCCCCTTTCCAGTATGCTGTATTATGCCTGGAAAAACTACCGGGCCGGCAGAAATTTGAAATCTCATAGTGCAGGTAGCCATAAGCTTCCAAAAGATTTACCAGTAGGTTGAAGTGTTGAGCTTGTTTGCTTTCATCCATATCTGGTAACTTACCTTTGCGAATCATAATGGAAAGCGGAGTCTTCTCTTCCACCGTAAGTGCATAGGCTGATATATGTGGGATATTCAATTCAATAGCGTTCAGAAGGTTCGATTCCCAGTCGACAGAATCGAGCGTTGGAATTCCATAGATCAGATCAATGCTAAGATTGCTGAAACCGGCATCCTGAGAGCGTTTTATACTGTTTAAGGCCTGCCTGCCTGTATGAACGCGGTGAAGGAATTGAAGATCCTTGTCCTCGAAAGACTGAACTCCGATGCTTAGCCTATTTATGCCGATGGCTTTCAATTCATGCAACTTCTGTTTATTCAAATCATCAGGATTTGCTTCCAACGTGATCTCTACATCTGATTCCACTTGAAAAACTGAATAGACTGAGGAGAGGAGTTCCTGAATCTCACCGCTTTTCAGAATGGAAGGTGTACCTCCACCTAAGTAGATCGTATTCACCGGTTTTGAATTGAGATACTCTTTCTGCAGATTCAATTCATGAATTAAGGCCGGAACCAATTCGTGGCGATGTCTGGTTGCTGCCAGAGAAAAAAAATTGCAATAATGGCATTTCTGCTTGCAATAGGGAATGTGTATGTATATTCCTGACATGAAAAAAAATGAAAAAATTTCAATTGTTGTTTTTGGATTGTGACATTGGTAGTCAGTTGACAGATGGTAGCGGGCAAATGGCAGATGTAAGAAGTCAGATGTCGGAGGTCAGAAT
>Ga0116204_1002351_pt1 | contig 10208 bp, 9 predicted proteins | sample LakKivwa52mmetaG_FD_94481 | JGI IMG/M metagenome (GOLD analysis project Ga0116204, IMG submission 94481) | Anoxic lake water microbial communities from Lake Kivu, Rwanda to study Microbial Dark Matter (Phase II) - Lake Kivu water 52m metaG | ecosystem: Environmental > Aquatic > Freshwater > Lake ... | reverse complement strand
GTGATCGGGGGAGGGGACTGGGCTACGGACAGGCTGATTCCCGATTGTGTAAGATCTATTTTAAAAGGAGAAAAAATACTTATCAGAAATCCCCAGGCTATCCGACCCTGGCAGCATGTTTTAGAGCCCCTCAGTGGATATCTTATGTTGGCAGAAAAACTGTATGAAAAGGGTCCCCAATATGCGGAAGCATGGAATTTCGGACCGAACGATCAGGACGCCAAAAATGTAGAATGGATTGTTAAAAAGATTTGTGCAAAATGGGGAGAAAATATTTCTTACGTAATTGACAAAGGTGAACACCCCCATGAAGCTCATTATCTGAAATTAGACTGCTCCAAAGCAAAATCTGAACTCCGCTGGTATCCGAAATGGAATTTAGAACAAGCCATTGATAAGGTTATTGAATGGACAATGGCATATAAAGAAAATAGAGATTTAAAAGAAGTGTGTTTAAAGCAGATAGATGAATATGTTAGTGGGGAAATAGGGCTCAATAAGTGACGGAGATCATATTTCTCGGCACAAATGGATGGTTTGACAGCTTGACGGGTAACACTATTTGTATTCTTATTAAGACTGAAGAATATTATATCGTTCTTGATGCGGGGAATGGATTGCATAAGATTGATAGGTATTTAAATATTGAAAGACCCGTTTATCTATTCTTGAGCCACTTTCACTTTGACCATATTGTTGGTTTACATATTTTAAATAAGTTTAATTTTACAAAAGGGCTAAAGATTTATGGTCCGGCGGGCACGAAAGATATTATGAATTTAATAATTAATAGACCCTTTACTATCCCGTTGACCGATCTTTCCTTTAATGTAGAAATTTTTGATTTGCCCGAGAAAGAAAGGAGATTACCTTTTTGCTTCGAATCTGAACCAGTAGTTCATTCTTCATTGACCTTAGGATTTAGATTCGAAATAGATGGAAAAGTAATTAGTTACTGTCCAGATACAGGTTATTGCGAAAATGCCGTTAGATTGGCACGAAATGCTGACCTGCTGATTGCAGAATGTTCATATAAATCTGGACAAATCAACAGAAAATGGCCCCATTTGAACCCTGAAACGGCTGCGAAGATTGCTAAAGAGGCTAAAGTTAAAAGATTGGCTTTGGTTCACTTTGACGCAAGTATTTATCAGAATGTAGAAGAGAGGAAGGCTGCCGAGAAAGAAGCGAAAAAGATTTTCAGCAATACTTTTGCCGCAGTGGATGATATGCAGGTTGGGTTGGTTGAGATATAGCATATACCGAATATTTGTGAAGAAAGAGTGGGTAGAAAGTAGTTTGTATAAAAAAATGGCAAGTCTGAAAAAGGGGGGAATAGTTTGTATTTTAAGAAAAATATCTAAAGTTTTTCAAGAGGTTTATTATCAGGTTTTTTTATGCCCCAAGCCCGCTCATAAAAGAATGGACTGAAGAAGAAGGATTATAGATGAAAATCTTGGTTACGGGAGGCAGTGGATTCATCGGCAGGAATGTAGTTGAATATTTAACCAAGAAATATGAAGTCTTATCTCCTACCCATCGGGAGTTAGAACTCCTTGATGAAGATGCGGTGCGGTTGTTTTTGGAAAAGCACACTGTAGATGTGGTGGTTCACTGTGCAGTGAAGCCTGGGCATCGCAATGCAAAGGACCCAACAAATCAACTTTATGTCGATACGCGGATGTTTTTTAACCTTGCCCGCAATACCGACCTCTTTCAGAAGCTGATTTGTATCAGTTCCGGCGCGGTCTATGATGTTCGGTATAATATGATCAAAATAAGCGAAGAATATTTTGATACTCATATGCCCGTTGATGAACATGGTCTGTTCCGATATATCGCCGCGAAATATATCGAAAAAGCAGAGCGTATAATAGAGCTGCGGCCATTTTCAGTTTTCGGAAAATACGAGGATTATGCCATCCGATTCATTTCCAATGCTATCTGTAAAACTCTCTTGGATTTGCCCATCACCATAAAACAGAATAGACGGTTTGACTTTATATATATCGACGACCTGGCACGAGTGATTGATTATTTTATTGGGAAAGAAGGAAAATTTAAGTGCTATAATGTCACCCCTGATGAGGCAATGGAATTGCGTATCATCGCTGAAAAGGTTCGGGAAATTTCAGGAAAGGATCTTCCGATTCTGATAGCCCAAGATGGGATAGGATTGGAATACAGTGGAGACAATCAGCGACTGCGGAGAGAAATTCCAGGATTATCTTTCACTCCAATCGATCAGGCAATTCATCAGCTCCATGATTGGTATGCTTCGAATCGTCACTTGCTGAACAGAGAGTTTCTTCTGGTCGATAAATAATTGCACTGCGAGGTCTATGAAAAAGGGATGAAGGTATCCGATTACTTAGCCGAGGAATTGGCGGAACACGGAATTCGCCATGTATTTATGGTTACTGGGGGCGGGGCAATGCATTTGAATGTTTCGCTCGGGACGCACCCGAAATTAGAAACGATCAATAACCATCACGAACAAGCCTGTGCTATCGCCGCAGAAAGCTATGGCCGATTAACCGGGAGAATTGCAGCTGTATGTGTAACGAGCGGACCGGGAGGCACAAATGCCATTACCGGAGTTCTATGTGCTTGGTTGGACTCTATCCCCATGATTATCGTCTCTGGACAGGTACGATACGATACCACCGTGAGCAGTACTGGTTTACCTTTGCGTCAATTAGGAGATCAGGAGTACGATATCGTTAAATCGATTGCTCCCATGACTAAGTATGCAGCGATGGTGAAGGATCCTAAGGAAATCCGTTATCATCTGGAACGAGCTTTATACCTGGCAAAAGCAGGACGTCCGGGACCTTGCTGGCTGGATATTCCGTTGAATATTCAGGGTACCATGATCGATGAGAAAAATCTTAGACCCTACAATCCTGATGAGGACTCTGGGGAAATACCGCCTAAAGTAAGTCCTGATATCCTTTTAGAAATTATTAATCGCATAAAGTCATCAAAGAGACCCGTTTTATTGGCTGGATCAGCAATCCGTTCCTCCGGGGCGCAGACAGAATTTTTGCAGTTGATTGATTTATTAGAAATTCCTGTGGTGACCGCCTGGAATGCGCATGACTGTATCCCGGATGAGCATCGATTTTATTTCGGCCGACAGGGCTCCTTAGGAGATCGAGCGGGAAATTTTATTTTGCAAAATGCAGATCTTCTCCTATCATTGGGTTGTCGGCTAAGCCTCAGACAGACGAGTTTTAACTGGAAAAGTTTTGCGCGAGAAGCATTTAAGATTATCGTGGACATTGATCCCCTAGAGCTTCAAAAGCCAACCGTTAAACCCGATCTCCCAATCCACGGGGATGTGGCAGATTGGATCAGGGCTTTAAACAGAGAACTCTCGCCGACAGGATTATCGGCTAAAGAAGAATGGCTGGATTGGTGCCAGGTGCGGAAAAAACGTTATCCTGTGGTCTTGAAAGAATATTGGGATCGCAAAGACCTTGTGAATCCGTACTGTTTCGTGGAATCTCTCAGTAAGCATTTGCCGGAAGGCCAGATTACAGTAACCGGGAATGGATCTGCTTGTGTATGCACCTTCCAGGCCGTCCAGATCAAAAAAGGTCAACGCCTTTATACGAATTCCGGTTGTGCAACAATGGGCTATGATTTACCAGCCGCGATCGGGGCCTGCCTGGCCTCGGGGCGCCAAAAAATCGTCTGTTTGGCAGGGGATGGGAGTATCCAGATGAATCTGCAGGAATTGCAGACGATTGTGCACCACAAGCTTCCCATAAAGATATTTGTCCTGAACAATAATGGGTATCATTCTATGCGCCAAACGCTTAGTACTTTTTATGGCCAAATCAAAGTAGGCTTTGATCCTCAGAGCGGGGTGAGCTTTCCGGATATGGAACGAGTGGCCTATGCCTATCAAATTCCGTTCATTCGTTGTGCGAATCATGATGCATTAGATCGTTGTATCGCAACGACCTTAGAAGGCCCCTCCCCATTTATCTGCGAAGTGATGATTGCCATTGATCAGCCTTTTGCACCCAAACAATCTTCACAAAGTCTTCCGGACGGGAGAATCGTCTCCAAACCTTTAGAGGATTTAGCGCCTTTTTTAGATCGAGAGGAATTCAAGGAAAATATGATCATCAACCCGATCCCTGAATGAGTCTTATGAACAAAGGAGAAGATAGGATAAAAACAATATTCAATTAGGCAGAAGAGTAGATTTTGGCAAATACATTATACGAGGAGGATTAAAAGATGAATCTCTTAGAAAAAAGAATGGTTGGCGCTCTCACTGATCTCCGGGAAAACCATCATGTAATTGGTATCAAGGCCGAATTCGAGGCTGAGGGAACTAGGCTGGAAGAGATGCTCCGGCTGAAGGAGGTATGCATGGCTGCAGGCCTCGGTCTGACCATCAAGATTGGCGGATGCGAGGCTTTGCGAGACATGTATGAGTGCCGGGTTATCGGTGTGGAAAGACTGGTGGCTCCCATGGTGGAGAGTGCCTATGCATTGAAGAAGTTCTTGGCTGCTGTCAAGATGGCCTTTCCTCCGGAAGAAAGTAAAGAAGTGGTCTTCGCCGTCAACATCGAAACGATCAGCGGCTGTAAAACCTTCGACGAAATGCTTACTCTCAAGGATATCCCCTTGCTGAAGGGGATCGTCATGGGCCGGGTAGACCTGACAGGTTCCTTGGGGCTCACCCGTGAAGATGTTAACTGCCCCCAGGTTTTTGAAATTACCCGAGATCTTCTGGTCAAAGCCAAGAAGAGTAATTTGGAGACAGCCATCGGCGGAGGCGTAGGGGTCCAATCGCTGCCCTTTTTCAACGATCTTCCTGCTGGGATTCTGGATCGCTACGAAACTCGCAAAGTCATTTTTGGCTGCCCCGGCGCTCTGGACTCGGGCGCCGATAAAGGTATCATGAAGGCTGTGGGTTTCGAACTCCTCTGGCTCAAGAACAAACGGGATTATTACGCCACCATCTCCAAGGAAGATGAACAACGCATTGGCATGTTAGAGTACAGATATAAGAATGGGATTGAAGCTGCGGGGGGAAAATACGAATGAACTCTAACCAAGAATTTGATTGGTTGAAGATGGTTCGTGTTGTTGCACTTGACCTTGACGGCGTAGTTTACCTGGGGAACGAGCCACTGTTTGGAGCTAAGGAGGCGATAACAAAAATTAGGGAATTAGGCCTGAAGGTCTACTTTGTCACTAATAACTCGGGAAAGAGTCGGTCGGATATAGCAAATAAACTTGTAAACATGGGAATTACTGCAACGGAGAACGAAGTCCTCACTTCTGGTTATGCTGCAGGTTTTCTTGTGAGAAGTCTAAGCCAAAATAAGCCAGTTAATGTTCTCGCCCTTGGCTCAGAAGGCCTTAAGGCTGAAATAGCTCAATTTGGAGTTCGGGTAGTAAACAGTGGTCCATGTGAGTTTCTCGTAGTAGGGTTTGATCGTGAATTTAGTTATGAGAAAATGTGCAAGGGACTCGACGCTCTTTTGGCAGGCGCTACTTTTATCGCTTGTAATCGAGATGTCTCCTTCCCAACTGAAGGGGGCCGTTTAATGCCCGGCTGTGGTCCAATCGTGGCAGCACTCGAATTCGCATACGGGAAAAAACCTGCATATGAAGTTGGGAAACCAAACTCCATGCTTTTGGAGTTGGTTGCAGATGAAGGCAAATTCAAACCCCAAGAGATCTTGGTAGTAGGAGATGGACTTGAAAGTGATATTGCCATGGCTAATCGCTTTGGATCGCCATCTGTGCTCATTTTCTCTGGAAATAAACCTGATCAAATAACAAATTTAAAGGATCTTGAACAGAAAACCACTTGTGTCGTGAGGTCGCTGGCTGAATTATCTACCCTTTTATGGGAATCATCGAGGGAACCGTTATTAAATTTCTCACGTGATAATCGGTAACAAATTTTACGAAATCATTCAAAGTGTGAGATTTTTCTTTATTCTAATCTCTCAGGGGTCAGTTCCCCGCCGCTTGCGGCGAGAAGGTAAAAAATATTCCGTTTGATACCCCGCTGCTTGCGGCGGGGAGGTTCATTTTTAGTTGAAAAAATTATTTATAATTGGAGACTTAGTTTATAGAATGAAAAGAAGAGATGTAATCGAAGTACTTTCGTCATCCATCAAGGATTCTCGTGAAGGTTTGCCGAAGGAGGTATTTCTTTTTATTAGTAAGCTAACCCCAATAGTCAACGTTGATTTGTTAATTCAAGACGAAAGAAAGCGGACGCTGCTAACTTGGAGAGATGACGGTTTTTATGCACCGGGTTGGCATATTCCCGGGGGCATTATCCGGTTCAAGGAGACAGCGGCTATGCGGATCCAAGCAGTAGCGAAGCAGGAATTAGGGGTGGAAGTGGAATTTGATTCGACTCCCTTGGCGATCCATGAGGTGATCCATCCCACACGAGACATAAGGGGTCATTTCATCTCTTTACTGTTCCGCTGCCAACTTGTAACGCCCCTCGATGAAAGTCGCTGTTACAAAATTGGAAATCCGAAACCAAGCGATTGGGCGTGGCATGATACTTTCCCAGAGAACATGATTCCTGTGCATGAGATGTATAGACAATTTATCTAATTACCATAACTCTTTCGTTACATTAAGAGACCTGACAAAATCATGCAGATTCAGTATATCGGCAAACCCGTGAGGGAATAAATATTCTATATCTTTCAGGCGTGAGAAAAATGAAGAAATTAATTTCCGTAGTAATTCCCGTATACAATGAAGAAGCGGTTATAGATGAATTGTGTAAACAGTTAAAGATCGTGTTTGATGAGAATAGAGAATATGAATTTGAAGCAATTATCGTGGAAAACGGTTCAACGGATAGAACGTTTGAAAAGCTTCTTCAAATCCATAATGAGGACCAAAGGTTCAAAATTTTGCAGTTATCAAGAAATTTTCGGATGGATGGGGGTATGACAGCGGGTTTACAGTATGTAAAAGGGGATGCCGCAATGATTATGACTGCCAACTTGCAAGATCCCCCCAACGTGATCCCTCAGTTTATAAAAAAATGGGAGGAGGGTTACGAGCACGTTTATGGGGTTGTAAGTAAACGTCCTGGAAAGAGTTGGATCAGGCGGTTAAATTCTCAGCTCTTCTACATCATCATCAATAAGCTAACAAACAATCTGATCCCAAAAAATGCTAGTGATTCAAGGCTGGTTGACAGGAAAGTGTATGAAGCGATCAATCGCATGGACGAACGTAACCGTTTTATGCGTGGAATTTTTGTCTGGGTTGGGTTCAAATCCATAGGACTGAAATTTGAAAGGAATAAACGATTTGCGGGAGAGTCTCATGCTCATTTTAGTGGGGTGCTTCAACTCGCCATCCAAGGAATCTTTGCTTTTTCTTATGTGCCTATCAGATTCATCGCCATTTTAGGATTTGTTATTTCGGGGATTTCTTTGGTCGATCTGCTATTCACAGTAATAAAAGTCTTGGTGAAAGGAGTTCCATTCCCTGGATACGGGACAATTGTATCCATTATGCTTTTAATGTTTGGCTTGGTATTTTTAATTCTCGGTGTATTAGGGCAATATATTGCACAGATTTATGAGGAAGTTAAAGCAAGACCAAATTATATTGTCAGAAACGAGATTGGTTTTGAAAACGAAGAACCACCCATGTAAATTTCTCTTTTGGTCCCTAAGACAAAATTGCCTGTTATTTTCCTCTATCTGGCTCATTTTATAAGAAATTAGAATAGGATTTGAAGCAACCCCTAACGTGATAAAAAACGGCAACTTGCCCTTGGAAGATCAGAGATGGCTTCGTGAAAATATTGGAATTAACGATTCAAACAAGTCTCTGCTGTATGATAAATGGCTGTTTAATGTTATGTTTTGAAAACAAATGGAAAGTATGAGCAGAGATCAAAAGATTAATTTCATTAGCTTAATAATTATCATTGGTTTTTTGATTTCAGTTTTTTATCATTATGTCATGGGTTCATATTTAGGGCTAGGGTATCCTTTTAATACCTTTCTTTGTGGCCCAAACGATAAGTTTGGCGATTTTTTTAACATATATTTTCGAAGTAAAGGTTCTAACTTGTCCACAGAATGGCCATTTTTTAATGCCCCTCCGATGGGATATCTTATAATATATCCTTTTACTATTTTAGAACCGAGCGTGTCTTTTATCCTATTTTTGCTTATATTTGTGATTTTCATTTTTTATATAAGTACAAAAAACCTAAACGATAGCAACAAGCTTTACCGCTTTAGAAACGTGTTTGCGTTTTCATTTCTGACTTATCCTTGTATTTTTCTTATTGATAGAGGAAACGTTGAAGCTTTAGCATTCATTTTCATATATCTGTTTGTATTTTGTTATCAAGATAAAAGATTTGTTATCAGCACCTTTTATTATCCATTGCAAGTTACATGAAGTTGTTCCCGATTATTTTTGTTGTACTGTTTCTCTCTGATAGAAATGGGATATGATCTGCCTGCTTCAATCGGGGCATGTATTGCAAACAACAAAAAACGGGTGATATGTGTTGCAGGGGACGGTAGTCTGCAGATGAATATCCAAGAATTGCAAACTGTCGTGTACAACAAACTACCGGTTAAAATATTCTACCTGGACAACAATGGATATGTTTCCATGAAACAGACGCAGAACTCTTTTTTTGAGGGCCGGATATTCGGCAGTGACGGAAAAACGGCGTCAGCTTCCCTGATATAGGAAAAGTGGCAAAAGCATATGGTGTCAATACCGGCGTTATAGATAGTCATGTTGCATTACCGGAAAAAATCATGTCGATCCTGGAAGCAGAGAGACCGTTCCTCTGTGAAGTAAAACTCATTCAAGATTATATATTTGAGCCAAAATTTCCATCTAAACGTAAACCGGACGGGAAATTAGTCTCTAAGCCCCTCGAGGACCTCTGTCCCTTCCTGGACGGGGAAGAGTTCAAAAAAAACATGATCATTCCTATTATCGATGAGAACCAATAAGGTACGGTATCCTATGGCACTGTTTGACAAGTTCGCGAAAAATTACGATGAAGGGCATGCGAAGGCCGTCAAGATGTCGGGTTTCGAACCGGCATACTTTCATGAATACAAGTGTAGAGAAGTTGCGGAGTACCTGAAGTCGAGAGGCATAATGGATCAAAAGATAAATTTGCTGAACTATGGATGTGGAACAGGGAATAGCGAAAAATATATCAAGAAATACCTGCCGAACGCATCGATATTCTCAGTTGACGTGTCCGAAGAATCCATTAAAGTCGCTCGGGAGGCGAACAAGGATCTTTCGGACGTCACGTTTGAACCCTTTGACGGATCGACCATCCCTTATCAAATCGAATTTGATGTGATATTCATTGCCAATGTATTTCATCATATCAGACACGAAAAGCATGTTTCTATATTAACAACCCTGCATGAAAAGCTAAAAAAGGGCGGTTTGCTTTTCATCTTCGAATTGAATCCACTGAACCCGCTGACGATGTTGGTTGCCATAAGAAATGATTATCGCTTCGATAAAGATGCAAAACTACTTAATCCTTTCTATACAAAAAGGATATTAAGTAAGGCCGGATTTACTGAAAAAAATATAAAGTACACGATATTCTTTCCTGAATTCTTGTCATTCTTAATCCCGTATGAAAAATACCTTTGTAAGTTCCCTTTAGGCGCACACTATTATTTCATAGCTGAGTAGCATCAGCGGAGGATAGGCGTCGGCGCCCTCACGACTGGTCCCGACAGAGTATAGTTTATTTTATACCTGACCTTCGCCACTTTCTGAAAAAAAGAACTCAACCCTTTATAATTTCATATTTTTTTATGCATGGGGAATTTTTATCTTGACACTGAACCCCTGCATTTAATAATATTGTTCAATGATTTTAATCAATTCTTCTCCAAGAAACGCCTTAAAGATATTCCAGCCCTTCCTACCCATCTCCGTCCCGGTTTCGATAGGCTACCTCCTTTCGGCCGCCGAGAAAGAAGGCATCATGGCGCATGTCGTGGACGAGCAAATAGAGGACGACGTGCCGGGTAAGATCGGGGAATGTGTCAGGGAAACTGAGCCCCCATATTTCTTCGGCTTCAGCGTCCTTACTGTGGCCCTAAAGAGCGCCGTTTCGCTGGCGGAAAGACTGAAAAAGCTCTATCCCGCCTCAATAATCTGCTTCGGGGGCGTCC
>Ga0116204_1002348_pt1 | contig 10216 bp, 12 predicted proteins | sample LakKivwa52mmetaG_FD_94481 | JGI IMG/M metagenome (GOLD analysis project Ga0116204, IMG submission 94481) | Anoxic lake water microbial communities from Lake Kivu, Rwanda to study Microbial Dark Matter (Phase II) - Lake Kivu water 52m metaG | ecosystem: Environmental > Aquatic > Freshwater > Lake... | reverse complement strand
TGGTCGCTGGCGCTGATGATACTGTGCTGGCGCGCGTGGTGCTGGTCGGCCGTCACGCCGCCAAGGTCGCCGTGCTGGAGCTGCGCAAAAGCGAATGCCGTCGCCCCGCTCGCCCGGACCACGTGGCCGTCCGTCAGCCCGCTGACCGTGTGGTCCCCGCCGACGAGGGCATGCGCCTGGTTGTGGTGCGCGTCGGGATCTGCCTCATGCAGCCCGAAAACAGTCGCTGTTACCGCCCACGGGGCCTGGCTCTCGTCGAGCGTGCCGGAATGATAGTCGCCGAAGAGGGCATGCTCCACCATAGCCCCGCCGCCGGCGGCCGCAATGATGACCGGCTGGACCTGATTAAGCTCCTGCAGTAAATGGGGAAGCAGCTTCTCAGCGGTCTTGCTGTACTTGGCCATCTGCTATCCCTCGTCCAATTCGCCCACCTGCCACACCGACATCTCGGCAAAGCCAGGTGTAATCGTGTCGCCGACGACGTCGTATTCGCAGCGGGCCAGCCACAGCGGGCTGAAGGGCGCCCGGTCGTCGTCGATCGGCACGTCCAGCGCCACCCACTGGCCGACCGGCAGCAGACCACGGGCCAGCGGCTGCCCCTGCAGATTGGTGAAACGGCCGTTGCGCCAGCGTGCGGCCGCCGTCGCCGGCGCCGCCTCGACAATCAAAATGTTGTCGACGCTGACCATGGCCAGCAGCCTGGCGCCTAAACTCGTGCCGGCCGGCAGCAGCCGCTCGATCTCGTCCAGCGCCGTCTTCGTCCCTGCCCGGTACATACGGTCGTACACACCCGCCGCTGTCCGGATCGAGGCGCCGCCGATGTAGACTGTGGCAATCTCGGCAATGATGGCTGTCGTCTCCCGGTGGCCCCACACTTCAAAGTGCAAGTCGGCGTCGACGGTGCGGGCCGTCCACGCGCTGCCCGTCCACAATCGCAACTGGCCACCGCTGTAGCCGGCCTCTTCGTCGACCGACAACAGGTAATAGTCAGTCGGAGAGGCGGCGCCGGTCCGGCTTACCACCAGGTGATAAATATTGTTGTTCAGCGTCGCCGTGCGATTGAGCAGCACTTGCAGTTTGACCGACCTGGTGGGCAGGCTGCTGCCGGTCACTGTGGCCGAATCCAACACCGTGCCGGGGCTGCCGCTGCTGTCGGCACACAGTTCCACCTTCAGGTTGTCGCCCGGGCTGCCCACGCGGCGCACCCAGACCGCCACCTCGCCCACCACCCACGTGCCGCCGTCGGCGACAGTGAACGACTGGTCGAGCTTTTGGCCGTGCGCCAGAATGGTCACGAACTTGGAGCCGATGACCGGGCTTTCCTGTGTCAACGTTTCCGCCACCTTGACGCTGTTGCCCTGCGTCAGCTTGGTATCGCCGCCGGCGCCTTCGTTGGCGACTGTGTTCGGCCGCACTGTGCACGCCTCAGGCCCGACCGTGCGCCAGAACCAGAAGCCGTCATTGCTGGCGGTGTTCTCCACCCGGAACATTTCGCCGACGGTGAACTGGTTGAGCAGGTCGTTAGAGTCATTGATATCGTCCGTCACTGCAAACGTGACGCCGCTGGCGCCGTCGTAGATGACCTGGCCGTCGATGCCGGCCTCTTCGACGACGGTGAATGTGCCGTTGTTGGATGTGGAGCCGCTGACGACGATCTTGTCGTTGGCACGCAAGCCCGTCATGGCGCAGTTGAGCTGGCAAATCCGCTTGACCTTACCGTGAAAGCCAACAAACTGGGAGGATGCAAAGCCCCAGCCCAGGATGGCCTCGCCTTCCTTTTCGCCCTCGAAGGCTACCCGGCCGATGCTGTTGGCGTAGTAGCGCCAGGCCATGGCCGAATACCTGCCAATACACAGCAGCCGTCCGCCGGCCGTCGAACCCTGCGCCGTACGCACCAGCCGCCGCGGCCATGCTTTCTGCGTCAGGATGGAGACGGCCGCCGCTTCGGCCTGCGCCGGCGTGGCATTGCCGAGGCTGTGTATTAGCTCGATGTTGCCGTAGAGCGCTGTGCTGCGCGTATCCTCTTCCCAGTCGGTAATGGCCGAAGCGCCGTTGCTGGCGTAGATGACGGCGACCCGGTTCGCCATGCCCTCCAGCGTCAGCCCATACTCCATGCCGTCGGCGACAAAGCTTGCCTCGCTGACTATGCCCCACCACACCGGCGTGCCGTCTTCACCGACGATGCGGACGCTGCCGCCCAGCCAGCGCAGCGCGCCCACCAGGTCGGCCGGCGACCCCTCCAGGCCGATTTCCGCCGTCTCCGGTCCGCCCACGTCCGCCCACGCGTAACGCAGCGGCCGCAGTCGCAGCGGGGTGGCAATCGGCAGGTTGTTGCGGTCCCACAGCCGCACCGTGAACTGTGCCATCAGACCAGCAGCCTCCGCGGACGATAGACGCCGGCCACCGACAACTGCCGGGCGGCGTTGAAGGTGTTGCCCTCGTCCCACAACAGCCGCAGTTTGTTCTGCTGGCCGGGATAGAGCAGCAGCTCGCCCGTTCGCTCGATGCCTGGATACTTGCTGGCCAGCGACAGGTAGTCCACATCCTCGATGCCGTCGTGCACCACCGCCTGATCGGTTGCGATGCTGTAGCCCGCCTGGCGCAGGTCGAGCGTTGTATGCGCCGGCGCAATCATCACCCAGAGCAGCGTCGCCGAGCCGCCGAATCCAGCGAAGAAACTCAGTACAATCGAGAACACAGCCCCGGTGCCGATGTAGCCCGAAGGTGGCATGTTGAGCGCGCCCAGGTCCATGAGTTGCTTCCCGTTGTTGCCGCCCGCAATCAATTCGCCGCCCGCCTGCCCCAGGTTCGGGACGCCGCTGATGACCGTCTGCACCGACGCGCGCACGTAGACGTTGTCGGGAATCGACGAGAAGGCCGCCCAGACCCGGTACCGCTCGCCGCGCATGGCGGCCGCCAGCGCCGTTGGAACGTTGATTGTCCATAAATTATTGCTATGGCTGGTCGAGCCGCTCCACGTCACCGACTCAGAGCCGCCCGCCACATAGAGGAAATGGTCGGTCGTGGCGAACAGATTGGCAACGTCGTTGGCAATGTAGAATTTCTGGGTCGAAATCGACGACCCCGGATTCGTCAGCGTCAGCCGCACGGGTGCGGGCAGACTGCCTGTCACGCTGTTGTAGGTCAGCGTGTTGCCGCTGGGGCCGTTGTTGACGGTGGCCGTGCCCAGCGAGGTCTCTGCCCCTTCCCAGTAGAAGCGCCTACGCCAGATGACGCCGATGCGCACCGTCGGATTGGTGTCGCTCAGTCGGCGCAGGCCAGGGTTTGTGTCCCAGATGACGCGGCCCTCCAGGATCTCCGACCGGTGCGCTGTTTCGGCCACAGGCGCATAGTTGACGTACACCTTGGGGTTGGTACCGCCCGCCTGCCGCAGCGCCGCCAATTCAAACAACCGCTCGATGCTGTTGACCGAGGTGCGGATGTTCGCCGCCGTGCCGGTCAGCACCACCTGAGCAGTCTCAGTCACGTCCTCATACACCCCGCCCTTGCGATCGGGTGTGTTTGGGAAGTAGGTGCAGCCGGTCACAGGCGACGTGCCAGACAAGGTGACTGTGGTCGTACCGTCAGTAAGTTGCAGTTGCATCGTTTATACCCGCGGTTACACGTTTGTTCGAATTACCCGCCCATCCCACTGGCGCAGGCTGTCATTGATCGCCGTGTCCCGCATTCGGCTTTTAATGGCTGACAGTAGTTCCGTCTGCATGCGTAGGTAGATCATGCTTGCGCCTCCGCTTTTTGCTTGCGCACAATCGTAAATGACGCCCGCACCGACGCCAGGAACCACGTCCACCCTAAGAAGGTGCCCGCCCCCTCCAGCGTTACCAGAATCGGGACGAGCAGACTCCGTGACAATAGAGCCACGTCGCGCACGCTTATTGCCAAAAGCAGAATCCAAAGGCCGAACATGACGAGTGAACCGAAGGCGAGGGGCAAATGCGTCAGGCGTATTTGCTGCCCACGAGCCAGCCATAAAGAAATCAGGATCGCCGTGATGAGGCTGACCAGTAGCCAATGGGCAGCGAGGCGCAGGATCGTCGTGTCTATCATTTCACTAGAAACATGTATGAGAGCGAGATTATCAGCCATACGATGACCGCCACGATGAAAACATGCTGATTGATCGGAATGCGTGTTTGCGAATCAACATGCGCCAACACCCACGTTAACTCGTCAATCTCCTTGCTCAGTGCATCACTCGCCAACTGGTAGCGCGTCAGATCGCCCGTCCCATCCGGCACACGACGATTGATGTCCAGTACCTTCGACGTTTCGTATAATTCTTGTTGCAGCAATGAAAGGCGCCGTGTGAGTGCCGGAAATTGATTTTGACGAATCACTCATGCGATCCTTTGAAATCGTCTATAGGCATCGGTGTTTTCGCGGGCGCAACCAGAGATTCCGCCACAAAGCGCCACTCACCTGCCACCCGCACGTACAGGCTCCCCGTGTCCGTGGCATAGAACATATCCCCATCCCTGCGCAGCCGGGCGAGCGCGGTCATGATGTCGTTACCGTCGCCCAGTGATTTGCAAACGCGCCGATGGTGTCGTTGACCAGTTCATGTGCAATTTCCTTTCCCGGCGTCGCGGCACTCACAGGCGGCGATGCACACGCTTGATACGTGCCGGTCGGCGCGGCGTTGCTGCCGCCGACGTTGATCGTGCCGCCCGTCGCCGTGCGCGGTGCAATGCTCGCCTGATAGAGGCTCCACAGGATCGTGTCCACCTGCGCCGCGCTCAAGGCATTGCTTTGCATTTGGAAATTGTTAGTCGTCGTCCACGAGGCAAAATCGCTCGCGCCAACCGTGAACGCGTATGTGGCGGCCGGCATGGAGTACAGGCGAAAATCTGTCGGTCGCCAGGCGGATACGTCCGCGCTGTTGAACGTGCCCGCGTAGCCCGCAGGCATGGAGTACAGGTAAAAAGCCGTTGGTCGCCAAGCGGATACGTCCGCGCTGTTGAACGTGCCCGCGTAGCCCGCCGGCATGGAGTACAGGAGGAAAGTCGTTGGTCGCCAGGCGGATATGTCCGCGCTGTTGAACGTGCCGGCTTTTAGCCCGCTTATTTGAAATGTCACCATCGCCGTCATGCTGGCAATATCGCGACTGTTGAGCGTGATCTTATTGTCGCTGAGCGTTAGCGCCGTGACATTAAGCGGCGACAGTACGCGCACCGTCCATGTCCCGGCGCTTGCGTAGTTGTGTGTTCTGGCGCCGCTGCCGGTGTACGCGTTGCTGCTGCCGTCGCCCCAGTCCACGACGGTAGACGCGGATACCGTCAGTGCGGCGATAGTGTGCGTGGCCGCGCCGGTTGTCGTGACAGTCCATGAGGCGACTCGGAGCGCCCCGCCGCCAAGCAACGCCCGCCTTGTTCCCACATAGTGCGGCATGATTACACCGTCAGCACGCCACGCGCCACAAGCGCCGCGGCGTAGACGTTCCAAATTCCCGCGAGGGCCGTGTCGTAGTCGGCGTCGGCGGAAGCCGCGGTCAGCGAAGCGTTCTGCGTGAAGAGGTACGCGGCCAGCTCCCGCGCAAACGCCATGTAATCGGACAGCCGCGGCCCGGCGTAGTTGACCATGGCCATGCGCAGGTCGTGCGACGGCGTGTTTTCCGCCTCCGTCGAGATATACCATGCGGTCTTCGCCGTCGCCATCGCAAGTTTGCGAATGATCTGTTCTTCCAAACACAGCGTATAGGTCGCCAAGTAAGACATAATTCAGATCCTCCCGTGTTGAAATTGCCCGTTACGATTGCAGGAAGCCCAGCCGGATCACCAGGTCCGTCGCCGCGCCATACGTCGGCGTGCCAGAGCCGTTGACGGCAGCAACATAAAGCGACGATGTACCGGCGAGCGCCTTACACACCAAGCCGATGTTTCGCACGCACGCCACATTTGCGCCGCCAAAATCGAAATAGTCGCTCGTCCCAACCGGCACCCACCCGATGATTGTCGCACACTCAGCGTCGTCGGGATTCGGCGCATTGTTGATTGTCCCCATGTCGGTGAGCGTGTCGAGGATGACGAGCGTCATCGGCACCTGCTGGTCAGCTTTATCCAGAATCGTCACCGATTGCAGGATGGCGATACCGCCCGCCCCGCGCACGGCGTCGGGAATCTCCACCGAGTCAAACAACAAATCGCCCGCTGTGTACACAGCTGTATCAACAACCGGCGTCACCGTCACAACGGCGTCAAGCGAAAAAACCCTCATACTGCCCATGTGTCCTCCTACCTCCTACCTACTACCTGTCGAACACTTTAATCGTGCCGCTACGCTCATCGGTGGCCGCCGACGCGTTCCAGCGCACCGCCACGCCGACATAGTCTGTGCTGCCGATGGCGACGACGGTCGCCTCCGCGTACTGATCATCACCGAACGTGTCGGCGTTCCAGCGCGCCGCGGTGGCGTAGTCCAATCCGGCGACCAGGTACGGCAGTACGCGCCGTTCCGCTTTCGTTAGTTCGCTGATGTTCGCGTCACCCCTTATCGTCGCCAGCGGTCGATTTCCGCCGCCACCTGGTAGGCTAGCGCGTGCACGTCGATGCTGCTCGCCACGTTGGCATTCACGGTCACCTGCGCACCGCTGCCGCCGGCACCGACCAGGTCGCCCCAGATGCCGCCAAGTTCGTCGTTCGGGATGATCGTGCCCGACCGGTTCGGCGTGAAGAGCTCCGGCCCGCGCTCGCCAACGAGGTAGGTTGTGCCGCCCGCCACCGGCCCGCCTGCCGCCTGTCCGCCGCCGAAGGGATTCAGATTCGGGAACGACGGCATCGCCGGCCACTTCCAACTCAGCAGGTCCGCCAGCCAACTCGGCGCCTCTGGCAGCCCTGGCCACCGCCAGCTAAAGAGCGTCTGCACCCAGTTCGGCACGCTGATAAACGACGGCCACATCCACCCCAGTAGCGTCGTAATCCACGCAGGTACTGTCGGCATCGCCGGCCAGGCCCACTTGAGCAGCTTGGATAGCCAGTCCGGCAGCGTGATAGAGAAGGCCAGGTCGCCGTTCAGCACCGCCGAAATTGACTCGCCCATAATCTCGATCTGGCCGATAATATTCTCAATCGCCGTCGCTGCGGCCGTCAGGCCCATGTCGTTAAGCGTACTGACCACCGCATCGCCGACGGCGCCGCCGATGTTGCCCACCATCGTCGTGATGTTCGTCCAGGTGTCGCTGATAAACGTCTGGAAGGCCGTGACGACGTTCTTCATGCTGTTCCATGCTGTGGTCCAATCGCCAGCAGCAATGGCCACAATCGCCGTCGTCACCTCGATCAGCACCGTCGAAATCAGCTTTACGGAATTCGTTACCTGGTCGATGATTGGTCCGACAATACCTGGTAGTCGCTCAATCGCCGCCGCCATGAGGTTGACGCCGAAATCGGCCGCCACCGCCAGCGCCACACCCAGCACCATGACCAGCGGCTGTACTGCCTGCATCAGGCCGGCGAAGGCGGCGCCCATCTCTTGCAGCGCGGGCAACAGCGGGGCCAGGCTCTCCGGCAGGCCAAGAAAGGCGGTCTGCACACGCTCAATAGCAGGAGCAAAAAACGCCTGCAGAGTGGCGCCAACTGCCGACAACTGCGCCCAGAGCGTGGTAAAGGCTGCCGTTCCGGTGTTAATTGCCACCGGTAATTTTGCCTGAAACCAGTCGGCGAGCATCTGCAACGTCGGCTGAATGGCCGCCCACGCCGCCGCCGTCTTCTCCTGGATGCCGCCGAAGTCGGCCGCCCAGGCGGCCGCCAGCAGCCCCACGCCGACCACCACCAGCCCGATCGGCGAGAGCAGGAATCCCAAGGCGGTGGCTACGCCGCTGATGGCCAGCATGACTGGCCCGGCCGCCGCCAACACAGCGCCGAAGGCGAGCACCGCCTGTTGAATGGGCGCCGGGATGGAGCCGAACGAGGTAATCAGGTCCGCACCGCTGCGCACCATATTGCCGACCATGTCCAGGTAGGGCAGCGCCGACCCGATCAGGAAGCTGTCCAGGCTGCCCTTGAAATACTCGACGGCACCGGCGATACCCTTCATGCGGGCATTCGCCACGTCGGCGGCCGCTGACCCGTTGCCGAGCGCGTCGCTGATGTCGTCCCACGACTTGCCGTAGTCGCGCGTGAGGATGGACGCCGCCCGGATGGCATCCGAACCGAAGATGGTCGATAGCGCCGCGTTGCGCTGCTCGTCATTCATGTTCGCAGTCGCAATGGAGAGGTCGTTCAAAATGTCGCTGAAACCGCGCATGTTGCCGGCCGAATCGTAGGCCGCCACGTTCATGTTGGTCAGGGCTACAAACGCCGCATCCGTCGGCGCGGCCAGCGACATCATCATCGTCTTGAGCGAGGTGCCGGCATCGCTGCCCTTCAGGCCAGCGTTACCCAACATGGCCAAGGCCGTCACCATGTCGTCCATCGGCTGCTTGTTGCTGGCGAACACAGCGCCGCTCATCTTCATTGCGGCCGACAGATCGCTGATGTCCACGCTGCTGGCATTTGCCGCCGCGGCCAGCATGTTGGCGATGGCCGGCATTTCACTGGCCGGCAGATTGAAGGCGTTCATGGCGTTCGCCGCAATCTCGGCTGACTCCGCCAATCCCATGCCGCCGGCGGCCGCCATGTCCAGCACACCCGGCGTCGCCGCAATAATGTCATTGACCGCCAGGCCAGCCTTCGCTAGTTCCAGCTGCGCCTGGGCCGCCTCGCCCGCGCTGAAGGAAGTGACAGCCCCCAAGTTCAGCGCCTGCGCCTCTAGCGTCGCCATCTGGTCAGTCGTGGCGCCCGATACCTGTGCCATGATGTTGAGCGACTGCTCGAAGTCGCCGGCCGACTGGATGGCTACCGTGGCAATGCCAGCCAGGGGCGCGGTGACACCCAAGCTGAGCGTGGTGCCGGCACTGGCCATCTTCTTGGCCATCGAGTCGAGCGAGTTCTGGACGTTGGCGATGCCGCGCTCGAAGCCGCTCGCATCCATGCCCAGTTCGACCGCCATGCGTGCGATGGTGCCCACCTATTTGCCTCCCAGCGCTGCACGTGTCTTCGCTAGCATCCTGGCCACCGCTGCCTCTTCGCTCTCCGGTTCAAATCTCGCCATAAAGTCCTGCGGTTTGAAGGGTTTGCCCTTTTTGCTGCGCATCGAGTTCGCCATCGTCGATGCAATGATGCCCGCACGTAAATCCGCTCGTTCCTCGCCCCACGGCTCCAACTGAGCGTAGGCCATCCACTCCGCAAACTGCGCTGACGTCATCTCCGCCAGCATCACATCGACGTTCGGGCGACCGAGGGCCAGTGCTAGTCGGTAGGCGAATCTTCGCCCTGGTCGCCGTTGGAGTTTTTTGCAAGTTCGTCCACATCCTCGTCCCGCAACCCGTTCAGCCGCTGGGCCACCTGGAAGATGCGGTCGAGCGCCGCCGCCGACTTGCCACCCAGCGGGAACTCGTCTTCTTGCTCGAACAGCCGTTCGCCGTTCTCGCCGACAAGACACAGCAGGCACAGCCGCGCCCGGATGTTCTGCAGGTTCGTGGTGACCTTTTTGCCGTTGCGTTGCACGGTCGAAGCCTCGAACCAATCCCGTTCGGACGCATTCAGCGTGCGCACCTTAACCCACGCATCCCATTCCGGCACGAACAGGTCTTCGGTTTTCAGATCGTTCTGGCCGAGAATCTCAGCTTTGGTCAAAAATTTTTTTGCCGCCATCACTCCGCCTCTCCCAGGCTCTGCTTTTGCACTTTGCTTGCGATCGCATCCCACCAGTAGCATGTAGGAGTTGACTCCCATATGCTGCGGATGAACTCATAGTCACTCGTATACATGCCCGGCACCATCGCATCCGCATGCGCCTGCCACACAGCCCGGCGCACCACGAAGGCACTGACGCCGATTTCCCCGCACCGCGGCGCCTGTCCCCAGTACTTCGTCGGCAGGATGCGCCCGCCGCCGTGGTCCATGCGCACGAAAATGACATCTGGGTCGTCACGTACGGCGATGGAACGCACGCCGGCAACGAATTCCGGCATGATGCACATGTCGTCATCATCGAGTATCCAAATGTAGTCACCGACCAGCCGTGACGCATAGGCCGCCATGTTCTCGTGACTCCACCCGATGCCCCTGCCTACGTCGTCGATCAGCAGCGTCTGTGTCCAGTCCCGGCACGTCTGCGCCGCCAGGCTCGCACGATTGTTCGCCAGCATCAGCGGGCG
>Ga0116204_1002347_pt1 | contig 10217 bp, 11 predicted proteins | sample LakKivwa52mmetaG_FD_94481 | JGI IMG/M metagenome (GOLD analysis project Ga0116204, IMG submission 94481) | Anoxic lake water microbial communities from Lake Kivu, Rwanda to study Microbial Dark Matter (Phase II) - Lake Kivu water 52m metaG | ecosystem: Environmental > Aquatic > Freshwater > Lake... | reverse complement strand
CGTTCAATTTGTCTTGCATACATGCCTCCAAAGTCTGACCATGGGCGGTAGGCGATTGAGCATAAAGCCATCGTCCATCGTCTGTGGTCTATTGTCCAGAAAAACAAAAACCTCCCGTCCACAATGGGACGGGAGGCACGCTTTCGCAGTCCCGTGGTACCACCCAAATTGCACACTTCGTGCGCCACTTAGCACCGACTAACATCGGCTTCCCCGATAACGCTGGGATTGCGGTTCAGACTACTAGAAAGTCATTCACCTGAACGGCTCGAGAGGGAACTTCAACTGCTTTTGGTCGAGTGCAATTTCACCAACTACTTTGCACATCTCTGGCGGCTTCCGTCAGCCTACTTTCCTCTGTCACAGCCTTGATGAGGCTATTATCCGCAGAATCAGGCTCCTGTCAAGGAGGATGCGGGTAAAATCCAAAGATATCTTTCAGGAGTTTTATGCCATCCCCTCTTTTTGAATTTGCCCTGCTTAGTTTCGTCTCCATGTTTACAATGGTGAACCCCATTGGCGTGGTGCCTGTCTTTACTGCCATGACCGCCAAGTTGTCGCCGCATGAGTCGCATCGCGTGGCGCGCAAAGCGACATTGACCGGCGCGCTCATCCTGCTTGCTTTTGCATTGACGGGTCAATGGATATTTCGCTTCTTCTCCATTTCTGTGGATAGTTTGCGCGTGGTGGGTGGTGTGATCTTTTTCTTTATGGGATACGAGATGCTGCAAGCCCGCCTTACGCGCATCCAATTTGATGACGAGACGACCCACGAATACATCAATGACATTGCCATCACGCCGTTGGGTATTCCGATCATCTGTGGACCGGGGGCGATCACTACATCGATCTTGTTGATGAATGAATCAAGGTCTGCACTGGAACAGGGGATCGTGCTGGGCATTATTGGTGGGATCATGTTGTTCACCTATCTGTTATTGCTTGGCGCGAAACAGGTGACGCATGTGATCGGTGAGAACGGCAATAAGGTGATGCTGCGCCTGATGGGTTTGATCGTGATGGTAATCGCGGTGGAATTTTTCTTTGCGGGGCTGACGCCGATTCTGCGCGGGATCTTCGAGATTCAATAAGATGGTTCAGGAAAAAAAAGAGACGGGCATCCTTATGGATGCCCGTCTTGTACATCTTTGCCTTCCCATTCCGCCATGAACTGACTTAAAAATTCAACCATCACCTGATGCCTTTGTTCTGCGATGCGTTTGGCGGTTGGGGTGTTCATCAGGTCTTGTAGCAGAAGCAGTTTTTCGTAAAAGTGATTGATGGTGGCGCTTTTGCTATTTTTATATTCTTCGAAGCTGGCGTGCATAACGGGCGGAGAGTCGGGGTCGTACATCATTCTGTTTTTGTAGCCGCCATAGGCAAAGGCGCGTCCGATGCCTATGGCGCCGATGGCATCGAGACGGTCGGCGTCCTGTACGATGAATCCTTCGAGTGACTTCATCTTGTTTTTCACGCCTGCACCTTTGTAGGAGATGTGCATGATGATCTCGCAGACTGCCTCAGCGGTGGGAATATCCACGCCACAGGAATCAAGCCAGGCACGGGCGCGAAGCGGGGTTTCATCGTCTGAGTTGTTGAACTTCCAGTCATCCAGATCGTGCAGGAGGGCGGCGAGTTGGACGATGAATTCATCAGCTTTTTCATGCTGACAGATGGCAAGGGCGTTCTTCCAGACGCGGTAGATGTGCCACCAATCGTGCCCGGAGGAGTCGTCTGAAAATTCCTGTTTGATGTAGTCGGCGGTTATTTGAATGATGTCTGCCTGGTGCATGGTGGTTGGACGTTCCGTTTCTTTTGTGATTTATTGCTGGGCTGCTGATGCTCCATGCACATGGGTTTCTGCGGGGATCAGCAGGGCGGGCGGAGTTTGCGATTCGACAATTGCATCGGCAAGGAGTTTTGCATCGCCATGCGAAAGCTCGTATTCGCGCTGGATCATCCAGCGGATGTCGTTGGCGCGGGTGAGTTTGGTGCGTTGCACGATCTCTGCCATCTCGTGAATGGTCATGCCCAATTTGGCCTGGATTATTTCCAATTGAATGCGGACTGCGTTATCGAGTGTGCTCATCTGGTTTCTCCTTTTTTGTTTAACGGGGGAAATTTCCGATGAGTAAATTATAGAACAAATATTCTATTTTTTCAGGTGGAGATTTTTATAGCTCCGTGGCAGATGCGAGCTTTTCGAGATCGGATTCAAGGCGTTGACGCAGGCGGATGGAAATGGGCGCTTGCAGTTGCTTTTTCAATAAGTCTGCGCCGCGCTTCTCGTAATGATCGCGATAGACTTCTGCTATCGAGATGGTTTCGCCGCTGAAGCGCTCCATGCGGATTTCATCTCGTGCGGTGATGATGCCCTGCTTGAGCACACGTACATAATAGCCAGGCCGCTCGGCGTGGCGGAATTTCTTTACCCACTGGGAATCTTGCATGTGTGAGGCAAACGTCCCGCAGGGGATGCGAGGCGCAGTTACTTGCAGGGTGACAGCGCCGATGTGCAGAAGATCCCCAATGTTGACGGATGCGCTTTCGGTACCATCGATGGTGAGATTCTCGCCAAAGATGCCATGTGGAAGTTCTTTCCCAAGTTCCTGCCGCCACCATTGATAATCCGCTTCGGTGTAGATGTAGAGGGCTTGGTCGGGTCCGCCGTGATGTTTGGGGCTGCCGATGAAGTCTTCTGCAATTCCCAGCTCGGTGAGTTGGACAGGCCCTTGGACGGGCATTTTGTGAATGCCTGTGATCTCGATACGGTCTTTATTTTGCAGGGATTGTTGTTTTCCGATATTGATGCTGAGTAATTTCATTATTTCGTTTTCCCTTTAAGAATTCCATAGGATGTCTGCCGCAATGATGGAAAGGACCAATGAGCCAAGCGCGGCTACACTTCCTAACGTGGTTCCTGCGGCCATGGAGACGATGATCGCCAGAATTTTATTCCAATTGAATTTGTCGATGGTGAGGCGGGTGAGCCAGCCCGCAAGAATGGCGGAGAGGATCGCGCCGCCGCCTGAGCAGATCAGGTTGATCGTGACTGCGGCAGTTCCCTCACGGTCGCCGTAGCCGTTGAGGGCGATCATGATCATGAAGAATATGAAAAGTCCGATAAGGATGACAAAGATGGCAGTGATAACAGCCGAGATCGTGGATAAGGTTTTGGTGGTCATGTGAGTAAGTCTCCTGCGGAGATTGTACCCGTTGGCGGTTTTATTTTGTATTTGGACATCGAATGTAAATCCGAATCATCCAATTGGTAATTTTCCACCTTGCGCATCTTGTCTGTGCCCGTCAAGCGGACAGGTGCGTTGACCACATCCGCTGTCCATGACCAGCCCATCAGCGCAATGGAAATGGGCGCGGGGGATTTCAACAACGCTTCAAAATCATCCGCTTCTGCCACACACCAGACGATTTGATCAGCCTTCTTTTTGATCTTCTCGTATTGATCCACGGCGATACAGCGCCCCAACTCCGCCCAATAACGCGCGTCCCATGTTTTGACTTCCACCCTGCACACTTCACGATACCCGCGAACTTTTATCACGATGTCGCACAGATTTTCACGGTCAGTGAAACGGAAATGTGAATCAAGTTTGTATCCCTTTTCGAGCAGGAATTTATCAACTGCCAATTCACCCAACTTGCCTTTGAAATGCGATGTCAGATAATTGGTGTAATGTCCCGCCTGCTGTGACCAGCGTTCCGCCGAGCGTGCGGCTGAGTCCGCTGCCCAGTGTACGTCTTTTATGTCGAGGGTAATGTGCAGGATTTTCTCTCCCATGCGGATATTATAAATGCTCGCCCCATCAGACTTTCATTAACCTGCCCCTTCGTGCAGTTGTCGGATCGGTTGCTTGGTCTTATAGTCACATTGTCCAATGGTCACATAGTCGGGTGGCCACTTTTTCAAAGACCAACCGACTAATCGACCAACAGACTACTTGACCAAAAGACTAACAGACTACAAGACCAACAGACTAGGAGACTACCTTATGCACGGATACGGCTGGTATCAATACATGCGCACAGGCGATGACAAGCCCCAAGTGACCCGCGAACTTTTACTGCGTGTTCTCAATTACGCTCAACCCTATTGGGGAGAGATCGCAGGCATGCTAGTTATGATCCTGCTCAGCACAGGTACCTCCCTGCTCACCCCGCTCATCTTCCGCAATATGATCGATGTGGTGCTGCCCGCCAAAGACACGGATAGTCTCATCTGGCTGGGGCTGGCGCTGTTGTTCATCCCCGCGCTCAACGGCGGCATTAACGTGATTCAACGGCGGCTCAACTCCACCGTCGGTGAAGGCGTGATCTACGATTTGCGCTCCTCGCTCTTCTCGCGCCTGCAACGCATGTCACTGCGTTTCTTCACCAACACCAAAACGGGCGAACTCATGTCGCGCCTCAACGGTGACGTAGTCGGCGCGCAGAACGCCATCAGCAATACCATCGTCGGCATCGTCACCAATCTGATTCAAACCATTGCATTGCTGGCGGTCATGCTCACGCTCGAATGGCGGCTGACCGTCATCAGCGTGCTGATTCTGCCGCTGTTCATCCTCGTCGCCCAACGGCTCGGACTCGTCCTGCGAGATATTACCCGCGACGGCATGGACAAGAACGCGCAAATGAACGCCCACATGAACGAAACGCTCAACATCGGCGGCGCGCTACTCGTCAAACTTTTCGGGCGCACCCGCGAGGAAGAAAAACGATTCCGCGAACGCGCCGCGAACGTCCGCGATATTGGCATTCGGCGCGCCGTCGTTGGCTCGTCATTTTTCGTCATCATGGGCTTGGTCACTGCCGTCGGCACGGCGCTCGTCTACGGGCTGGGCGGCTACTTCGTCATCACCGACGTCTTCACCGTCGGCACCATCGTCGCTTTCGGCTCGTACCTCGGTCAACTCTACGGCTCGCTGCAAGGGCTGGCAGGCGCGCCCGTCGAGTTTTCAACCAGCATGGTCAGTTTCGAGCGCGTCTTCGAAGTCATTGATCTTCCGCATGACATCGCCGAAAAAGAAAACGCCATCGAACTGCGCGACGTAAAAGGCGAACTCGAATTCGATAACGTCACCTTCAATTACAAAGTGGATGAATCGATTTTATTGAAAGATGTGAAACGCTACGGCAAGATGGAGAACGTCACTGCCGTTTTCTCAGGGACGACTGACCGCAGACCACAGTCCGCGGAAAATGGTCCATCGTCCATCGTCCGCCGTCGAAATGGAAACGCCTCAGACTCCCCCGAAGCTGATTCGACCTCCCAAGCCCGAGACATCGCCCTAAGCGGACTCTCCTTCACCGCCCGCCCTGGACAGTTGATCGCGCTTGTCGGTCCGTCTGGCGCAGGCAAAACCACGGTGACGTATCTCATCCCGCGCCTCTACGACCCCAGCGACGGAGTCATCCGCATCGATGGGCACGACCTGAAAGACGTCACACTTGACTCGCTCTCCTCGGCCATCGGCATGGTCACGCAAGAGACGTATCTCTACCACGACACCATCCGCACGAACCTGATCTACGCCAAACCCGAAGCCACACAAGTTGAGATCGAATCCGCTGCAAAAGCTGCCAACATCCACAACTTCATCATGGACCTGCCCGAAGGCTACGACACCGTCGTCGGCGAGCGTGGCTACCGACTGAGTGGCGGCGAAAAACAACGCATTGCGCTGGCGCGTGTGATTCTAAAAAATCCGCGCATTCTCGTATTGGATGAAGCCACCAGTTCGCTCGACAGCGAATCCGAAGCGTTGATTCAAGACGCATTGAAGCGCGTCATGGCAGGGCGGACTTCCATTGTCATCGCCCATCGCCTAAGCACGATCCTCGCCGCCGACCTGATTCTCGTAATGGACAAAGGCAGAATCGCCGAGCGCGGCACGCACGAAGAGTTGCTTGCCACTGGCGGAATTTATAGTCAATTGTATGAAACGCAGTTTCGGGGGGAGAGGATATAAAAAGAACACGGCGAACTTTTGTTCGCCGTGTTCTTTTTTTGTATTAGTTTCTATTTTTTTCCTATTACCATCAATGTCGTGGCACTGTGGAAGCCGACTTCTTTTGCACGGGCCTTCAACTCCTCGCCGCGGGCTTGCAGGTCGGGGTGACCGTTGGCGCGCTGGGTGTAACTTTCAAAGACAAGGTCGAGCTGGGCAAGGAAATCTTTATCTTTGGGATCGTCGCTCAGGTCGTTGAGATCGAATGTCGTCTGGTCGGTGAGACCAAGCGCGGAGACCATGTCCAGCAATTGCTGACGGGTATAGGTTTCACGATGCACAATGTCGTTGACCGTATCCACCGCCGCCCACCAGTGATGCAGCAGCACGTGGGTCATTTGCGCTTCGGTCTGTTCGTCGTTGTACATTTCGGAGACGAGCAGGAATCCGCCGGGGCGTAGCACTCGCTTCATTTCGCGCAGAACAGGCTCAGGGTCCAGGTGATGAAGCGAATTGGAGATGCAGACAAAGTCGAAAGAGTCATCACCAAAATCCAGTTTGTGCGCATCCATCAATTGAAAGTGGATATTGCGCTGTTTACGAAATGACTCGGAGAATGCGGCAGCGACCACCTTGTTATTATCCACGCCGATGATCTCGGTGTAATCTTTCAGGCTGTCAGTGAGAAAGTGAATGAAATTACCGTCACCGGTCGCCACATCCAAAATGCGCCCGCCGGAGATCGCGCCAAAGTAATCTTCTGGTTCCATAGATTGGTTTCCTTTTGTCCTGCTTAATTTATTGTATTGATTATAGATGGTTCTGCAAATCTGGGGAAATGTGTGTCGTCTGTTGTTATACTACCCGTCATCCGCTGGCAAAGGCGTACCGCAGCGGTGATGCAAAATACAGGATAACAAGGAAACCAGCATGACCCCCATCATCACCTTATTGATCGCCATCTTCACCGAAGTAATCGGAACCTCCGCGTTGAAATATTCAGAGGGTGTCACCAAGCCCGTCCCCAGTGTGGTCTTTGTGATCGCCTATGCTTTGTCATTCTACTTTCTTTCGCTGGCGTTGAAAGATATGCAGATCGGCATGGCGTATGCCATCTGGTCGGGCGTAGGACTCGTGCTCACCGTCATCGTCGGCATCATCCTCTGGCGAGAGCCATTGGACTGGGCGCGTGTGGTCGGCGTATTCCTGATCCTGGCGGGAATCTTTTTTATCAATGTGGTATCGAAGACACCTGCACATTGATTTGATGTCTCGATCCCTGCTACAATCTGCATAACTCCAAACAAAGGACATTCCCATGACCCAAAATTTTGATGCCATTGTCATTGGTGCAGGCGTGATCGGCGCCAGCATTGCCTTTCACCTCACCGAGCGCGGACTCAAACCCGCCATCCTCGAACGCAAGGTCACCGCTTCGGGCGCCACGGGTCACTCCAGCGGATTAGTCCGCATGCACTACGATCTCGCTGTCGAATCGCAGCTCACCTTTGTCAGCTATAAAAATTATTTCGCCGATTGGAAGAACCGCGTCGGCGGTGAATGCGGCTTCATCAAAACAGGTTTCATGCAGATCGCCAAACGCGAACATGAAGACAAACTGCGCGGCAACGTTGCCAACCAGCAAAAGATGGGCATCAATACCTCGGTCATCTCTGCGGCGGATGTGAAGAAACTTTTCCCCGACCTGACCACCGAGCATTTTGACGTCGCTGCCTATGAGCCCGACTCTGGCTACGCAGACGCTTCGATGACCACAAACTCGTTTCTGGATTCTGCAAAGCGGCAGGGTGCCACGCTGATACAGAACTGCGAGGTCACGGCGATCCGTGTGGCAGGCGGGAAAATTGTCGGCGTGGATACGAACAAAGGCGAATTCTCAGCTCCCGTCGTCGTCAATGCGGCGGGGCCGTGGGCAAAGCAGGTCGCAGCACTGGCAGGTGTCGATGTCCCGCTCGTCACCTGGACTCACGATGTCGCCTTCCTGCATCGTCCGCCATCTTTGGGAAAATTCCCCGCGGTCATCGACGACACCATCAACTGCTACTTCCGTCCCGAAGGCAGCGCGTTGATTCTGGCGGCAGGCGAGGATGAGTCGATGCGCGGCGAAGAACCCGACGCCGAAGACCAGACCCCCACCGAAACCTTCCTCGACAAGTTGATCGACGCGATGGTGCAGCGCATCCCAAAGATCGAAGAAAGCGGTTTGCACTCCATCCATGTGGGGCGTGACGGTATCACGCCAGACCAGCGTGCCATCTACAGCGCCGCAGGACCCGACGGCTTTTACCTCGCGTGTGGCCTCAGCGGCACAGGCTTCAAAACCGCCCCCGCGGCAGGCGCCAGCATGGCAGAACTCATCCTCGACGGCGCGCCAAAGACAGTCGATATTTCCACGTTCAATTTTGAGCGTTTCTCAAAAGGCGAGTTGATCAACGGCGAATTCGGCTACGGTCATATTTGGAAGTAGATATTAAAGTTCCAAATCAAGCATGAAAAACTCCGCAGTAAGCCGTGCAAAATTAAAGGAATACCACCTTGAAGTTTCTGAAGCGCTGACTGCGATCGGCAATCCGACGCTGGGCCAAACCATTCAACAGGATCGCGGCTCGCAGCTTGAGCATCTCGGTATCAAATTCCCTGCCCTACGGCGGCGGGTTCGACAAGGTTTCTCTTTTTACGATCTGCCAAAAGAACAGGTATTGGACGTGTGGGATTCGTTATGGCGCACATCCCCTTATGGGGATGTGTTGTTTGCTGCACTCGAGTTTTATGCGCCTTTGGTGAAGAAGCAAGCCGACCCCGATCTCTGGCCCGTTATGCGTCAGTGGGTTGACCGTGTGGATAACTGGTGCCATAGTGATGGATTGAGTGCGATCTATTCGCGTCTGTTGGCAGGCAATTCTGTGGAGGTTTATCCGCAGATCGTAGTGTGGAATCAAGCCAAAGGAGAGTGGAAGCGGCGCGCGTCTCTTGTCAGCCTTATCCATTACACAGGCAAAAACGCAGTCTTCATGCCTGTGGATAAAGTCCTGCCATTGGTTACGAACTGCCTTGACGATGACCGCTTCTACGTCCAGACGGCGGTTGGCTGGGTCTTGCGGGAAATGGGAAACGTCCATCGCAGTGAGATCAACAATTATCTGAAAACTCATGCGCAGAAGATGAGTGCGCCAGCCTTTTCACGGGCAATTGAACGCCTGGATTTGAAAGAACGTACAAAATTGCGTGATATGCGAAGAGGCGCGTGAAAATAAAAATACACCCTTGCGGATGTGTTTTTGTCAGCGGAGAGGGCGGGATTCGAAAATATTCCCCTCAAAGGGGGCGCGGCGACTGGAAAACAAAAACACACCCTTGCGGATGTGTTTTTGTCAGCGGAGAGGGCGGGATTCGAAAACATTCCCCTTAATGGGCGCGCGGCGACTGGAAAACAAGAACACACCCTTGCGGATGTGTTTTTGTCAGCGGAGAGGGCGGGATTCGAAAACATTCCCCTCAACGGGGGCGCGGCGACTGGAAAACAAAAACACACCCTTGTGGATGTGTTTTTGTCAGCGGAGAGGGCGGGATTCGAACCCGCGACCGGATTTAAGCCCGGCACTCACTTAGCAGGCGAGCCCATTCAGCCACTCTGGCACCTCCCCAGGTGCGTTTTACGATTGATATTGTAACCATAATTTCAGAAACGTCAATCGTTAGGCGGAGGGAGTGGGATTCGAACCCACGTTGGCTTTCACCAAACATGTTTTCAAGACATGCGCCTTCAGCCGCTCGGCCATCCCTCCATGGGAATCCGACTTTTGTCGGAGGCGGATGCGATTTTACCATAGGTAAAACCATTTCAACACAAAGGCCGCAAATGGGAAAATATCAAGACATCATCGTTTGCTGAAGTGATCGTACAGAGCAATGGCGACGATGATGCCCACAATTATCATAACGATCATAATGCTTAACATAACGTGCCTCCAAATAGAGTATACGCCTGTCTAATGTAGAATGAACACGGGTCAAAGGAAAAGGTGTAGCTGGTTCCATGAACCAGCTACACCTTTTCCTTGTCACTCAGTAACTGCTCAGGCATAAAAAATATGTAATACTAATAACACTAGCGACCTGACAGTTTCACAAAAGCATATTGATCGGCACGAAAAAGCAGGTAAAGTTGTTTTGCGACAAACCACTTTTCCGGAGCCGACTCATGCCGATCAACGAGACCTATCGTACTTG
>Ga0116204_1002345_pt1 | contig 10220 bp, 11 predicted proteins | sample LakKivwa52mmetaG_FD_94481 | JGI IMG/M metagenome (GOLD analysis project Ga0116204, IMG submission 94481) | Anoxic lake water microbial communities from Lake Kivu, Rwanda to study Microbial Dark Matter (Phase II) - Lake Kivu water 52m metaG | ecosystem: Environmental > Aquatic > Freshwater > Lake... | reverse complement strand
GTTCTCCAACGCCCTCAAGGCGTCCGGCGACGTCCGCTTTCCGATGGTCTTGAACGTCGTCGTCACCTGGATCCTCATCGTGCCGATCGCCTATGCGATGGGCATCCGGCTCGGTTGGGGGCTCGTCGGAATCTGGAGCGCGTTCGCCATCGACGAGATCCTTCGGGGCATCCTGCTTTATGTACGCTGGCATTCCCGAAAATGGACGAACAAGGCGTTCGTCAACCGCGAAATGATCAAGGCCGAGGCATGACGCCCCGGCCTTTTGTTTGTTCGGTTACGGTTGGATGTTGAGGATGAAGCCCTGCGTGCCGTCGGTCACGACCGTCGGCAGTTCGCCGTTCCAGACGACGAGATATTCCAGATACGCCATGTATTCGACGACGATCTTGAGCTCGGCTTCGCTCAGTCCCGTGTTGGGGTCGAGTCCCAGCGTCAACAGCACTTCGTCGAGCTTGGACTTGATCGCTTCGGCGTTGGCGTTCGCGATCAGGATGATGCCTTCGGCTTCGGCTTCCTTCGCGATCAAAAGCGCGTCGGCTTGCGCCTGCGCTTGAACCAAAAGCGTCTGAGCGTCGATTTCGGCCTTTTCCTTTTCCTTCTGGGCGATTTCGATCTGCTGGATGGCCTGGGCCTTGTTCTGAATGATCTGCTCGATCTGATCCCCCGCGTCGACGTCGTCTAGCGAGAGCGAGACGATCGTGATCGAGTAGCGGGTTTCGAAGATGTCCTTCAGATCCTCTTCGGTCTGCGTGCGCAGCGCGTCCAGCTGGTCGCCCAAAATCTCGTAGATGTCGAACATGACCGCGTTGCGCTGAAGGGCTTCCTTCACCATGCTTTGGAATTCGACGTCGCCGATGTCGGGAGAAGACGTCGCGCGGAAGAAATGTCCGGCCGAAGACGTTTCGATCTTGTAGATGATGGTCATTTGGAACTCCGCGTAGATCGCGTCTTCGGTCTGGCCGAACGTCTGGACCTGGCGGGTCCGGTTTTTCGTCGTGATCATCGTGATCCGCTGGAACGGATTGATCCAATGGATGCCTTCGGACAACGTCGCGTCCTGAACGCCGCCTTTGAACGGATCGTAGACGATGCCGACCATGTTGGCGTCGACCTGGGTGACGAAACCGAACACCGCGATGAAGAGAAACAGGAACGAAAGATAACTCTTGCGCGTGACCTTGAACACGACGGACTTGCCGTAGCTGGATTTCTTCGAGCTGATGGCAATGAAAACCGCTCCGGTGACGATGAGTGACAACACAATGTAGAACATCATATCCTCCTATTGCTTAACGCGTACGCCGACGGTGAACGCGGGCGTTGCCGCGGATGAATCGATGAAGCCTTCGATGAAGGTGAAGCCGTCTTCTTGGGTTGCCTGCAGCGTGAGCGTCCGCATTGCCGGAAGCGGCGCAAGGTATATGACGACGTATCGCGTCGGCCAGACGTCGTACGCTTCGAACGCATAACGGACGTGGAAGGTGTTGTGGACATGGCCGTTGGCATCCAGATCCGCAGCGGAAACAAATCGGGTTTTGGTGAACAGCGGGGTCTTCGGCGCCGCCTCGCCCCATGCATAGCGGTTGTATTCCAGCGCTTTGAAGGCGGCGCGGTTGCCTTTCATGCCGTCGGGAAGACGCAGCGGAAACCCGCTTGACTGATCGGCGAGCACCCAGTGATAGGATTGGGTCGCAAGCAGGCCGCATCGATCGAAGACTTCGACCATCCACAGCAGGCCGGTCGCCGATCCATAGACGGGCCAGGTTTCGACGACGATGTCGCCGTCATGGTCCAAAGGCCTCGACAGCACGACGTCGGTCTTGGCGATCAGCCACATCCACCCTTTCGGGCGGATGACGTCGTCGCCGAAGCCCAGTTCCCTGGCATGTTCGAAACAGGCGATTTCGGTGGTTCGGTGCAATGTGTCCAGTCGTTCGCCGATCGATTCGCCGCGGCCGGCGGCCGCGAACGGGCGCCTACGCTTTGCGGATTCCATCTGGGACCTTCGGTTTTGCATACGGTTTGATCAGACATTGGGGCCCAAAGCCGATCAGATCGGTGCGTCCCGCCTGGCGGAGCGCCGCTTCGACCAGGGAGCGGTTCTTGGGATCGCGGTATTGGATCAAAGCGCGCTGCATCGCTTTTTCTTCTTGCGTTTTCGGCGTATAGATGGGTTTCTTCGTGATCGGATGGATCCCCGTGAAATACATCGCCGTCGACAACGTCCCGGGCGTGGGATAGAAATCCTGGACCTGCTCGGGGTTGACGCCCATGTCGCGGACGTATTCGGCGAGCTTGACGGCCTCTTCGAGCGTCGAGCCGGGATGCGAGCTCATCAGGTAGGGCACGAGGTATTGTTCTTTTCCGAGCGAACGGTTGATCGATTCGTATTTGGCGACGAATTTGTCGTAGAGTTCCCTGCGGGGTTTGCCCATCGCGTCGAGGACGGCGGGACTGACGTGTTCGGGCGCGACTTTGAGCTGTCCCGAAACATGGTGTTCGACGAGCTCTTGGAAGAAGGAAGGATCCTTGTCGTACATGACGTAGTCGTAGCGGACGCCGCTGCGGACGAAGACTTTCTTGACGCCCTCGAGCTTGCGCAGCGAGCGCAGGATCTTCAAGTATTCCGAATGGTCGACCTTCAAATTCTTGCACGGCGTCGGATGGAGGCATTGACGGGCTTTGCAGACGCCGTGGACGGATTGCTTGTCGCAGGATTCGACGTAGAAGTTGGCGGTGGGTCCGCCGACGTCGTGGATGTAGCCTTTGAATTCCTTGTCGGCGACGATCCGTTTGGCTTCCGCGAGGACGCTGTCCTCGGAGCGCGCTTGAATCCTTCGACCCTGATGCATCGTCAGCGCGCAGAAGCTGCAGCCGCCGTAACAGCCGCGGTTGACGACGATCGAATGACGGACTTCGTCCATCGCGGCGATGTGTCCCTGGGCTTCGAGTCGCGGATGCGGACCGCGTTCGAACGGCAGATCGTAGACCTGATCGAGTTCGACCTTGGAAAGCGGATGCGACGGCGGATTCTGAACCACATAGCCGTCATCACAGGGTTCGATCAGCGGCTTGGCCGTAATCGAATCGGTGTTCTCGTATTGGATCTTGTAGGATTCCGCATAAGCGGGCTTGTCCGTTTTGATGACCTCGTAGGCGGGGAGCCTGAAACCGTCTTTGGGAAGCAAAGAAGCGTCTTTGGTTTTCCAAACCGTTCCGGCAAGATAGATCAGGTCACCGGCTTTGAGTCCGGAGGACAGGGCGTCGGCGACGTCGACGATCGTTTTCTCGGCCATGCCGTAGACGAGCAGATCGGCGCCCGAATCGATCAGAACGCTCTTGCGGACGGCGTCGTCCCAGTAGTCGTAATGGGCGAGCCGGCGCAGCGAGGCTTCGATTCCGCCCAAGACGATCGGCTTCCCGGGCAGGTATTTCAATATCGCCTTCGAATAGCGAATGACGGCCCGATCCGGCCGTTTTCCCATCCATCCGCCGGGCGTGTAGTTGTCTTTCGTCCGACGCCGTTTGGCGACGGTGTAGTGGTTGACCATCGAATCGATGTTCCCCGAGGTCACGAGCCAAGCGAGGCGAGGTTGACCGAATTCGAGGAAGTCATCCTTTTTATCGATGTTGGGTTGGGATAGGATCGCGACGGTGTAGCCGTGGCGTTCGAGGAGCCGTCCGATGATTGCGACGCCAAACGACGGATGGTCGCAGTAGGCGTCGCCCGAAACCAACACGAAATCCGGGGTTTCGATGCCCCGTTCTTTCAAATCGATTCGACTGATCGGCAGATAAGCCATCTCACACCTCTTGTTTCCGATTCGCTTCCACAAGTTCGCGGTGGCGGAGCTTGTAGTCGGGCATCCAATGAAGCAGGACGCGGTAGAAATCCTTGCCGTGTCCGTTTGCCAGCAAATGAGCCAGTTCGTGCACCAGGATCGTCTCCAGGTGACGTTCTTCGAAGCGTCCCAGGAGCGAGGACAGACGGATCGTCTTGGTCTTTTGCGAACACGAGCCGTAGACCGTGCGCGTGAACGAGGAAGCGAAACGCCACCCCGCAAAGATGCCTTTGGGGAGAATCGCTTCCCATTTTCGCCATAATCGCGTCGCCACGTCGACGACGGCTTGCTTGTACAAGGCTTCCAGTTCGCCTCCGGGATTGTTTCCGTCTTTCAACCAAACGGCATCGCGATCGACAAAAGACTGTTTGCCCGGCGTAGTTTTGACCGGCAATGTCGTGCCGAACCAGGAAACGAATCCTACGGGCAAGGTCGTTTTTGCATGTTTGGGGCGGGACATCGCTTCGAGACGCTTCTGTTTCGCTTCCAGAAACGAACGGATGGCTTCTTCGCTCATGCGTTTCGGTGCGCTGATCCACAAGGTTCCGTCGGGTTTCAGGCGAACGTATAGATGTTTGATCGGCTTTCTTTCCAAGACGATCGCGCGGCGTTCGCCGGCGATTACGAACGTTTCCACGCGAAGTCGGCAACGAAGCGGGCGACGAACGACGCCGTGCGTCTGGCGATCGCTTCGACGCCGCCGCGGTAGGCTTCGGTTTGATCGTCAGATTCGACGACGTCGGAAACGCCGCGGATCAAGACGAACGGTACATGGAAATGATGCGCGACCTGGGCGACCGCCTGGGCTTCCATGTCGCAGGCGACGATGTCGTTATCCTCCGCCATGATGTTTTTGAGGGTGGCGATCTTCGTGACGAAAGCGTCGCCCGAGGCGATTGTCCCATCGCGGAAGGTTTCGTTGGAGTGAGTGAGTAGGATTTGAGCCGATGAAAACAAGACGGGATCGGATTCGTAGTGGGCGGGTTCGCCGAACATCTGCCCGAAGACGAGTTCCGGATCGATCGCCGTGACGTCGGCGTCAAAGCTGACGAGTCGCTTCGCAAGGATCAGATCTCCGGGTTTTGCGGGGGCGATGCCGCCGGCGACGCCGGTGTTGATCAGGCATTCGCAGTCGTAACGGGAAAGAACGATCGCGGCGGTCATCGCGGCGTTGACTTTGCCGACGCCGGACTGGGCGAGAATGACGAAACGGCCGCCGAGGCGGCCGAGATGCAGGGTTTTCGACGCGGTCTCCAACGTCTCGACGTCGGTCATCGCTTCCATCAAGGCGGAAAGCTCCTTGTTCATCGCGGCGAGGATGGCGATCATGGGCTCACCCTTTCCAAGAAAAAAGAGAAAATTTGCATTTTCTCGTTATTTGATTTCGACGACTTCGATCTTGTATTCGACGCCGGTCTCCGACTTGAAGCTGATTTTGGCGCCTTTCTTCGCGCCGTGAAGGGCTTTGCCGATCGGCGATTCGTTCGAGATCTTGCCTTTGAGCGGATTGGCTTCGAGGTGGCCGACGATCGTGTACTCGCGTGAAAAACCGTTGTGAAGGTACTTGATCATGACGGTCTTCCCGATCGAGACGGACTTGGAGTTCGACTCGCGGATGATCTCCGCATGCTTCAGGATGTTGTCGATTTCCTTGATGCGGGCTTCGATGCGCGCTTGTTCTTCCCGGGCGGCGTCGTAGTCGGCGTTTTCGGACAGGTCGCCTTGAGCGCGCGCTTCCTTCAGCGCTTCCAGGTTTTGTTTCCGATCGACATCCTTGAGTTCTTCCAATTCCTGCTTGAGCAGTTCGTAGCCTTGTTCGGTCAGTTTGAAGGTGTTTTCCATTTCGATTCTCCCTCGTATTTCGTGGTTTTTATTATATCACAGACTATTGGTTTAGAATAGTGATAATCTTGGCATTTATCAAATCGACGGCGACGTCGTGCGAATAGTCGTTGGGGATGATGATGTCCGCGTAACGCTTGGTCGGTTTGACGAAGGCGTAGTGCATCGGTTTGACCGTCTCCAAGTATTGTTTCACGACGCTTTCGAGCGTGCGCCCGCGCTCTTCGATGTCGCGCTTGAGACGGCGGATGAAACGCAGATCGTCGTCGGCCTCGACGAAGATCTTGATCGTCGCCAGGTCGCGGACGCGTTTGTCTTCCAGCACGAGAATGCCTTCGATGATGATGATTTTCCCGGGCTCGATCCATTCGGTCGGCATGGCGCGGGTGAGGTTCACGAAGTCGTACGTCGGCTTTTGGATGCCCTTTCCGGAGAGCAGCGCCGTGAGATGCTCGAAAAACAAGTCGTTGTCGAGCGCGAACGGATGGTCGTAGTTGACGTTTTTGCGCTCCTCCATCGTCATGTCGGATTGGTCCTTGTAGTAGTCGTCGTGCTTGATCACGACGACGGGATAGCCGGCCAGATTCGCGGTGATCTTTTCGACCACCGTCGTCTTTCCGGAGGAGGATCCGCCGGCGACGGCGATCAATACGGGTCGTTCCATGTTTTCACCTTCCGTAACAAGTCATAGGGTTTGAGCTCAATCTTCGTTTGCAGCAAAACGATCTGTTTGGGGACGTTGGCCACAAGCATCGCCACGCCGTCCTCGTTTTCGAGATGCGAAACCTCCAGCGAGAACATGCTTCCGTCGGGACGAAACGCCTCGATGACGTCGCCGACCGCAATCTTGTTGCGGACATCGACGAAGGCATGGCGTCGGACTTCGTCGTAAGCGGTCACGATTCCCAAGAAGTCGTTGGCGTCGCGTGGAAGGTCTTTGGTTTTGATCAGTCCGTTTTCGCCCGGATCGCCAAGCAGAAAGCCGGGGTGGGTCGATCGCGCCTCGGCGCGCGCGATCCGATCCTCGAGGGTCTTCACGTCGATCGGCCGGCCCGCCAGGACGGCGTCGATCGCCTGCCGATAGCTTTGGGTCACGGTCGCGGCGTAATGGATCGATTTCATCCGGCCTTCGATCTTCAGGCTGGCCACACCCGCCGCAATCAAGGACGGAATCAGTCGAAGCGTCTGGAGATCCTTCGCCGCCAACGTGAACGGTCGTTTGGTCAGGGGTTTTCCGGTGTCGTCGCACAGATCGTAGTGCCAGCGGCAGCTGTGTGCGCATTGACCGCGGTTGGCGTCGCGGTCGGACAGAAAGGCCGAGAGTCCGCACCGTCCGGAAACCGCCGAACACATTCCGCCGTGGATGAAGACTTCCAGTTCCGCTTGGGTCTTGGAAGCCAGGTCGGAAATTGCTTCGACCGTCTGTTCGCGAGGCAACACGATGCGTTTGGCGCCGAGCCCGCGCAGCCATTCGACGGCGATCGCATTCGCCGCGCCGTGCTGCGTGGACACATGGATGTCTAGGGCGGTGTTTTGTCGCGTCCATTCGATCAAGGAGGGCGAGGCGAGAATCACCGCATCGACGCCGATTTGTGCGAGTTGGCGGATGCGGTCTTGGTAGATAGGGAGGTCTTCGTCGCGCGGCAGACCGTTGACGGCGCCGTAGACGCGCTTGTTCATCGCATGCGCGAACAAGACGAGTTCGCGGACGTCGCTTAGCGCGAAGGCGGCCGTCTTCGCTCGCAGGCTGACGTCTTCGGCGCCGAAATACACGGCGTCCGCGCCGTAGATCAGGGCAAAGCGGCCTTTCTCGAGCGAGCCGGCGGGTGCCAGGAGTTCCGGGCGGTTCATTGCCGACCCTCCCGTTCCTGTTGGAAGAACGACAAGAACGATGCGAAGTCCATCGCCCCACGCCAGACAAACAACCAATCAAACGGCAGGTTTTCCCAAACGATGTCGCGGGGAATCGACACGGCCCGATCGCGCAGGATCATCGTGCCGGAATCGTCTTCTTGGATCGGAAACCATCGATGCGGACGTTTCTCTTCGTTCAAACGATAGGTCGATGAAGCGGATGCTTCAACGCCGTTATCGGTGATCAGCTTCCGCTTGGAGCGATAAAGCGCGACGCTTCCCAGCGAATAACCGGCGGGAACGGACGTATGTTCGGCCAACCGGGCGGCCGCCGACACCGAAAGATCGCTTGCGGCGACGACGCCGGCGAAACCCTGACGGCCGTAGAAATCCGCTTCTTTTGCGTTCGTGAGCAGGCTTCCCGGGACGTAGATCACCGGAATCGAAAGGTTGCGTGAACGCGCGATCAAACCGACGGTTTCGTCGAAACAAAGGACGGCGGTCAAGGGAATCGCGTCGAATACCGCCAGGATGTTCGCTATCGTCTCCACGTCCTTCTCGACGACGATGCCGTCGATCATCGCATGGACGTCCAAACCGGAAGGCGCCGCACGATGCTTCAGTTCGCACACTTCGTCCAAAGCGAGGCCTTTCGCGAAGGGGTGGCCAAACGGATTCGCAAAGACGACGACGCCGTCGGCTCCGGCGCGTTTCAGTTCATCCAGTTCTTCCGGACGTCGCGCTTCGGCGATCCATAGAGGTCGTTTCATCGGTTTCAATCGAAAAGAAGAGTAAAAACTCTACTCTTCTGTGCTTTCGGCGGATTCGTCGTCTTCGGCTTCGCTGTCTTCCAGATAGCTTTCGAGGACTTCCTCGATGAAATCCCATTCGGCTTCGGTTTCGACTTCGAACAGTCGGCCTTCGTCGCCGTCTTCGGGATTGAAAGCGGCGGCGTAGTATTCGCCGCTTTCGTCGTCGACGATCTGATAGACGACGTACGATTTTCCGAACTCGTCGGAATCGAACGTCATGATGATTTCACATTGGATGTCTTTGCCGTTTTCGTCGGTGACGGTGAAGAATTCGGGGTTGCGTTCCATGGGTTCCTACTTTCTGCTATCGAGATAGCTTTGGAGGATGACGGTCGCGGCCAGTTTGTCGACGGTCTCCTTGCGGCGCTTGCGGCTGAAGTCGGCTTGAAGCAGGACCTGCTCCGCCATCCGCGAAGTCAGCCGTTCGTCCCACAGGACGATCGGCGCGGTCACTCTGGCCTGGAGCCGCTCGCGGAACGATTCCACGGCGAGTCCTTGCGAGCCGACGGATCCGTCCATGTTCTTCGGATGGCCGAGGACGATTTTGCTCACGTTATTATTATGGACAATCGCGACGAGATAGTCAAGCAGAGATTCCACATTCTGTTCGGTGAACCGGAAGGTTTCGAGACCGGTGGCGAGGATTCCCATCGGATCGGACAGGGCGATGCCGCAAGTGCGGCTGCCCAGATCGAGTCCCAGGGTCCGCATCAGAGCATGCCCTTGACGAGCGCGAGCGCGGAGTCGACCTTGTCGACGTCTTTACCGCCGGCCTGGGCGAAATCGGGACGTCCGCCACCGTTGCCGCCGCAGTGCTGCGCGGCCGCTTTGACCAGGTTGCCGGCGTGCAGATCGCTTCGCGCGCTCTTGCACAAGAAGGTGATTTTGCCGTCCGTGACGGACGCGACGAAGACGACGCCTCCGCTGATCTTGGCGGCGAGGTTGTCGACCAGTTGCTTGAGCGAGCCGACTTCGATGTCGTCGATGCGGCCGACGAAGCGGTTTCCTTCGATGGAAGCGACCAACGCGTCGAAGCGGCCGAGCGCCTTCTTTTCCTTTTCGACGGAGTAGGCCTTTTCGAGTTCCTTGACCGCTTTTTGGAGTTGCGCGACTTCCAGACGCTTGTTCAGGACGTCCTGATAGCTGCCGAGGACGGTCTTGTTGACGTCGAACGAGAAGGCAATCTGGATGCCTTCTTGGAAAGCCTCGTATTGAAGGGTCGTCGCTTTTTTGAGCAGGTTCTCGATGTCCAAATTGATGCCCTTCAGCGCATCGACGATGCCGTCGACGTTTTCGTTCGTCAAGGCTTCGATGCGGTAGATTCCGGAGCCGATGGAGGCCACGGAGCGGATCGCGAACTTTTCAATGTGCGCGATGTCGTCGACGTGCGTGCCGCCGCAAAGGTCAAGCGTGTGTTTCAGATTGACGACGCGGACCTTTTCGCCGTATTTTTCGCCGAATTCGGCGATCGCGCCTCTGGCGACCGCTTCGTCGACGGTGAGGATGTCGGTTTCAACGACGTGCGGTTCCCGGATCATCTGGTTGACGCGGCGTTCGAGTTCGAGGATCTCCTCTTCGGAGACGGGTTGGTAGTGGTTGAAGTCGAAGCGAAGCGCCGCGGGGCTGACCTGGCTGCCCTGTTGGCTCACGTGATTGCCCAAAAGGTCGCGCAGCGCCTTGAACAGCAGATGCGTGGCCGAATGGTTGTAGGTGGTGAGCCGGCGGTTCTTCTCGTCGATCTTGGCGATGACCGTCGCGCCTTCTTCCGCTTCGCCCTCGACGGTTTCGAAATGATGCAGGAATTGGCCGTTGGGGAGTTTCGAGACGTCGGTGACGCGAAGACTGAACTTTTCCGAGAAGATGACGC
>Ga0116204_1002344_pt1 | contig 10222 bp, 11 predicted proteins | sample LakKivwa52mmetaG_FD_94481 | JGI IMG/M metagenome (GOLD analysis project Ga0116204, IMG submission 94481) | Anoxic lake water microbial communities from Lake Kivu, Rwanda to study Microbial Dark Matter (Phase II) - Lake Kivu water 52m metaG | ecosystem: Environmental > Aquatic > Freshwater > Lake... | reverse complement strand
TTCCCAGTGGGAGTGATGGTGGCGCGGATGTAACGCTTCGAGCCAATGTACCCAATCTTGCGGGTTTCATTGTCATCATCAAACTGGAAACCAGCTTGTGCTTCCGTGCCGAGCAGGTCGGCATCCGCCACAGCTGCAGCATCGCTCAAATTGGACGCTTCGCCCTCTTCGATCAGCACAGCAAACGTGGCGTCCGCATCAGCAATCGAGCCTGTTGCGATAAGCAATTCGTGCGCATTGAAGTTGGCGGTGTCCAGAATCTGACTGACAGCAGCCGTGTTATCAGCCACAGAGACGGGGCTGATGGCGCGGGATACTTTGATTGAATTATGTAAATCCATGACTATCTCCTTCTTTTATTGGCGTGGATCGTGATGGATCCACGCCAATAAACAGTAATTAAGCGAGTTTCACGCGAACAAACGCTTCTTCGAGTACCGGCATGCCGTCTGTTTCCATACGGCCAATGAAGCCAGTCTGATTCGTTTCGGCGTACAGTTCGTTCAACCGTTGCATTCCAAAATCGAGCGCATCGGCAGTGTGGTAGTAGGAAAAATCACCCAAAATCCCGACATACAAGCCCGAGGTGAAGGTGTTCGGCACATATTCGCTGGTGAACAAGGGGATGCCTTCGAGCATATCGGGCTGCCCAAGTTGGACTGAAGACTGCCAGATGTAGCGACCTTCAAGGTCTTTGAGTTTGGCAAGCATCTTGACCGCGTCACGATGGAACACCCATTTTGCACGCGGCCAATAGGCACCCTTGAGAGCGTACTTGGCATTCTTCAAACCATCCGCAGTAAAGGCTGTGGTGGTGTTGTCCGCGCTAACATCGCGACCAGTGCTGATGCCATCGACGCTGGCCGTGAACACGCCCAGTGGCTTATTCGCACCATTACCAACCATGCCTGCTTTTTCAAACGAGACAGCGAATTTATAGGCAAGGCGAGTGATCGCCAGCTGCTCGACGTCAGGATTGAGGCGGAGGAGTTTATTGCTGATCTTGATGCGCTTGGCCAACGGGTGCGGGAACAACTCACGCTTCCCAAAGGACATGGAATTGTCCGGATTCCCAGTGCCGAGTTCGCTTGTCCAATCGGCGTCATCAGGATCATTCGCCAGATAAGGCATGCCAAGGGACTGGGCAGTAACAACGGTGTTGGGGGTCGCCCATTGGCGCAGGAACACCTGGTTGTCGATTGCCTGGATCAGACGATTGACAAACTGTTGAGGAGTGGTGAGATAACCGCCTGCAACATCCGAATCAGCCTGCAACGCACGCAGCTCAGGAGCCACAACGCCTGTGCGCATGTAGGTCTGCATGGCGCGGGATTGCCTTTCGGCATCCGCCTCCTCTGCACTGCGTCCAGATTCAGGACGAATCGGCTCGCTGGAACGGAATTCTTCCGAATCCACTGTGCCCAGCTTGCGCAGGTTTTCGATCTTGACATCGATCTTGGCAACATCTGCGAAGATGGCGTCATAATTGGTCTGCTCAGTGGTGTCGAAGTCTCGTTTTTCGGCTTCGCATTTTTCGAGCATGCCGCGTGCCTGGGCGATCAAAGCAGCACGCTTCGCTAACAATTCACGTTCGTTCATAGTTTTTCTCCTGTTGCTGAATAGATAGAGCGTTCTACAAGATCAACCTGACGGCGACGCGCCTTCTGACGCGTGCCCAACTCTTCTGCATCGCCTGATACAGCCTGAGCAGATGGATCATGCACAAACGTTTCAGATTTTGAACGGGCTTGTGCGCTTGCCTCAGGATATTGAGCAAATGGCACGGGCCCGACATCAAACAACTTCCCGATCTCAACAATTTCACGCAAAGCGAGAGCTTCATCATCCGCAGGCTCTGTCCACTCTTCTTTGCGAACCGTGAAGGCAAAAGAGGATTGACTCACATCCCCACGCTTCACTTTTTCATACACGCTCATAGCCTGCTGGTCATTAGGGTTGACGTCTATTGAATAACGCAGTCCTTTGTCGGTTTCTTCCAGACTCAAAGTTCCTGCCGTGGTGCGACCAAGTACAAAGTTCCAGTCATGATTGAAGGCGCCAATCACATCTGGCCTTTCTGACAGGACTCTTGCGAACGCGCCTGACCGTATCTTTTCGCGAAACCAACGCCCCACTATGGTTTCAACTCCAAATACCGCAGCATCGCCTTCGATGATGGGTTTTTGCTCATCACCTGCAGCTCGCAACGTCATTTCAACGTAGCGACGCTCCAGTTCAGGGTTTGTGTTTTTATTCATAGTTTATCTCCTCATGCAATATGGATTCGGTAAATTCGACAGGTACAACGTCCATCCATGTTCGTGTCAATGTTTCAAAATCACCACCATCCGAGATGACGTTGACGATAATTTCGCCGTGTGTCTCGCAGTAACCAGTGATTAACTGATTTACACGCTCATCCAGCACAGGCTCAAGGATTTTCCGCAAATATGCACGATGATCATCCTTATAAAACTGCTCAAGCCAGGATGAAAACTTTTCAGGCTTGTCTTTGTCGATCCATCGTCTGGCAGCGTCCAGTATTTCCTTCGATTCACGCCTGACAGCTCGACGTGCAGCGTCCAAAATGAATGGATATGGGTCAAACGTTCGCTTATTTTTGACAAGGACAGGCTTTTTTTCTGGTTCTCCGACTGTGGTCATGTTCAATGGCATCAGCATGCGGTCCAAGCCATCCAACGGAATCAGGTTTTCCCGTTCGCGGGCTTCGTTACGGGTCATAATGCCATTGCTGATCGCAGAAACATAAGCAGCCATGCGTGCGCCGATATCTGTCCGCAGGAAATCCTCAACCAGGTGTTCAATCACTGCGTCTTTGCGCTCAGACTCAAGCAGCAGGTCTTTAAGGGCACCCTGCTCGATGCGTTTGAGCCACGGACGCAGCGTGTGCGATAAATAACCAAGCTCCTGCTGCTCGATGCCACTGCCCCAGCTGGTTGATCGTTCAACATCTCCCAGCATGTGTGGCGGAACGCGGAACATTCTCGCGATTTCGCCCAACTGAAAGCGCCTGGTCTCAATAAACTGCGCGTCGTCAGGCGGGATACCAATCTTTTCGATGCTCATCCCCTCTTCTAGTATCATCGGTTTGTGGCTATTCTCGACACCCGTATGTTTTTCTTTGAGGTCTTCATTAAGGCGCTCAAAGGCGGTATCAGATAGTTCTCCTGGGTGAGTGATCGCAATATCAAAATTTGCGCCATTCTTGTAAAAATTACTCCCGAACTTTTCAGCAGCCATCGATAAACCGATCGCATTTCGAGCCAGTGTTATGCGGCTATATCCGATCAGCCCATCGAAGCCAAATGCAGGGATGTGCCATATATCTTCCTGCCGAAAAACACGCTTATTGCCACTCATCTCGGTGTAGATATATTGGCGCTGTCCATCTTTGCGAATGACCTGCATGCGATCAGGCCGCAATGGCCAAAGCTCACGTAGGATGCCGCGTCGATCCCATATCTTCTGGCTGTAGTGGTTCCCCCACCCCAACAAATGCCCCATGATGAATTCACGGTACACCAAGCTGGTATGCTCCGGGTTTGGCATATCATGCAAGAGGATGTAATACGGGCTGTTGACATCCCGCTCTTTGCCTCGTTTCAGCCTGCGATACGTGATCAGCGGCAGACTGGCAGTGTCCTCCATCAGAATTGTGAAAGCTGAAAGGACAGAAGCGACACTCAACGCGCCTTCCACAGTCACGTATTCGCCTGCATAGGACTCTTGCCCATATCCCTGCGTTACCCAGCCAGGCGGTTGCTGCGACACATGAAAGGTTGAACGTTTCTCAACGATCATTCTTGAGGTTAGTGGCATTATTTCTTCCTCGGGAGCGAGCCCATCCACGTTGCCAGGTAAGACGTGATCACAGACTCCGCTGCCATTGCGCCACCGGTGATCACCAGGGCTGTTGCCACAGAAACATTCAAGGCCAGACCAGTGAATAGCATCACCAACCCGACCCAATAGACCACTTCATTTCGATCCAGGGACTTCAGAACAGTCATTGAGAAGTCTCCCGTTCACGCAGTCCTTCGATCTCTTTCTTCAGTTCGGCGATCAACTTATCCCGCTCTGCCATCTGCATATCCCGGTCCAGAAGTTGAGCTTTCAGCACAGCAATCTCGATGGCTTGTTGGAGGTTCTTTTCCTTCAATTCATCCACCCGCTTTTCGAGACCATCAATCTTTGCATTGACACTTTGTGTCTGCTCGCTGGACTTGGCGAAAAAGTACCTCAAAGCCTCCAGCGCCAGAGGTGACACGATCGCAGAAATAATGGCAGCAACAACAACATCGCTCATGGTTTTAATCCCTCTATAGCGGTAGTAGTGGTGATGGGGTTCTCTGGGTGGGTAAATTTGTGCATAGGTAACAAAAAAGCCGCCCGAAGACTCAAATGAGTCTTCGGGCGGCATCACTCCGAAATAATGTCCCGGATCAACCAGGACTGCCTGATGTATTTAACTGTTCAACTGTTCTAATTATAGCCCCGGGAAGGGAATTGTCAAGCAATAATATAAAAGCGATGACCGCTAGGGTGAGGGGGCACCCAAGCGGTCATCTATAATTATTTTAGAACAAATGTTCTTTTTTGTCAAGACCCTATTTTTTGTACTCTCCAGTGCCCTGCAGGCGATCTTTGAGGTCTGTCAGAGTGGCAGCGATGTCAGTGAGGTCGCCTACATGCCCCCAGTAATGTCCGCCTGTGGCGCTGGCTTTGCGATCGTGCTGCTCCAGCCCGACTGTGATCTGTGCAAGCAGCTTCTTGATCTCCGCCTGTTTTTCTTCGTATGCCTCAAGTGCTGTTTGTTTGCTCATGTTTATCTCCTTTTGATGCCCCAATTACGCCGCCGAAGCCTGGGGAAGTCAAGGACTATCCAAGCCTGCGAATGCCTCGCTTTTCATAGACACTCTTCTTCTCAGGGTGCCTCAGCGCCAAATCGAGCGCCATGATCAGCGCCACCATGCCGTCGATCTTCTCACGACTCTTTTCCTTGTCTGGTTTGATGTTGCCAGATGGATCCATCCGTGCCACAAGGTTATCTGCCATCCATGTCAGCACTGGGTTGTTGCCGTGGCGGATCTTGCCTGATAAAACCAGCCGCTCCAGTTCCTTCATTGGCGGATTCATACTGGCGTAGCCCTGACCAAACTGAACCATCGTAAGTCCTTTGTTCTCCAAGGTTGTTACAACGCGGGCGGCGCCCCAACGGTCAAAAGCAACCTGATCAATATCGAAGAGATCAGCATCCTGCTCGACTTGGTCGAGAATGTAATCAGGGTCAATGGAATTGCCAGGCGTAGTCTCAATGTACCCCTGCTCAACCCACAGACGGTATTGCACACCATAATCCCTCGTGCGGATCTCCATTTGATCTTCTGGTATCCAGAAGCGGCACACAATATCAAAGTTTCCATCATCATCTGGAAATGCCATCACAAAAGCGGTCAAGTCGGATGTGCTCGACAAGTCCAGCCCACCATATGCAGTTGCCTTTTCAAGCCGTTTTGTAAGTTCGATCGCAGGCACGTCACCAGAGCACTTGCGCCATGCGCCCATTGGCATCCATTTGAACTCGCCCTGCACCCACACATTAAGTTCACGGCGCAAGAAGCCAGCGAGAGCAGCAGGCATGTGCTCAGCTCGCTTCGCCTTCATGCGCATGTCTTCGATGTACTTCGACACGCCGAGGTTAGGATTAGCTTTGATCCAGATGCTTTCGTCTCGCCAGTCATCACCCTCATCGAGGGTGAAGATCATGCCGAACCAGGTGTCATCTTCGAAGGAGTTATCCTCCCACCCTTCGAGCACCTTGCGTGTGTAATCGTGTTTTTCGTAACACACACTCATTCGATCCATACCAGCCGTGGTGATGGCGACGATCATCGGCTGTTCCCGTGAACCAGTGGCTGTTTCGAGCACATCCCACATCTCGCGAGACTTCCATGCATGGAGTTCATCCGCCACGACTCCGTGGATGTTCAAGCCATCGGTGCTGTCTGAGTCTGCACCCAGTGGTTCATATTTACTGGCGGTCAGTTCAAGGTTGAGATTGTCTTTGTATATCTTGATGTACTTCCTCAGCCCTGAATTCTTGCGCACCATACGAATGGCTTCTTTGTGAACGATACGCGCCTGGTCTCGTTTGGTCGCAGCTGAGTAAACCTCTGCACCTGGCTCACCATCAGCAAACGCCAGTTCCAAACCAAGACCAGCGCTCATGGTGCTCTTGCCATTCTTACGAGCTACTTCAAGGTATATCGCGCGGAAGCGGCGCATGCCATCAGCACGCTTCCAGCCAAAACCCACCCAAATAATAAATTGCTGCCACGGTTCGAGGGTGATGAGTTCGCCCCTACCACGTCCCCACTTACCCTTTGAGTGACGAAGCATGCCGATAAAGTTCAGCACATATTGAGCAGCCTCAGGGTCGAAATAAAAGCCGCGTTTGTGTGCATGATCCAAATCATGCACATGGCGTTTGCACGCCAGTATCACCCACTTGCACGCGATTATCTTGCCACTGATAACATCCCTTGCATACTGTTCCGCGGGATGCAGCACCTCCTTCCTTGGTTTCGCCATGTCACTTTTTCGTTACCTTTACCTTTTGTCCGAACAGATACCCAGCCATTTCATCTTCTTCAGATGGGGACTCCACCTTGATGCGAGAGCGGCCGGATGGTGTCATTCCAAATTCAGCATAAAACTTCTGTACCTGATCCATTGAACGCTTTTTGATTGCAACCCACGGATTTTGATACATGCCGCCTTTATCGCTGATAATGACCTCTCCCTCTTTTTCCAGCTTATTGCATGCCTTCACGTAATCCGCCCAAGCTGTACAGCACACGGCAAGGGCAGCACGGTCGATCTTTGAAACAATCCCCAATGCAAATAACTCCTTGGTAATGCGATTCCACTCGGTTTTGGCTACACCTTTGAGATGTGCTGGGCAATTAGGGATTGCTGTTTCCGTTTTCGGCTCCTTGTTGTTCAATGCCCGTTTCCCCGGGTTCCCCTCAAGTATTTTCATTTCGGTTGGTTTTGGTTTTCTGCCCCGTGTCACAAGTCCTCCAATACTGGTTGCTGCCCTGTCATTTGGGTCCAGCGTTCCAGCCCCACTGCTACATATTTTGGGTCGTTGTCCATTGCCCGGCAAACTCTGCCGGTCCGTTCACACGCTGCCAGCGTGGTGCCAGAGCCTGAGAAAAGGTCGAGCACGATATTCCCAGGATGGGATGAGTTAAGAAGCGAACGCTCGACCAGCTCAAGCGGTTTCATCGTGGGATGATCGTCACTCTTGCGTGGTCGATCTATAAACCATGTATCAGACTGCTTTCGATCTGGCACTTCACAGACTCTCGGCGCATCGTTTTTCCACCCATACCAGATTGGCTCATATTGCGCGTGATAATCCTTACGAGACAAGACCATTTGGTCTTTGACCCATATGATGGTGCTCGACCAGTGAAAGCCTATTTTGCGCAGTTCGTTATCAATCACCGGCCACTCTTCCCCACCCATGACCGCATAAACCACGGCACCTGGCACGCTGAAGCGCCAGAGTTGCGTGACAAACAACTCCACAAAAATGACGAATTTCTCACCAAGATTGTCGTTATTGATAGTTCGCTTTTTGTAGGTGGGATGATCATTGCCGCCATAGTTAACGTTCCACGGCGCATCGGTCCAGATGAGGTGCGCGAGTTCACCAGCCATCAGCCGTTCGACATCGGTATGTTGGGTCGAATCGCCACACATGATACGGTGCTTGCCCAGTTGGTAAACCTGCCCAAACTGCACTTGCCATTTAGCCTGCAGTTCCTCAGCTTTGTCTGGTTGCCCTCCCGGGTCCTCTACGGCTGCTTGGGGTGCCCCTGTTGCTGTAGAAACGCCTATCAGATCGTCCAATTCAGCGGTCTCAAACCCTGTGAAGAGATCGCCAGTGGTCTGTGTAATATCGCGCAGCACATCGGTATCCCATCGGCTCAGCTCACCCACACGGTTATCGGCAATGCCATAGCCAGCCGCAGTGGCTGGGTCGTCCTCGACGAAGACCACTGCCACATGACTCCAGCCCAGTTGCTTGGCTGCACGGTACGTGCCGTTTCCAGCTTCGATCTTGCCCTGCTGCAGGCGGTTGGCTACGATGGGTTTGCGCTGTCCGTATTGCTTTAGGCTGAGTGCGATGCGGTCCACGTCATGCCCAATGCGGGCGTTGGCGGGATCTTCATGCAGGTCATCAATCGGCACGGCGAGCGGTCGCAGGGATTCAGCGATGTATGAAAGGTCTGTCATAACAACTCCGGCATGTTGCCAGTCATGACATGCCAGCGTTCTAAACTAGCAGCCAAGTAAGCAGGGTCCCTCTCGACTCCAATGCACTCACGGTTCAGAATTTCACAGGCGATAATCGTCGTGCCTGATCCGCTGAATGGCTCGAAGACCGTCTCCCCCGGCTTTGTGTAGAGCAGAATGTGCCGCGCTGGGATCTCCAACGGGAATGCTGCGATGTGACCGTTTGCACCAGCCGTGCCTTTGATGTCATCCCAGTACGAACGCAGCGCCCACTTCTGCCCGGTCCTTTCCTGTCCACGACTCTTGCCGTGGCGGCTATAAAAGGTTTCGAGCAGGTTGATGTCCTGCTCGTTGAGCACGTCATCGAAGTGGATCTCTTCGCCATCGTCATGTTCGAACGTGCCGAAGAACTCACTATGTTGGTCGATCAGGTCAGTCTTCGGGGATACGGATGCAAGCTGTCCTTCCTTCAGCCAGTGGCGCACATGGCGCAGATTCCAGCCGAGCGGGTACAGCGCGTTCATCCACTTGTCGATGAGTAGCAACACCTGGCGCTTTTTCTTTTTCTCGAAGGCGGTCGTGAAGCCGGTACTGGTATTGATCACAATGCGCGACTCATCCACGCGGGTGACCTTGGCCATGATGGCAGTTACGCGACCGATAAACTCATCGATCTCCGCTTCACTCTTCTCGCGCTCATATTCCTTGCCTACCCAATAAGGCGGTGACGTTACTGTCAATGCTGCAGCTCCAATCCAGCCGAGGCTTTCGATATCCAATTGAGTGGAATCTCCGCAGTGCAGGATGTGCCTGCCCACTGCCCAAGTCTGCCCTGATGCAGTTCCCCATTTTTCCTGCAGCTCTTTCAGCTTGTTATCGTCTTCATCTTGCGGACCTGGGTCCACCATCAAACCACCGCCACGCTCGCCGAGCACGTCACGGATCTCGCCTTCAGTAAAGCCGGTGAATAATTCTTCGATGGTAGGCATCAATGCGCCGAGCGCATCCAAGTCCCACGTGCTCATGTCACCGAGGCGATTGTCTGCAATACCATAGGCTGCCGCGGTTGCTGGATCATCGTCCACATATAAAACAGCAACATGACTCCAGCCCAGTTGCTTGGCTGCGAGCCATGTCCCATTGCCTGCTTCGATCTTGCCCTGCTGCAGGCGGTTGGCGATGATTGGCTTGCGCTGACCATATGCCTTAAGCGATGCCGCGATGCGCTCCAAGGCATGACCTGTCCGCGCATTGGCAGGGTCCACATGCAGTTCATCGATCGGAACTGCCAAGCTTCGAAGCCCTTCAGAGATGTAGTTGAATTCGTCTGTCATCTTGATACGCTCACTCGCTGTCCAAACAGCATCTTTTCAAGTTCGTGATCTGGGTCGATTACATCCGCTTTGACACGGGATCTGCTCGATGGTGTCATGCCAAACTCAGCGCCCAGTTTGTTGAGTTGGTCAAGTGCTCTATTTGCAATTGAGAGGTAGGGATTCTGGATGATATTCCCTGCCGCAGTTTTGATGATCTCGCCTTTATCGCGGACCATCCGCTCTGCCTTGACCCATCGCACATAGATGGTGCAATACATTGCGAGCGCATCCTTGTCGATGGTGGTGACCAGTCCAAGTGGATGCAGCTCTCGCACTACTGACTTCCATTTTTCTTTTTCAGCATCGCTCAAATGTTCCGGTGGTTTTGGCATGACTACTCTTGGCTTTGGTTCGGCGTGATTGATCGCACGCTTCCCAGGATTGCCAGCCAGCAGTTTGAGCGCAGTGGGTTTTGGCTTCCGTCCTTGCATTCATCCGCCTATACCCCCCCCCCTGCCTAATTTCGCGGGTACGCGAGCATGACTGCCCCGCCGGTCTCCAACCCCAAAGCTCCAGAG
>Ga0116204_1002342_pt1 | contig 10225 bp, 11 predicted proteins | sample LakKivwa52mmetaG_FD_94481 | JGI IMG/M metagenome (GOLD analysis project Ga0116204, IMG submission 94481) | Anoxic lake water microbial communities from Lake Kivu, Rwanda to study Microbial Dark Matter (Phase II) - Lake Kivu water 52m metaG | ecosystem: Environmental > Aquatic > Freshwater > Lake... | reverse complement strand
TGCATTTAGATAAAGGGCGGTTGTTGCAGATAATGTTTTACCTTCGCCAGTTCGCTGCTCACTAATCTTTCCATCATGAAGTGCAAGTCCAGCAATAAGCTGAACATCGTAGTGACGTTCTCCCAACTTTCTTCGCGCTGCTTCCCGTACAAGTGCAAATGCTTCAGGTAAAATATCATTTAAGCTTTCTCCACTTGCTAAACGTGTTTTAAATTCATTTGTCTTTTCTGCAAATTTTTCATCTGGATATGCACGAACTTCATCTTCAATTGAATTGATTTTCTGAACAGTCTTTTGATACTGTGAGACCTGTCTTAGATTAAAATCTAAGAGTTTTTTAAAAAATTGCAACATATATTATATTGGAGTATCTACAAGATTAGATTGTTATCGTACAATAAATTCTTGTGGGATTACAAGAATTCGTACCGCATCATATCTATTTTTTTCTGTAGAGTCCCCCGGATTTGTTTTACTTACAACAAAGTGAATTGTATCGCCTTCTTTCAATTTTGAAAAGCCAGTGCTTTCATTTTCTTTTGATTTCATGTTGTACATGAACTGTTTTGTACTGTTTTGAATATCGAGCGTAAACTCCTCTTTGTCGCTTGTAACAACTTTTAAAAAGAAACTTTCTTTTGAAACTTCGATTATAGACCCTGTTCTTACTAAAAATTCTTCGTCAATATGAATAGTGTCCGCCTCAATCCCTTCGTTTAATTGTTGTCCAGTAACTATAACATAGTCATTATTTTTAAGGTCACTTTTTTTTATTTCACGACTCACCGTTCCAACTATTCGAAATACGTTTGTGAGAGTTTCGTCAATTTTAATGAGATAATCTTTTTCCTCGTTATTCTCAATAGTGGCTATTGTAATGCTTGTATCCTCAATTTTCCGAATTTTTCCAGCATATGCTCGCTGATCTTTTTTTCGCATTTCTTCTACCTTTGTTGCGATTTTCTCCCGTAATATTTTGACATTCTTATCGTCAATAGAGCCTGAAGGGGTCGCTTCGATGGCTAAGACTGCAGTAGTCATTGTGGCTGCTATGCAAACGCTGGCGAGAACTGCTGTATGGGTAGATTTCATGTAGTTGGAATATAATAAACTTTCAACTGTTTTTCTTGAACTTTAGCTCCTCCGCTTTTGGGATATACACTAATATGAACTATATTTTCTCCGAGGGTTAATGGTACAACCTGAGTGATAGTCTCAGACTCTGCTTCTAAGGTAATATCCTGTGAGGGTGTTTGTATAACAATAAAACTATCTTTTTCTACTTTCAGTGTTATTTTTGTTTCTTTTGTATCAAAAACAGATCTGTCATTTGGACTCACAATTTCAATTGGCCGAGCTACTGTATTACCTTGGGTAGAGGCAGGACGAGTTTGGGTTGCTTGTTTTTTTTGAGTCACAGCTTTATTAGTTTGAGTATTAAGGATTACCACAAACGAGAAGAGTAACCCAAAAAACACTCCTAATCCAACTGCAATTCCTGTTTCTTTTTTCATAATGAGAAAAACCTAATGCAATGGTACCTTATTAAGGGTAACATGTCAATCTAGCCCAGAGGTAAAAGTGTTTCTTTAAGAGTAAACGGAAGCTCCGAAAGCAGGTCGTGCACTGAATACCAATACCCTTTAACCGCCATCAAGTTATCCGCAGTTCGTTTCATGATGTAAGATCCAAAGACTGAACTCGATAGAGCATCGCCGTGACGTAGCCACCCGGCAGTCAAACCAGCAAGTATATCTCCCGTCCCCCCTTTGGTAAGCCCAGCATTTCCTCCTGATATCCGAACAACGCGTACGCCATCTGAAACAATGTCATCTACAGCTTTCAAGAGAATGATGCAGTTATATTTGTTTGCTGTCTTTTTGACAATTTGTTCTTTTTCTTCTAAAGATTTTTCAGACAGATCTTCACCAAAGAGTCTTTGGAACTCCTTTTGATGAGGGGTGACAACGGCTTTTTTATGGAGCTTGGTGAGCCAATTTGCATCCATCATTTGAAGTGCTCCCGCATCGAAAATATATTGCTTGTCAGGAAAGTGGGTTATCAGGTAATAAACGACCTCGCGAGTAAATCGACCCTCTTCTTTGATATTGATTATTTCATTCCATAATTTGACATTTGTGATTTGTGATTTGAAATTATCCTCCCTCATCATTCCATTACCCACAAGAATTACATCGTCCTCCTGGGCATACTCAGGTATTGTTGACTGTGATATCACTATGCCTTTTTGCCACTTCGTTTTAATTGATCGAATTATTTCATTATTTTCTGTGGTAGATGCTACATGGACCATGTCTGCTAGTAAAGATGATGCTTCAGCTGCCCAAATCACTGCGCCATGGAATAAAGATGATCCACCCACAACAAGTACTTTCCCGTTTTGTCCTTTATGTGAGTGTCTATTGGGTAAATAGTTTGAGTTGGCAAATAAATTGTTGGGAAACCGATCACGCGAATAGATTATCATCGATTGTGTATTCATTTTAGTATAATACTACATATGAAAATTGACCATTTTACATTTCGAAAATTATATGCGGAATTTCTTATTAAAAATGGGCACGTGGAAGTGCCACCCATCCCTCTGGTCCCAAAAGATGATCCTACTACACTATTTACCGGATCTGGAATGCAACAACTCGTTCCTTACTTACTTGGCGAGCCTCATCCGTTGGGCACACGCCTATTTGTTATTCAGAGGTCGCTTCGCTCTCAAGATATCGACGAAATAGGTGACAATCGTCACACTACTATGTTTGAGATGATTGGTAATTGGTCACTCGGTGACTATTTTAAAAAAGAGCAGTTACGATGGTTCTATTCTTTTTTAGTTGACACACTTGGTTTTGATCCAAAACGATTATATGTTACTGTTTTTTCTGGTTCAGCTTCCCTACCAAAAGACGATGAAACAATTGAGACGTGGAAAGAAATATTAACCTCATATGATATTGAACCTGAAGTGGGAAAGCGTATTTATATGTATGATGCAACTAAAAACTGGTGGTCACGTGCAGGAGTTCCTGAAAATATGCCGATTGGTGAACCAGGTGGACCAGACAGTGAGGTGTTTTACGAATTTACATCCGTTCCTCACGATACTGCTTTTGGCCCTGTGTGTCACCCAAACTGTGATTGTGGAAGATTTATGGAAATAGCAAATTCGGTTTTTATGCAGTATAAGAAGACAAAAGATGGGTTTGAAGAATTGCCAAAAATGAATGTAGACTTCGGTGGTGGACTTGAGCGAATATTGGCTGCTCTTGAAGATAATCCTGATATTTTTACCACTCACATGTACCTTCCTATCATTCAACGAATTGAGAAGATTACCTCAAAAGACTATCGGAATAAAGAATACACACCACTTATGAGGGTAATTGCCGATCATCTTAAAGCGTCGGTTTTCTTAATTAAAGATGGCGTGCTTCCATCAAATAAAGAACAAGGCTATGTATTAAGACGTCTACTGAGACGTTTAACAGTTAAATTGCGAAGACTACTCGGAAAACTTCCCTCACCTGAAGAAGTAGCAGCCGTTTCGGAGGAGGTTTTGAAAATGTATGAAGGTGTATATTTTGAAATAAGTAAAGATCTTCCCTTCACGCAGTCGATAATTGGTGATGAAATTAAAAAGTTTAATGCAAGTCTCGAAAAAGGTATTAGACAAATTGAAAAAATACCAACAATTGATGGAAAAATCGCTTTTGACCTGTATCAATCTTTTGGATTCCCCCTTGAAGTTACTGAAGAGTTATATAAAGAAAAAGGTCAATCAATAGATAACATTCAGTTCACTACTGAGTTTAATAAACATAAAGAATTATCACGCACTGCGTCTGCTGGAAAATTTAAAGGTGGTCTTGCAGATCAGAGTGAACAAACGCTCAAGTACCACACTGCAACACATCTCCTCCATCAAGCACTTTTTGATGTTTTGGGAAAGGATGTGCGACAGGAGGGTTCAAATATTACCAATGAACGCCTTCGATTTGATTTTTTTTCACTTTCTAAGCCAACTCAAGAATCTGTTGAACAAGTAATAGAAATTGTAAATAAAAAAATTGAGGAAGCATTACCGGTTTCATTTAAAATGCTCCCTAAGTCTGAAGCCGAACAATTGGGTGCAAAATCTTTTTTTAGAGAAAAGTATCCCGATATGGTAAAAGTGTATTTTGTCGGATCCTACTCGAAAGAATTTTGTGGCGGTCCACATGTGTCAAATACAGGGGTAATTGGAAGCATTTCACTGCAAAAATTTGAAAAAATTGGAAATAACATGTATAGAATATATGCGAAATGACACACATTATCCTTAACCAGTGTGTCATCCCGTGCTCCGACACGGGATCCAGGTGTTTTACAAATTGACAGTGATATAGATTCCGGATCGGGGTCCGGAATGACGAAGAACCTACTATGAAAAAAACAAATGCGACTTTTGCTGACTTTTTAAAACTCGATATGCGCGCTGGTCAGATAAAAAGCGCCATTCCTGTTGAGGGATCAAACAAACTTTTAGAGTTAACTGTTGATTTAGGTGAAGACTACGGTGTAGTTACAATCCTGTCGGGTATAGCTAAATATGTTAATCCAGCTGAGCTTATTGAAAAAAAAGTGCCTGTAGTTGCAAACCTTGAACCCAAGGCTATGGCAGGAAAATTTTCAAATGGATTTATACTTATGGCAGACCTTCCCGACCATGTCCCAAGTCTTATTTACCTCGACTCACAAGTACCGTGTGGTACCATTCTTTGCTGAATTTTTCCTGAAAAAATAAACTCATACTTTTTTGAGATGAGATGGAATTGACAACGTAAATAAAATAGTATTTAATGTGTGCATTATGACAAATAAAAAACATTCAGACTCTCAACCAACTCATGAGGGAATGCCAAAGCAACCAGCGATAAACTGGACTATGGTGGCAGTTGTAGCTGCACTTGCAGGTGTTCTTCTCTTAGTTAGAAGTTTCACGGGTAAAACCGATGAATTTAAAAATAAAATAATCCCGGAAGCTGTTAAAAAAATCGTTAATGACCCATCGTCAAAGATTGAAATTGATAACGTGCGCGACACAAATGGTGTATATGAATTTGATCTAAAAGTAAATGGTCAGGCTTATGTTTCATACATTACCAAGGATGGAAAAATTTTATTCACATCTGGTATTAAGCTTGATGACAGTGCAAACAAAGATTCTGCATCTTCACAACCTCAGAAAAAATTAACCTGTGAGGAGCTTGAAAAGGCTGAAAAACCTAAGCTCACTGCATTTATCGTCTCACAATGTCCATTCGGTCTTCAGATGCAGAGAGTATTTAAAAATGCTATCAATGAAGATCCATCCCTTGCAGACAAACTTGATATAAAGTATATCGGAGCAATAGAAAATGGAAAAATCACCGCAATGCATGGTGATGCCGAAGCGCAAGAAAATTTAAAGCAAATCTGTATTCGCGATGAACAAAAAGCGTTATATTGGCCATATGTATCCTGTTATATGCAAGAAGGTAAAACCGATCAATGTCTTGCAAATGTCGGCGTGGATCAAGTCATGATGAATGCATGTATGGAGGATCCTACACGAGGAAATGCATATGCTCAAAAAGACTTTGATCTTGCTAATAAATTTAGCGTAGGCGGTTCACCAACTCTTCTCTTAAACGAAAAGCAAATCGTATCTGAGTTTGACTTTGGAGGACGCACACCAAATGCAATCAAACAACTTACTTGCTGTGGAAGTACAACAAAAGATGCATCCTGTTCAACTGAAATATCTACTAAGGAAATGGTTCCAGCCTATTCTTTGACAGATGAATCAACGACAACAGGCGGCACAACAACAAGTGCTGCTGGATGTGAACCTGCACAGCCTGCAAACTAACATTGTAAAATAACTGAGGCGGCCGGAAACGGCCGCCTCTTGAGTTGATATACTATACATATGAGTAAAGTTAAACCTTCAAACGAAAAATTTCCCTCATTTCAAAGTTTTTTGTTTCTCATGGGTGTTATAGTGTTTCTCTTCCTCGGCTACTTGTTTATGAAGGCTAGATAAGCTAGAATATAACGCACGTCGCTATCGTCCAGAGGCCTAGGACGACAGATTCTCAATCTGTAAACACGGGTTCGAATCCCGTTAGCGACACTACTCGCTCAGTGCAGATGCGTAGCAGCTGTGCCTTGAGCGAGTTGTGTCCCGCCAAAGTGATTATTCGACTGTGTGGACGTAGACCACGAGGCGAATATGAACGAAGGAGGAAACCGGGATGAGAAGTGCCCTTTGAGTCTGGTTCCGTAAGGAACCACACGAAAAGTAAATCCCCGAAGGGGGAATCCCGTTAGCGACACCCTTCGACAGGTTCAGTACGCTTCAAAGCAACCAACTCCCCCTCCCCCAGCAATTAAATAACATCCATCAGGTACAATTATCGTATGCGACTAAGTATGTTAGTATTAACGGTCATTATAGGAATTTTTCTCATCTTTTTGTTTCAAAAAAATAAGCTAACTATGACTACGACTCAAAAGAATTCAAATAACATTACGTATATTCCTATCGGCGATTCATACACCATTGGCCTTGGTGTTGCTGAGTATGAGCGCTGGCCAAACATGCTTGTTGAGAATTTAAACAAACAAAATATACCCCTATATCTATTAGCCAATCCTGCAATATCTGGATTTACTGTTGATGATGCGATTAACTACGAACTTCCAGAAGTAGAAAAACACAAACCAGATATTGTTTCCGTACTTATTGGCGCAAATGATAATTTTAGACAGGTACCGGTTGACCAGTTTGCGCAGTCATATCGATCACTCCTTGACCGATTGCAAAAAATAGTGCCAAACCCCCATCTTATCATTCTTATTACTCTCCCTGACCACACCAAGTCACCTGCAGGACAGACTTTTGGCGATACCACAGGAAGCAAGCTCATTAAGGAATATAACGATATTATCAAGAGTGAAGGGCAAGCACGAGACATGTCTGTAGCTGATATTTTTCCCATAAGTCAAACAATGACAACATCTGCCGACTTTATAAATGATGGACTGCATCCAAGTGGCGAGGGATATGCCAAATGGGAACAGGTAATTTACCAAACCATGTTTGCTATACTTTCAAAATGATTAAAGGAATAATTTTTGATTTAGGCAACGTACTTTGTTCTGTAACTAATCATTTTTTAGTGGATAGAATTGCACAAAAATCGGGAAAAACTTCTGAACAGATTTTCGATGTCATCTACAAAGTATCAAAGCTGCCAACTGAGTACGAACTAGGCACTATTTCATCCCAGGAATTTTATAAAAAGATGATGACATTGTGTGAATTCTCAGTAACGTTGGAAGAAATGAAGAAAATGTATAGTCAAGATAAGCTTGCAGTTATTCCAGGAATGCGTGAACTTGTCGCTTCACTCCAAAAAAGATATAACATTGCACTTCTCAGTAATACGAGTGAATGGGACTTTGAATATGCAGTAAAACTCCTTCCTTATCTAACCTCGTTTACCACTCTCACTAAGTCGTACGAAATACACTCCATGAAACCATCACCAAAAATATATCAGGTTACGCTTGAAGCCCTCAAGCTTCAGCCGAAGGAGTGCATATATGTGGATGATGTTGTTGAATATGTCAATGTAGCACGTTCACTTGGAATTGATGGTATTCATTTTAGCGACAAGGAGTCCTTTGTACGCGAGCTTGAAAAACGAGACATCTTCACCTCCTAATATCTGATTATTCGAATAATCAGATGAAGAAATAGTATTATCTTGTACAATTCAATCATGGTGCAATTTGATCATAAGAATATTAAGTGGATTTTGTTTGATTTGTCTGGGGTAATCGTTCCCTTCACATTCATGAAGCCTGAGGGGTACGAATATAAATCGCGTTTTTTCCGTTCTGAAGAACTTGAGAGAATTTTTTATGGAGAAGAATATAAGAGTTATATGTGTGGTATGTTATCTCACGAACAAGTTACAGAGCGATATATTAAAAAAAAGCATCTTGATTTAACTGTTGAAGAGTTTAATGAACTCTTTAAAAACGATCAGCGCCCAATGGAAGGTATGCTCGAACTATGTAGTGAATTGTCCAAAAAATATAAACTCGCTCTTGCCACCAACGAAGGAAATATAAACATGAAATATAAAGTGGAAGGGTCGGGTATAATCCCCTACTTAACAAAAATAATTCCCTCTTATATTCTTCGCGTAGTAAAACCAGATGCCCGTTTTTATACAAAACTTCTTAAACGAATAGATGCAAAACCACAGGAATGTATCTTTATAGACGATGCAAAACGAAATGTTGATACTGCCGAGAAAGTAGGTATAAAAAGTCTTCTGTTCACCAATACTGTTCAGTTAAGGGATGATTTAGTACAATTACATATACTCTAATTATGGGAAAAATTCAGCTAACACAAGATGGGCTCGTGGGCTTACAAAAGGAACTTGAAACTCTTCAAACAACTACACGACCTTCTGTGGTGGAAAAACTCCAAAAAGCACGATCAATGGGAGACCTGAAAGAAAATAACGCCTATCAGTCTGCTCGCGAAGAACTTGGCGATCTTGACGGTCGAATCCTCGAGATTCAACACATTCTCAAGAATGCAGAGGTAGTAGAGAAAAAAAACGACGGAGTAGTTGAGCTTGGAAGCACAGTTGTCGTAGAGGTTGATGGTCAAACAAAAACGTTTTCAATAGTTGGTGAGTATGAGTCAGATCCTCTAAACGGAAAGTTATCTGCAACATCACCAATTGGGAGTGCGCTTCTTGGTGCGAAAGTAGGAATGAGTGTCTCAATTCAGCTTCCTGTTGGAGCAAAAGTATATAAAGTTATCTCGCTCTAATTTTTTACTTTGCAAACAGAGATTTGATAACACTAAAGGCAAAGTCCACATCCTTATCTTCAAAAACAATGGTAAACTCGTTTTTAGTTGACACTACATCAAATACATTAATTCCCTTCCATGCAAGAGACTTAAGAATTGTGTAATACACTCCAGGAGTCTCAACGTTTGATGGAGGCAACGAAATGGTAATGGCAGATAGATTATGCACTGTATCATTTACTGCTGATTGAGGTATGGTCTTTTGAACTTCATCTTTCCAATCTGTATTTACGATTAATGCTGTTTCATAAACGCCTTGTGTAACCGCAATAATATTTCTATGATCCTCAGCGTTTTGTTTAATAAGTTCTGCAACTGCACTTAGTGCTCGTTTTGAGTTTTCAAGAGTTAGCTCAGTCAAATTAGATCGAATCATAATGTTTGGTTTAATATGAAAAAAAGAAGTTAAAACTGTTCCGTTATGTGGAACAGTTTGCATTCGGCGCAAGGCCATAATAATAGCTCCAGTTTGAACTCGCTTCATGAGAATATCTTCAATCTGTGGACGAATGGTGCGCGCATATGCAGAAAGATTTATTATCCCTTTCTGAAGACCCTCCTCCACAAGAGGTTCTCTGGTAACTATTTGTTGTACAATCTCCGGAATTGTAATCATGACTATATTTTAACATTTTATATCTATTTTGTAAAGTTTATTTAAAAATTTGTAAATACTTATTTTATACATATAATAGATCTCTATCTATGTCAGAACAAGTGCGCCAGATTGTAGCTATGTCAAAGCCTAATGCCTATCGTGGAGATGGAGACCGAGCTGATGTGCGCTATATACCATCACGAACACTTGCTGGAATCTACCGACAGGAAGGTGCAGTATATGTATTACCCGATTTCGCAGACGTGCGCGAATACGCCACGCAGCTTGATTTAATAAGGGCTAAGTTAATGGTGCGTGGAATTAACGAACCCGATTTAGTTTATATTCCAGAAGTTGATGAGATTCTTGATATATCCATTCAACAGCAAATTGAGCTTCTGACGAGTCGTCTCGATCCTTCTATTCCACATATCGTGCGCCCCTACTCTCATACACCAGAAAATGAGGCATGGATGAACCTGCTTCGCACAAGAGGTTATGATGTTAACGCAAATATCGCACTGAAAAGCGAAGATTTGCAAAGTCTTGATAATCGCGGCGGCTGGGGAAGACACATATGGGATCCAAGTTTTATCCCCACACCTGAAAAGGCTCATATTCCCTACCCGGCTTCTTGGATTGGTCGAAATGCAAATGAAGCAGTTGAAGCGTATGTACGTGTTGCC
>Ga0116204_1002339_pt1 | contig 10242 bp, 11 predicted proteins | sample LakKivwa52mmetaG_FD_94481 | JGI IMG/M metagenome (GOLD analysis project Ga0116204, IMG submission 94481) | Anoxic lake water microbial communities from Lake Kivu, Rwanda to study Microbial Dark Matter (Phase II) - Lake Kivu water 52m metaG | ecosystem: Environmental > Aquatic > Freshwater > Lake... | reverse complement strand
GGTTGATATCCTCTCGTGCATATTGATGCATTTACATATAATGTTGAGTCTTTCATGTCTGTTCCATACCCTTCGTGGATATGACCAAATACATGAAGAACAGGTTTGATATTTTCAACATATATTCTAAGAGAAGCACAACCTTGTGGAATGAATCTCACATGATCAAGAATATCTTGAGGTGGTCCGTGTGTTATTAAAACATCAACATCTTTTGGAATTTTTTCCCAATGAAGATAAAGTTGATCTCTTGGAACATTAAATGCCCAATCACAAAAATCGGGTTGCCATGGTGTCCCATAAAATTTTATTGGTCTGGAAAATTTCGGATCTGTAATAGTAAAAGATCCATCCTCAAGGTAAACAACATCAGATTGAGTTAAATTTTCGTCATTTACATAATGTGATAACCATTCCTCTTTTTTCTCAAATCCCCAATCGTGATTACCAGCAATAAAGATTTTTGTATCAAAACCTTTCACATTTTGAAACCACCATATAAATTCACGAATGTCGTTTTCACTTCCGACATTTGTACAATCACCCGCATGTACAAGAATATTTGTTTGTTTTTTATCAATATATTTACATATATCATATTTCATATAATTATGTATTCCATGGGTGTCAGATATAATAACAATTCTCATAATGCAAATATAAGTTTTTTTATTTAAAAAAACAAATGTATCTTTGTATTTATTTAATATTAAATCAATAATTGAGTATGGTGAAAAATTTAAGAGAAATGATAAATAAAACCATTCAAGTTAATCAGACTATTTCTGAACAAACTAATGGATGGTATGATATTGACGAGAAATTAAAAATATTAAAAAGTTATATTCATATTTTAGATAATGATAAAAAAGACCATGATCTAGCAAAAACATATTTCATTATATTACATAATTTTTTGATTATCGAAAGAATGTTCTATGAGGATGTTGTCAAATCAAATAAAGAAATAAATAAAAATTTAGATCTTGAAAGATTGAAATCGGTGGATGATGTGCTTAAAAAATTTATGGAATTATATGATAACTATCATATTATACGAAATAATGCAGAAACTTTCGATAGTATTGAATCAATTAGTTTATTTCTTAAAGATAGACCTACAATATTTCAGAAACTAATGAAGAAATAATGACTCAAGAGGAAAAAATACTATTACTAATTAAAGGCTTGATTAAAGGTACTGAATGGGAAAATAAAATCTATTTGATTGGTGGTGCTGTGCGTGACCAAATTATGGGAAAACCTGTCGATGACCTTGATTTTGTTGTTGAAGGAGATATTAATTCCGGACTTGAATTTGCTGAATGGTTATGTAAAAAATGGAATGTATATAAAGAAGGAAGTAACCCTGTAATCTTCCCTAAATATGGTACAGCAAATATGCATTACAATAACATTAAGTTAGAGTTTGTTGCCCCAAGAAAAGAAAAGTACACGCCTGGTTCAAGAAAACCAATTGTGACTGGCGGCGTTCTTATGGATGATGCCATGCGTCGAGACCTTACTATTAATTCACTTATGAGAAATATAAGTAATGATAAAATTGTGGATCTGACGGGAAAAGGATTAAGTGACATTCAAAAAGGAATAATCAGAACACCAGCAGATCCTGAAATCATTTTTAAAGACGATCCTTTACGAATGTTAAGGGTAATTAGATTTGCGGTTAAGTATGGTTTTAATTTCACAGACGGAATATTAGAAAGTATTAAAAAACGAGCAAATTGGATTACTTCAATTTCACAAGAAAGAATAAGAGAAGAATTAAATAAGATCCTGGTTTCGAACAAACCTGATTGGGGTTTTGAATTATTAAGAGATACTGGATTACTGGAACATATAATCCCTGAACTTAATAAGGCCGTTGGTATGGAACAAAATATACATCATAAAGAAGATGTTTTTGGTCATACTATGACAGTATTAAGAAATACACCTGCAGATCTTAAAGCAAGATTAATGGCGTTATTTCATGATATAGGTAAGGTCGAAACAAAAACAACTGACTCTGACGGCTCAATACATTTTTACGATCACGAAAATAAAAGTGCTGAACTGACAAGACAGATTATGTCTAGACTAACATATCCGAATGATATTATAAATGATGTTATAGTCGGTATTGAAAATCACATGGCACTTAAACATGGTACGGATGACACATCAAAACTATCCGATAAGACATTAAGAAAATTCACAACAAAAATTGGTGGAAATCTTGATAGTATATTAGATTTTATTCATGCAGATAATATTTCTCACTCTGATGAATCTTCAATGCCCAATCAAGTTAAAATGGTTAGACAAAGAATTAAAGATTTAAATGCCCCTGTGGGTAAAACTGAAGTTAAATTACCCATTAGTGGTGCCGATGTTCTGGCTCTAGGTGTGAAACAAGGTCCAATGGTTGGGAAAGTATTAGATGCTGTTAAAGAAGCTTGGTATGGAAATCCAGATTTAACAAAAGATGAGGCAATTGAAATTGTAAAACAATTTAGATTAGATACCGAGATTACTGAGATTAAAAGAATAATCAAATCTATTATAAATTAAAAAAGTCGGAATTTCTTCCGACTTTGGGGCCGTGGTTAAACAGCGGGTCCACCACTCCAATTTAATGGAGAAAATTATTTTTTAGGTTCAAAATCTTCAACTTTTCCTAGCTTAATAGGAACAAACATAGCAAATCCATCATCGTCTTCGAAATGATTACAAGTATCAATGTAGTGGTGACCGAATTTATTTCTCCAATATTCAAAATCATCATCCTTCCCATTCCAACGAGCTATTTTACATCTACGATGTTGTCCAATATATACCTGACCATCGATTAAATCTTTCTTCGGGATTGCTCCTGCAGCTATTAGTTTAGGGACATAAAATTCTCGATATTCTTTTTCATCAGCAATAGGAATATCAGGAACATCTTCAGGATTATTAAATGGTGGAAGGTTATTCCACATTTCTTTAATCCTAGCCCTTCTTTCTATATTTTTTTTAATAGCCTCTGCTTTATATTTCTCTAATCTTTCGTCCATTGATTTTTATATATAAATACAAATTTAATAAATTAAATTCATATTTCCAAATGCCCAATTCTTTCTTTTACATGTTGCTTATATTTTTCAATGTTTCGAACCGAACCACGAGTGGCTGGATGATAAATAAATTCATGTCGAATTTGGTGTTTTTTAAGCTCTCTCTCCACTTTTCTCCCCATGGCCACCACAACACCCTTAAATGCTTTTATTTCTTCAATATCGTCCTCAAATACATTTAAAAACGCACATTCATCCCAACAAATATCCAAATTCTTTAATGCTTTATAAAGATGTGACGCGGCAAGTCGTTTGTCCTTCCAAGTCCAACCCTTTTTTATTGCGAGTTCACTTCGTCTTTCTCCAACAAATAGATAATTTTTCATATTAACTTATTGGTTTATCAAATTCACCACTATATTTTCTATTAATACTTTGAGCAAAAGATGGATTTGAATGTGGCTTTAAAATGAAAGATACGAAATTCTGTGTTTCCTTAAACGGAGGAATTCCTTTATATTGTATCACACTACCTTTTCCCGCGTTATACGAGGCCAATGCCAGCTTCCATGAATATTGTTCTGAATTATTTCGTGCCTTCCAGAAATGATATAATTCATTTAATAGATTCAGACCAATATATATATCTTCCTGAACCTTATCTAATTTTAGTGTATCCGCACATAATTGAGAATAATACATAACACGAGTTTCGGGCATTAATTGCATCAATCCTATAGCGCCAACACGAGAAACCGCATCATCTTTAAAATTTGACTCTTTATATACTAATCTAAATGCCGTCCGTATTGGTATATTTAATTGATTTGCAAGATTATAAATGTACGCAACATTTTCTGGTGAAATGTGATTTGGAATTATAACTTCTGAATCAAATTCAATGGTCTTGATCAAAAATTTAAGACGCATTTCTTCTTCCAGGTTCTTGATTTTAGTTTCCATTAGGTCAGCATATGGATTGTCATTCAAGGTTTCAGGTACACTATTTACCGTTCCATCAAAAAACATGTTTGACACAAAAAACAATAAAGTTATTAAAAATTTTTTCATAATACTAAATTTTAAATTATTACTAATTGAAAATCAGTTGGTTATTCCCCATTAAATTGGGGGTGTTTTTCATAAAATAAAAGGCATTTAAATGAAAAACTCCAGAAATTTGACTTTTCTGGGTTGAGGGAATGGTGGATAACACCATTTTCAGAGGTGAATATGATATTTTTTTCTGATGTCGAATAAGTATGTTAAGTATTCCTATCATTATTCTTTTTGACAAAGATATGAAATAAATATTAAAAAACCAAGTAAAATTTCATTTTGCAACAAAATTAAGTTTTCATCCATTCAATGAATTTTTGATAAATTACCGATAATCGATGATTAATTTTGTGTTTTTTCTTTTTCATACTTTTTTATTTTCAGGTTCTTTTCTAAAACTCCATTTATCAAAACCATGACTGGCAATTTTATATTTGTCTTCAACAACAATAATCTCTTTTTCTTTATTACCAAGAACACCACTTAAAAACATCTGTATTTCCTGAAATGCCTGATAAGAATCGAATATTTTAAAAAACTCATATTCTTTTAACATTGGATTGATGAAAAATTTTGTGTTATTTCTACAATGTCGTTCAAAATATCGTCTATCCTTGTCATAATCATAGACAAATATAGGTGAGTTAAGATCCCTAAAGATCTTTATTGGGTCATAAGATAAAATATAATTTATTTTATCCTTGAAATTACCTGTAAATGCATATTGTTCATGCAAATTTTCAATACGATCCAAATCATATGTGATTGTAGTAATTACACTATTACCATCACCTTCACTATATAATTTCCAACCAATATATAATTTACCACAAAATCCAATAATAAAAGGCGCTGTATGCTCATATTGTGTAGTTTTTCGTAATTCTTTTTTAAGGTAAAAATTACCCAACTGAACAAATGGATATGGCTTTTTATTGTCAAGAGATGAATATCTCCGAAATTCTTTGAGATATTTACTTTCATCAACTTCAATTAACTCACGATCATAAACAATGGTTTTGTCAATTCCTGTCGAACCAGCAACCCCATCATAATAATCTTTGAATTTTGAAATAATGTACATAATAATAAATTTAGTTTGTGCCCAGAATGGGAGTCGAACCCACACGGCCATTACTGGCCACAGGATTTTCGTACCACTATAGTTTTCACTACCATTACTGTTTGTGGTCTGGACTATACCTTTACCATATCATATTTGACTTAGGTATTCCGTGTCTAGTCTCTACACCTTCTCTATTGAGCTTGGCTCGGTATTCCCATTTTAAAGGGTTCACCGAATTTACGGAATTCTACATCTCTCTTTTCAGAAAGTGCACTCATTTTATTTTTTCCTCGGTAATTAGGAGTCTGCGCATGGCAATTTGGACAAATCAATTCTAGATTATTAATCCGATGATCTATGTTGTTTCCATTAATGTGATTTAATTCTAAAGGTATGGGTTGACCTAACCACATCTTTAAATTACACTTTTCACATTTATGTTCCTTAATTCCTTCTTTTAGTAATCTGTTTTTTAATTTAAATATTGACATATATTTTGAATTTTCAACTAGAATTTCCGATAATGGTTTTCTTGTTGATAAGTTATATGTCATTCCTCGATTCCATGATTGACCAGTAAAATGGGATGTATCTATATTCCATTTTTCTATTTTAGAATGGAGAGTTCGATAATTACCACCAACTGGTCGAATATTTAAAAATCGACAAACAGATGCTATTGATTTGGAATTCTGGACTGCCAATTCTAATTGCTCTTTTGTTGTGTTATATCTCATATGTTATGATTTTATCATAAATATAAGAAAAAAGAACAAAAAGGTAAACGCATTTTCGTTATAAGTCCTGCATGTCTACCAGTTCCATCATCTAGGCAAATATATTATCAAAGAACGCAATTAATCAATATCATTTTCACTTAACTCAACAACTTCTTCATCTTCTTCTTTTATTTTTCCAAATTTTAATGTTGTTCGTAAGTATCTTTCTCTTGTTTGTTCAACAGTTTCATTAAGTCTAGTATATACTGTTATTCGAAGCTCGGGTATATGAACGATTTTTCGGCCCAAAGTACATTCTTTTGAAATTTTAAGAATCTTTGGACTTAAAAAATCTCGTTCTCCTGTTTCCGAATAAAATTTTGTTGCCATTTCTCATATAAATAAATGATATCAAAACAAAGATATATATTATTTTTGAAACTGCCAAATGTTTTAACAAATTTAGTTGTCCTGCTTGGGCTCGAACCAAGAATCCTCAGATCCAAAATCTGATGTGTTAGCCATTACACCACAGGACAGTTTGATGGGAAATTGTGAAAGAGTATTTTTCACCACCGAAGTAACTCTTTCAGTCACCACATCTTTATTTCTTGGGGAAATAAAAATATACTTAGAATACTCAAGAGGTATATCCTGAAATCCCCTTATGTTGTCTCGAAGGGCCTCGAACCCCTACTTTCTTGATCCAGAGTCAAGCGTGTTGCCAATTACACTACGAGACAGTTTTTGACGAAAATTACTGCTTAATTCACGACATAATTTTCAAAGAACTACTTACCCTTCAGGGGGTTACAGAGTTTTTTTTCCGAACCCCCCTTGGGGATTTTTTGGGTGAATGACGGGGATCGAACCCGTGACCTTCAGAGCCACAATCTGACACTCTACCGACTGAGCTACAATCACCATGTTAAAGAGTTCTCCAATTTTCTGAACTCTTCGTCGAGTAGGAGGGACTCGAACCCCCGAAAATTCTCCTGACCCCAGATCAGGCGGGGTGACCAACTCCCCAACTACTCGTTTTTATTTTTAAAGTTTCTGATATACTCGTCAATAGTGGGTTTAACTTCCTGTCTAAATCTACTGTGCCAATATGTGTGATGCGTTGGACACAATGGAATTAAATTTTCTGGTTTATTATTCTTTTTGTTTCCATCATAATGATGTACCGCCACTATTTTTTCCTCATTACAACAAACACATTTTCTCTTATGATGACGAAAACAAATTTTAACATACTTAACTTCTCCATTCAGGTCATCATCCTCTTTATAATTTGGATTTGATGTTCCTGATCGAAAATATGTGTTAGAACATGAATGAGAACACACAATTTTTTCGGTACGATGACCCTGTTTGGTTTCAAAAATTTCTCCACAGACAGGACATACTTTATTAATTTTGGGATAGGTAATTTTTCTGATAAGACCGAAATGAGAAATATCAATATGATTGTCATTTATAAATTTTTTGACTTTCTTATACGATGTTCCATTACCATATCCGAATACCTTCGTTGCTACCTCATTTATTGAGCGCGAGTTTTTAATTACTTCAATCATATTTCGACTTTTCATATAAATATTATGAAAAAGTCGAAAAGACTTATTTTGAAATAATTTCAAAAACCATCAGTTTGTCAAAGAACAATTTTTTAGTCGGGATGGCAGGACTCGAACCTGCGATGACTTGCGTTCCCTCATGTTCCCAAAACACGCATGCTAACCAACTACACCACATCCCGAAATTATCGTGTTTAAAACCGATATTCGGTAATTATCGGTTATAAAGGTGATATTATTTTTCAAAGAACCTCCTATTATTTTGTACGCCTGAAGGGACTCGAACCCCTAACCCTCAGTTCCGTAGACTAATGCTCTATCCAATTGAGCTACAAGCGCATTTTAGTACCCCTGGAGGGACTCAAACCCCCAAATCTTCTGGTCCGAAGCCAGATGTGTTATTCAATTACACCACAGAGGCATTAATAAATTAAAGAACAAAAAACCCCCACTCGTTTTGAGTGGGGGTTCGTCTAACCAAACTTTCGATAAAAACTTTTAGACAGATCTCACCCACTCACCCAATTCTGGATGTTGTAATTGACGGGGTTGTAAAGTCATTAAAGTTTTCATCGTATTAACCAATTAAAATTCGATACAAATATAAGTATTATTTTTATAAATACCAAATGTTTTTGAAAAAATTTTTAAACATCCATAATATATGATTTTTCTATTTCGATTTGAATATCATTTCCTGTATCTTAATGATAATTTTCAATTAAAGATTTAACCTTATCTTTAACAATTTCTTGTACATTATCACCATGATATTTATAAAGATAGTTTGCGGTTTCAAAATCAGACAAAGAAAAGTATTTTCCAACTCCCATAGATGGACCATTTTTATCCCAATACTTAAAAAGGATATCTTTAACTGATTTTTTTTTCAGACCTTCTTCTCTTAATAACCTTTTAATGGTTTCCCTCATATAAAATAAATATACACCAAACAAAAAACCCCACCTTTAAGGATGGGGTTAAAGTTCATTTTTCATCTTTATTGGCCCAGTACCAACTTCCACCCAAAATTAAAACCAAACAGACTCCCACTACAATAAAATTCATAAAACAATTATTAAATGATTTATGGTGTCAAACGCCTATATCATAAATATTACACCAAATTGTTCAAAAACGCAACAAGTTTTGGTGAATATGTTGACATAGCGAGTTTCTCGTCAGGATTTGTATATCCGCTTCCAATATTTTTATATTCTTGTGGTGGATTATACCATTTTTGTTTTGGTAAATTAGCACATTCCGCTGTTTGAGTAACAATTACTTTGGTACATTTTGGGGTTGTTTTTTGTAATTCAGATACACGGTGTTGTACAGGTAGTTTTACAGAATACAAAAAATAAAAAAGAACTGTACGTGATATGGTATCTATAACTTGAAACAAAATATTTCTACCTTTATCTTGAACTTGTTTTATATTGTTGGATGTTATTGCCAAACTTGCAGCATTCCTCATAAAAAAATTATCATTCCATGATTTAATAAATTGAGAATAAATAATCCCGCAAATTTCCAACAATACTGTTGTTGAGTTCACTGAAGACCCCAACCCACAAGAAGCATACATTACTTGAGAATAATATTTTGATAATACTTTTTGTATTTGACCTTTTGTGGATGCAATTGCTTCAGAAAATTTTTGAGCAATTCTTTTACCTTCTTCACCTCCCATGGATGTTATCTTTTGTATCAAATTATCAATCTGTTCCGACGCTTCTTTATCTGCGTTTGGTTTAAATTTTGCAATAAGTTTGTCGGCTTCAGCTTTTGGAAAAACAAGTGTAGTACATAATTCACCAATTTTATTATAATTTTGACAACCAATTTTTATTGGTGACGTTTGTTCAGATAATAACCAGTTATATTGGGATTCAGAAATAATATATTTCATAATAGCATAAATATCACACCAAATAAAAAAGGGGGTTGGGGGATTCCGACAGGTTTCCGGTTCCAAAGATATTTATAATATATGCCAAATGCAATAAAATACACAACAGGTTCTGAGACGCTAGCCCTTAAGAAAGGAAACTTTTATATTGGGACTGGTGATGTTGGAAAAGGACCGACAAGTACCACAGGATATTATAATGGTATTAATCCACCATCAGGGGGATACACAATTTATTTAAACAAGGAAAGTGGTGGACCATCAATATATACAGCATCAAACGACGCTCAATTAATTAGTTTAACTAATACTATTGCTGGTGCATCATATACCTCAGCATCACAATGTTTGGTGTATTATGCGGGTCAAACAGACAAGATATGTACAAATAGAGAGTATGAAGGAATTGTTACTGATGGTTTGGTTCTTAACTTAGATGCGGGTTTTACACCATCATATCCAACAAGTGGAACTTCTTGGTATGATTTGGGTCCTAGTGGAAATAATGGAACATTGTTAAATGGGCCAACTTTTAATAGTGGAAATGGTGGAAGTTTTATTTTTGATGGAACAAATGATTATGCTCAAATAAATAATACAACACTAGCTAATTTTACTCTTAACTGTTGGGTTAGTAGTACTTCCTCTGGCTCAGGAGGTCCTGGAAACCCAGCATATCAAGGAAGTGGAATATTATGGTCAGATGTATCAGGTGCAGGAAATGATTTTGTGTTAGCTATGACAGGTAATGTTCCTGCTTGGTTTACAGGTAATCCTGATGTTAGTATAAATGATTCTGTTTCTATAAATACAGGAGCATGGTTTTATTTAAGTGCTACTAAAAATG
>Ga0116204_1002338_pt1 | contig 10242 bp, 11 predicted proteins | sample LakKivwa52mmetaG_FD_94481 | JGI IMG/M metagenome (GOLD analysis project Ga0116204, IMG submission 94481) | Anoxic lake water microbial communities from Lake Kivu, Rwanda to study Microbial Dark Matter (Phase II) - Lake Kivu water 52m metaG | ecosystem: Environmental > Aquatic > Freshwater > Lake... | reverse complement strand
GCATAATGGAACTTTTGAATGGACAGGGGGCGGACGACATCACCGTCATCGGCGGCGGGATCATTCCCGAAGCGGACTTTCCATTCCTCTACGAAGCTGGAATCAAGGCGATCTTCACCCCCGGCGCCAAGCTCGATGCGATCGTCGACTGGATCCGAACGAACATCGTACCGCGGAATTAAGGAAATGGCGGAAACATCGGCAGAAAAGGAACAGCTTCGCAAGATCCGGGCGGGAGACGTCCGGACCGCCTCGCGGCTGATCAGGAATCTGGAAGACGGCCTCCCCGAAGCGAAGTCCTCGATAAGGCGCATTTTCCCTCACACGGGCCGCGCTCACGTTCTGGGCATCACCGGCTCACCCGGGGCGGGGAAGAGCACCCTCGTCGACGCCCTGATCTCCTCCTTCCGCAAAAAAGAGAAGACCGTCGGCGTCCTGGCTGTCGATCCGACCTCCCCCTTCACCGGCGGCGCGATTCTGGGCGACCGAATCCGGATGCAGCGCCACGCCGAAGACCCGGGCGTCTTCGTCCGCAGTCTCGCCACCCGCGGCGCCCTGGGCGGCCTCTCCCGGGCGGTCGGCGACGCCGTCCATATCCTGGATGTGATGGGAAAAGAGATTATCATGGTGGAGACCGTGGGGACCGGGCAGCAGGAGGTGGAAATCATCAACCACTCCCATACGGTCATCGTCGTTGTCGTCCCGGGGATGGGCGACGAGATCCAGGCGATCAAGGCGGGCATTATGGAGATCGCCGATATCTTCGTGATCAACAAGGCGGACCGCGACGGGACCGCGCAACTCATGAGCGAACTGACCGCAATGCTCAACATGGTCCCCGAATTCCCCGGAGGCTGGCAACCCCCGGTCATCAGGATCGGGAACGTGTTCGACTCCGGCCGCTTTGCGGAGAGCCTGGAAGAGCTGGCCTCCGCCATCGGAGACCACCATCAGCGGCTTGTGGAAACAGGCCTCTTGGGTGACAGGATGCGGCGCAAGGCGATGGTCGAAATCCACGAGGCGCTCCGCGACGCGATCCTGGAGCCGATCTTGAAAGATCTGATGAGAAGCAGGGAGATGGAAGATATCGCCGGGCGCCTCCTCAGAAAGGAGTCGGACCCTTACACGCTCGCCGAAGAGGTCGCCCGCCGCTATCTGAAGTGATATTAAATAGGGACAGATACCCTGTTTGCCTGTGGCAAAATAGGATGTCCCTATTTAAAAAACACGAAAGGGTGCAGCAGGAGAAACAGGCCGATGGGACCCGGCCTTGATATAACAGAGGGCCACATGGAACCGGCTGTCGATGCGAGGGGAAAAATCATCTCGAAGCACCGCAAGGGGCTCGTCCAGGTTTACACGGGAAACGGGAAGGGAAAAACGACGGCCGCCTTCGGCCAGGCATTGCGCGCCGTCGGGCAGGGCTACCGGGTCTGCGTCATCCAGTTCATGAAGGGGCGCAAATACGGCGAGTTCCTCGCTGCGGAGAAGTGCCTCCCGAACCTCACCATTCACCTCTCCGGCCTTGACAGCTTCGTCATGCGTACAAATCCGGCGCCGCTCGACATCGAACTCGCTCGCCAGGGGCTCGATCTGGCCCGTCGTACGATCGCTTCCGGAGACTACGACATGGTCATCCTGGACGAGATCAACGTCGCGGCCGACTTCAGACTGATCCCCCTTGACGACATCATCGATCTGATCAGGGACAAACCCGCCTCGCTCGACCTGATTCTCACCGGGCGCTACGCCCCGCCCGAGATCATCGCCGTCGCCGATACGGTCAGTGAAATCAAGGAAGTCCGGCATCATTACCATGCCGGGATCAAGGACCGCGCCGGGATTGAATTTTGAAAAAATATCCCGATCAGCGGCAGCTGACACAGACCGCCAGATCTTCCGCCGGAACGCCCGTCTTTTCGCTGATGTAGGTGAGCTGATCCTCCGGTGCGAAGTACCGGCCGCAGACCTTGCAGGCCTGCATCTTGAAGGTCCGGCCCCAGATCGTCCGCGAGTCGTCGGTGGCGGTGGTCTCCATTTCGATGTGACCCGTGGGACAGACGTAGGCGCAGGCGCCGCAACCGATGCAGGTCGCCGAATCTTCCTTGAATGGGGTGCAGACGGTCTTCTCCATTCCCCGGTAGGAGAAGCCGATTGCGCTGACGCCAACGACCTTTTCGCAGGTCCGCACGCACATCCGGCACAGAATGCATTTCACATTGTCCTTATCCGGCGTGAACCGTGGCTCGGGCGCAACACCCATCTCCCCGGCCAGCTCCCTGAGCTGCACCGATTCGGGGCAACGGGCCAGAAGGAGCTGCAGGACGAGGCGGCGGACCGCCATGACCCGCTCGCTCTTCGTATCGACGGTCAGACCCTCGGTAACGGTGTAGAGGCAGGACGTGACCACGCGCGTCCGCTTCCCATGCTTGATTTCAACGACACAAAGGCGGCAGGCCCCCGAGGGTTCGAGGGACTCATGGGAGCACAGGGTCGGGATGACGATGCCGTTCTCCCGGGCGACCGCCAGTATGGTCTGACCGGCTTCCGCTTCGATCTTCTTATTGTCTATCGTCAGATTGATCATTATTTCACCCTTTACTTCACGATGATGGAATCAAATTTACAGCTTTCCCTGCAGGCGCCGCACTTGGTGCACTTGGCGGGATCGATCGTGTGCGCCTTCTTCCGCTCGCCGCTCGCCGCCCCGGTGGGGCAGACCTTGCTGCAGACCATACAGCCCGTACACTTCTCGGCGTCCACGCTGTAGGTGATCAGGGCCTTGCATACGCCCGCCGGACAGCGCTTCTCTTCGATATGCGCCTTATACTCGTCGCGGAAGTGACGGATCGTGCTGAGAACGGGGTTCGGAGCGCTGTTCCCCAGGGCGCAGAGGGCGCCGTCGATGACGGCCGCGGACATCTTCTCGAGGAGTTCGACGTCCCCCTCCCTCCCCTTTCCATCGGCGATATCCACGAGGATATCCCGCATGCGCCGGACGCCTTCGCGGCAGGGAACGCACTTGCCGCACGATTCGCTGACCAGGAAGTTCGTGAAGTACCTGGCCACGTCGACCATGCAGTTGCGTTCGTCCATGACGATCATGCCGCCCGAGCCCATCATCGAGCCGATCTTGGTCAGTTCGTCGAAATCGACCCGCAGGTCGAGATATTTCTCGGGAATACAGCCGCCCGAAGGACCGCCTGTCTGGATCGCCTTGAACTTCAGGCCGTCGGGAATCCCGCCGCCGATCTCGAAGACGATCTCCCGGAGGGTCGTTCCCATGGGAACCTCGACGAGCCCCGTGTTGTTGATCTTGCCGACCAGCGAGAAGATCTTCGTCCCCTTGCTGTTCTCGGTACCGATCCCGGCGTACCAGTCGGCGCCCCGGTCGATGATGAACGGCACATTCGCCCAGGTCTCGACGTTATTGAGGTTCGTGGGCTTGTCGTAGAGACCCTTGTCCGTCGCGTGGATGTATTTCGCACGCGGCTCGCCGGCCCGCCCCTCCAGTGAGGCGAATAGGGCGGAGGACTCTCCGCAGACAAAGGCGCCGCCGCCCCGGTTGATCTTCACATCGAAGGAAAAACCGCTTCCCAGGATGTTCGCTCCGAGAAGACCCGCTTCCCTGGCCTGCCGGATCGCGGTATTGATGTTCTTCACGGCGAGGGGGTATTCGTTCCGGACGTAGATGTAACCCTCGCTGGACCCGATGGCGTAAGCGCCGATGATCATCCCCTCGAGGACCAGATGGGGGTTCCCCTCCAGGAGACTGCGGTCCATGTAAGCGCCGGGGTCTCCCTCGTCGGCATTGCAGACGATGTATTTGGGCTCGCCCTTGGCCTTTCTCGTGGAATCCCACTTCCAGCCGGCGGGGAATCCGCCGCCGCCCCGGCCCCGGAGGTTCGCCTTGATCACCTCCTGGATAATCGCTTCCGGTTTCATGCCGGTGAGGGCCTTCCCCAGGGCGCTGTATCCGCCGATGGCAAGGTAGTCTTCCATGCTCTCCGGATCGACCTTGCTGTTAAGACCAAAGACCAGGCGGGTCTGCTTCTTGTAGAACGGCACGTCATCCTCGTGGACCACCTTCACGCCGGTGGCGGGATCGACATAGAGCAACCGATCGATGACCTCACCCTTCAGGACGGTCTTGTCGATGATCTCACCGGCGTCCGCGAGCCCTACCCGCTGGTAGAAGATCTTCTCCGGGGAGATAATGACCATCGGGCCCCGCTCGCAGAACCCGTGGCAACCGGTGGTCCGGAAGTCGATCTTCTCTGCGAGATTGCGCTTGGCCAATTCCTCGCGGAAGTTGTCCACCAGTTTTTGGGTTCCATAGGCCAGGCAACCGGTCCCGACGCATATCGTCACGCAGGGCTTCTTCGGGTCGCGGCCAGCTTTCAGCCTCTCTTGCAGGCTCTTCAATTCATCGAAGGATTCAATCTTGCTCATCATCGCTCGCACCCTTCTTCCCTAATTTCTTGAGAATCTTTGTCGATTTGGCAATGTTCATGTGCCCGTGATACTCACCGTTCACCACGAGAATTGGCCCCAGAGCGCAGGCCCCGAGACAGCCAACCGTCTCGAAGGAGAACTCGAGGTCGGCCGTTGTGTCTCCTTCCTTGATGCCGAGGATATCCGAAATATTACCGGCGATCAGCTCGGCGCCGCGGACGTGACAGGCCGTCCCCAAGCACAAGCTTAACTGGCAGCGCCCCTTGGGTTTGAGGCTGAAGGCTTTGTAAAACGTCACCACCTCGTAGACGCGGCTGATCGGCACGCTGAGGTGGGTGCTGACCGCGCACAGAGCGTCCTTGGGCAGGTAGTTGAACTCCCTCTGGACGTCCTGAAGGATGGGAACCAGATAGCTCTTGTCCCCTCTGTATTGCTGAATGATCTCCTTAACCTTTTCTTCCATTCTCTTTTAACCTCGTCTTAAGATGGTATAGTCGCCGGTCACTTTCCCTGCGGGGCCCTCAGTTCTTCCCAGGACTTCGAGTGGTTCACCTTGTTCATGAATTTGTTGCGCTCCATGAGCACGCGCTCCTGGATCCCCTTGATCTGATCCGGAGTGAGGTGGCGGAACCGCCCCTGAGGTTTGATGTAGTCCGTCACGGAGCGAAGCTTTTCCGGCGGATCCACCGTGATCTTGTATTTTCCATATTCGACTTCATACAAGGGGAAGATTCCCGTCTCCACTGCCAACCTGCCCAGCTTGATGCAGGTCTCGGAGGTGGAGCGCCAACCCGTGGGGCATACCGACAGGCAATGGATGTAAGAGGGGCCCTTGATGCTGCGGGCTTTCTTCACCTTGTTCATAAAATCGATGGGGTAGCTGTGGCAGGCGGTTGCGACATAGGGCAAGCCGTGCTCCACCATGATCTCGGCAACGTTCTTTTTCCAGGTCTTGTTTCCTATGCTCGCCTTGCCGGCGGGGGCCGTCGTTGTTGACGAACCGAAAGGAGTCGCGCCCGAGCGCTGGATGCCGGTGTTCATATACGCCTCGTTGTCGAAGCAGACATACAGCATGTCGTGGCCCCGCTCCATCGCCCCCGACAGGGCCTGGAAGCCGATGTCTACGGTCCCGCCGTCGCCGCCGATGGCCACCGTCTTAACGTAGCGATCGGGAATTCGCCCCTTGCGGCGCAGGGCCTTGAGACCCGCCTCGACGCCGGAGCCGACCGAAGCGGAATTCGGGAATGCCACGTGGATCCAGGGCAGGTTCCAGGCGGTCGTGGGATAGAGGCTGGAGATGACCTCCATGCAGCCCGTCGCATTGGAGATGACCGTATCCTTACCCAGCGCCTTACACATGAGCCGGATGGCCAATGCCTCCCCGCAACCCTGACAGGCGCGGTGCCCCGGGCTGAAGTACTCCATTTTCTCGATCAGCTTCGGGGCATAAAGCTCGAAATTTTCAACCAGTTTCTTGGGATTTACATTTGTAGTGCTCATTCCCTTGCTCCATAAATTTCATAGGCATCTTCCGGCTTCAACTTCTTGGTCGAGGCCGTCTTCTTTGCCATCTTGATGAAATCCTCCACCTGCACGTCGCGTCCACCCAGACCGATGATGAAGTTCAGCATCTTGGGTTTCTTCGGCTCGTCGTACAGGGCAGACCGGATCTCGGCGAATACGGGACCGCCCGGACCGCCGAAGGAAACCGCCCGATCCATCACGGCCAGGCATTTCGCCCCTTTCACCGCTTTTCTAAACTCCTCGAAGGGGAAAGGCCGCCACAGCTTGATCTTCAATAAGCCCACGGGAAACCCGTCCTTGCGGAGCTCGTCTATGGCGATTTCCGCCGTTTCGCCCATGGAACCCATCGTCATCAGTAGGGTTTCCGCGCCTTCCGTCTTGTAGGATTCGATGGGCTCGTACTTGCGGCCGAACTGTTTTTCCCATTCCTTCCAGACATCGAGGACGACCTTTTTGGACCGGAGGATCGCTTCATCCTTGGCGCGCATCGCCTCGTTGAAGATCTCTGGAAGTCCCAGCGCCCCCATGGTCATCGGTTTGTCCGGATGCAACTGGGCAAAAGGCTTGTAGGTAGGCAGGAAGCGGTCCACTTCCTCCTGATCGGGCATGAAGATCGGCTCCACGACGTGGGTAAGCTGGAAACCGTCGATATTGATGTTGACGGGAAGCATGACGTCGCGGTGCTCGCCGATTTTGAAGGCTTGGATCACCATGTCCACCGTCTCCTGGCCGTTGGCAACAAAGAGCGAAACCCAGCCGGTGTCACGCTGGTACATAATATCGCTGTGGTCGTTCCAGATGTTGATGGGACCGGACACCGCTCGATTCCCGATCACCATGACCACCGGCAGTCGTAGCGAAGAAACGATGGGGAGGACCTCCTGCATGAACAAGAGACCCTGCGAACTCGTGGCGGTAAACGTCCGTGCGCCGGTGCCGGAGGCGCCGCAGCAGGCGCTGATGGCGGAGTGTTCGGATTCCACGCAGATGTACTCCGCATCAAGTCTTCCCTCGGCCACAATGTCCGACAGGTGCTCCGGGATGTGCGTGTTGGGAGTAATGGGATAGGCCGCAATCACGTCCGGTCTGCACAACGCCGCCGCCTCGGCAGCGGCAAGAGCGATTTCCATACCGATTCGTTTACCCATTCTCAATCCTCCTCATTGACCATGACGATCGCCTTCGGCCAGCATTCGTGGGCGCAGATGCCGCACCCCTTGCAGTAGTCGAAGTTCGCCGCAAAGAATCCATCCGCATCCTCGGTGATGCACCCCTCGGGGCAGAAGATGTAGCAGACGCCGCACTTGATGCATTTTGCATTATCCCAGATCGGGCGCTTCGCCCGCCAGCTTCCCGTATGATACTCCGAAGCGCTTCCCGGCCGGAAAACCATGCATCCGGGATTGACCTCCTGCCAGGTTTCTGGCCATTTTTTTTCGCTCATCGTGATACCCTCAAGTGTATTTTTATCTTTAGTTGATGATCTTGACTTGTTCATATGCGCTTTTCGCGGCCGCCAGGTTCTTCGCAGCAATCCTGCCGAACCTCTCTTTGATGGGGCTGTCCAGGGATTCGATCTTCACCGTCGCGGTGAGCTTGACCAGGGCCCCCAGCATGGTCGTGTTCGTGATGGGCACTCCCAGTTCCTTCCAGGCAATTCCTGTTGCGTCGCAGGTCGCGATCTTTCCCCCGAAACGGATATGTTTTTTAAGGTCCGCCAAGGATTTCGTCGTATTGACAAGCAGTATCCCTTCAGGTTTCAATCCTTCGGCCACGTCGACCAGGGAAACGAGGCTCTCATCGAGGACGACGACCACGTCCGGGTGATAGATGCCCGAACGGATCTTGATCCGCTTGTCGTCGACCCGGTTGAACGCCGTCACCGGCGCCCCGCGTCTCTCCGGTCCGAAGCTCGGGAACCCCTGTGCGTACTTCCCCTCTTCAATGGCGGACAATGCAAGCAGCTCGACGGATGTCACCGCTCCCTGACCGCCTCTCCCATGCCATCTGATTTCTAACATTCGTCAAATCTCCCGTAGTGATTGGCTATTTTCAATAAATCTCGCCCTTACTATCTCACTTGACATCCGCTGTCAATAGTTTTTCAACTTGCGGATTGATATTCCTGGATGATCCTTGACCACATCGGACTGGCGCAATGAAACCCCCGCAACGGTTGCCCAAGTAATTTTGAAGAGCAAAATGGATGCCAAATCCGGGTCATCTCCAGCAAACGATGAAGAAAAAAGAGATTCGCTTAAATATTAGACAAAACAATAGGTTATAAATAGGTATACGGCGCCGCTAACGGATGAGATAAGGGCAGTCGATCGAATGATGGTTGCCAAGAAGTTCGCTCGGCGCACAATCTAAACCGGCAAAGCCAAGAATCGGCGTTGCCAGGGAGCCAAGGCCCTGTGCGCTAAAAGCACGTAGGTGCAGGTTCAGCACGACAGAAGATCGGGTGACCCCGCTTGCCCCGCTTGTTAAACCTCTCGGCGAAATTCGAGGCACTTGGCCAGCGTCATCCGGTCCGCGTATTTTAAATCTCCACCCACGGGAATGCCGAGGGCGATCCGGGTGACCTTGACACCCCGCTCCTTCAGGAGCTTCGAGATCATAAGCGCCGTCGTCTCCCCCGCCACGCTCGGATTCGTCGCCACGATCACCTCCGCGACAGGATGTGCGGCAATCCGGGCCAGGAGCTCACGAATACGGAGCTGTTCCGGACCGATGCCGTCGAGCGGGGAGAGAGCCCCGTGGAGAACATGGTATACCCCCTGGTATTCTCCGCTTTCCTCCAGGGCGATCAGGGCATCCGGCTCTTCGACAATGCAGATGAACTCCCGGTTCCTGCCGGCATCGGTGCAGATGTCGCAGATCTCCCCTTCGGCGAGGTTGAAGCAGACGGAGCAGAGTCGGATTTTCGACTTCACGTCGAGGATGCTCTCGGCCAATCTCCGGGCGTCTTCGTCGGAGGCGCGGAGGATATGGGCTGCAAGTCTTGCCGCCGTCTTCTCTCCTATGCCGGGAAACTTCGACAGCTCTTTGATCAGCCGTTTGATGGGGAGGGCGTAACCGCTCATACCGCCCCCCCCTACATCAGACCGGGGATCTGCATCCCACCCGTGATCTTCGCCATCTCGGAAGCGGACATCTCTTGGGCCTTCCGGATCCCCTCGTTCACCGCCGCGATGATCAGGTCCTGAAGCATCTCTACGTCTTCAGGATTGACGACCTCTTTTTCTATCCTCAGAGAGAGGACTTCGAACTTTCCATTGACGGTAACCGCGACCATACCTCCGCCGGCGGTCGCTTCGACGGTCTTTCCCGCCAGCTCCTCCTGGAGCTCCATCATCCTCTCCTGCATTTTCTTCGCCTGCTTCATGATGTTGCCGAAATTCTGCATGTTACTTTAACCTCCTTGAATCTTTTTATTACGCAGCCGTCAATAGTCACTCCTCCTCCGGCGGGAGATCAGGGGACTCTCCGGATAAAGGCAGATCCGCCTCATGCGACAGAGGGAGCGCTGGAACGGCAGCCGATGCGGGGGCTTCCCGCAATCTCACATCCCTCACCTCTGCATGGGGGAACACATCGAGAACTTTCTGGACGAGCGGGTGGGAGAGCGCCTCCCGCCTGATCTCCTGGAGCCTGTGGTTCTTCGCCGCCCGGGCAGTCGGACCGTTGCCGTTATGATTTATCTTTGCCGGCCCAGCAGCCTCCGGTTCGAGGGTTTCGATCTCCAGGTTCATCTCCCGCCCGAAGAACTGCCGAGCGAGGTCCTCGAGCGCCGTCTTCCCCGCTTCCACATCGTCACGGAAGAGATAACCCTTCGCAAAGCCGATCCGGAGACGCCCCTCCTCAATGGCTTGCAACGGCGCCGATTCGATCTTCGCACAGAGAGCCGCGTCCTTCCGCTTCACGAAGTCCTTGAAATCATTCCAGCGCCCCGGCGGAGTTGCCGCACCGCCGGTCCGGTAGCTCGCGCGCTCCTCCAAGAGTCGCTGCCGCGGCGCAGCATCATCCGAAGGCGTCGAATTCGCCGTCCGATCCCCGGTATCACCCGAATCATGTCCGGCCGCCTCTTTATTTTTCGCCTTCCCCGAGACCGGCGGCGGTTCATCGCCCGCCAGGCGCCGCTCCAGCCCTTCCATCCGTGAGAGGACCGTCTCGATGGGGATCAGGGGCTCCAGCCAGGCCTGGCTGGAGCCCCTGATCCCCATCGAGACGGTCCTCTCACGGATGGAAGGGCTGGAGCGG
>Ga0116204_1002337_pt1 | contig 10244 bp, 8 predicted proteins | sample LakKivwa52mmetaG_FD_94481 | JGI IMG/M metagenome (GOLD analysis project Ga0116204, IMG submission 94481) | Anoxic lake water microbial communities from Lake Kivu, Rwanda to study Microbial Dark Matter (Phase II) - Lake Kivu water 52m metaG | ecosystem: Environmental > Aquatic > Freshwater > Lake ... | reverse complement strand
GTATATACCATCGACGGGCAAGTGGGTCATACGACATCCGGATTTAGAAATATTGAGACCCAAATAGTTTTGATTGTGACAGGTTTGCATTTTGGTTGTTTTAATCATTGATATATATTGATATCGTACGATGCGTATTGATATCGCACGATGCGTATTGATATCTCGATATGTACGTGTGAATCAAATTGTAATTTTACGCGGCGTAATTTCATTTTTTTATGTTATTATGATACGACCGCCCCAGGATAATAAAAATTGAATATGTGGGGGCAATGATTACAAAACATCCACTGATTGTAGATAATATCCACTGATTGTAGATAATATAAATCAAATGGAATCCGCCCAAATTGTAATGTCTTGGAATGTGAATTATAACCGCCAACTTGAACACAAATCGGATCTATTTTCGCAGTATAAATACACTGCGCGCCATGAGCATATTATGGCGCAAATTGGCGCGCTACGCCCAGATATCTTGTGCCTTTGCGGCGCGAGCAATATTTCATCGCCAATGCTACAAAAAGATTTATTGGCGCTCGGATACTCATTTGTTGTACAAAAGTATTGCGAAGATGACGATGCGGCCATTTACATCACGGCATATTTGGGCTATAAACTAAAACATAAAACTGTGCGCTACTTTACGGCCACCCCTGAAAAGCCAACGTTGCGAGGTGAAAAACCCTCCGATACTGCGACGGCGAACAATTTCGGCGAGGTTTACGAGCGCAGTGTCCTGATGTGCGCATTGACGCGCAATGATGAAACATTAATTGTTTGCAATGTACACATGCCTCTGAACTATATTTATAACACAATCTGCAATGTGATGTTGCCAGGCTTTGTCAAGGAATTCATGCACTCCGACATGGATTTAAATGCCATTAGCGCCGAGGTAAACACCCCAATCATCATTGCCGGCGATTTTAATACCGTTGAGAAAATGAATTATATGGTGATGCAGTCAGCAATGAATGCGTATGATTTTCACAATGCAAGCGACGGCGCCAAGTACATGGATCTGAACTCCGATGTAGATTTACCTATTACCCCGGTGTCTACTTATGTTGCATTTCCATATGAGAGTATTTCCACTAGTAACATAATCAGCGAACGCCCGCTTGATTATATATTCACGCGCGGTATTTACCCCCGGAGAAGTTTCATATTATTGCATCCACTGAATCCAAAACATTTCAGCGCCGCGATTGATAACGGCGCGAATAGTTCTGTTGGCGTATCTACAAGTAGTCATATAAATACGTCTATAAGTACACAAATCGGCGTCAATGTAATCAAGAATTATGTTAATTTATGCTATAAAGATAATTTGCCGACGTTCGCGTCCAATCATCTTCCTGTTGTTGTATTGTTTTAAGGCGCGATATTTCCACCCTGATCTTTTTTTACGCCCGTAAAATTGAATATTAAATAATGATACTAAATAAAGCTACAGACGCAGTTATCAAATTTATAACTTTTACCGATTCTCACTGATTAATGATTAATAGCGTATTAAGTAAATTCAGCTGGCACAAAAGCTGGCAAGCCAAATTCGAAATCACCGAAAAAAAGTTCCCAAAAACAAAAGATTCGTATACATCGCGCCGGGCCGACGTTGTCTTGATGGGAAATATTATATTAGAGATACAAAATAGCAGTATACCTTTCTCTGAAGTTGAACAGCGCCGCCATGACTATGGATTATATGGACATAAAATAATATGGCTAATTAACGGCGCCAGCGGAGTTGAAATTAATGGAAATGTCATGCGGCTGGCCGAACAGTGGCGATACGTAAGCTTTCGCGGCTACAAATATATATTTATTGACCGCGGCGGATTGATATACAAAATACAACCTAATATGGTTGCGGACAATATTGTGCTCGTTGATCACATTTACAGCATGCCGGCGTTTATTGATGCATTAAAGTGTCTTGATAACGACTTGTGGGAAGCGCCCGATAGCGTGCCGGTATCATTGAATAAAAACGATGACAAACAAATCGGTAGTTCATCCGCATCACCAAACGCAAAATCAGAAATATCCGATGAAATTCATGGTGGTGACTTACTGCAAATTGTTTGCAATAATTATGCGCGTGGGGTTGTTGGTTATGTGGAAATAATAACGGCCGCGTCAGACGGCAAAATCTATTATATGGGTAATGATAAAATTTATCATCCTGGATCTAGTTGGGCCGCGTTTAATGAAAAAACTGCTCTGTGGGAAATTGACATGGAATACGCAATTTACACCAAGTTAATAAATATTCTTGAGGCCGCGTTTATCATTGCAATTAATCATATGGATTATTTGGGCCTAAGTTCAACATCATTGAGAAGTTGTTTGTCTGGTATTCAATCTGGCGTCAAGATACGGATTATTGCCGAAATGGCGCGAAAACCATTACTGCGAACAGACTTGCAGTTTAACGCGGGATTATACTTACCAATTCGCGACAATAAATGCATAAGTTTAACAAATGGGAAAATTATTGATCGCCTCCATACACATATGTTTACATATGCGCTAGATTGGGCACCAACGCATAACATTGACAATGTCACAAAATATATGGATTATGTCGCCGCAGATATGCAAGTGGCATTTGGCGCCGCATTATCTGGCGAAAAACTAACGATCATGCTGATTGAAAATTACGCCGCGAATATGCGAATGACTAAAACCCTACATGGGTGTTTATATCGGGCCCTCAACTCAAACTCCATACGGAATGTGTCGGATTGGACAATGGACGCCACCACTGCGCACTTTACAATCGGCCCGATGGTTAAGGTATTTGGATGCGCGAGTATGAACGGCGAATCATGCATGGCCGATTATACGTTCAAGCTTAACAACATACATGAATGTGGCGCAAATTTAGTGAATTTGTTTGATGAAACATTCATTGCATCTGTTGAGAATAACATTGATGAGTTTGCAACTTGGCTGATCGGCGGCGCGGTCAAATATCATGAGCGCAAATTCAGCAAAGTTGATGTTCTTGATGATTTATTGAAGTGTTTCATAAATAATATCAACGTATTGCCTGACGAAACGTTAACTACAACTACAATAACTACAACTACAGAAAATAATGTTGATATAAACGCGCCTGTGAATGGCGGCGTCGAATTAAACGGGGCAAAAATTACCAATGCTAATCATCTACATGATTTTATTACAACTAAATTGGTAATAACTGCAAATGGAAGCATTACTGCGTCGGAGTTATATTCATTGTATGTAAGTTATTGCGCCGGAGTTAACTTGGCGCCATATTACAGCAAAGTTACTATCGGCAAAGAAATCGGCAAATTGCCGGGTGTTCGCAAGTACAAGCGTACAGTAATTGAATATCGCGGCGTTTGCAAACATTTATAAGTTATCAGATTAACACAAAAAATATTTTTTGTTGAGTATGTATAGAGTGATCTGATAATATATCGCAGGAATATACTAGTTGAACCCAACACATATACATAATTCAATATATATCATCATCATACTGTCAATGCAACTCTTCATAATAGCTTTTTGTTTGATATTAATGGATGCCGTGTGGTTCACATTCTCTTGGGACGGCGTCTATAAACCAGTGTTCACTGCAATACAACAGGGCGTTTCGCCGAGCATAAGATTGGCCGGCGGCGCGGTTGCATGGATGTTACTCGCGGCCGGTATCAAGCTATTCGTGCTTTCGCCAGGCATTAGCATCGTGCAGGCTGGAGTTCGCGGCGCAATATTCGGCGCGATTGTCTATGGGGTTTACAATGGCACAATGTATGCATCATTTGATAAATATCCGCTTGGTACGGCCGCGGCAGACATGCTGTGGGGCACGTTTGCAGTCGGCGCCGCGAGCATGATCGGCGCGGCTATTTAAAAAATAATAATTGTCGTGTTGACATGTATAGATATCTGATTAGATATAAGTATACTAACTGTGCAAATAATCGCAGTCACAACAATTTGATGAATACCAGCCGGCATATATCCAACTCATATTAATTCTGTTTATAAATGCTGCATACTCATTTAATCTAGCACCTTGGCATGTAAATAAACCAAAGTTCATTTTATCCATATCTGCCACAGAAATATTTGGGAGAGACATGATTTCTGCGCGCATCCACATTGTGGATTTATTATCATTCACAACTTCCGCAGTTAACAATCCATCTTCAGCCATAAGCTCAAATTTAACATTTGGATGATCCGGCCCCAACTCATCTGCATACGTGTATTTAAAACATTCAACCCATGCCCATGGTAGGTCTCGATGTTCAAGTTTTTCTCTGAATAAAATATTGGCATATTTTGATAACATCCACCAATCCCACGGATAATCTGGGGCGGCTAACACCATTTGCATATCTATACCTTTGTACGCCAACTTGCTACCATCCTCGATGTGTGCACATGGTCGCAGTTTATCAAGCGCATGTTTACACTTCCATGTGTTTATTCTATTTAATAATTGTAGGGATAACCTCTTGACATCAAAATGTTTGAGTATAAATTCTACCGGTAGGCAGTTGTTTATTAGCAAAAACTCTGGATTCCACGGCAATTGTGGATTTGTTCTGATTTCGCGAATTGTAATCGCACCATATCGTTGATAATATTCAAACATATCGGACCCTTTATTGTCTTTACGAACGGCATCTGCGAGCGTTAATATATTAATATTACGCTCCCCTCCTTTAACATATTTGTCAAATTCATGGGGAGTAATTGCTGACCTTGAACCGTAAACAAATCTTATATGCTGTAAATTAAGTTTTTCGATGATTTTCTGCAACATTTCAAGTGTAATGTTCGGATTTGCAGTTAAATTGGGCCAATCCCACCGTATTTTTGGATGCGCGAGAATTATCTCTGCGGTTACTGTTTCATGAATTGTATACTGGCCCATGTATGCGGATGCAAAATGTGTTTTAATGAAATCCCAAGTTGGGTTACTTCGGCGCAACGCGCGAATACGCTTTCGGCGCAGATTTTGTATCTGATTTTGCTCCAAATCAACAACCCCATGTAAGTATTTGCATGTTCGCGCCAAATTCGCCAACGTGCGCACATCATCGCGGATATAAAGTATGTTTAATATTTCGCCAAGTATATCGCGCGGAATGCTTATTGGGGAGAACATGATTGCGCAGTTATGTTTAACTATGCCTAAATAGACTAATAACAGATTTATGATAATCTAGGAACAATAAATTCATTTTTTGAATCTGATATGTATTGAGGGCCGGCCAACAAAAATTGAATTTGCATTTTGTATGGATAATTAATCAATTCATCTGACTTACCAATATTGTGGATAAACGATCAAATATCATGTCTGGAGTGTGCAAATCAACCTGCGGCCAAAAAGCCGACCGAACATATGCCGATTGCAAATCCAAAGGGGGCTAGACCGCGTTTGTGGGCATGCCGCCTCAATTAGCTATAGTCATTGCATCAACAATGACAACAAAGGCTCGCATGGTAATTCTGGCAACACAAGTCCCCTTTCAGGCCAAGTAAGTCGCAAAACTAATCCATGGAAATAGTATAGTTTATTTTTTGCGGTAAAATTGAATCTGCGGTCACCTAAGATATCGATATCTGGTCGTATAATTAGATACCCTCAATGCACATGGCGACATTCCACCATGTTGACATATTGTGTATGCCCGCCGAGATCATTGATATCATTAATCATCACATTGGCGATGTTACTGACATTTGGGCCTTTGCGCGAACTTGCAAGTATGTGCACGGAATCACGAATCCGAGCCGTTATACGTCGAGTTTAGACAAGCGCCGACGTATGCGCTGCCGCAGATTGGCGCAACAAAATCTACTATTAAACGCAATATTTGTGGAAAGTTTTATGTGTGAAGATTTGATTATGTCGCCGTATGTGACTGCGGGTATAATTACAATGTATAGCTGGAGAAGTGATGATAGATTTGATTGTTATTGGCCGAAACTGTCATCGAATCCAAATATTACTATGGGTATGTTTTTGAAAATACTGCAGATCTACACCGCACAAGTCACAAAATTTGAAGAAAAAAACGACAAAATCAAGTTTGTATTGGGCAAAAATACCATGATTACAGTTGATGATATTGCCGGCGCGGGGCTGCTCATCGATTACGCGCGCAGCCTCCCTGCAATTACGCTGCCGCAATGGCAACGTTATGGCAAAACGGCCGGAATAATATTTGATGAATTACAATTAAAGGGCAATATAACTGACGCGGATGTGATCAAAAATTCGCAATTAGGGTGGAAATATGACCTTTTGATATTGAATCAAAACATTTCGCCGCAATTATGCTGGAAAATGCGCCGAATTGATCGTGGGCGGTTTGACTGCAGCGAAATTCGGCGATTTTGCCAAGACCCATTTACCAAACAATTATGCCAAGATGTTTACGTTCATATGTACAAAGAATGTGGAACAATGCCACAGCGCGTAGTTGATGCTGCGAGTGAATTATTTGATGTTGATATCATAATCATGAATATTCCACTACAATGGAATTGGAATATCATAAATGCGCGAGAAGATATCCCCGTGACCTACAAATTGGCAAACGAATATCAGCTGGATGGATCATTCATGATATATAAATGGAATTACTTTGATATGAATAAAGTTTTGATTAAACCCGACGTTTCCATGGCTGAAATCATTGCCGCTGAATTAAAATACGAACGCGGCGAGTTTACCCAGGAGATGTTGGCGGATGGTAATTATAACGCCACCAAAATAGTTAAATCGCCGATTTATGACTGGCGTAAATTTCCCGCGTATTTTGTTTACCGTGACGACGTTCCTCCCCACCTGTACGGCGGCATATTTTTAAAGTATTCACATAGATTTGAAGACGAAATTCTGAAAGATACACAAAATGATCTTTGATTTTTATGATCTGATTTTTTGTTCTGATTTTTTTGTTCTGATTTTTTTGTTCTGATTCTTATATTCTGATTTTTTGCCCCGTAAAATATTGAAATCGACCCTGATAAATCTACATATATACTTATATAGCTACATACAATGGATTATACGCTGCCTAATGCTGAACAACCCGACGAAATTAACACATACGCCAGTGATTTATCATTGAGTGAATGTGCTGACAGCTTTGCTGATGAATTTCCCGAGTTGCCAATGGTGTTTGACCCGTTGCCAAATCCGTTTCTTGGATAAATGCCGCCAGATCACAATGATCCGATCAAGCACTTGACATTAAGATCCAAGACCATAAACAATCCGCGACCCCCGCGGATTATGTTTTTTTGCGCAAAAAATAACAACTGGGCGCAAGTAAATGCGCAAGTAAATGCGCGTTCATTGTAAACAATTAATATAATTAATCAAATTCATCGGATTTCTTACCACCCGATTTCTTTGATAACACCATATCCAAATAAGCTTTAACTGCAGTGGCCTTGTGCATATATCCATTTTCTTTGACAACTTCGATTAATTTCAACGGAAATCCGATGCTAACCAAATATTCCAACCCGCCGGTGTAATCATAATTGAGTACGAGATGATTAATGGTTTCAATAAACACGTGTGGAAGTTGTGGGAAATGTTTGGATGAACTGGTCTTGTAATCTTCATCATGATCGATGTAAATCCAATTGTCTGGGTCATGGCAGCGTTTTGCACAAATATTAAACAATTCATTGCTTTTGTAACCATTGGCAATGAACATGAATGCTTGAAAAATCTCCGCGGTGATTCTTAAGTCAGGATCATCTTCAAAAACTTGCACGAGCGCGGGAATTCTTGAGATGTAATAACTTGGCGGCTGGGTATGCAATTTGATGTCATAAACGTTGATATTATTCTGCATGGCCGCGGGCAGCAAATCGGGCGAAGTCCAAATTATATCATACAATAGGGTTTTAACACCCAATCGGTTCTGAATTCGTTGCTGAAGAAGATTAACGGCCATTGATTAAACAATCTTATGATAAATATTTATGAAGATCAATTTCATTTTTTATAACCCGCAGCCGCGCCAAAAAATAAATTACTGAATCATCAACTATCAACTATCAACTATCAACTATCAACACGTGCGCTTATTATCCTGCGTGCAATCGTCATCGCGGGATCTTTTGCCCACACTGATCGCACTGACCGCATTGACCGCACTGACCGCACTGACCGCACAGTGCGTGCATTTTGAACGCATCTTGATACTGGCCTCCTGGCACCTGGGGTAGTAAACGGTGTCCATCCAGTGTTCGGCGGCGTTGATTTCCCAGGAGTACTCATTTCTAAAGAATCGGTCGAATTGACTTAATTTGAACCCTTTGCTGAGTAAGTACTCCAAACCAAATATTCTATCAAAATGCATCGCCATCTCTATTATACAATTAATGAACAGGGTGCGATGTTTGGTTTGTTTTTTTGAAGTGGTCGGCTTTTCGTCATCAGCATCTGAATCAGTGTCTGTATCGGAATCACTGTCATCATAGAAATCTTGTTCAGGGCATCGCGCGGCGCAGATTTCTAGAAGCTCTGTGTTATCGTAAAGGCACGCAAATTTACATAACAGTTTGTATATGGGGCGCGTTGGCATTAAATCTTCATCATCCGCGAAAACTTTTGCGATCGCAGGAACACGCGTCTGATAAAATTTCCAGGGATTTTCCATGACGTAGTCCGTGAAATCATATTTGGAGATGCCAAATTCAATGACCACGGGCAATAACTCCGGATAATACCAAAATACATGATAAAGTACTGAGCAATCGGGGTCATTTATCGCGCCAGTTCTGATTTTGTTTTCCACGGCCGCGGATGAAATTGTTATGGACATAGGTATAAACGACAGATGATTATCGAATTCTAAAATAGTAAATAGTGAGTGCCACAAGCAAGTATTAACTTAACAAGGGCGATAAATTACCGCGGCTAAATTCAATTTTATAAAAAATTATATTTTGGATATTTTAACAGAGCCGCCCGGTAATTCGTGTGGATAATATCTATGAATAATTAATTGTTTCAAGGATTTTGGCCATATTACAGGATAATTGAATCGATAACTAAATATCGCGCAAACTAGTCCTTCTGGAAGTATCACCGGCTGGTTAAATTCCGCTCCGAACTTAATGCGAATTAACCCCGGCGGAAGTGTTATTGGCTTGTTAAACATGGCGCCAAATGTTGCGCTAATTAAACCTGCCGGAAGCGTTACGAATTGATTAAAATAATTTCCAAACACCACCCCATGTAATCCGGGCGGAAGGATTACTTTGTTGTTGAAAAAGGTCCCAAATTCTATATTCCACAACCCTCTCTGAAAAATCATTTGCTGGTTAAACTTTGCTCCAAATGTTACACTGCGCAATCCGGGCGGAAATACAACACGCTCATCGAAATCATATCCGAATTCTACTGATGATAGGCGATTTGCTTGCATTAGGTAGTGATTTATTTCATAAAAATCGCCCGTATCTATCAATACATCAACAAAAATGTCTCGAAAGTACAGTGACTTAATTTTACTATACGCGACTTGCTTGCCTATCAGTATGTGAGGCAGTAACTTACGATGCTGCCAGCAGGTAGACAACCACGCGATTTTGCTCTTGATGTCCAAAAGACTTGCGATTAATAGGATTAAGTCGCCGCAAAGTAGAGGCATAATTATTTTTTGAAAAAAGGAAATCAATTTTATATTTTGGTTATCTCAACAGAGGCTGGCAACGCATATAAATAATATGCTCGGATAGTCAATTTTTGCAATGCTGCGGGCCATTCCACTGGTTGATCGAAATCACGTCCAAATGTTAAACTTTGCAACGAAGCTGGCAAAGTTACTGGTTGATTGAAATGATATCCAAATGTTAAACTTTGCAACGAAGCTGGTAAAGTTATTGGTTGATTGAACCAATTTCCAAATGTTAAACTTTGCAGCGAAGCTGGCAAAGTTACCGGTTGATTGAAATAATATCCAAATGTTAAACTTTGCAGCGAAGCTGGCAAAGTTACCGGTTGATTGAAATAATATCCAAATGTCAAACTTTGCAGCGAAGCTGGTAAAGTTACCGGTTGATTGAAATAACTTCCAAATGTTAAACTTTGCAATGCTGCGGGCAAAGTTACTGGTTGATTGAAACAATATCCAAATGTTAAACTTTGCAGCGAAGCTGGCAAAATCACCGGCTGATTGAAACGACTTCCAAATGTTAAATTTTGC
>Ga0116204_1002334_pt1 | contig 10258 bp, 7 predicted proteins | sample LakKivwa52mmetaG_FD_94481 | JGI IMG/M metagenome (GOLD analysis project Ga0116204, IMG submission 94481) | Anoxic lake water microbial communities from Lake Kivu, Rwanda to study Microbial Dark Matter (Phase II) - Lake Kivu water 52m metaG | ecosystem: Environmental > Aquatic > Freshwater > Lake ... | reverse complement strand
TGACGCCAGAGATGTCCCCAACTCATCAAGGACCGTTTCATCCACGGAGATTCCTTCTTTTTCCATGAAAGCTAAACTTCTGGATAGAGGAAGTTCCATTTCTTGATAGAGCTGAGTTTGATTGTTTTCACGATGTTTTTGTGTTAACACGGGTTGAAGAGAATGGATTGCTCGAACTTTGGAAGTAATGTGATTCGCTAGAATGTCTATGGAATCAGGAATGGCTTTTTTCGCACCCTTGCCAAAGATTTCTTCATCGTAAGCAACATCATGGTAGTCAAATGCACTACAAACAACACGAAAATCATCTTTAGTTGAATTGGGGTTGACGATGTATGACGCAAGTTTTAAATCAAAGACAACGCCTTCAAAATCATACCCAAGCCAAAGCAAAGCAACTTTTTGGGCTTTATAATCATATGTATATTTTTCTATTTTCGGGTTTTTTAACAATTCTTGAAGAGTCAAACTTTGTTCGAAAATGGAAAATGGAATGTAATACAGTTTTTGATCCATTTGCATCCCTAACCCAATCGGTTTGGCGATATGGTAGTTTTCGCCGAATAACTCCAAATAGACGGTAATGGGACCTTTTTTTGGAATCACGATGTCTTCCGTTCGATGAATAAAAATTGCTTTCGAATCGTTAGCAACTACTTTTGGTTTCGCAATCTCGAGTTTTCTTAAAAATGTGTGGAGTTCCATGGTTTGATAAAAGTTGCGGAGTTGTTCATGAATCACATCACGTTTAGCGAGATTTTTGGGGATTTCATTATCGAAATCGACGACAATCGTCGCGAGTACTTTGGAAAATTTAGCTTGCTCTTCATAGGTGATTAATCGCTCTTTCAGTTTTCCAGCTAGAGATTCCTTATGTTCGAGTACTTTTTCTAATGAGCCGTATTCTTGTAATAACTTGACCGCTGTCTTTTCTCCAATGCCAGGTACTCCTGGAATGTTGTCACTTACATCACCGACAAGTCCTTTAAAATCAGTCATTTGATGGGGATGGATGCCTAGACGTTCATATAAACTTTCAGGAGTATACTCTTCGACTTCTTTGAGTCCCTTTTTGGAAATAATTTGTTTCACTTTCGGATTCAAAAGTTGAAATAAATCCCGGTCATTCGATAACACTTCAATCGCATCATATTCATCGATGCGATGTTTAATCATGTATCCCACAATATCGTCTGCTTCAAAACCGGATTGCTCATACCGAGGAATCCCTTGAGCATCTAAATAATCTTTAATATAAGGAATTTGTTCGATTAGCTCAACCGGAGGTTCTTTCCGCGTTCCTTTGTATTCTTCAAACATCAGGTGTCGATGCGTCGGTCCTTTTGAATCAAAAGCAACTAAGATATCGGTGAAATCCATTTGCAGGATTTGTTGGAAGGCTGAAACAAAACCAAAGACAGCATTGGTTGTTTGGCCTAACTGATTTTTCATCAAGGTGCCCGATGTGCTGGTCGCGTAATAACTTCGAAATAGCAAATTCATGCCATCAATGACGAGTAGTTTTTTCATGAATGCCTCACTTTCAGATTGAAAAAATGCACACGAACGTATGCATTGGTTTAGCTTTTGTCCGTTTTCACCCGATTACGGTCATAAACAACGAAAAGACCTTTTAAAATCAAGGTTTCATCGACTAACACGGATTCCTCTAAATGCGGGGAAATCAGTTTGGCATGCCCTCCCGTTAAGATGACTGGTAAATCTCCACGAGATAAACTTCGCTTAATCCGACGAATCATCCCATCAATCATGGAAGCGTGTCCAAAAATGAGACCACTTTTGATACAATCTGCTGTGTTGGTCCCTAAGAGTTTCTGTGGACTTTCTAACTCAATTTGTGGTAATAAAGATGTCTTCGAAATCAACGCATTCTTGGAAGTAGTTAATCCCGCAGTAATGATGACCCCTTTAATCGTTAATTGGTCAATATAGGTAAAGGTGGTGGCAGTTCCTAAATCAATGACAAGCGCTGATTTTCCATAAAATGAAGTGGCTGCGACAGCGTTAGTAATCAAATCAGCTCCTACTTCCCGAGGATTGTCTGAATTGATTTTAATACCTGTCTTTACACCCACTCCTAAAAACAAAGGAGTGATTTGAAACCTTGTTTGGAAATATTCTCGGAAAACATCGTTTAATTCAGGAACAACCGATGAAATAACCACAGCATCGACTTGTTTGACAAACCCGTCTAGCGTGATGGCATATTCATCTGTGGATTTATTTTTTTCAGTGTTGAGTCGAACAACACGGTATAACGTAACTTCATCAAGGGATAACCCAATCGAAATCGTAGTATTCCCAATATCAATCAGAGCTAACACATCATCACCTACCCTTCAGAAGCTTCGCTACTCATTGCGGACACTAAGCGATCAGTAACAACCGCGCCGATGGATCCAGCTAAGAGAGCTTCCACAAGACTGTTGGTGATTAATACACCCCAAACAACTTGAAACGCTGCGCCAAAGGAATTGATCGTGGCCATGAAATCTAAAGCACCTTGATACTCACTGCCTGAACCAGCAGCGATTTGCGACCAGGTTGTATTTCCTAAAAGTACCGGAAAAGCCGTAATCATCATCGGTAAAACCATCAGAGAATGTACGATGGTTAATAAGAAGAAACTAACAACTAAAGCAAATAACCGATTCTTAATCCATTTTTCGAACAAGCGATATACATCGTAGATCAAGAGTCCAAAGATGAAACGAGGCAGAATCGAAACCCAGGGGAATACAAACAAAAAGTCAAACCCATACGAGGTAAAGGCACGAGCGAAAGAAGCAAAGCCAAAGGTTAACCCTAAGATAATCGCACTTTTTCTACCGAGTAAGACTCCCCCAATTAAAACGGGAAGATGAATCAAGGTTGCGGATACACCCGCTAATGTGATAAAGCCAATGTTTGGGACAAACCCCATCACAATAATGATGGCGATGAACATCGCTAAGATGGTCATCTGACGCACTTTCGATTGATTTTGCATCCAAATAGTATTCATTTTTTTCCTTTCCAAGCCACATTTTTGTGGTCTCCTAAGTGTCTATTTTTTTGTTCTTTAGACGTTATTTTTAATTTCTTGAATCTTTGCAAAATCGAGTTGCTTTAGTATTGCTAGAATCACTGATTTTACCGCTTGATAATCATCTAAATGGATCATGGATGTTGTCGAATGAATGTATCGCGAAGGCATTCCGATCGTACACACAAGTACCCCATCCCGAGATAATTGCACTTCAGCGGCATCTGTACCACCTAATGATTTGTAGTATTGAAAGGCAATGTTATTGGCACGCGCGGTTTCTTCGACAAATTGTAACATCCCACGGTGCATGATTGCTTTCGGGTCGTGGAAGCGAATCATAAAGCCCCCACCTAGTTTTCCACCAACATCACTATCTTCAAAAGTATCCGCGCAAGGAGAACAATCGACGGCGATGAATAAATCTGGTTTCACTAGGTAGCTGCTGGTTTTCGCACCACGCAATCCCACTTCTTCCTGAACATTCGCACCGCAATACAACTTGCATGGTAATTCGGCCTTATTGACAGATTGTAAAATATCAATCGCCATGGCTGTACCAAAACGATCATCCCATGCTTTAGAGACGATTTTCTTTTCATTTTTTAAGACGGTGTAGTCATTGCGAAACACGATTTGTTGTCCAATTTTGACTCCTAAGTCGATGGCTTCCTGTTTGGTATCACAGCCGATATCAAGTAAGAAGTCATCAAAATCGGAGACTTGCTTCGTCGCCCCATCACGTAATAAATGAGGGGGTTTCGCGCCGACAACTCCAGGAACTTTCTCGCCATTATCTAAGATGACATCGAGATGTTGACTAATCATTACTGGGGGATTGACTCCACCCATGGGAACCATTTTTAAGAATCCTTTATCGGTGATTCCAACAACCATCGCTCCCACTTCATCCATGTGTCCAGCAATCATGACAACCGGACCACTCTTTTGAAGATTGACTCCTCCAAAAATCGAGCCGAGTTTATCTAAAACGATTGTTTCAGCGATCGGTTCGAGCATTTTTTTGACATATTGGCGAACATACTTCTCATGTCCGGATACTCCAGGTAATTCTACTAAATCACGATAAAATGGTTGTAACATACATCCTCCTAATGACAAATAATTTGGTAAATCCATTTTCCTTGAGTTTTGAACTTGGTTTCAAATTCCGTCTCAACATTTTCTATTTCAGGATGAGAGTGAAGATCAAGAATGATGGAATCCACCGAGTGATTGGTTTCCACAAAAGACATCATCGAATCCATGAAAAAAGGGAAATTGTCGGTTTTGAAACGAATAGGCGCATCCGGTTTGCGAACTAGGCGATATTTTGCTAAATAAGTTGGAAACGTTAAACGACGTTTCTTCTGTTTGGTTTTTGGCCAAGGATCAGAAAAATTTAAATAGATGCAATCCAACTCGTTTTGATCGAAGATGGTTTCAATATCTGCCGCGTCAAACCACAGTAATTTCAGATTCTTTACCTGATGAGGAATGGCTTTTTGTAGTGCTTTCAATAAAACCGAATCATATTTTTCCATTCCGATAAAATTGATTTCTGGATGTTGGAGTGCTAATTCGAGTAGAAATTTACCTTTCCCCATCCCAATTTCTAAATGAATCGGTTGTCTGTTTTGAAATAGCTGATTCCACTTTCCCTTCCAATCGGTTGGTTGTTGGACAACATACATGGAATCTTCTTGTAAAATCGTTTGTGCTTCCTTGATTTTCCGTAAGCGCATAATTACCCCGCTAAAGCAACGATGCTTTCTGCGTAGATAGCTGCCGCTTTTAACATATCATCAATGATGAGATATTCATTGGGTTGATGAGCTAAATCTTCTGCGCCAGGGTAATTCGGTCCAAATGCTACTGCTTTTTTTAGTGTTCTTGCATAGGTACCGCCACCGATGGTCAAAAGTGGGGTTTGGGTATCGCCAGTATACTTAATATAAGCATTATGTAGTACTTGAATGAAGGGATCTTTTGGTGAAATATAATGGGGATCACTCTTACGATGTGAGATAAATTCAAATCCAAAGGAGTTCGCCAGTTTCTTAGCACCGTCAATGAGTTCATCAAATGGATACCGAATCGGATAACGGATATTACATCCGACTCGTAGAACTCCATTAACCGTATGGACAAAGGCTGTGTTAAGTGTTAAATCCTTCATTTCTTCATCATGATAATTAATTCCAAGTTTTACACCATAGTGGTCAAAATTGAGGTGATTAGCGATAAATGTGATGATGTTATGTTGGGAGTGGTTTTTTAAAAACTCAATCATTAGGAATATCGCATTAACCCCTAAATAAGGCCAAGCAGCGTGTGCGTTTTTACCATAGATTGTATAAGTGCTCCCATCGACATCGCCTTGGTATTGGTGTTCTGATAAGAATAGTCTAAATTCTTTTTGTAAGTCTTTTTTCAATACTGCGACACACTGGTCAGGAACAACATTGTATCGATCTCCTGCTTCTAAAGAGACAACGACATCATCGTTCAAAGATTGTATCAAGTCAAAACTGAAATTCCCTTTTTCGCCATAAATCAACGGAAATTCAGCGTCAGGCGCAAAGGCAACATCAGGCATCGTTTCTTTTTCTAAATAGCGTCGAATGCAGCGCATGCCTGATTCTTCATCACACCCAAGGATTAACCGCACGGTTTTTTTCAAAGGTATGTTTTGGTCTTGAATCATGCGCATAGCAATATAGGCAGCCATGGTGGGCCCCTTATCGTCCATGGCTCCACGAGCAATCATCTTACCCTCTTTAAGAGTCGCAGAGAAGGGTTCTACTTCCCATTTGCCACCAGTAGGAACGACATCCAAGTGTCCAAGAATCCCGACAATCTCATTGCCAAAAGGCATTTCGATATGTCCTGCATAATGATCGATATCCTTCGTGATAAACCCATCTTTACTAGCCATTTGAAGGGTGTAATCCAACGCATTTCGAATCGCTTTTCCAAAGGGATATTCCGTATTATCGGGTTGATATTGATCGAGTACAGACGGAATCTGCAAAAGTCCTCTCGTCTTGTCAATAAACTCCTGTTTGTATTGTTTTGCAATTTCATACCAGTTCATGTATGGCACCACCTCTCGAAGTTTTATTGTATCATATTTTCCCATGCTTTGCATGAAAAGTGTGAAAAACATATGAAGAAACCCTTAATAGGGGGGCGAGAAACCGGCTTTCATTGACATTTTTACATTCCTTAGTATAATGAGAAGTAAGACGAAATTAATCAAGCGAGGAATCGCTTTAGGAGATAGAAATGATTCGTAAAATTGTCATGAAAAATTTAACTTGTGGAAGTTGCATCCATAAGATTGAGCGACGGGTAAATCGGCTCCCTTACGTGAATAGCGCTAGTTTTAATTATGCGAACCAAATTTTGCTAGTCGATTTTAAAGAAGAATATGAGGAAGAACTCGCTTTAAAAGAAATCAAAATGATTGTCGATATCTTAGAAGACAACATTGACACCTATTATTTTGAAAACAAAATCGAAACCAAGAAAGTGAACTTTTTTAAAGAGTACTTCTATGTTTTGTTAGGTATGGTCATTATTTTGGTAAACTTCACGATTTACCAAATTCCATCCTACATCAACACGTTGTTCGGTGCTTCGCTCCCAGTCTTTGACTTTTGGGTCAAAGATGCCCTTTACTGGCTTGGCTATTTGTTGTTAATCTCCAAGTTAGGGACGATGCTACTGAGAGGCATTAAAAACTTTAACTTGTTTAATGAGAACACCTTGATGATTATCGCAACGTTTGCTGCGATGGGTCTTGGAGCGTATGAAGAAGCGATTGCGGTTGTCGTGTTATACTCGATTGGAGAGCACTTACAAAGTCGAGCAGTTCAAAAATCGAAAAACGAAATCACAGCGTTGATGAATATTAAAGTCGAGTATGCGAATGTCTTGGTTGAAGACAAGATTGTCGTTAAAGATCCATTACAGATTAAAGTTGGCGACATTGTTGTTATTAAACATGGAGAACGTGTCCCAGTCGATGGGGATGTTATATTAGGTTCAACGAGTCTGAACACATCCGAATTAACTGGAGAGTCCAAACTACGGAATGTTGATGTAGGGGATGCAGTTCTCAGTGGGAATATCAATGTTGGGGATGTTATCCGCATCCAAGCCACAAAGGAGTATCAAGATTCAACTTTAGCAAAGGTCATTGATTTGATTGAAAACTCAACTTATAAGAAGTCAAAAACTGAATTGTTTATCACCCAATTCTCGCGTGTCTATACTCCGATTGTTGTACTACTCGCATTCTTATTAATCCTCTATGGTGTCATTTTTGATTCCGCAAATGTGATTACAGCGGATGGGTATATTTATCGAGCAGCGATTTTCTTAGTGATTAGTTGTCCTTGTTCGTTAGTTTTATCCGTTCCGCTTTCCTACTTCGCAGGGATTGGGGCTGCAGCGAAAAATGGTATTTTGTTTAAAGGCTCTACTTATTTGCACACACTAACAGATGTGAAAACCATCGCGTTAGACAAAACAGGAACCTTAACTTATGGAGCGTTTTTCGTTAGCGAAGTATCTTCTCCTGAGACATTACAGGTCGCCGCTTCAATCGAACGATATTCCAACCATCCGATTGCCCAAGCCATTTTCAACTATCACAAAGGTGTTCTTGAAACGATCACCGATGTGAGCGAAGTGCCAGGCTATGGAATCAAAGGATTTAGTGAAGAAACACCTGTTTATGTCGGAAGTCGAAAATTTCTCGAACAAAACGGCATTGTTGTTCCTGATGAAAAACTCCCGATTGGATCGTATACATTCGTAGCTAAGGGAACGCAGTACTTGGGATATATTGTGGTAAAAGATGAGCTCAAAGAAACATCCATGGAAACCGTTCGTCACTTTGCACAACATTACGACACCGTGATGTTAACGGGAGATAATGAGGCTTCCGCTGGTGATGTAGCGATGAAGTTAGGTGGAATTGAATATTACGCTGAACTTCTTCCCCATCAAAAATTAGAAAAGTTCGATGCCATCCGAACCAACTCGATTAGCTTATTTGTTGGAGATGGAATCAATGATGCACCGCTTTTGAAAAATGCAGATATTGGCGTATCCATGGGTTCAGCGAGTGATTTAGCGATTGAAGTTTCTGACATCATCATCATTAATAATGATATCCGGTTACTGGAAAAAGCCATCCGGATTGCTAAAAAAACAAGGATTATTGCTACTGAAAACATTGTATTCTCGATGGTAATCAAGCTTTTATTCCTTGGTTTATCCGCCCTCGGAAGTATGCAAATGTGGGTATCGATTTTCGCAGATGTTGGGGTCACTTTACTTTGTGTTGTCAATGCATTACGGATTATTTATCTAAAGGGATATTTGAAAATTAAAAAGCATGAAGATGAATAAAAAGTCGCCAGAAATGGCGACTTTCTTTTTATTATAGATGCCGAATCGCACTGTACTTTTTCTTTCCCTTACGAAGAATCGTGAATCGTTGATCAATGGCTTGTTCTTTGGAAATTATGTAATCCATCGAGGATATTTTTACGCCGTTTACAACGACAGAACCCGATTGAATCAATTCTCTAGCTTCTCGTTTTGATTTTGCTAAATCTGTTTGAACCAAACAATCAATTAACGGGAAATCTTCGCTTAATTCTAGAGCGATGAAGTCTTTGAAACCCACTTCAATCTCATGGGCATTCAAAGCCGAGATGTCGCCTGAGAACAGTGCTTCTGTGATATGTTTTGCTTCTTTTAGTGCTACCTCACCGTGGACGAGTTGAGTCACTTCCTCTGCCAACGTGCGTTGTGCTAAGCGTTCATGAGGACGATTTTTTACTTCCGATTCCAAAGAATCAATTTGATCTTTCGATAAAAACGTAAATTGTTTTAATCTCGTGATTACATCTTCATCAGCGGTATTAATCCAAAATTGATAGAACTCGTAGGGTGTAGTTTTTACTGGATCTAGCCATACTGTCCCTGATTCTGTTTTTCCAAATTTCGTGCCATCGGCTTTGGTTACTAAGGGGAATGTGAATCCATATGCTTTTGCTTCAAAACCGTGTACCTTCCGAATCAATTCTAATCCAGATGTAATGTTTCCCCATTGATCTTGTCCACCAATTTGTAATACACATTTCTGCGTATGAAACAAATGTTCAAAGTCCCATGCTTGAATGATTTGGTAGGAAAACTCAGTAAAGGAGATGCCATTTTCGATCCGTGATTTTACCGAATCTTTACTCATCATATAACTTACATTAAAGTGTTTTCCAATGTCACGTAAAAATTCAATCGCATTGAGAGACGAAATCCAATCGTAGTTATTGACAATCTTGGCATTCGGCAAAATATGTTTCACTTGTTTGGTAATGCCCAGTGCATTACTAAGGGATGTTTCGATGGTTAGTAATTGGCGTTCTTGGCTCTTAAAACTAGGATCGCCGATTAAACCTGTACCACCGCCAATCACCAAGATCGGTTGATGACCTGCATTCATCAATCGTTTTGCGACTAAGTATGCTAACAAGTGTCCAACATGTAAACTATCCGCAGTGGGATCTGCGCCTAAGTAAAAAGTTAACGAATTGTTATCGAGTTTCTGAAGCAATTCTTCATCCGTTACATCATACATTAAATTGCGCCATTTTAAATCTTCTACTAATTTCATATTCTTCGTTTCCTTCCTTTTCTATGTAAAAAAAGTAAAAAAATCGCCCTACATAAGGACGATTTTCACCGTGGTACCACCTTGATTCACGTTTCCGTGCACTTAAAAAGATAACGGGTTTACCGTCTGGATAACCAGAAAACTCCCAAGGGTAACTTCCGCGGTCCAATCCCTAGTTTTCACCATCCACTAGGTCTCTATATGATTGTTAGGCATACTTTCCTTGTTCTACGTTTTATTTTGTTGTCTGACGCGTAATAATCGAATGAGGTAATACATTAAACTTGATATCGATGACTTCGCCATCAATTTCTTGTTTTAAAAGCGACATTGCTCGAATTCCGATCGCTTCAATCGGTAATTCAACGCAAGATAACTTTGGTCTTGATAGAGAAGCATACTTTGTATTTTGGAATCCAAAAACAGATACATCTTCTGGAATCCGTTTCCCTTGTTGAATCATCGTGTTGATAAAGGATACGGCAATCGAATCCCTTACCGCAACAACTCCATCAATA
>Ga0116204_1002331_pt1 | contig 10263 bp, 4 predicted proteins | sample LakKivwa52mmetaG_FD_94481 | JGI IMG/M metagenome (GOLD analysis project Ga0116204, IMG submission 94481) | Anoxic lake water microbial communities from Lake Kivu, Rwanda to study Microbial Dark Matter (Phase II) - Lake Kivu water 52m metaG | ecosystem: Environmental > Aquatic > Freshwater > Lake ... | reverse complement strand
TCAAAAAATGAGGGTAAAACACCCTCAAATACATTTTGAAAAAGGAGACCCAGAAAGTGCGCTTAAGTTCATCGCCCTGCATGATTCTTACTACCCACCACATCCCACCTTGGTACTGCTTGGTATTAAAATTCATACTCAAGCCCAAAGAGTGCAAGATAGCCTGGAATGGTCGGAAAAGTACAAGAAACTTTTTCCTGAAACTGAAAAAACTGCCCGCATGCTTTGGCTGAGCGCCTGGGAAGCAGAAGATACAGCAAATTTTTCACTAGCACTCCAATACCATAACCAAATAGTCAAAAATTTTTCGCACCTTCAAAGGGCCAATTGGAGTCTATACAGGCAAGGTATTATTTACTTCAAAATGGGTGAATACAAAACCAGTCGTGATTTGTTTGCCCAGGCCGCCATCACCGAGGAACCCGCAAGTATTGTATCTTCCAGCCTGTACTGGATTGGACGCTGCCACCTTGCCCTTGGAGATACCCTGCAAGCCAAACAGGTTTTTCAAGAAACCAGTCGCAAGTTTCCCATAGATTTTTATGGCCAAGAAGCTGGGCGGCACCTCAGTCTCCTAGGCGAATTAGCCCCTCGCCCCCAATGGGCTTCCCCTGTTACCGCTTGGTCACGTTCCGGTTTTAATGAATACATGAAAGGCTTCTCTAGCTCCCCTTCTACGCAACTTGATCAAATTGAGGGGCCAGATTTCAAACTTGAACATTTATTCACCTATTCGTACCCCAAGGCTGGTGAGCATTTTTATAAAATTCTTCAGCGTAAGTACGGGCATAACCCCTATTTCCAATGGCAATATGCGCAAATCCTTTTACCCTACCTCGAATCTGAAAGTTATAAGCTTGCCCGCAAACTGAGTATCCATGTGCCACTTGAAGGTTGGAGCCGCGTACCTCGGCCCCTCATGGAACTGATGTTTCCTCGCCTTTTTACAGAGAGCGTTTCAAAACATGCCCAAAAAAATGGCATCTCCCCAGCCTTTATATATGCCGTTATGCGGCAAGAGAGTGCTTTTGATCCTGAAATCAGATCAAGTGCAGGCGCTATTGGCCTTATGCAAATCATCCCCCCTACGGCCGAGATGCTGGCAAAACTCGAAAATATCTCCCCCTGGTCTGTACAACAACTTACCCAACCCGAAATCAATATCAGACTGGGGAGTCGTTATCTTTCTGATCTTTTGCTGGAATACGATCAAAAAATTCACTGGACACTTACAAATTACAACGCTGGTCCCACTCCCACCGCCCGCTGGCGGAAAAAACTTGACTCCCTTTCTTATATTGATTTAGTAGAGGGAATCAGTTATGCCGAAACCAGAGACTATGTTAAAAAGGTTACCGCAAATTACAGAGTTTATGAAATGCTCTATGGCTTATAAGCACAATAGCTGGTTTTCTGCATTTTTTTGGGTTTGTTTTTCCCTTATTTTACAGACATCTTTCTCCACTCCGCCCCACCCAGAATCGCAATTAAAGCCTTTAAGGGACTCTCTTGCCCCTGAAACCCCTCCAACTGTTAAACCTTCGCAAGCTAATCAAGAGTCAGGCACATCCAAAATTTCATCTTCAGACTCAGTACCCCAAGCTGTATCTATACTTCCCTCAAGTAAGTTCCTTGAAAGCTCTTGTTGGTCTCTTGGCCAGATAAAATACCGTGGAGGTGGCAACTGGTATACACATCCTCAAGGTCTGGAAAATCTTGTCTCTAGGTTGCGTCAAGATTTAGGGCCTGAAATTTGTGAACGGCCTGTTATCCTCGACTTACTTTCCCCACAGTTATATCGATTTCCTTTCCTCTATATATCGGGTCAATCTTCCCTACCTCTTCGAGATACTGAATACCGGGCATTACGAAAACACCTACTTGCAGGCGGTCTACTACTTGTCGATGACAACAGCCCACCCAATAAAAACTTTCGTACCACAATAAAAAAAATCTTCCCCAAAATTAACTTAAAAAAAATCGAGCCTGGGCACCCGCTTTACACTTCACTCTATAAACTACCGTCACCGTCAACTCTTTTCAAACATAAACAGACAAAAATCAAAGCACCATCGTCATCTTCCAACCCCAAAACTGTCAAGATCCCTGTTCCTCACCATAATCCAGAAGGTCTAAAATTGGCACCCAACATCCAGCCCGAATTTTGGATTTTGGCAGATGGAAATCGAGGCCTCATTATCTATACATACAATGCAAATTTAAATGCCCAATGGGCACAAGCCCCAAACCCTACATCCCTCACGCAATCTAAGCAAAAGACACACAATAACGATGCTGAGTATTTTTTAAAATGGGGCGTAAACACTCTGGCTTGGTACCTGCAGGGAGCCCCCTCACAGCTCCCCCCTTCCACCAGCACACCACCCTAAAGTAAGTCAAAACACTTACCTTCCCGCTGAGCATTTTGCGACTCTCAACAGCACATTCTTTAAACAGAACGAAAGGGGTAAATATCATCAAGCACTTTTTATTATACTATCTTCTATGTCAAAAACTGCAGTAACCGCGCTTATTAGAACCACACTGGAGTGCTTTTGAAAATCCTCAGTTTTTTTGACAACTTAGTTCTTCTCATTGGGAAAAAAGTATACCGCTTTGTCCTCTTTATTAAAGAGCTCCTTGTGTTTTGTTTTAACGCTTTGCTGCAAATACCGCAAATTCCAAAAAATCCCCAATTTACCCTTGAACAGATGTATGTCATAGGGATTACCTCTTTACCCTTAGTTGCCATTACCTCTGTTTTTACCGGTGGAGTCGTAGCAGTGCAAAGTATCACCCAATTTGGCGACTTCTTACCTTTGCGCTATGTAGGAACTGTGGTGGGAAAAAGTGTAATGGTCGAACTTGGGCCGGTTCTCACTGCCTTAGTCGTAGCAGGTCGAGTGGGTGCAGCCATGGCAGCCGAAATAGGGACCCTCGCTGTTACCGAACAAATAGATGCCCTTAAATGCCTGGGCCTCAATCCCTTGCGATTTCTTGTTGCTCCGCGGCTCATCGCAGGCATGATCATGCTCCCTGTACTTACCATTTATTCATCACTCATTTCCATTATGGGGGCCTTGGCTGTTGTCTATTTTATGGCTGACCTTTCACCCTCTATATTCTGGTCTGGAGTCCGGCTATTCTATAGTAACCTCGATTTAATGGTCGGACTTTTGAAGGCCCTTACTTTTGGGTTTATACTCTCAGCGTTCGGTTGTTTTTATGGCTACCGGAGTACTCATGGCGCTGAAGGCGTTGGCCGAGCAACCCAATCCTCTGTGGTGGCCTCAGCAATTACCATCCTCATCAGCGGATTCATCATATCACATGTTTTTCTCAACTCCTAATTTAGGCACACCCATGGTCTCAGCCTCTAATAAAACAAAATCCTTAGATAATCCTCAAAATTCCAATTCTATACTGACAATAAATCCCATACACCTCTATGGGCGGTTAGGTCTTGAGGAGCAGTTGCGCGAAGCGTTCAATATATTTGATCAAAAAGAACACATAAAAGCAATCAAAACTATTCTTGCCCACCAAATGTCAGCTATTCGGGAAGGCAACAGAAACCGAGGCTCTGGCTCGGTAACCGTTCGATACATCACTGAAATGATAGATACACTTATTAGGGTGTTTCTGGATAACCTTGAGATACGCTGTAATCCGCAAGACAAGGTTGTTGCCCTTGTTGCAGTTGGGGGTTATGGAAAAATGGAACAATGTCCCAAATCCGATATAGACCTTCTGATCTTGACCAGTGATAAAATATCCAGCTCAGAGCAAGTTCAGGCCGAATCAATTGTGAGAAGTTTATGGGATTATGGATTTGAGGTGGGAAGCAGCGTCCGGTCAGTAAGCCAATGTGAATCAGCTATTGCCAAAGATCCTGAAACCTACACATCATTTCTATCTGAAAGATTTTTAGGTGGTAATTGGGAGCTTTATCATGAATTTTTGAGGGTTCTTGAAAAACCGCTCATGCCTTGGAAAAATACGCAACTCATTCAATTTAAACTCGAAGAGCGTCGTAAGCGGCTTAATAAATTTGGAGGCCTGGTTCAGCATCTCGAACCTAACATCAAGGAAGGAATTGGATGTCTGCGCGATGTACATACTATCATGTGGATTAGCAGATTAAAATTTAATGCCCGCAGTTTTTCAGATCTCATGAGATTAGGTCTTTTAACCCCGCAAGAACATGATGATATGTATGCAGCGTATTCTTATTTATTACAGGCCCGTTGCTGCCTGCACTTCCTTATCGCCAAAAAAGATGAAAAACTACATTTTCATATACAACCCGAAGTAGCAAATGAATTTGGCTTTAGTCCAGCTTCTGGACGCAGCGCGGTAGAATTATTCATGCAATATTTTTATTTCCATATCAAGGCCATAAACCGGATTACCGAAGCATTTCTTTCGCGCTGGGAAGACCGCCCCAAACGCCAGGGTTCTCTGGCCCTTCCGGCCAAGCATCCGTTTTTTCGCGAATTAAATGGAAACCTTGACTTACATGTGCAAGCCGGAAACCCTTTTCGTTCCAATCCAAATCTCATGCTGGAATACTTTGATTGGGCCAATAAAACCAAATTGGGATTTGGCAATTTTGCTTTGCACCGTTTAAGACAAGCTGTAAAGACTTCAGTATACTCTACACACGACCGCATGCAACACATAAGCCCCTTCTTAAAATTGTGCAACCGCACCAAACATGTGGGGCGGATGTTGCGCGCCATGCATGATGTTGGCCTCGTAGAACTTCTCATTCCCGATTTCAAAATCGTAAACTGTCATACACAGCATAATATTTATCATATATATACAACAGATGAACATACGCTTACCGTCCTACGCCAGCTCGCATACTTACCCCGTACTTCGGAGGATCATCTAGAAAGCCTAAGAGAAGCCCTAGATGCAGTGGATGACCTTGAAGTATTGCAACTGGCCTGTTTCTTTCACGATATTGGGAAAGGTATACCCGGCGATCACAGCGTCACTGGGGCCGAAATGATCGGCAAATATATGCGTGAACTGGGATATACTGAATCGCAGGCACGCGAAGGTGAATTGCTTGTGCGTTATCACCTGGCCATGAACGAAATTGCCCAAAGAAGAAATCTGGAAGACCCTAAAGTCATTAAGGACTTTATCGAGAAAATCCAGCAACCTTCTACCCTTCACAAGCTTTACGTTCTTACTTATTGCGATGTATCTTCTGTTCACAGTGATGCTTGGAGTGGTTGGAAAGCAAGTCTACTTAAAACCCTTTACTACCGTACCCTAGATGAAATGAAAAGGCCCTTGCAGCCCTATATCAGGGCGGTCGACTTACAAGATCAGCTTATCGAACTTGCCTCTAAAAAACACCCGCATAATCTGGTGGCTGACCATGTGCGTAAAATGCCTAAACAATACAGCTCCATTGTCAGTGCCGACCAAGTCGGTTTACATATGGAAATGTTCCGAGAACTTCTAACCAAGCGCATTGTAGTCAGACACCGTGACAGTAAAACATACTGCGATCTAACTCTCGTCGCACCCGATCACCCCCAATTGCTTATGGCTATTTCTTGTGCTACCGCGCAGAACAGCTGTTCAATTTTAAGTGCAAGAATTTTTACCCGCATGGATGGCGCCATTCTCACCGAGATAAGCTTAAACTATACTGGATCAGCAGATCTCAATTGGACTTCCCTTATTGATAAAATTACCCAGCAGATCCAAAAAAATTTGAAACTTTCCATTGAAAACCTATACCAATCGTTTAAAGCCCTAAAAGCTCCTAAGGAAAAATATTTTGCCTCCCAAACTTTACATGTACCGGTCGGGGTGGATTTTTCTAATAATATTTCCGCCAACTACAGCACTATAGATATTTCCTGCACGGATAGGTTAGGTTTGGTCTTCCAGGTACTCAAGGTTTTTCATGATCTTAAACTTATTGTCCATGGGGCCATCTTAACAACTGAAGCCCAGGTTGCCCTTGACTCCTTTTATGTTACAACCCTAAATAACAGAAAAATTCAGAATACCAAAAAAGTACAACTCATAAAATATCATTTAGAAAAAGAACTTCTGGGTAAAGAAATCCCTGATAAATACATCAGCATACCCATACTCGATTTCGAATCAGATGCGCTGGAAGAAGAAGGTGATACAGGTACTAGTTCTATACCTGTGGAACCTATTTAAAAAACTACCCAGTTGCTCCTAGCCCTCCAGCAATGGCGTTTACCAATTTCAGCAATAAGAAATTTGATTCTTCTGCGCGTGGATCTTCAGCTTTTTTGTACTGCCGCCACTTCTTGAGTTCAATGCGTTGTAATTCATTAAGTACTTCTAGCGTTCCCACCCGGAGTTGGCTTGAATAAAAATGATTTTCCCTGCGGACAGCAAAGGGCTGTACAAGTAGGGTTTCTAGATGACGGTTTGCCAAAGAATACTCATTGGCAATTTTTTGACTAAAAAAACCAGCTACCTGAGGATCATCAACGAGTTGTGCATAGGATTGTATTTGCTTAGTATCTGCGGAAGCTAAGCCAGTATCAATGGCTGTGAATATATAGCGCAAGAAAGGTTCGCTTTCGAGAGCTTGTTGAATACTCGCATAGAGATCTGGTCTAACCTCAAAAAGGTTCTGCAAGGCACTTCCTACTCCGTACCAGCTATTAATACCCATACGGCATTGGCTCCAACTGAAAACCCAGGGTATAGCACGCAAATCTGCAAGTGTGCGTTGACTGGTGCGCCGTGTAGGGCGAGAGCCTATTTTACTAGACTCAATCACATCGATAGGAGTAGCACCCTCAAAAAAAGTGATAAATCCCGGTGAATGAGTAAGGTCTGTATAGGCTTTTTTACTTTCGACTGCTAACAGTTCAAGAGCCTCCCTTAGGGGAGCGGGTATCCTTTCCTGCCGGGGTAGGGATGCCTCCAGAGTTCCGGCAGTAAGCAATTGCATATTAAAGGATGCATTTACCTTGTTGGCGTATTTGCGCTCGATGGTTTCACCCTGTTCAGTGAGTCTAATTTTACCTTTTACAGAACCTGAGGGGAGAGAACGGGTAAACCAGTGGGTAGGCCCGGCACCACGACTGATGCTCCCCCCTTTTCCATGAAAAAACCTGACTTCAAGCCCTTGCTCTTGGGCTATTTGGGACAGGCGGTCTTGCACCTCAAACAGAGCCCATTGGCTAGCCAGCATTCCTGCATCCTTATTACTATCACTGTACCCAATCATAACCTCTGCAACTGGGGCAGTATAGCCCTTTTGCAGCGCCAAATGTTGCAAGGTGTTGCGTACCAAAGGTAAAGACCAGTATTCTTCCATAATAGCGGGTGCACGCCGTAAATCGTCCAATGTTTCAAACAGGGGGACAACCGGAAGCAAACACATGGGGCCATTGGGAGTTTTGGCAAAAAGACCAGCCTCACGCGCCATTAAATAAACGATGTATAAATCATCAGCACTGCGTGTCATGCTGACTATAAGTGAACCCAGCCCTTCTGATCCATTATCTTGTATATGTGCCGACAAGACATTCATGAAGGCCAAAACCTGCTTTGTTTCTTCACAAGGTCCAGTATACATTCGGGTATAAGGACGATATTTTTTCAATTCCTTGAGAAGTAAAGTTTTGGATAAGTGGTTATTTTCATCGAGATCAAGGGCTGGGACCAATTCTTCTTCAATCAGTCCTCGAAATGCTTTTTCATAGACTGCACTATTTTGCCGTACATCAAGATGAACCAGATGAAAGCCAAAACACTGGACAATCCGCATAACAGGCTCAAGAACTTCCCTAATCAATCCTTCGCCACCCCAGGTGAACAGAGCTTCCTGCAAGTTACCAAGATCATCCAACAGCTGAGAAGAAGATGTATATGTAGTAGTATTTTCTTGGATGTATTTATTGGGAGAGATATTTTCTTCCAGCATAGGAAGCTTATCAATAAGCAGCAATACATACTGTTTAAAGGGCTCCTGGGAGATAACAGGTGCAACAGAGTTGGTTTGCAGGCTTTTGTCCCCAGCTGAAAGCAAGGGCTCTTGTAATTTTTTTATGTGAGCTATAAAGGTCGGTGGCAAGTTTTCTTTGCGTGCATAAATCCCTAGATTTTCTGCAAGCCTGTTCAAATTTTGCCTGATCAATTTTAGAGCTTCGCTTCGGTAACGCAGCAGGGCCTTTGCAGTAAAACTTGCAGTCACCAGGGGGTGGCCATCCCTATCTCCACCTACCCAGCTTCCTAAAGAAACATGAGGCATACACTTATAGTTTTGTAGACCGTCGGGATCAAAACCAGCTTGATGCCAGGCATCGCGCAAGTGAGCATCGTGCAGACTTATGACCTCGGGAAAGACACTCGTGAGGTAATAGACCATGTTCTCTAATTCATCCTCAACGCCAGGTTTTTCACGATAAACATCATCAAGAAACCAAAGTCTAGAAAGTAAACCCATGATATGTATACGAATACGGTTGCGTTCAACCTGTGTATACATTGAATTTTCAAGAGCAAGAATTTCAAGATAGACTTCACGGTAAAGGCGCAAAACAATGGTACGCTTGGCCTCAGTAGGATGAGCAGTTAAAACAGGTTCCACACTGACAGAGCCTATAAAACCAGAAATTTGATCTTGAGTGTAGCCCTTTTCCTTTAGATTTTGGAGTACTTGTCCCCAACTTCCATTAATGGCACTCAAGCCAAACTGCTCTTGTTTTTTACGACGATTTTGGACAGCACCATTGACCTCTGCTAGGTACAAGAGCTGAAAGACCATAGAGTGTAGATGAATTATTTTGCTTTTAAATTGCGCGGAAGCCTCAGGAAAAAATTTTGTCAGCTGCTTGGCGCTGAGGTGACTGTCTTTAATCCAGGGGATATACTCGACCAGAACACCTTCTCCCTGTTCTACCAACATATCAGATAGACAGGCAAGTAGAAATTCTAGATCGTGGTAGGCTTTCCCCAATTTTTCTTGTGTTATTTGAAGTGGTGAAGTAGGTGCCATTTTTGCCCTATATAAAGCGTTTATACTAATTTAATTATTGCTTGCACTTTTGGTTTATAAATCGGGCTATCACTATGGCTAGGGGAGCAAAGAACAAACTTCCTTAGCGAGGCAACTCAGGACTCGCCGGATATTCTGATACCCTAAAAAAAAGGTTACCCCTAGCTTAACATTCAGGGTAACCTTTGAAGAACGGTAAATTCAATTTTTTGAATTGGATTTAAGCCTCTCAAAAAATTATTCTATCTAACATAGCCTTACACCCTTTCTAAACAACCCCGTTTATACTTGCTAAACAGGGTTTTTATACTTGGCATCCTCTTTTATCGGGGTAAGGTGGTGTAAGCTTATTAGCCCTAAGCTTGGCTTAAAACCAAGCTTACACTTATTCTATTGTACTACCCAAATATTTTTGGAGCTGGACTTTAGGGACCCTCTATTTAGTGCGTATAAACTCTACACGGCGGTTGAGCTTGCGTCCAGCAGAATCTGAATTATTAGCGACAGGATCAGCCTCACCCTTGCCTATTGCCTCAAGTCTGCTTGACTCTATTCCCTGACTTACTAAATATTTGACAACAGCATCTGCGCGTTTTTGTGAAAGGTTTTGGTTATTTTCACTGCCCCCAACATCATCTGTATAGCCGAGAACCTTGAGAGTTACCTCTGGGAAGTTTCTGAGTGACTGCGCTATATCATTCAAAGTTTTATAGGAAGAACGACGAAGTTCGTTAGAAGCAAACCCGAAAATAATGGCGGGGAAAGTTGTTTTTCCAAGAGCAATAGCCTTATTGGGATCTTGTGCACCTGCGTACTGGAGGGTATCGATACGAGTGACAGTAACAGTATCATTTTTGACTACGGTGATTGTATCATTTTTAATAAGGATTACTGTATCGATTTTTATATTGGGCACTTCGGTTTTATGCACTAAATCTGGACAACCGTCTTCATCTTCGTAACCATCATAGTCTTCAGCATCTTGAGGGCATTTGTCGGTATTGTTGGGATTTCCGTCAAAGTCGGTGTCAGCCTTGCTTCCCACTTTACCAAAACCCAGGGTGAGTACAGCGCCCACGATTGGAGTAGGTTGGGTGCCATAAACATTGGAACCTTTTCCATGGTTAGTTGACCACTGGGTAAAGTTATCTTGAGTAGACAAACTGCCTTCAATGGCAAATTGCATATTGAGACCAGATGCAAATTGTTTTTTGGTACCTAAAGAAAGGGTAAGATAGTCT
>Ga0116204_1002330_pt1 | contig 10263 bp, 8 predicted proteins | sample LakKivwa52mmetaG_FD_94481 | JGI IMG/M metagenome (GOLD analysis project Ga0116204, IMG submission 94481) | Anoxic lake water microbial communities from Lake Kivu, Rwanda to study Microbial Dark Matter (Phase II) - Lake Kivu water 52m metaG | ecosystem: Environmental > Aquatic > Freshwater > Lake ... | reverse complement strand
GGTGAAATCACCCATGTGATGAAGATGGCGACGGATATCAGCGAACTGAAGCTCCTGCAGGACCAGTTGCGAAACAGCAGGGAACGGTATCGCAAACTGTTTGAGGAAGTGCCCTGCTACATTTCAATTCAGGACTCCGACCTGCGGATTGTCGATGCAAACCGGCGGCTTCGGGAGGATTTCGGGGCGTCGCCGGGAGATAAATGCCACCAGATTTACATGCACCGGACCGAGGCGTGTGTTCCCTGCATCGTGAAGCAGACCTTCGATGACGGCCAGGTCCACCAGACGGAGGAAGTGATGACATCCCCGAAAGGGGAGCAGGTCAACGTCCTGGTGTATACGGCGCCTATGCGAAATGCGGACGGACAGATCAAGAACGTCATCGAGATGAGCACCAACATCACACAAATTCGCCACCTCCAGTCACAGTTAACCTCTCTCGGACTGATCATCAGCTCGATCTCGCATGGGATCAAAGGTCTACTGACAAGTCTTGACGGAGGAGTGTACCTGGTCAATACGGGACTTGCGAAAAACGATCGGGCGCGTTTCGAAAAGGGCTGGAAGATGGTGGAGAGAAACATCACCCGGATTCGGAGGATGGTCCTGGATCTGCTCTATTATGCCAAGGACCGCGTGCCGGATTTGGAAAAAACCTCCGCCCCGGCGCTGGCGGAAGAAGTGTGCGAAGTGATGCGGGGAAAGGCAGCGGAACTGGGCATCGACTTCAAGTGCGAAGTGGATAGCAAGGCAGGTGAGTTCGATGCAGACTCCAAAGCGGTTCGAACCCTGCTCATCAATCTCGCAGAAAACGCCATTGACGCCTGCCGCGTGGACACAAAGAAAACCGTCCACGAGGTAAGCGTCGGTTTGAAAGGCTATCCGGAGTATATCGAATTTGAAGTGTCGGACAACGGCATCGGGATGGATCAGGAAATTCGCGAACGTGCCTTCAGCCTCTTCTTCTCTTCAAAAAGGGGCAACGGAACGGGACTGGGTCTTTTTATCTCCAACAAGATCGCGCAGGCCCATGGCGGGGAAATACAAATCGTTTCAGAGCCGAACAAGGGTACCCGCATGATCGTTACACTACCGCGGAAGGCGCAATCCCAGGGGACCCAGGCGCCCGAAGCATGATCAGGGAGGAATCTATGACCACCCCGAAACGGATATTGATCGTGGATGACGAGCAGGACATTCGCACCTACCTCTCGACCCTGCTCGAGGATCAGGGGTACCACACCGTCCAGGCAAAGGACGGGGAGGAGGCGATGCAGAAACTCCTGGCCGAATCTCCGGACATCATTACGCTCGATGTCTCCATGCCGGAAAAATCGGGTGTGAAATTTTTCCGGGAGATCAAGACGGACGACCGCTGGAAACAGATCCCAGTCATCATTGTCACCGGAGTCTCCGAGGACTTCAGGAATTTCATTTCCTCCCGCCAGCAGGTTCCCGCGCCGGAGGGGTTCGTTTCCAAGCCCATTTCCCCGGAAGAGATACTCAATCTTGTCCGCATGCTCGTCAAGTAAGGAAATGACCGATGGGATTTTATATATTGTCTTATCTGTGCATTTTCGTGTTCATTCTGGCGACCGCATCTCTCTTATACAGGCAACTCACCCTTCCCGTTCATGTCCGCTGGGAGCTCTACCCCATCCAGCATGAAAGAGGCGCCAGGGCGGCCTATGGCGGTTCCTATTTGGAAGAGCTGAACTGGTGGGAAAAGAAACAGGAGAAATCCCTGTTCAACGAGTTTCGTTACATGCTGCCGGAAATCCTCTTCCTCAGGGGATTGTGGAAAGAAAACAGAATGCTCTGGTGGGTTTCCTTTCCCTTTCATTTCGGTCTGTATCTGATGATCGCCACTTTCGGCTTGCTGCTCCTTCACGCCTTGGTTATCCTGAGGAGCGATGATCCCGCCGCTTCGAGCGGCATCGTCCAATCTCTTCTTGACGGCCTGATCGTCATAACGGGATGGACCGGTCTGATCCTGGGGAGCATCGGCGGCCTGGGGCTTCTCTATAGACGGATGACCGACCCGGAACTTCACAATTATTCGTCCGTTTCCGATTATTTCAATCTTCTGTTCTTCCTGCTTTTCTTCCTTTCCGGCCTCGTCTCCCTGGTTGGCGATCCGCTCCTGGAGGGCGCGAAGGGGTATGCCTTCGGCCTGATGACGGGCGGACTTCCGCTGAACGGCTATGCGCCGGGTCAAAGCCTCTCAGGGGGAGCGGCTATCGTATCGGTTTCGCTTCTGGCCGCCTATATCCCCCTAACCCATATGTCCCATATGTTTATGAAGTATTTCCTCTATCACAATGTAAAATGGGACGACGCCCCCAACCGTCGGGGCGGGAGGATTGAAGCCGCCGTCATGGAGAACCTGAAACTCAAACCGACATGGCAGGCAAAACATATAGAAACGGATGGACGGAAATCCTGGAGCGAGCTGGCCTCTTCATCACCCAAGGAGATGAAATGAGCAACATAATGACGCCGTCCGGTCTTGCCAAACCATCCGAATGCCTGTGTCACATCGAGCCGGGTGATCTCTCACCTTTGCCTGCACCCTACGAGGATTTCAATCAGGTCACGATTCCCCCCCTGAACCCGGATAAGGTCAAACACCTTGAAACCTCACTGGACGACACGATTGCGATCGGCATCCCCAAGCCCGCGAACAAGGAAGAAGAGGAAGCGCTGGTTCTGAGGTTTCTCACCGGCCTGAAAAAACTCTTTGAAAAGGAAAACAACTGGACTTTTCTTCAGCCCCTGATGCTTTCGCTGGAGCACTGCGCCAAATGTCAGACCTGTTCCAATGCCTGTCCCGTCTTTGAGATGAGCGGCCGGAAGGATATCCACCGGCCCATGTTTCGGGCCGAGGTCCTGCGGCGGATTTACAATAAGTATCTCAAGCGGGGTGGGAAAATCACCGCCAAGTTCACCGGCGACATCGACCTGAATTGGACAACGATCGCGCGTCTGGCCGAGCTATCGTACCGTTGCACGCTCTGCCGCCGCTGCGCTACGGTCTGCCCCATCGGCGTGGACAACGGGCTCATCAATCACGAGATCCGGAAGCTCTTCTCCCAGGAGACGGGGATCGCCCCCAAGGAGATCCACGACAAGGGAACCGTTCAGCATCTTCGTGTCGGCTCGTCCACCGGCATGAACCCGCTGGCCGCGAAGGACAGCATCGAGTTCATTCAGGAAGAGATGAAAGAGATCACGGGTTATAAAGTAGAGATCCCCTGGGATATGGAGGGAGCGGAGATCCTGCTTTTGCACAACGCGGGAGAGATGCTCGCCTGGCCGGAAAACATCGGGGCCTTTGCCATCATTTTTCAGGCGGCCGGCCTTTCCTGGACCTTGTCTTCGGAGGCCGCCGGTTACGACGCGGTCAATTACGGTTTATGGTATGACGATGTGCAATTCTCCCGCGTCGCCGTCAAGCATGCCGACATCGCCCGGAGACTGAAGGTCAAAAAGATCGTCATGGGCGAATGCGGGCATGCGCATAAAGCGCTGACCGTGATCGCCGACCGCCTGTTGACGGGAGAGCTCAACGTGCCGCGGGAATCGGCCCTGGTGACACTGGAGGAGATCGTCCTGAGAGGAAAATTGCAGTTCGATCCCCGCAAGAACGATTTTCCCGTCACCCTCCACGATCCCTGCAACGTGGTGCGGGCCATGGGTATCGTGGAACCGCAGCGGCGCATCCTCAGAAAGATCGCCCCGCGATTCCGGGAAATGACCCCTCACGGGGTGGAGAACTACTGCTGTGGCGGCGGTTCCGGCTTTGCCATCATGTCGGGGTATAATTTTTCACAATGGAGAAACCTGGTCAGTTCCCGCAAGAAGTTCCTGCAGATCCTCTCTGCCTTCGAGGGCGAACCCCGGGAGGTCCCGAAATATGTCTGCGCCCCCTGCTCGAACTGTAAAGGCGCCATCCGGGACATCATTAACTACTATCACGCGGAAGAGCGCAGTGGCCTATATTACGGCGGTCTGGTCGAACTGATCGTCAATGCCATGGCCGGCATGAAAAAACCGATCATCCGATTCGGCGATGAACCCTCATGGGCATCATGAACCTCTGGATATCGCTTATCGCTGTCCTGATCCTGACTTTGTCGGCCTGGTGATCACATTCGGTCCCCTTTCCTTTCTTCTTGACGAAACTCCTTCCCTACCTCGATCAGAATCTTGCGCTCCAGCTCGAACGTGCAGCACGAGATGTCCATAAAGGAAGCTCTTGACCGGCACGGGGCGGCTGCCGTCGGGACCCTCAAGTGTGACGTATGTACCCAGAGCAGTGAAGATCGGGGGCAGAACGGCATTACCAACTCCTGCTTTTCGAATTGAGATTTGCATTTCAAGTAGATGGGGGAATATGTTATAAAAGCAGTATGGAAAAAGATATCATCCTGGATTCGATTGCCGACGGCGTTTTTACCGTCGACGACAACTGGCGCATCACCTCTTTCAACCGGGCAGCGGAGCAGATTACCGGCGTCCACCGCAAAGAGGCGATTGGCCAGCGCTGTAAGGATGTGCTCAAAGCGGATGTCTGCGAAAAGGGCTGCATCCTCCGCAAAACCATTCAATCGGGAAAATCCATCGTCAACCGGATCGTCCATATCGTGGATGCTGCTGGACGTCGCATTCCCATCAGCATCTCCACGGCCCTTCTCAAGGATAAACAGGATCGTATCGTCGGGGCTGTAGAGACGTTCCGGGATATCAGCATTGAGGAGAAACTCCGGAAGACGATTACCGAACAGTACTCCTTCGAAGACATCATCTCGAAAAACCACCGGATGCATCAGCTGTTCGACATCCTTCCCGATGTGGCCGACAGCGTCAGCACGGTCCTTCTGGAGGGGGAAAGCGGCACCGGCAAGGAGCTGTTCGCCCGGGCCATCCATCATCTGAGCCCAAGAAAGAAGCAGCCATTCATTGCTATGAACTGCGGCGCCCTTCCGGATACGCTGCTGGAATCCGAGCTTTTCGGTTACAAGGCCGGGGCTTTTACGGATGCCAAAAAGGACAAGCCGGGACGCTTCCGTCTGGCCGAAAGGGGAACCCTCTTCCTGGATGAGATCGGGGATATTTCACCGGCACTTCAGGTCCGGCTGCTCCGGGTGCTTCAGGAAAAGACATACGAACCGCTGGGTTCGGTGGAGACCATTCCGTCCGACGTCCGGATCATCGCTGCGACCAACCGGCATCTACAGGCGCTCGTCAAGGAAGGAAAATTTCGCGAAGACCTCTATTACCGGATCCATGTGATCCAGATGGAATTGCCGCCGCTGCGGGATCGGATGGAGGACATTCCGCTGCTGGCAGATCATTTCGTCCGCCATTTCAATGTGCTGCAGAATAAAGAGATCACCGGATTGTCCGGCGAGGCCCTGGCCTGTCTCGTCTCCTATAACTACCCGGGTAATGTCCGGGAGCTTCAGAACATGATCGAACACGCCTTTATCCTCTGCAAATCGGGTTTGATCGAGCCGCATCACCTTCCGGAAAACCTATGCCTATCCCACAGCATGGAGTCCTCCAGCAGAAACGAGACCATGAACATGAGAGAACTGGAAGCAATCTTCATCACAAACATGCTGCGTCGGCATCAATGGAACCGCATCAAAACGGCAAAGGCCCTCGGCATTCACAAGAGCACCCTCTTCCGTAAGATCAAGGCACTGCATATCCAAATCCCGGTTTAGCCTGAAGAATGAACGGCCCCCCAACGTAAAGACGAATAGTACATAAAAATCCAGACGATCCGTTTGTTCAGTGTTCACTGCACAGCTTTTTCGGGCAAGTCGCATAATTGCATCTATACCTCTGAAGACCAGTCGTTATATGCAATCACCCCCGGGGGTTTCTCTTCATTCGCTAGCAGTTAAACTGTTATTATCATTTCATATATAAGCTGCTTGGCTTCTTTCAGGGTCTATGGCACATTTTTTGATACCTATCAAAGGACAATGCTGGCCGCCATGACCATCTTGGACGCTCTGTTCATGATCCGACAGGGGGTTTTCATAATCTTGTTCCGGTCCCGCTCTTTTCTGCTCACATCCTGGAGGGAGTACCTGGTTGCTGGAACTACTGAAGGGATTGTATACCGGTCAACATCAAAAAGCGCGGGAAGTGCCGTGGACGCACGGTTGATAATAAGCGTTTTAGCGGTGGCGGGTGAAGAATGTTTGCGGAAGCATTGGCGATGAAACACTCAAATTCAGAAAAGGAGGCACTATGACAACAAAGCAGATTGATATTCCCTTGGCGCCACGCGGTGCGGTAGTGCTCATGATGATCGGTCCCGGTATCGTATGGGCCGGATTGGCCATCGGAGGAGGCGAGCTTGTCCTGATTCCCAGAGTAGGCAGCGTATACGGAATGATGTTTCTGTGGATGCCGCTTCTGGCGATCGCCTTGAAGTATTTCATGGTTAACGAAATAGGTCGTTGGTCCATGGCCACAGGTTCATCGATAATCGATGGATTCGCGCTCCTTCCCGGTCCTACAAAATGGCTGCCCTGGATCCTCCTGTTCGTTTCACTCTACCTAGGGGCGGTCCACATCGGCGGGCTCGTGGCCATGGTGGGCATTATCTTCTATAATATCGTTCAGGTATTCACGCCGTTTGTATGGTCCGTTGTGATCATGGTCTCTTTCGTCACCCTTTCCTGGACCAACAAGTACAGCATTCTGGAAAAGGCGCTTATGGTTGCGGTCGGTGTGCTTACAATTAGCGTTACAATCGTTGGGATTGCCTTTTTCCCGCCCCTGAAGGAATTAGCTGAAGGATTCATGTTCATCATTCCCTCCGTGACTCCCGATTGGGCGGTGACGAACTTCAAGATTTCAACGACTCCCATGGTGGAAATCCTCCCGGCCATGGCCTTCGCCGGTTGCGGAGCCGTCAACAGCCTGTGGTATTCCGACTGGGTGCTCTCGAAGGGGATGGGGCTCGGCAAGTATTACGATGGCCTGGAAAACACAATGGTGACCTACGACACTCTCAAAACCCTCGAGAGGCCGGCTGTGGAGAAAATCAAGGGCTGGCTCAATGTGATGTTCCATGATTGCCTCTGGGGCGCCAACGTCCTCACGATCGTGGTCACCTTTTTCTATCTGATTCTTGCGGTCATGGTCCTTCATCCGATGCAGCAGGCGCCCGGCGGCTTGAAGTTCGTCATGACCCTGTCACAGACCTTCACAAAAACGCTCGGTCCCTGGGCGAAATGGTTGTACCTGCTCGGCGCCTTCGCCGTTATTTACAGCACCATGGCAACGATTTACGACGGATATGCCCGGATGATCAACAAGCTCATTGTCGTCTGTCTGCCGACGTGGGAAGGATACAAGAATATTTCCCCGTTATGGCGGTACAGGATCTGGTTCCTCTATGGGACGTGCGCCAATTTCTTCCTGGTCTACATTTTCAATGCGGCGCCTGTGAGTTTTCTGCAAGCGGCGTCCTGGGTGGAGGGAACATTTCTCCTGCCCATCGTGGCATTTGCCATTGCCTATCTGACGGCAAAAGTGCTGCCGAAGATGTACGGCGATTCCACCCGTTCCCTGATCGCGCCCCACTGGATTTTCACCCTGGGGACCATCGCAGCGGGGATATTTTACATCATTCTCATTGGAGTGCTCGTTTTCCAATAGACGCGTAACCCATAGCCGCCACGGATCCTTTGGATCTGTGGCGGCAGTTTAAAAAGGAAACAACAATGATCCCGAAGAAGTGGCGTATTACAATCCTTGTGAACAATACCGTTTCCGAAGGCCCGTTTATTGCCGAGCATGGTTTATCGATGATGATTGCGGACATCAGCCGCTCCGACGGAAGATTTGTTCTTTTCGATGTCGGTCAGCGCCCGGAGACCATTCTTTACAATGCGCGACAAGCAGGGGTGGACTGGTCGAAGTTAGAGAGCATTGTTCTCAGTCATGCTCACTATGACCACACCGGGGGACTTCCGGGTATTCTGCCCATAGTCCATCATCCCGTTTCGATTATCGGACATCCAGGGACCTTCCTGAGACGAGTGAACGATTGTCCGTATCGGCGGGACATAAGCACGCCCTTTTCAAAAACCGTTCTGCAAACGACGAACATCAACTACGTAGAATCAGAAAAGGAGATCCCTCTTTCGGACAACCTCATCCTTACGGGTGAAATCCCACGCCGCTTCGCATTTGAATCCGAATCTCTCCGTGGTCTGCTCAAGGAGGAAGCGGGGGTGTTCGTCCCGGACATTGTGGCGGATGATAAATCGCTTATCATCAGGGATCCCGGTAAAGGTTTCTTTCTTATCTGCGGCTGCTGTCATGCAGGTATGCTGAATACAATCCGGCATGCGTCGGATATCAGCGGTGAAGATACATTGCTGGGGATCATGGGTGGTTTACACCTCGGCGCTTTTCATGACGAAACGCTCGTCACCGAGGTGCAGGAACTTAAAGAGTGGAATCCGGGCCTGATCATTCCCCTGCACTGTACGGGAATGACGGCAACAGCCATGCTGTGGAATGTCTTTGGAAAGAAAGTGAAATTTTTGGGGGCAGGGGATCATATCGATCTCGATTGACAGGTGTGGAATGTTTGCCGGGATAGCAGAATTGGTCCGCTGAAAAGCCGGGCCGGCCGTTCCGCCGGCCCGGCTTTCATTCGCATTTCTTCACGCTGCCGTTTTGGTAGGTTTCCGTTTTTCTGGTTGGCAGCCTCTGCTTAAATTGATCTACAGCGTATTGGCAGGCGTTGAAGCCTTCATGACGATGCGCTGAGGCAACCGCGATCACCAGATTTATTTCTCCAATACCCAGTTTGCCTATCCGGTGGGATATGGCCATATCACCTATTGGCCACTGCTGTTTGGCTTCATCGGCAATTTTCTGTAATCGAGCTTTGGCTTCTTCGTTGGAATCTCTGTACTCCACCGAAAGGACCGGCTTCCCTTTGGAGTAATCGCGAATCAACCCGATGTAGGCGACCACGCAGCCGCAATGGCTGTGACGGACTTTATCGATCACGCTTTCCGGAGCGAGCGGGTGTTCCGTAATCTCAATCATATCGTCTGTTCCTTTGATGACCATTCCAGCCCAACTCATATGCCATTCCGATAAATATATCAAATTGCTTTTTGAAATTCACTTGGTACGTGATTATCGGATGCGACGGCCTATCGTTGATCCTTCCGTGCCGTCAGATATATACTAAGGAGTCGCGAAATTGCATCCTTTCATCTGCCTCCTGTATTGTCTTTTGCAACCATGATGCCGGTCCATTCTTCTTTTCTAACCAGACAACTTATGATGATGATTATGTATAGTGTCTTTCTGTCCCGTTCATGGGTTTCTGGCACCGTTTTTGATAGATATACAACGGGGGGCGCTATGAAAGTTGCGGTGACAGTCTGGGAAGATACGGTGTCAACGGTTTGCGATTTTTCCCGCAGCCTTCTGGTATTTGATGTGATGGGGAATGAGATTAAAAACAGATCGCTCATCCACTTTGAGACCGGGAGTATGCCAGAGAGGCTGAACCAGTTCGAAGCGCTTGGGATCGAGGTGCTGTTGTGCGGGGCCATTTCCCGGCCCCTGGAAAGGATGATCCGTGCATCCGGTGTGAAGGTGATCCCCTGCTTGCGCGGGTCAATCGAAGAGATACTCAGGGCTTATCTGGACGGTGGCCTTTCCGACGCCCGCTTTACTCTCCCCGGCTTTGGTCCGGGGGCGAGCTGTGTGCGGGGGAGGAGACGGCATCGAGGCGGCGTCTGCCGATTGCCCGGCAAGGAGAAGGGCGACGACGGGCAATGGCGAGGGTGATTCAACCTTTTTTATGAGAAAACAAACCAGAGGAAAAGGATGGTAAAGATGAAAGTAGCGATTACAGCCAGTGGAGAGAATTTAGACAGTCCGGTCGATCGCGTCTTTGGCAGGGCAAGGTATTTCGTGATCACGGATTCGGAGAGGATAAATGTCGAAGTATTGGAAAACAGTCAGAACGTGAACGCGGCTCAGGGGGCTGGTATTCAAGCGGCTCGGCAGATAGCCGATAAATCTGTCGATGTCCTCCTAACCGGCAATGTGGGTCCCAATGCCTTTCGGTCCCTGGAAGCGGTTTCGATTAGGGTCTACCAGTTTGAAAGCGACATCCTGACGGTCCAGGATGCGCTGACCGCATGGAAGGATGGGCGTCTGCAGGAAGTGAAGGCGCCTACTGCCAAGGGGCATGGG
>Ga0116204_1002326_pt1 | contig 10278 bp, 10 predicted proteins | sample LakKivwa52mmetaG_FD_94481 | JGI IMG/M metagenome (GOLD analysis project Ga0116204, IMG submission 94481) | Anoxic lake water microbial communities from Lake Kivu, Rwanda to study Microbial Dark Matter (Phase II) - Lake Kivu water 52m metaG | ecosystem: Environmental > Aquatic > Freshwater > Lake... | reverse complement strand
TTTGGGCTCTCCTGTTACAAAAACACCCACATAAGTACCCATATTGTGATAGGTGTTGTTTTGTCTTTTTCGAGGGGATTTTTGATCAAAGGGGGCCATACCGCGCTTTCCTGCAGCGGCATGACCATAACTTTGCTTATTCCAATCATAACTTAAAAACCAGATTCTGTTACCCCGTGCTATAACCGCTGACCCCACAATTTTGGTAGTATCGACATTGCGGGCTGCAACTGGATCTGTTACTGTTCCGATAAATTGACCACCATGCATGAGGTCCGGATTGTTGTGCGCCCGTCCTACATTATAATCACCCATGATGTATACTTCACCCCGCGTTACAATGGTTAAGGGGTAGGCTAAGAGCGATGCATTTTGAATGATCAGGTTATAATCTTCTGCATCCAGAATGGTTCCTGCTTCTTTACCTGGAAAATAATTTAGTGAAGAAAGGTCGATAACACGGGTAACAATCCACTGCCCCCCTTCAGTACCACCATACCAGCGGTGGTGGTCAAGCGTAGCCGAACAGTCATTAGAGTCTGTCAGGTAAAAAGGATTGGTTAGAACGCCATTTTTCAGCTTATTACACTTTTGGATATTGTAATTGGCATGTTTGGCCAGGGTATTCATACCATTGGGACCCATTCTATAGCTTTTATTGCCGGGTGTATAGTGTCCATAGGCACTGTTAAAAATACTGTCAATGGGGCTATACCCTAAATTCACAAATTCGGAAAATTTCTGATAACGGGGATAGTAACCCTTTCCATGGCAGGGATTGTTTTTAAGATCTGGTATTAAATCAAAGGGTATATGGGCAGCGCGATCTTGTAGGGCCCCATGCCATTTCTTTTTGATAGTGTTCCAGCTGGGATTATCGACATCATCGGTGGTTGTAGAATCTCTGAGGACCATCTCGGTGTTATTAACAAAAACCCGACCCTTGGGCTTTGTGGTAAAATCAAAATTTGCATGTAAGAGCGCAGCCAGGGCAGGGTCCCCAAAGTATGCTGTTTTATTGGAATTAATGTAGGCCTGTTTTTGAAGAGCAAGGTCAGTTGTGGCATTTTTATATCTATATATACCTCCCGTTGCCGAAATCCGGGGGGCGTTGTAATCAACTCTTCCTGTTGGTGATTCTTGGGCTGATAGATAGAGGTTTCCATTTACATGTATACGGCCGCCATAATTTTTTCCCCAGCGCCAGCCTACATCCATGTCCCCTTGTCCAAAAAAGGCGTAATCGGCAAAGGATTCCAGGTGTCCGCGGTATTCCACTTCCAGGCTATCCTTGTAGTCAATTTTAACCCTGATCCTGATAACCATTTCCCAGGGCGTGGGGCTATATACCGACATTTTTATAAGTTCTGTTTGCGCTCCTGAGAGGGTATTGGGGTAAACTGAATTACGCACCAACCATTGATTGTCTCGAAAAGGCCTGATGCCTTGAAGTGGTGAGAGACTATCCTGGTTAATGGTTTTGCATGTATTATTTTCAGTGCTGGTACCATTAGACATCATTGTAACAAGGTTAAAGGGAGGGTCCTTGGATAAATTTTCAATTAACCATTCGTAGGCTGCCTCTGCGGCATTTTTGGCAAAAAGGTGATTGCGTTGCTTGAGTACCTGTGTGTTTTCGCTTTTATGACCTTTAAAAAGGATAACAGTCAAGCCCCCTGTCAATAGAGTCAGGATGAGGACTATAAAAATGGTAGAACCTCTTTGTCTTGTCAGATGAGTTTTCATAAGATTAAATTTCTAGGAGTTAAACTCAAAGAGAGATTACGATAGAGTGTGTCCTTATAGCAACTGCGGTAACGAGAATTTTTCATATCTAAACGAACAAGGCGCACTTCTTCCGAAAGTAAGGTGGCTGCACCTTTTTTATCTGTATAAGAAAAGGAAAAATTCCCACGAAAAGGAAACTGTGATATTGAATTGACGGCTAATATTCCATTACAATAGGCTTCGCGTTTAAGAAAACCAAGTCCAGTAGAATACATACGGATAGTTGTGGTATCTGTTCTTTGTAAGCAAAAGTGTTGATCGGGATCTATCAATTTAATTGAAAGTGTGTCCTTGGCGAAGCCAGTAATTGCCATTCTTGCTTCCAAGCCATAACCGGCCAAGTATATGGCTCTTTCAATATCATAAGAGATTATATTAAGTTCAGATTGCATATCTAGTATATCTGTTTGTTGCAGGGTAAAGCGATTGTAATTTTGATAACCCTTGATGCTTCCAGTGGTGAGTAGACCTGTGAGTGAAATCGCTACCAAGAGTTCTAGGACGCTGAATCCCTGTGTTTGTGGCTTTTTCATTAGGATCTCCGCCGTATATATGTATTCAGAGCCACTTTGACAGTGTCCGTTTTTTTGCCTTTAACCCAGAAAACTGATGAGGTCAATTTTAAGGTCTTTCCATCTATGCCTGCAGACACAAGGCGACCCTTCACTTTGTATTGAGTGTTTTGTACTATACGCATTTGCTCGGGTAATTCTGCGCTTCCGTTTAAATTCACTACATTGCGCAGGGAGTCAATTTGTGTGGTATCGCGCAGATAACCACGGTAATACTCCATAACATCCTGTCCAGCATTCATTCCGTGTACCATCTGCTGCTGTCGTTTTTGACCAGTTAAGAAAGCGTTGGTAAAACCCATCATACCTACAAGAAGGATGCTGAGTAAGAACATACCTACTACAACTTCAATAAGCCCAAAGCCAGCTTGGTTGTTTCTGACATTTTTTATGTTAAGGCCGGAAGGTGTCTTGCGAGAGATCATAAAAACTCCATGACGCTTTATGAGTTAAAAGCAGAGGTCACGCGGAGTTGCCAGGCCTTGTGGCCGGGAGGAGAGCAAAAATAGTCCGCCTTTGTTTGCCCGAAGCGGTGGGCGCGCAAAGTTGGAGCTGTGTGCGTTTTGATCGGTAAAGATCAAGTAAAACTTAAAGCTCTTTCTTTATTATACCCGTCATTTTAAGAAATGCAAGAAAAAAATTAGCGGGGGGACCATTTACCAAATTGAGGCCGGTTGGGGTCTTGTGATTTTGGGCGAAATTTGGCGACTTTAAGCTTTTTACCCTTATAATCTTTAAGATTAAGGCAGCTTATAGCTTTTTCGGCTTCGGGTTCCAGGGGCATGTCAACAAAGGCCCAACCAGCAAGATGACCTGTTTCCTGGTTTTCCTTAAGCGTTACAGAATCAACGCTGCCAAATTTTTTAAAAAGGGATTCAAGATCTTCTTGAGTTACCGTATAGGCAATGTTTGCTACATAAATTCTCATGGAATAAACTAAGCAAAAAATAGGAAATCTTCCAAGAAGCGTGTTTGTTTAGAAGGGAGTATTACAGAACTCCCCTAGTTAGAGCTTGCTGAACAAGGGAAATCCCCAATATTCATAGGGCTAAAATTGGATTTTCCCTGGTAACAAGTCCAAGGTTTTTTCTTTAAAACAACAGGGGGATTAAAAAATCTTTGGACTTGTGGTCAGCCAAAGGTGCGGGGAGACGGTATTTGTGAGTGAAACGAAATGTGCCTGAAGTTAAGTGAAGGCACTCAAAATAGCTGAAGCAGGAACTGAAGAGTACGCCTCCGACAGGCTTAGGCACCTATAAAACAAATTTAAGCGGGTAAAGCTAGAGGGGCTTGTTTGATAATTTCCAGATATTTTGCTCTTAATCTCTGGCCAGCGACAAAAAAAAGTTTTATTCTGGAATCTAATGGACTGGAAAAATTTGAAGCTTGGGTACCAATACAGGCCTTTCTTCCTCACAATTTGGGCTGCCACAAACACTAAGAGCTTCTAAAAAAATGTCAGAAGATTTTTTTGCTCCAACCGTTCAGGGAACCTTATTGCTGGCTTCTTTTCTAATACCCTTGCTTAATGGTTTTATGAGTTCGGTAACACACTGTGTAGGCATGTGTGCACCTTTGCAGTATGTTGTTCTGGGAAGAAGCCATACTACTTATGAATGGATACGCTACCATTTAGGCCGCACCCTTGCCTATGGACTTATGGGAGGTCTTACAGCCACAGCTGGCCTTACTATACATGCCCGGAATTTTCCCCTCCTACAAATAACAAGTAAAGTTTTGCTGATAGCTATACTTTTTTTAAGCGCGATTTTATTTGCCTTGGGGCTCGAAGGCCGCTGGGAAAAATGGCTTTCCAGCTTTGTGCCCACCCGTTGGCTATATCAAAGGATAAATAAACAAGGTCAATCCCGCATGCTTGTAGGATTCTGGACGGGTTTTTTGCCTTGCCCTACAACTTACGCTACCTTGCTTTGGTCTCTTAGTACCGGAAAAGTATGGGCAGGGGTTATAGGTATGTTTTTATTTGGACTGGCTACCTTTCCCTTGTTTTATGGGGTGGCCTTTTTAGGAAAGCGCATGCAGCCTCATTCACATACCCTTTACCGTTATGTAACAGCATCCTTATTCATAGGGCTTGCCTTCTGGCATGCCTATAATGGATTTATTTCACCTCACCCTTCTTGTCACTAGGAGTTTAAAACATGGATAAAAATCAAGTTACTCTAGAAATGTTTGTTATCAGCTTACTTATTGGTATAGGGACCCCTCTTTTTGCCCTTTTGGGCTATCATCAGGGTAGGGCAGCACTCGAAGAAATTCAATTCGACCCCTCTAGTGTAATCAGCCCCCAAGAATCACAAGCTCTTTTACAAGCTAAAACTCAGGCCATACTGGGGTCACCCGAAGGCATAAGCCAAGGAAAGGAACTCTTTCAAAGCATGTGCAGCAGTTGCCATGGTACCCAGGCCGATGGTTTAGGCCCAGCAGCAGGGGCTCTCAATCCACCGCCGAAAAACTTTCTGGATCCCAAGGCTGTTTATAAATTAGGGACTCAGCCCGAAGAACTTTTTGCTGCCCTAACTCAGGGTGTTCCCGGCACGGGCATGGCCGGATTTGAGGCTGGCATTACTTTTGAAGACCGTTGGGCACTGGTAAACTATTTAGGTTCTCTTTCAGGTATATCTGGCCGTTTCAATAAAATCAGTTTACAAAGAGCCTCAGAATTGGCTCAAGCCGATCTCGCGCATAAATAAAAGGCCCAATACAAAACCATTACACTCCTATGTCAGTCGTCTTTATACTCATCCCCTTGTCTTTGGCTTTAGGAGGCCTTTTTGTGGGGCTCTATCTATGGGCTTTACGGGCAGGACAGTTTAGTGACTTAGAAACTCCACGCTGGCGGTTATTATTTGATGAGGATGAAGTGAAAAAAGAGAAGAAAGGACCGATCTAAAAAATGATCATGGTGGATCTATACAAGTTGCCCATGTGCGTGTATACGCATAAAAATGAACCAAATAAGCTTAGGTGTTTTGTTGATAAATGCAGGGTAATTAAGGGTTATAACAATAATTTTGCGTTAAATCTTTTAAGAGATTTTTTGGGTTTAAAAACAAATTAAAATTAAAATAAACCAATTCTATACATCACTTAGCCACGGAATAATAATGGAAACAATTAAATATGATAACCGGATCACCAAACTCTTTCTGATTGCCACAATGCTTTGGGGTGCGGTGGGAATGCTAGTCGGGGTAATTATTGCCGGACAACTGGCTGATTGGCGTCTCAACCTGGGTATCCCATGGACTTCCTTTGGCCGTTTACGGCCCTTGCATACCAATGCGGTTATTTTTGCCTTTGCGGGTAACGCTGTGTTTGCCGGTGTGTATTATTCTACCCAAAGGCTTCTTAAAACCCGCATGTATTCGGATGTTCTTAGCCGTATACACTTTTGGGGCTGGCAGGCCATAATTGTTGCGGCCGCCATAACTTTACCCTTGGGAATAACCAGTGGCAAAGAATATGCAGAGCTTGAGTGGCCCATTGACATAGCCATAGCACTGGTCTGGGTTGTTTTTGCCGTCAATTTTTTTGGAGCTTTGTTTCAAAGGAGGGAACGCCATTTATATGTGGCCATCTGGTTTTATATAGCTACCATCCTTACTATTGCTGTATTGCATATAGTCAATTCGTTGGCTGTACCCGCAGGATTATTTAAAAGTTACCCCATATATGCCGGCGCCCAGGATGCTTTGGTTCAGTGGTGGTATGGACACAACGCTGTTGGCTTTCTGTTGACTACCCCGTTTTTGGGAATGATGTATTACTTCTTGCCCAAGGCCAGCGGTCGGCCGGTATACTCTTACCGGCTTTCAATTATTCATTTCTGGTCGCTTGTTTTTATCTATATATGGGCCGGGCCTCACCACTTGCACTATACTTCCCTTCCCGATTGGGCGCAAATGCTGGGAATGCTTTTCTCGGTCATGCTCTTGGCACCCTCTTGGGGTGGAATGATCAACGGCCTTCTCACCCTCCGCGGTGCTTGGGATCGCGTGCGGACTGAACCTATCCTCAAATTTTTTGCAGCCGCGGTCACCTTTTACGGGATGGCCACTTTTGAAGGTCCTCTAATGTCTATCCGTGCGGTAAATGCCCTCAGTCACTATACCGACTGGACCATTGGTCATGTCCATTCAGGCGCTCTCGGCTGGGTAGCCCTTCTGGTATATGGTATGGTTTATTATCTGGCTCCACGGCTCTGGAAGGCCCCCCTCTACTCGGTAAAAATGGCTAATGCCCACTTTTGGCTCTCGTTGGTTGGAATCCTCTTTTATGTAATTTCCATGTGGATTTCCGGAATTACCCAGGGGCTTATGTGGAAAGAATTTAATGCCGAAGGTGTTCTGGTCTACCCCAATTTTGTCGATACAGTCACTAGGATAGTGCCTATGTATTGGGTGCGTCTAGTTGGCGGATTGCTCTTTTTGTCCGGTATTCTCCTCATGATCTACAATGTGTATAAAACAGCACAGGCGGGCTCTCCTGTCACCGATGAAGAAGTTACGGTTAAAAGTGACATGCACGAAACCCCCAAAAGTTTTGGACATGCGCTCCTCGAACGCAAACCTCTACTTATGGCCGGTCTTACGGTTGCCCTGTTATTGGTGGGAACTTTTGTAGAACTCATCCCTACATTTTTAGTTAAAAATAATATTCCCACTCTGCCCAGTGTCAAACCTTATACACCTCTCGAATTGTATGGACGCGATATATATCTGCGGGAAGGATGTTATAATTGCCATTCGCAAATGGTCAGACCCTTTAGAGATGAAGAATCCCGTTATGGTGCGCGTTCACAGGCCGGTGAGTTTGTCTACGACCATCCCTTTCAATGGGGCTCACGCCGTATAGGGCCCGATCTGCACAGAATAGGTGGAAAGTACAATTCCTTTTGGCATTATAATCATTTTATGGACCCCCGCATGATCAAGGGTTCCCTAATGCCTGCCTATACCTGGTTTGCGCAAGACCCCATTCCCTATGCAAAAATTTCCACAAGAGTAGGAGTCATGAAAACCCTAGGGGTTCCATACACTCCCGAGGAAGTAAAAAACAGTGAAACCCATGCGCGTACCCAAGCCATGGCCCTGGCGCAAGAACTCGAAGCGGCAGGTGTTAATGCAAGTATCCGAGATAAAGATATGCTGGCAATTATTGCCTACATGAATAGGTTAGGTACCGATTTGGGCTGGAGGAAATAATGCTCAAGTCAATTCTCACGAATACTGAACTTGCTCTTTTGCCCTCGCTGGTAGCCTTGTGTTTTTTTGTTTTTTTTATAACCACCCTTGTCTGGATGTATAGACGCGGAAGCAAGGAACATTACTCAATCATGAGTAAAATGGCGCTTGATGGCCAAGAAAACGGAGACCTCCATGGAGCTTGATAAAATCAAGGATGAATACCATTCTTTTGATGGTATACAAGAATACGACAATCCCTTGCCTCGTTGGTGGGTGTATTTGTTCTATATCACAATTGTCATCACCCCCTGGCACCTTGCCTATTTTTCAGCCAAAGGCTTTGTATGGCGCAACCTGAAACCCCAGGAAACAGCGTTAGCCTGGTCAGCAGGCCGATTGGATGTGCACAAATACCGGGAACAGGAGCGATTAAAGGGAGTGGCTGCAAAGCAACCCGAAGTAGATCTAGCACAAAGACTGAGTGACCCGCAAGCCATTGCCAAAGGCGCAGAGATTTACAAAAGCAATTGTTTAGCCTGCCACGGCACAGATGCGGGAGGTGTGGTTGGGCCCAATCTGGTGGATAACTATTATATACATGGGGGTACCAGCGAAGAACTGGTTAAAGTAGTTGCGGAAGGTGTGCCTCAAAAAGGCATGATTGCCTGGAAGCCGGTTCTGGGGATGGAAAAAGTTTATGATGTCAGTGCCTATGTATTCAGCCTCAAAGGATCTACTCCTGCTCAGCCCAAGGCTCCGGAAGGCAACATTTACCCCTAGGAATTTATGACCCTGGCGATAAATGATGTACAAAAAACCATTGGCCAGGAGGGTCACCGTAACTGGTTGTATCCTCAAGAAGCATATGGGGATTTTTATAAAAAAAGAAGAATCTTGGCCTGGGTCTTGTTGTTGGTGTATCTGGGGACACCTTGGTTGAGTAGTGGTGGAAAACCTTGGTTTTGGCTTGATTTATTTGGCGGAAAACTGGTTTTATTTGGAAAAAGCTTTTTCCCTGCCGATGCCCCGCTTTTTGCCCCCCTGGTCATTTCTGTGGGGCTTTTAGTTTTTGCAGTCACATCGCTTTGGGGGCGTATTTGGTGTGGTTGGGCTTGCCCGCAAACAGTTTTTTTGCAATTTATTTTTGAGCCCATTGAAAGATGGGTTGAAGGTAAGGCGGCGCAAAGAAAAAGGTTGGATGAAAGTTCTTGGTCTTTTCAAAAAATATACAAAAAGGTATTAAAACATTCTCTTTTTCTGGTTTTTTCTGCCCTTATTGCCAATACATTTTTAGCCTATATATTCAGTGTACCTGTTGTATGGCAGTACATGGGCAGGCCGCCTTTTGAGCACCTTTCAGTGTTTTTGTTTATGATCGCCAATACTCTTTTGTTTTATTGGATTTTTGCTTGGTTCAAGGAGCAGGCTTGTATTATTGTTTGCCCTTATGCCAAGTTTCAATCGGTTTTAACCGATAGCCAAACATTAAATATTGAATATAACAAAATGCGCGGTGAACCCCGTGGGAAACCCTCCCGCAATCAGTTTAAACAAGCGCAAAATAGTTTACATAATAAAAGTTTTAAATTATCAGAAACTACAGCAGAAGAGGGTAGGGAGCCTCTTTCTCCAGGCGTTGTGCGCAATGACCAAAACTCTGATTTACCAGAAAAAAAGTCTTCAGAACTCCTGGGGGATTGTGTTGATTGCGGGTATTGCGTCCGTACCTGTCCAACCGGAATAGATATCAGGCAGGGCATGCAACTGGAATGTATTGGTTGTGCTAAATGTATTGATGCCTGTAATTCTGTTATGAAAGCCTGGAAAAGGTCTCCTAATTTAATTGGATATGCTACTCAGGAAGGGAAAAATTTTAGGCAAACCTGGAATCGTCCCCGGGTTTTGGTGTACTTGATACTTGTTTGTGTTTTAACGCTTCTTTTTACTGTTCTGTTGACCAGGCAGAAGCAAAGTTCCATTTTTTTGGCGCGCAAAGGTTCTGTACCCTTTGTACAATTGGGGGCCGATAGTATAATCAATATATATAGCCTGGATATCCGGAACAAATCCGGGAAAACCAGATCTTTTCATGTTAATTTCGCTTCCGGGTTGCCTGGTCATACCAACTGGAATCCAAACGGCTATGAGGTTGAGGCTGGTCAAATCCAGTCTTTTCCCCTCACATGGGTTTTGCCAAGATCTGTTTTTACTCAGGGAAAATTTTTGGGTGAAATAGAAATCAGTGACGGCCATGAAAGCCATTTTTTAAAAGTTACGGCACTAGGGCCTGTTAAACCCTGAATAGTTATACAATTATTACAAAAATGTCGCCTGCAATCGCGCTTGCCAGGGTAAGCCGGCAGGGTGCGTAGCAGTGAGGCGGTAGGGAATTTTCTTTGACTGGTAAATCATGTTGACAGTTAAAAACACTTTGAAAACAGCAGGTTGAATGGGTATAATCAAGAGGTGTTAAAGCCTGGTCATAATCATTTTCATTCTGATATTAGGAAAAAAAATTTACCCCTTGCCTCCTATCGGCCTGGCCCAGCTAGCAAATTTTTCAATTTTGCGTGGAAATTCTGCATTCTTCTTTTTGTCTGGGTCAATCAGGTTTTTGCCGTTCCCGACAATTACAGCAACTGGACTTATAATAAAAATATAACCCTCAACACAGATGTGAGTGGCGCCAATATAACCGGTCCTTTAAG
>Ga0116204_1002324_pt1 | contig 10279 bp, 3 predicted proteins | sample LakKivwa52mmetaG_FD_94481 | JGI IMG/M metagenome (GOLD analysis project Ga0116204, IMG submission 94481) | Anoxic lake water microbial communities from Lake Kivu, Rwanda to study Microbial Dark Matter (Phase II) - Lake Kivu water 52m metaG | ecosystem: Environmental > Aquatic > Freshwater > Lake ... | reverse complement strand
GGTAAAGGTTGCGGTAGCAGTCGGGGTAAACGTAGGCGTAAAGGATGGCGCCAGGGTGCCAAACCAACCCACGCGCTGGTCAACCGCCGCCTGGAAGGCCGTGCCGCCAAAGGAGGCCGAGAAAATCAACAATAAAATCACAAACGTGCCGCTCAGGCCGGCCAGGGCCAGGTTATTGCGCAGCCAGATGCGCCAGCCGGGCGGGCGCTGGCGGTCTTCGCGCGCGGCGCGGGCCAGCAGGTCGGCGGCGCTTTCGGCGTCTTTGCCGCGCTCGTAGGTGTAGCCGGGCTGGCGCGCAACCGCTTTTTGCAGGAATTCCATTGCCCGCTGCCACTCGCCACGCTGCAGGGCCTGGCGGCCTTCGATGTAATTAAAGGCCAGTTCTTTCTCTTCGCGCTCGAACTGCTTAATTTTTTCGACCCCGGCGCGGGCTTCGGGGTTGCCAGAATCCAGCCCGAGCGCTTTTTCGTAGAGCGCCAGGCGGGCGGCGTCATCACCGGCGGCCTGTGCCTGCTGCAAATAAACCTGCACCAGGCGCGGGTGGGCGTTGGCGGGGGCAAATTCATATAGCTTTTCGAGCCGCTCGCGGGCCTCCGCCAACCGTCCGCCGCCAATCAGGATTTCGGCCAGCATTTCGTTGGCGCGGATGTGATTCGGGTTAATGCCGGCCGCCTGCTCGAGCAGGTTTTCGGCCCTTTCGAGGTTGCCCTGGGCGTAGAAGGCCTCGGCAGCCTGGAAGAGACTTTCGGCGGCGGGCAGGATGCGGTCGAGTTCGGTCTGGGTGCGGCTGAGCGGGTGATATTTCGCCAGCCAGCGCCGCAGCAACTCAACCCGGAAGACGTGGCCGCCATCCGCCGCTTCGAGGATGTCCCAATCCGCGAGCATTTGGGGCGCGTTTTGCAGTTCCCGAATCAGGATGCGCACGCCGCTCTCGCGCAGGATGCGTTCGAGGCGAACTTCGTCCACTACCACTGGGCCGGCCCCAGCCAGGGCGGCGCTGACGACTTTTTCAGCCGGTCCAAGCCCGTTCCACAGCCATTCGAGCATGTTGCGGCTGGTGTCGAGGGTCGGCTCGATGGCTGCTTCGACCATCCCCGGCGTGACCTTGGGCGGCGCGCCCGGTTCTTCGTCGTAGGCGCTCTCCCAGACCTGTGAACATAGAGCCTGGGTCAGGTAAGCGTGGCCGCGCGTCAGGTCGAAGAGCGACTCGAGGGCCTTTTGCGGCCAATACAGGCTTTCGTTCTGCTCTGAAAGCCGCGCCAGTTTGAAGGTATCTTCCCTGGTGAGCAGGGAAACGCGCTTTGCTTCGACGCCCTTGAAAACCGAGAGCGCCAGGCTGCTCAGGTCGTTGATGTTGCGCCCCAACACAAAGACAAATTGCAGGCGGGCCGGGTCGAGGGCCAGCAAATCGCGCAGGTAGGGGAAAAATTCCCTGGCGGCGCTGCCCGTTTGCGGGTCGGCCAGCACGTCGAACTCGTCGAAAAGCAACACCAGCGACTGTCCGCCGCCAAAAGCATCCAGGCGCTGTTTCATCCAGACGCGGAAGGGTTCGGGTTCCGCATTCGAGAGAGTCGGCGCGGGCCAGCCGAAGCTGTCGGCAATCTTGCGGGCCAGTTCGGCCAGCAGGCGCGGCAGGAGCCAGGCGGCTTTGTCCTGCAAGTCGAAAAAGACCGCGTGGTAGGCCCCCTCGGCGGGCAGGCGTGCGGTCAGGTGTTGCAGCATGGAGGTCTTGCCGATGCGCCGCTGGCCGTAGAGCGTGATGGCGTTTTTGACCGGGTTGTTCAGCACGCGCAGCACGTCGCGCAATACGTCGGCGCGACCCACGAAGGCCGGGCTGTTGCCGACCGGGTCGCCGGCGATGTAGGGGTTGAGGGGAATGGGCATGGTGGATGCTCTCATTTGGGCGGATTGGATCAATCAACGATTCTATGTTCGTTCCTATCCACTGCTAACCTTCGCCGAACTCGTGTCCCTTGAATTTCAAGGTATTGGCATTTTCGCTGACGATACGAATCTTCTCTTCGGGAATCCCGTTGGGAACTTCGATGTCCATCTCAAGGGTGATTTTGGCCTTCGCCCCAACCAGGCCGGTCAGGTGGGATAAGACTTCCTCGGCGATGCGCCCGGCGTCGCGGCCCAGGCGGGTGGGGTCGAGTTCGACGGAGGCGTGGAAGTGGGTGATTTTTTTCGTTTCAGGTTGGAAAGTTGAAGGTTGGAAGGTTGAAGGTTGAAGGTCGCTTGCAGGCAATCCTGCTTCCTGTTCCGCCGGGGGCATGGGTACGGTTTGGGATTCGGCCTCACGCTGGGATTGGGCGACTTCCGGTTTGACCAGCAGGCTAACGCCGTCGAAGATGACAGCGGGATAGGCGCCAGCCACAAGACCGATGTAATACCCATCTTCGCGCCGGGCGGAGGCATAGGCGAAGAAGTCTTTCCAGGTCAATGAGCCAACGCCCTGGCGGATGGCTTCGGCCAGCACATCCTGGTCGCGCAGGCGCGGCAGGTAGGGGTATTGGGCCATGTATTCCCAGAGTTGCTTTAAGCCAATCTTGTCGGTATCTTTCCACAGGTAGCGGTCGAGTTCCATGCGCAGGTTGGCGGGCGACCATTGGGTGATGAATTGCTCTTCGTTTTTGAGTTTGCGCAAAACACGGGCCACAAATCCATCGCCCTGTAGTTTGTTCGTCGCCAGGACGGTGGGGGCGGTGCCTTCCTGGGTCGGGATAATGAGATGGCAGTAGGTTTCGAGCAGCAGGGCGGCAATGCGCTCTTCCTGGGTCTGGACTTGCTTCCTGGCCTGGCGCTCCTGGGCGGCGTTCAGGTTAAGTTGAACCGCCTCCTGCTCGATGGATTTCCAGGCCAGCCACAGGCGCGTGGCCTGTTGCAGTTCCGCAAGGCGGTCGGCATCGGCGGCCAGGAAAACGAGCATGTTGCGATACAGGCGCGGGCTGTTGCCGCGCCGTTCCAGGATTTCCTGCGCGGCTGTCAGGGCGGGTGAGTCGCTGCTGGCCCCGGCGCGGCCCCGGTGAGGGGTCTTACTGCCCAGGATGACGAGACGGCAGGCGGCTTCATCCGGCACGTCGGCGCTATCGGCGGGGATGGCGTGCACGCCGGAGAATTCGCTGCGTTCCTTCTTGACCAGTTCGCGCGCGCGGCGGGTAATTTCGTCTTCGACCAGTTCGGGCTTGCGTTCGTATTGGGCGGCGCGGTCGCCAGCCTGGCGGCTGATGGTAATCTGGGTATCGAACCAGTAGCGGTTGGCGTCGGAATAGAGATAGTGCAGTTCTTCGGACAAGCGGCGCAGGGCATCGCCGAAGACGGCGGGCGATTCGGTCGGGAAAACGCAACCGAGTTTGACACGCACTTCCTCGATGCCGCGCACTTTCTGGGCGCTAACCGAAGGCGCGGAACCAATAAAGACTGTGCGCGCCACCCGGCGACAGGCGTGGAAGCGCCCCAGGTTAGGATTGGCGCGATCCATTCCCAATGGGCGGCTGAGCGAGCCGTCAATGTCTTTATCCACCACCGCGCTCCAGCCATCGCCGAGGTGGTCGGTCAGGCCGACGCGCACGCTGGTATTGTGGAGCGGTACCGAGCCGGGCAAAATCATCGGCGAGGCGTCGTTCTGCTCCCACAGTTCGTGGATAACGGCTGCCATCAATTTAAGTACGCCGCGCGTGCGCTGGAAACGCTCCAGCGTAGACCAATCTTCATAGAGCCGGTCGAACAGTTCCGGGTGGATGGGATACGAGGCTTTCATGCGCTCCTCGTAGGCTTTTTCGCGGGTTTCGGGCGGGAACTCGGCGCGATTGTTCTGGTACATCTCGGCAAAGGCGCGGCAGACCGCGTCGCGGACGGAATAGTCAGTGATTGGCTGGAACAGGCGGCGGCGGACAATCTCAAACGATTCGTCGGCGCTGGCGGGTTTCCAGACGGCTTTCAGGCGCGAGAAGACATCGCTGATGCGTTCAAGGGCGGCCTTGCCTCCCTCGCCGCCGACTTCGATTTCGGAAGCAGGCAATGCCGCCACCACCAGGGCATCGGGCGCGGCTTTGGTGGCTTCGGTGAGGGCCTGGACAAAGGTGATGTTGGCGTCGAAACTGCCAGCCGGCTGGCCTTCCTTGCCGTAGAGCTGGCGGGCATAGGCGACCCATTCATCGATTAGAACGAGTACCGGGCCATATTGGTTGAAGAGCGCGCCCAGTTTGGCCGAGCCGGGGCTGATTCCGGCCCGGTCTTCCTCGGCGACCTGCTGGTAAGCCGCCGCGCCGCCCAATTGCCAGGCCAATTCGCCCCACAGGGTGTGTACCTGGATTCCATCTGGCTTGGTACGGATTTCGGCGGGGCTGTGGAAGGTGCCGACCAGCACGGCACAGTTGGCTTGCGGCAGGTCGGTGTTGCCGCCTTTGAGCGCGGCGGGGATGATTTTTTCAATATCGGGGATTTGGGCGGCCTGGATTTTCCCGCCAAACAGGTGGTAGAGGGCCAGCATGGAGTGGGTCTTGCCGCCGCCGAAGTTGGTTTGCAGTTCGACGACCGGGTCGCCACCGCTGGAGGCCAGGCGTTCCCAGGCGCGCGAGAGCAGTTGAGACAATCCTTCGGTGAAGTAGGTGCGGCGAAAGAATTCGAGCGGGTCCTGGTATTCGGCTTCGGCTTTGCCGCTGGCAACCAGGGCCAGGTCGGCGGCAAATTCGGTTTGCTGGTAGCGGCCCGAGGCCACGTCGGGGTGCGGAGTGGCGACCTGCCGCCAGGCTTTCAACCCGCGCAGGGGGCCGGTGGGCGGTTTGAAGGAGGCTTGCTTGAGTTCCTGGTCGGTTTCCTTTTCAAATTGCTGGCGCAGCAGGTCGCGCGCCAGGATTCGGACGGCATTTCCTTCTTCGTTGGCGGCTATCATCGCCAGCAATCGGGCGGCGGTATCGAGGGTGCGGTGGGTGTCATCAACGGTAAAAGTTTGCTGGTGGGCCCAGCGGTTGCGCACTTCGCGCAGTTCGCTGACGTAACTGCGCCCGGCATGGCCGAGGCTGTCTCGGAAAAGTTCGTTCCAGAGTTCCCACATCAAGACCAGCAGGGCTTGCAGGTCAAGGCGGTCAAAATCGTTTTCACGCGCGGCAGTGGAGGGGGGCAGCGCGCCCTGGGCAATGCTCCACCAGCGTTCGCGGTATCGGGCTTGCAGTTCGCGTTGGACATACGGGCGCAGGCCTTGGAGCAGGCTGTCGAGACCGGTGGTCAGGATTTCGAGGTTGGATTTTGGCATAAAGTGAGACTCCCCAAACGTTCTTGCCCGTCATTTTTCGGACAGGCAAGGATTAGCGGCGATTCCAGGTTTGATACCATTCCTTAAAGCGTTGTTCGTAGGGCAATAGTTCAGTGGCTTTGGTATAGGCATTTAAGATTTCACTCTCCGGTTCCCGCAGCCAGGAAAGCACGCGGGCCAGGTCGAACCAGCACCAGGCCGTTCGGGTTGCATCGTCGGAGAGTTGAATAGCGCGGTGCAAAAGTTCTGCGGCTTCGCGGTTAAGCCTGCGCCTGACATCTCTATTTCGATTGTCACGCATGTCAGATGCGATTTTGATTTTTGTTTGGGCAAACTCATGGACGGCTTTGGCGTTGTTTTTGAGCAAATCAAAATTTGCCGCAAACAGCTTGTGCGCTTCCTGCAAGCGATTGGAGCGTTTGTTGAGCAAGGCCAATTCAAGAATATCATCGGCCTGGCTGGGCGGAGGCAATTGCTGTAAAAGTTGACTGGCTTTGGCGGTTTCATTGCGGTCAAGCAAGGCGCGCACCAGGGACAAATACGGAAGGTGTTTTTCTCCCAAGCCAATTTCGGATTGGGTTTCATTCAAGATGGCTTCGGCGCGCGATAACTCACCCAAATCGGCAAGGTAATCTATCATTTGCGCGACCAGGGCGCTGGAATGCGGCGCGCGGCGGCGCGCGGAATCGAGGTTTTGAATCGCGCGCTGGCGCTCGCCGGTTGCCCATAACTGGGCGCTTTCGCGCAGGGAATGCAATACGACAAATTGCGGGTGGGCGGGCAGGATGGCGCGGAAGTAGGTGCGCTGTTCATCGAACTCAAAAACCGGTTCTGGCGAGCCGTTTTCGGCCATTTTGCGCCGGATTTTGGGAATGCCCGTGCCGCGGCTCTCTGCCAGGCGTAAATCTTTGAGAAATTCGCCAATCCGCCGGTTGCGATTGGGGACAGGCGGCACGGATGCGCCTTTTTGCAGGTGGCGCATTTCAATGCCGGGCACCGGGCCGGGGTAAGAGATGATTTCCATTCGGTCGGGGTACAGGTAAACCTTCACCGGTTCAGGCATATTTTCGTAACTACGGTGATAAACCGCATTCACCAGGGCTTCTTCCATTGCCTCGTAGGGAAAGGCTACGCTGCGCGCCACTTCAGCCTGGTTGGGTAACTTGCGCAGCAGGGTGGTGCTGAGGGCGTTCAGGTAATCGAGCGCCTGGTTGATTTGCAAGTTAAGCGGCCCACGAAAGATTTTTTCTTCGATTAAGTCGCCGCCAGCATCGTCGCCAAACTGGACGATTTCAATGCGCGCGCCGCGAAAATAAACTTCGGGGTCGGTGGTAAAAAAGAGCAGGGCAACATTGCGCGGGGCTTCGTGGCTGTTGACCGGGGAGACCAGGCGCAGGTAGCGGTAGAGTTCCCGCTCTGGAACGTTGACGCCCGGCGAAACCAGGTCGCTTTTGAGGTTGGCCAGGTAGTTGCGCACCAGGGCGGGGGAAATTTCATCTACAGTGGCCTGCAAATGACGCCGGTCATCGAAGGGAACCCGGGCGGTCAGTTGCATGAGTTGATTGAGGCTGTCGCCCTTGGCCTCGACGCTTTCACTGCCCTGGCGGATGTAATAGGCGCGCTCGCCGCCTTTGGAAGCTTTGGGGGCTTGATAGGGCCGGGCATCGCCAGCCGGCGCCCAAATGACCAGGATGGCCTTTCCCTGGTAGGTCGCGGGGAACAGGACTGGCTGGTAGCTCGGGTCGATGCGGTTGCACTGGCCGCGAATCTGCTGTTGGATTTCATCGAGATTTTCGTCATCCAACCCGGCTGGCGGCAGGATTGGCAACCCGTCTTTTTCCTCGATGCCAAGCACGATATACCCCCCGTTCAGGTTGAAAAAATCGTTGGCAAAGGCGCATACCGCGCGAACAATTTGTTCGAGCGCGGGTTCAGACCAGGTCTTTTTAAATTCAAGCCGCACAGATTCTATCTGGCGGGGTTGGATGAGCGCATCGAGGTTAACAGGGAGAAGGGTCATATCCGGTTCCTCCTCTCAATTTTACCTGTTTCTGTGAGGCCGCCGACACTTTTCATAGCAGGCTCTCCTGCTTGATTTCTTTCCGCGCCGCCAACTCCCTCAGCCGGGGCCAGGCGACGATGAGCATGTTGTAGGACAGGGCGTCTTGGGCCCATTTTTTGCGTTCGCAGACGGCGTACAGGCGGTAGGCCAGGTCGCGGGCTGATTCGGACAGGTTGCCGAGGGCCGCCAGCAGGGAGGCCGCGGCGCTTTCGCCGTTTTTGTCGAGTTCGTGGATGAGGTGTTGCGCGGCTTCCCAGGCGGTGGGACGTTTATCTGCCTGCGGATTCCACTCCGGGTTGAGTTCTTCGCGCCGCAGCAGGCGGGCTTTGCCGGCGCGGGCTTCGAGGATGCCGGCTTCGACCAGGCCCTGGACGCTGGTGTTCTTGGCTTTGCTGAGGGTTTCAGCGACGCCGTAGGCGGCTTCGTTATGCCCAAACTGCTCGTACCAGGCCAGCGCCCAGCGCGTGTCGCTATCATATTCGCCTTCCTGCTCGGCCAGGAATTCATCGAGGGCCTGGTTGATGAGCGCCAAGGCCTGGCGGACGCGCATGGGCGCGCCATCGGCTTCCAGCACGGCTTTGTAGCGCGAGTAAACTGCCATGCCGGGGCCAATCGCGGCCTGGGCAAAATCGACCGGGGCGATGTTGCCTTTTTGCAGTTGGCGCAGGGCCGGAGCCAGTTCTTTTTTGAGCGCCGTCAGGAGCTCGCGCCGGGTGGCACTTGGCGCATCTGCTAGGCGCGGGCGACAAACCAGGACAATGGAGGATGCGAGGGCGTTCATGCTTGCTTTGAGCCCATGTTCTCTTTCGGTCCTCAATGGCAAGGTTCCAGTAATCAAGAATTTTGAACTGATCAACCCTTCAAGGAAAGTTTCCCATCCTGTGGATGCTATGTTCTCAAGACTGGCTTCATCATCTGATTCGCTTTCAGCCTGTTTGAACGCATAGTAAATCGTAACAGGAAAATCATGATACTGAACAGCATGTATTTTCTGAAAAACTCTCCGTAATCCATCTTCAAAAAAAACCTTTGCCAATTCCCTACTGCCATCAAATCTATACGGCGTAGCCACAAGCTCTTCTTTTTTGGGGACAAGGATTGTTGTAAATAAGTCAGGGACAATATTGTTAAGTGAGTGTCTCAACCATACATAAAAATAATCTGATAAATCGGCATAATCGACATTGTCATAATACGGTGGATCAGTTGATATGACCGATGTAGAAATTTTTATGTCAGTTGCATTAGATTGAACTACGAAACCGGGGCTATCTGCTGATATTGATGTTTCGAGACATCGGCAAATCCAGTCAATTCCACCTGACCAATTTCCGGTCGAAGAAGAAAATGGGTTAGCTTCTGCAAAATCCCAAGTCATTTGAAGTGCCTGCCGCCCAAAAGTTTGAACGATAAACCCGCCGCCCCAAGGTGTCAAGCTTGACCAGTAATTTGCGCCTCTGCTAATTCCAAAAGCTAAATAAACCGATAAAGCATTTGCATATTCTTGCGCATCTCTATCTTTCGAATTCTGCATCAAATCGTCAAGTATCTTTTGCTTGGTGATTTGAATCAACTCACTAAATGTTGATAGTGCGGTCAGCTGTCTGTTTGTAAAAATGTCTGAAAATTTATTAAATCCGTACAAGGGTGGCCGAACCGAAAAAGGATTGTAGGGCATGTTTTGATCAGGAATCCAAATTGGTTTAGCTGTAGTAGCAATATCTACATGAGTTGGTTGGGGTGAAAGGAAAATTTGTCTTTTGCTTCCTTCTACAATGATAGCTATCATCCGTTCACCCATTTTGTGCTCTTTACCTTGCCGCCTAATATAATCAAAAGGAACAGGCGTTTGGCACAAAACACATCTTCCGCCACCCCGATTTACTGTTCCATCTGGGATTTTGGGATTTTTTCCATATACAACCCTGTATTGAATGTCACCAGAAGTCACTACAGGCTCAATCCAACACACTGCATTTTTATCTCTTGATAAAGCGAAAGATTTTGTAAGCGGCATTTGTGCGCCACAAGCCGGGTTAGGGCATTTAACCGTGCGCGCCCACAGCCAGGCAATGACAGTCAGTTCGTCGCCGGGTTTGAGTCCCTGGGCTTGCAGGTCGGGGCGTTCTGCCAGGATTTCGGCAGTAATCCTGGCTTTGGGGTACAGGTGTCCGATGCGCTTTTCGGCCTCGTCGCGCATCCACTGGCCGTAATAGCGCACGTCCTCGGCCAGTCCCTGGGCGCCTTTCCATTCTCTTTGGAAGAGCGAGGGTTGGGAGTCTTTCTCCCTCTTTTTCGACTTGCCAGCCGTAATTGGCGATTGGTGATTTGTAATTGGGTGCACTGGCGGCATACCGGCAAACTTGGGCGGGATTTCGATCAGGGCTTTGTTAATCAGCACCGCCACCGGGTTCAGGTCGCTGGCGTAGGCGCGCAGTCCCAGGCGCTGGGCTTCGAGCGGGATCGAGCCGCCGCCCGCGAAGGGGTCAAGCACCGGCGGGGCGTGGCAAATTAGGAATTCACGAATTGCGGCGGAACCAACGGGGACATCCATGTTCAGGTTGCGGGCCACCGAGCGGGCAATCTCTAATTTTGCTTTGTCGAGCACGTCTTCATTGTTGACATTTTCCCATAGCACCAATTCTTCCAAAATCTTGAACAGGCGCTCGCGCTCCTCGTTGGCCGCTTCGGGGTCGGCAATGTATTCGGAGGGGTCATCCACCAGCGAACTCCACAACACCGCCCGGCAAGCCGCCAACGGTCGCCGCGCCCACCACAAATGCAGGGTGGACGGGTGTCCGTGTCGGATGGATTTTTCACGCGCCGATTCTTTGTTGATGGCTTCAAGGGGCAGGGAGACTTCGATGAGTTTTTTCATTTTTCAGTGCCGCTTCTTGCGCTGTGGTTTTTTCGGCGTTACCTGGGTATGCAATAACAGACTGTCGGGAGTCAGGTCTTCCATC